>C687J26845_10002745_pt1 | contig 10055 bp, 9 predicted proteins | sample RifCSPlowO2_12_FD_26845 | JGI IMG/M metagenome (IMG submission 26845) | reverse complement strand
CGCACAGGCCCGTGTGTTACTGGATCTGAGGAGCGCCGCGCCCTTCGTAGACGAGATCTGGGTGGATTTTCCGATGCTCGCCGCCGAGAGCGACCCCGAGGCGCTGGCCCGGCGGCGCCCCTGGTGGACGAGGTTCGAGGCGGTGCGAGCGCGCGAACGGTTCTTTCACTGGGAACTCGAATTTCCGGAAGTGTTTCTGGACCCGGAGCGTCCGGGATTTGACGTGGTGCTCGGCAATCCGCCCTGGGACAAGGTGCTGCCGAGCAAGTTCGAGTTTTATGGGCGCGTGGATGTGCTGATTCGGGCCTACAAGGGCCATGAGCTTGAACAACGCATCCGCGAACTGCATGCGGGCACGCGCGATCTTGCTGCCGAATTTACTGCCTATCGCGAGCGGGCGACCACTATCGCGCGCATGCTGCGCGGGGGTGGCGATTTTCCGCTGGCGGAGGCGAAGTCCCAGGCCGCGCATGAAGATTTGTCCAAGTATTTCGTCGATCGCGCGCTCGGGCTGGTCGCCCAAGGCGGCGCCACCGGGCTTGTCGTGCCCTCGGTGCTCTATAACGGCGATGGCTGGGTGGGTATACGGAGGTTCTTGCTTGAGAAGGCATCGATCGAGCGGTTCTACTGCTTCGAGAACCGAGAGAAGATCTTCCCCATCGATTCGCGCTACAAGTTTGTGAACTTGGTCGTTCGCAAGAACGAGACGACGGACGGCGCTTTCACCGCCGCGTTCATGCGGCATGACGTAGCGGAACTGGAAGCGAAAGGCAATAAGGATTGGGAGGTTCGCCTCGATCGCAAGGAAATCACCCGCCTATCGCCTGCCACCTTTGCGTTTCTTGAGTTTCGAGGTCCTCGGGATCAGGAGATTGTCCGAAAGATGTACGCCGGCCGGCCGACGCTGGGCGGTGCCGGTCCGGGGAGTTGGGGCGTGCGCCTTATGAGCTGGCGGGCCCACGAGGCCGTATTCAACTCTGCGGAAGACAAAGACCTCTTTACCAATCCGAAGACTGGAAAACTGTACACGCCGAAGGCGGTGCTCGGCATTGAGCCGGCGAACGACGGTGAAGCGATCGAACTGATGCGCGAGCAAGGATTCTGGCCGGTGTTCGAAGGGAAAAACGTGGATCAGTTTCTGGTGGGCGTGAAGCCGGTTCGTTGGTGGCTGTCCGTCGCTCAGGCAAAGGCGAAATACGGAAAGGACCCACGCGCCGAGGCGACTCTCATGTTTCGCGAAACGGCAAGCAATACCAATGAGCGGACTTGCATCGCAGCGGTGCTTCCTGCGTGGTCCGCGGCATCACACAAGCTGACCGGCGTGCTCCTGAAAAATGTCGCGTCAGGCGTGGCGCTAACGGTGATGAATTCGCTGTGCTTCGACTATGCACTACGCCTTCGCACCGCGGGGACAAGTGTCAGTTTCACGTACATCCAGCCGATGCCAGTACCGCCTTCGGAGGTCGTGAATCGCCTCCCCGTCGTCACAACGCGCCTCGCTTGGGTCGCGCCGATCGAGCATGTCACAGATGACCAATCCGCTTGGCCCGCTTTGTGGGACCTGAATAAAGCCGTCGCGGATGCCTACGGGTTGTCTGCGGATGATTTCGCCCATGTGCTAGAGGCGTTCCCGGTGTTGGCACGTAAGCGCCCGGAATTTATGGATTTTCTCCGTCGCGGTGTCGCCGAGTGGAGGCGGAGCGCCCAGTAGGCAGAATCGCAGTATGCAATGATATCTTGCATAATACATTATGCAATGATATTCTAGCGCGGGCGTTCGATGTGGGACGCCTCAATTTTCGGAGGTGTGCCATGGCAACGAAGACAGTCCGCTTCAAAAAGTTCGGCATCGGCAAGTTGCCGAACAACAAACCTGCGTTGTACCGAATTCAAACCGAGAGCGGGAACCAATGAAAGATCTCATCAACCAGCGGCTCAAGATGGCACGCGAGAAGGCCGGACTCACGCAAGCGCAACTCGCGGAGAAGCTCGGCTTCAGGGACCGGCAGACTCTGGCGGCGATCGAGGCGGGTCAGCGGAAGATGTCGGCCGAGGAACTCCTTCGTGCGATGGATGTATTCGGTCTGGACCTCGACTACTTCACGGACGGATTCCGGCTCGTGGGCGAGGGACGGTTTTCGTGGCGCGCGGACAAGAATGCGACTGAGGCGTTGCTCGCCGCATTCGAGCACAGCGCCGGGTGCTGGGTAGCGACCTATCGCCGGCTTTGCGAGTGGCAGGGGATCAAGACCGATTTGCTTCAGGCCCACCTGCCCCTCAACGAGCGCAGCGCGTTCGAGGACGCAGTCGCGGCGGGCGAGGCGCTCGGGGCGGAATGGAAACTCGGCGATCAGCCCGCGATAACGCTCGGTCATGCGATTCAGGAGAACCTTCGCGCGCTGGTGCTTTATGTCGAGGCGCCCAAAGGTATTTCGGGGGCTGCCTGCAAGGCACCCGGCGTGAACGCAATTCTTATCAACCGCAGGGAGCCGGAAGGACGGCGCAACTTCGATCTTGCGCACGAGGTCTTTCACCTGCTCACCTGGGAACAGATGCCCCCCGAGCACAAGGAGCCGATCGAGGTAAACCATCGTGGAAAGGGCCGGCACAAGCGCATCGAGCAGCTCGCCGACAACTTCGCCGCCGCGCTCCTCATGCCTGAACACGCGCTTGAACCGCTGTGGAAAGCGCGCAGCGACGAAAATATCAATGCCTGGTTGAACCGCACGGCGCCCGCCTTTCTGGTCAGCGCGAAGGCACTCAAGTGGCGGTTGGCGAACCTCGGATGGCTTTCAAAAGCCGAGCAACTGAACATCCACGACGCCAAACTGATTGCCAACGGGCGGCCGGCGAAAGAACAACAGATGCCGCACCTGTTCTGCGACGAATTCGTGCGGCGCATGCACACGGGGCTCGCGAAAGGCGAATTGTCCGTGCGCCGTGCCGCGTCGCTGCTGGAACTGACGATCGAGGACCTGGCGCAACTGTTCCGCGACTATCAGTTACCCGTGCCGTTTGACCTGTGAGGCGATTGCCGTGCAGCGCGGACAGGTGGTGCTGGTGGATACGAATATCATCATCGAGGCTTTTCGCGCACACTGCTGGAATGCCGTGACGACTCATTTCACCGTTGAAACGGTTGAGACATGCTACGAGGAAGCGTTGACGGGCGATCCCCTGCGGCCGGATTACATTGCAGTCGATGCGGCGCAGCTCCGGAACGGACTGCGCAAGCGGCACGCGATAGGCCGGGAGCAGTGTGCGCAGCTTGTAGTGAGGCTTGCGTATAAGGAAGGTCTGGACGCCGGAGAAATCGACCTTTTTGCGCACGCTCTCGGCCGGTCCGATGCGTGGATTGCAAGCTGCGCCGATCGCGCCGCGGTCTATGCGGCGCTTGAGCTCGGCTGGCAAGAGCGCTTCGTGTCCCTCGAAGCCATGGCGCACGCGGCGGGCGCGAGGCCGGCGCTCAGGCACCACTTCACCGACCGATGGTTGCAGGACATGCGGACCACCTATCTGCTCGACCGGGGGTTGACGTGACCCGCTTCTCCGTCGTCGAAAGCGTCCGGCACCTGATCGCGGAGTACCGCAGCTTCATCAAGAGTTCCCACCGGCTCGCCGATCCAGGCTTGCGCGAGCAGTTCGAACGGCATATGGACGGGGCCGAAGTGCTGGTGAAGGGAGGGGCGGGCATTCTGCCGCACGTTCGGCAAAGCTCTTGTGGTGGGCGCGCAGGAAATGCTGGAAATCGAAGCGGACGAGATCGCTTATTTCGCCCACAAGGATGGCGCGGGCGGGTGGACGGTGGTGTTCTACGAGACGGCTCCGGGCGGGGCAGGGTATCTGGAGCAACTCGCATGCGATCTTGGCCGATGGACTGCTGCTGCTCAGGAGCGCCTCTTCGGTCACGACTGCGAGCGCGCATGCTACCGATGCCTCAAGTCGTCGCGGAACCAGTTCGACCACGCGCTGCTCAATAAAGAACTGGTTCGGGATGTTCTGTTTCATTTAAGCGCCGCACAGCGCATTGGCGATTCTCGTCCAGGGCGGACTGGTGAGGGAAGACTATTGTCCGTCGAGTGGCTGGAAAAGGAGGTCGTTGCGCCGGCAGCGGTTCCGACGTCTGGAACGCCGATCGAAGTGGGGCTGCTTAGAGCAATCGTAGAGGGTGGAAGACTTCCGGCGCCGGACGCCCAACACGAGATCCGCAATGATTCTGGTGATCTGCTCACGATTCCCGATTTTGCATATCTCGACCGCAAGATCGCCATCTACTGCGATGGCTTTGCGTATCACGGAAATGTGGATTCGCTCGCAGGTGACGCGAGGAAGCGAAATGCGCTACAGGCAAGCGGGTGGGCAGTCTTGACCTTCTGGGGGCGTCAAATTCTGCGGAATCCCGGTGCATGCGAAGCGCAGATTTGGCAGTGCTATCAGTTTCGTCGGATAACCAGTGAAATGAACACTGTGTAAAATGGATTCTGTGACCGAACTGCGCGCACTCGACATTCATTCCCACATCGTCCCGGAGCGGTTTCCGGCTTACACCGGCATAGGCAGGACCATCCCCTGGCCATCGATGGCGCCGGCGCACGCCTGCCACGCCCACGTGATGATCGAGGGCAAGGTGTACCGCACCGTGCACCAGAGCTGCTGGCTGTCCGAGGAGCGGATCAACGACATGGACAAGGGCGGGATCGGCGTGCAGTGCCTCTCGCCCATGCCGGAACTGCTGTCGTACTGGCTGCCNGCCGCCGATGCGCAGGTGCTGNTCCGCTATCTCAACGAGCAGATCGCCGAGATGGTCACGCGGCATCCGACCCGGTTCATGGGGCTGGGCGCAGTGCCCATGCAGGATATGGACCTCGCGTTGCGCGAACTGGGCTACGTCGTCAAAGAGCTGAAATTTCCCGGCGTCGAGATCGCCAGTCACGTCAACGGCGTGTCCATCGGCGACGCGCGCTTCGAGCCATTCTTCGCTGCCGTGGAGAAAATGGGCGCGGCGATTTTCGTGCATGCGCTGAGGCCGGCGGGGCAGGACAGGGTCGTCGGCGGCGTCGCCGAGCAGGTGATCTGTTTCCCCGGCGACATCGGCCTGGCGGCCGCCTCGATGATCACCGGCGGCATCGCCGAGAGGCATCCGGATCTGCGCATCGCGTTCAGCCACGGCGGCGGCGTGTTCTCCTTCCTGGTGCCGCGCCTGACGCGCGCGTGGGAAGTGACCCCGAAGCTGAAGGAAGCGATACCGCAGTCACCCGGGGTCTACGCCAAGCGGTTCTACTACGACACGATCGTGTTCGACCCGGCGGCGCTCGCGCATATCATCCACAGCTTCGGCGCATCGCAGATCGTAGTCGGCAGCGACTACCCCTTCAACCTGGGGGATCCCGATCCGATCGGCACCATCGGCCGCGCCGGGCTCGATGCAGGGACGACGCGCGCCATCGTTCGAGACAACGCCGAGCGCTTTCTGGGATGCACGCCGCAATAGCGGTCCACCGCGACCAAGTAGTATCCGATATAGCAACACCCTGATTCAGGAGGAAGCAAGGCATGAAGCTGTCTAATTACGTTAGCGGTCGCTGGACCGAAGGGCGCGGAACGGGCACCGCGCTGCACGATCCGGTATTGGGCACGGAGATCGCGCGCGCATCCACTGACGGCGTCGATTTCGCAGCCGCGCTAGGCCATGCGCGCGGCACCGGCGGGCCCGGGCTGCGCGCGCTCGGGTACGCCGAGCGCGCAGCGCTGCTCACGAGAATCGCGGATGTGCTGTCGGCGAACCGCGCAGCCTATTTCGAAATCGCGTGGTGAACTCCGGTTCGCCCGAATCCGACGCTTCGATCGATATCGACGGCGCGATTTTCACGCTCAAGTACTACGCGCGCGCGGGCGCAGCACTGGGCGGCGCGCGCTATCTGAAGGACGGGGAACTCGTGCGTCTGGCCAAGGACGAAGCGTTCCAGTCGCTGCACATATCCCAGCCCCTGCGGGGCGCGGCGATCCTGATCAACGCATTCAACTTTCCGGCCTGGGGACTGTGGGAAAAGGCCGCGCCCGCGCTCTTGTCCGGGGTGCCCGTGTTCGCCAAACCGGCGACGGCCACGGCGTGGCTGACCCAGCGCATGGTTGAGGATGTGGTCAAGGCCGGCGTGCTGCCCGAGGGCGCGCTGTCCATCGTCTGCGGCAGCGCAGGCGACCTGCTCGATCACGTGACCGGGGCCGATGTGGTCTCGTTCACCGGTTCGGCCGAGACCGCGCTGCGCATCCGCGGCCATGCGGCGGTGCTGCGCCATTCCACGCGGGTGAACGTGGAGGCCGACAGCCTGAACGCGGCGCTGCTCGGACCGGAGGCCAAGCCCGGCACGCCGGAATTCGATCTGCTGGTGCGCGAGGTGGTGCGCGAGATGACCGTCAAGGCCGGTCAGAAATGCACCGCGATCCGCCGCATTCTCGTGCCGGCCGCGCAGCGATCCGCGGTGGAGGAGGCGATCCGCGCCAAGCTTGCCAAGACGGTCGTCGGCAATCCCCGGAACAAGGATGTGCGCATGGGCCCCTTGGTGAGCAAAGCCCAGCAGCAGGCCGCGGCCGAGGGCATCGCGGCGCTGAAACAGGAAGCCTCGGTGGTCTACGACGGCGGCCCGGACTTCAAGCCGCTCGACGCCGACGCCGCGATCGCGGCATTCGTGCCGCCGACCCTGCTCGGCTGCAGCGATGCGCTGGGCGCGCGCGCGGTCCACGACATCGAGGTGTTCGGTCCGGTGGCGACCGTGGTGCCGTATGCGAGCGCCGAGCAGGCGTTCGCGATTGCGCGGCTCGGCCAGGGTTCGCTGGTCGCCTCTGTTTTCAGCGCCGATGCGCAGTTTCTGGCTCAGGCGGCGGTGGAACTCGCCGAAAGCCACGGCCGGGTGCTCGCCGTGAACGCGGCCATCGGCCCGATGCACACCGGGCACGGCAACGTCATGCCCCAGTGCCTGCACGGCGGGCCCGGACGTGCCGGCGGCGGAGAGGAACTCGGGGGCTTGAGGGCACTCGCGTTCTATCACCGGCGCAGCGCGATCCAGGGTCCGCTCGATTGCCTCAACACCGTCGCGGCGCAGGCGGTCGAACTGCGCTATTGAGTTCTGGCTGAGCCGGGCGAGCGGGCGCTCGTTTTGCCGTTATCCATCTCCCGATTTTGCGCGGTTGCGCGAGCGCAACGGCGAAAAATCGGGAGACCAAAATAAACCCAAATTCTCCGCCAACGCCGGACACACCTGAGTTAAAAGAGTCTATCGTGCCCGCGGCGGCTTATGCTGCCGCACCTTTCCGGCCTTGCGCTCGACATGATCGCGCAGCCGCAGCAGCTTGGTCTGCCTCTTGGTGACCAGCGGCCAGTGCCGCAGCGCGTCCAGCCGGTAGCCGACTTCCCAGCAACTCTTCTCGTTCGTGACCCACAACTTCGGGTCCATGCGCCGCAGATCCAAGGGACCCGCCCAGCTGCGCAGCGTCTTCTGATGGCGCTTGTTGGCGTATTCGTGAAAGTAGGACATCGCCAGCTCGCGCAGCGTTCGGTACACCGGGTCGCGGTAGCGCAGCACCGAGGGATTGGTCTTGGAAATCGCGCCCCAGTGGCCGCCGCGACGGAATACCGCGACCACGTGGTCGTAGTCCCTCGAGGCCTTGAGGTCGAGCAGCAGGGGCGGTTCCCCTTGCACCCAGAGCGCGAGCGCCGCCACCATGGCCGCCTCGATGCAATGCGCGCGGCGCTGGCGCAGCACCTCGCGCACCGAAAGGCAGGTCTGGCCGCCGGGCTCGAAGTTCTGCGGCCACGCGGAGAGGAAGTCCTGGATCTTCTGCGGCGAGGACAGGCGCTTGAGGGTGGCGAATTCGCCCTTGGTGAGACCGAGGTCCTCCCTGCGCGCGTAGCGTTTCATGATGTCTACCACCGTGTATTCTTCGTACCGCCGAAAGTGCTTTGGTCCAACAGCGTCCCGGCATTCTAGTCTCGTCGCCAGACTCAGGCGGGGTAAACTCTGGTTCAGGGGATGAATGATGAACGGCGTGACCGAGGAAGACCGGCGGATTGCCGACTGGCTGCGGGGGTGAAAACGTGAAACCGGGCACCTTTCCGCTCGTTGCGCGTGACGCTGTGCGCGCGCTGCGCGCCTGGAGCAGGGCGTGGAGCGGCTGGAGCGGTTTCTCGAGAACTTGTCCACTTCCAAGGCAAAAGAGGTCCCATATGCCTGAGCGAGCACTCATGGCCCTTATCCGTGCTTTCGTTATCGTCTGTTCCCTGTGCCTGATCGTTGCATCGCGCGCAGTTGCCGACGAGGCGGCCCACCTCGCAAATCCCATCCAGCTGCTCCTCGGCGATCCGCCGCGGGCGCCCACTGACGTCAGCGGTCTTCCCAAGGGTGAGGGCAGGTTCGCGGCGTCCGGGCTGACAGTCAGCACCAGCGACCGGGCCGCGGTGGCCCGGTTCTACCGGCTTTACAAGGCGGCGAATCTGGTGCCCAGCGACTGGAGCGGAAGCGTGGCCGGTTGCCAGGCAGGCTCCATCGGCGCCGATTACCGCGAAGCGACCCGTCAGCAGATCAATTTCTTCCGCGCCCTGGCCGGCCTGCCGGCGGCCGTTTCCATGGATTCAGGTTTTTCTGCCGATGACCAGCAGGCCGCGCTGATGTTCAGTGCCAACGGCCAGCTCAGTCATTTTCCTCCGAGCAGCTGGCGCTGCTACACGGCCAACGGTTACGAAGCCGCGGGCAAGTCCAATCTCGCGCTCGGCAACACCGGCCCGGACGCGGTCAAGGGCTACATGGATGACGATGGAACCAATAACGCGATTGTCGGCCACCGCCGCTGGTTGCTCTATCCCCAGACCCAGCTGATGGGAACCGGCGACGTGACCGACGCGCCGAATGNCGGCTACAACACCAATGCGCTGTGGGTGCAGGACGGCANCTTCGGCGGCGTGCGTCCGGCCGTGCGCGACGACTTTGTCGCCTGGCCGCCCCAGGGCNATGTGCCCTACGACCTGGTGCCTGCCCGCTGGTCGTTCTCCTATCCGGACGCGGATTTCTCTGCGGCTACNGTTANCGTGACGCGCGACGGGCAACCCGTGTCCGTGCGGTTCGAGATCAACGCCAGCGACGCCAACGGGTACGGCGAGAATGCGCTGGTCTGGGTGGTCGACAATCGCGATACCTCTGCCGCCACNGTTCTTCCGAAGCCCTTGTCAGACACGTCCTACCGGGTCGTCATCAACGGCGCACGAATCGGCGGACAGCCGCGGAATTTCGACTACACGGTGATCGTGTTCGACCCAGATCCGGCTGTTCCCCCCATGTCGTTTCTACCCGCTCAGCCCAATCTGACGGTCGGCCGCAGCATAACCCTGACGATGTCCGGGAACAGCGGATCCATTGTTAGCGCCGGCTGGAGCGGCAGCCGCGCGTTCGACCTGCAGTTCGCCAGTGCCACGTCGATCAAACTCACCGGCATTGCCCCGGGTTCGGCGACCGTCACCGTCACGGACGCAGGCGGCAACAGCGCNTTGCTGCTGGTCACCGTGTCCGCACAGGGTTCAGGCGCGGACTGGCAGATCGGCGGCCGCGGCGACGGCACTGCCGAGGCCATGACCTTGGTGGCAGACGTGCTGCCNGCGAGCCTGGACGANNCCAGGGCAGGGGCCTATTTCGTCGCTGCGCAGCTACCCGACGGATCGCTGTANTTGAACAATGGCCAGGGATGGGTGAGTTTCACCGGCGGTGCCATACCGTCGCGNATGACCGNAACGCTCACCCAGCGGTCGTTCCCGGTGTTCGTCGGACTCGACACCCGCGGCCTGTCGGGNACGCAGATCCTGGTGGGTTATGGCACCGATGCGAACGACATGTTGAACAACGGCAAGTACCGTGCGATCTATACGATTCCGTAATGCCCAAGCCGGGGTTTCGCACCAATGGTGCTCACGCTGCCGGTGCTCGGAATGGCTTCACGTCTGATCTGCGGCATCGGTGGAATCGTCAGCGGGGTGATCTCGTCGGCCATCCTCGCGGCGATCTGGGTGACGT
>C687J26845_10002744_pt1 | contig 10058 bp, 23 predicted proteins | sample RifCSPlowO2_12_FD_26845 | JGI IMG/M metagenome (IMG submission 26845) | reverse complement strand
CATCCGTCACAGCAGATATTAATAAAACATTTAATTGGACTGTCTTTTTCACAGATGGAACTCAAGTAAGATCGTCTAATTTTCAGCAACGAGTTCAAAATTTAGGGGTAGATGATTGCGCAGTTAATACTATTATGATTTTTAATTTTACCATGCGTGACGAAGATAATCAGGGGAATATGAGCAATACCGATCTGAACACGACAATAAAAATTGATTTGAATATGTATCCCAACGTTTCTAAAACAACACCAACAATAACATTCTCTCAACTTTATACAGAAACTAATCCAGCGAGAGTCTGCATAAGCAGCACTCTTGGTTCGACAATATTTTATATAGATACACAAGTCCAATATGAAGCCGATACTTACTCAAGAGAATATTATAACATCCAAAACTATTCTTTAAATGCAAGTTCAAACCCAAGCCAAAACATAACTTTATTTGACTTGGCAACAAACAACTCACAGAACTTCACGATAACTTATAAAGATAGTTCTTTCTTGCCAGTTTCAAATGCTTTAATCCAAGTCCAGCGTAAATATGTAGATGAAGGTGTCTTTAAGATTGTAGAAATTCCTTTAACTTCAGCACAGGGAATAGCGACAGCGAGTTTAGCCACAAATAATATTATTTATTCCTTTACTGTTGTGAAAAATGGGGCAGTATTGGCAACATTCTCTAATGTTTATGCTGTTTGCCAAAATCCATCAATAGAAAACTGCGAAATAAATCTGAATAGTTTCTCAAGCACCATTCCAGCGTCAAACTTTTCTTCTACTTCAGATTTTATGTATACATTAACTTATAATAACAACACAAGAACAGTTTCTTCGACATTTACAGTTCCAAGTGGTGCTGCTGCATGGATTTCTTTAAATGTAACCCAAGAGGACGCTTTAGGAACTTCTGTGTGTAATTCTTCTGTGACTTCGAGTGCTGGAACTTTAAATTGTGCATTAGGAAGCACCTTCGGAAATTCAACAGTTATCGCAAAACTTTATAAAGCTGGCGTTCTCGTTGGGCAAGGACAGATTAAATTAGACCAAGAACCAGCCGATATTTATGGAGGAGTTTTAGTTGCTCTTGGCTTGTTTGTTATGCTTACTTTAATAGGAGCAGGACTTTCAGATAATCCCGTATTCACAGTGATATTTTTTATAGTTGGCGTGATTCTATTATTTGCCTTAAATCTTGTTGCGAACAATGGGTTTATTGGATATACAGCGACGATTTTATTTTTAATCATAGCAATCATTATCGTAATAGTAAAAGGAGCTAACAGAACATAATGGGAACAATACAAATAACAGTTGCTTTGATGGCAATCACTTTATTTACAATAGCAATTATAACATTCGCAACTAACTTCGCCAGCGATAATAATGCACCCATAGATATTTCCGACGACACAGATTTAACTTCGTTAAATACGGCCGCCCAAACCAACTCAACTTATTTTACTGAAAACGCTTCAAGCGAATATCAATCTATCATAGAATCAACAATACCGACGGGAGCACAAACACTACAAAGCGCAGCACCTTTCACAGTTACCCCAAGCGCAACAGTAGGAACTTTAAGGAACATTCTTTTAGTTGGCTATGCGAAAATCTTTGGAAGTAACTCTGGCTTCAACGTCTTTTTAGTGGGATTTCTTTCTTTAATTATTATCATCATCGGGCTTTACTTATATAAAACTTTGAGGGGATTCCCAGACTAATATGCCAGATCTCTATGACTTGCCTAATGCCACAACGGGACTTGACGATATTCTAGTAGAAACAGTAGAAGCAGTTCCAAGTTTAATGCCTATGCTTTTCTTGTTTGTCTTTTTTGTTGTAGCGCTAGGTGGAATTGCAAGACAAAAGGCGAGAACAGGAACAGCAGATTATCCGATGTGGTTTGTTGTGGCGTCGTTGTCTGTGTTCATGCTGGCATTAATAACTTCAACGATTACAGGGTTAATAAGATTGGACTGGCTTGTAATCATCGTAGTCATAACGCTTTTTTCTGGAATCTGGCTATTTCTAGATAGGCGATCTAGCGAAGTATGAGGAGGTGAATATGGGACATTCTAAAAAGAACAAGAAGAAACGAAACAAAAAATAAAAACGTAACTTTGTCACTCTGCGAACTTGGGTTTATTAACCTCTTTCTTATTTAAATACTATGAAAGATATTTCCATACAGATGAAAGGGGGTTTTTAAAAGAGATGAAAAATCAGTTTCTTTTGCCTCAACAAAAGAAAGGACAGGGTGGTGGATTAGTCACTGGAATTGTTTTTGGTATTGCTTCCTTGATAATTGGAGTTATCATAGCTTTCGTTATTGTAGGAACATTGGGCGGAGCAGGATTGCTTAACGGTCTTTCAACACCAACATACCTAAACTCTTCCGTGGATAGACTTCAAGGAAATTTTAGTGAAGGTGTAGATAATGTTTCAGACAAAATTCCAACAGTTCTATTAGTTGCAGCAGTGGTTCTTATCATAGGTGTTCTTGCTGTTCTTGTAGGAGTCTGGCAAAGAATGAGAATGGGTGGCGGACAATTATAAGATCTCTTTTTATTTGTTATGAATAAAAGAGGACAGATTGGGTTTGTAGTCGGACTAGTCGGGGCAGTTGCATTTCTAGTAATAGGAATTATAATTGCCTTTACTGTCGTAGGAACATTGGGTGGTGACACGCTTCTTGAAAAAGATTTGATAACTAATATTAACGAATCTGACGCAACAGGAGCAATCATCGGTATAAATCAGACGAGCTTTAATCTTAACGGCACAGCCTTTTCCGGAGCTGAAAGTTTTGCAGTGATAGGTATTTTAGCAGACTACAATCAGTCTAACGGAACAGATTCTTCTATCATAAATCCTCCGATGGGTTATAATGTCACAGTTGCAGCAGCAAATTTTACATTAAACTCTAATGGAACTTTGAGCAATGCAACAAACTACGTATTCCCTAATGTAAGTGTAAATTATACTTACTTAAGAGATACGTCGTTGATTAGATCCGCAAATAACCTTTCAGGCAATTTCAGCGAGGGTGTAGATAATGTTGCCGAGCAAATCCCAACAGTTCTGTTAATAGGCGCAATAATACTTATATTGGGTATAATTGCGGTATTGTGGGGCTTATGGCAAAGAACAAAGTTCGGAACAGGGACAAGTTTGTAAAACCCTAAATCTTTTTTTTTCTTTGATTTTTTTATTCTGGCTATTCGGGAATAGAAATAGTTAAATTATATTTTTCAAAGTTCCAACCATCAGTATATCTGAACAAAGTTCCATTATTGCATGAATGGATTACAGGTAAAGGAAAGACTTTAAAAGTATAATCTCCTTCGATTGAATTACAAAACTCTTTTGCTCCAAGAAACTCATCTAAAGAAATATAACCCGCAACAAAAACCGACAAAAGCCCAACTAACATTACATAATTCCAAATTCTTTCTTTAGTTTTGGTTTTCATTCTTTGTTATTCTTCTCATAATTTTATTTTCGAATTTATCTAAATTATTATCCAAAACTTTCTTAAAAAAATACCTTTGAATAAAATATGTTGGAATTTGTGCAACTACGATGGCTAATGATGTTTCTAAAAATGTCATTCTTTACTTTCTTTTGAAAGGGTTTCTAAAGCGTCGGCGATTCTCGACAGTTGGAATAGAACTCTCTGACGGAAGAATGGTTCGTTCTGGAGTTGGAACAAGTCTTGGTATGCTGTAAGTTCCGTTTGGAGTTTCGATAGTTCGTCCAAGTTCTCGTCGTCTTTCTTCTGCAAGTCTGCCTTTGTCATTTTCTGGTTTATACCTCCGTGAATATATCCAAGTCGTGAATCTGAACCATAAAGCCCAGAGTATTAAAATCAAAACTATGAGTAAGATAATTAAAACTTCAACTTTCATTCTTCTTCTCCTACCTTATTTATATTGTCCCAAATTTCCAATAAATCTAATTTAATTAATTCTAATTCGGCAATCATATGGGCAACTTCTCCTTTTTGATTTATATCTGAATAATCTTTTATTGCAACAATATTTTCCCCTTTTCTAATCAACGCTATTTTCATTTTAATATCAAGTAGGCAACAGCCGAACCCCCAAAAAAGATTACTTCTGCAACTATAACTATCAGCCAAGCATTTTTATTAAACCATTTATTTAATTTACGTTTGTTCATTTTTTCTTTTCAAATTCCTTCTTTCTGTCAAAAGGATTCGAACCTTTGCCTTTCGTCTGTGAGGGATATTTAGTTTTACAATCTTCACAAACATTTCTTTTTCCCGAATATAACCCGCAAATCTTACAGAACTTTTTGTGTGCCACTTATCCCCCTGTAGCATCTACGGGCTGCAATCCCGTAGCTGCTACATCTGGATCTAATGAAACATCTTTGCCTTCAAGTCTTTGAACGATTAAACTAAGCCTTTCCGTAATTGCCAAGTTACTTTCTGCTATTTTCTGCTGGTTTTGATTTGTTTCAGCAAGTGGGGAAGTTACGTCGCCAATCTTTCCGATAACCAAATAAATTCCAACGAGGAAAACAATAATCATTAAAATGGGCAAACCATAAAGTAAAATCTTATTTGCTAATGTTTGTTTGTCATAAGTTGCTTTAATCATTCTATCCATAGAAACGTGGAACATTCTAACATCTCTATCTATCGGCTCAATGTCAAGCATGCCGAGTTTAGCATCTAAATCACCCATCACAATATTATACCAATAACCATCGCTGCCTTTACAATACCAATAAGTATTTTTTCCCATCTTTCGCCCATAAGCAGAAACATAATGCCTTCCTGCTAAAGTCTTTAGAACTTCTTCACCACCATTTCCAACCTTTATAATTCTCGCCCTCGTTTTCATAACTGGTTGATAGCCTAATCCCGAAATGTTTTCAAATACAATAACTTTGCGATTATATGTTCTAAAGAATAAAAGCAACCCCACTGTTAAAATAATAAGCATGCCAAGAACTACAACTATCAAAACCCACCACCAAGTATTCGAAATAAACCCTGAAACATCAATACCTATTGGGATCTCTTGACCTAAAACGTTTACCATTATTGTATTACCATCTCCTTCTCTTTTAACAACCCCATTTTAGTTAGAGGTTCTTCTAACCTTTCAAGCATCTCTTGGGCTTTAGATACCGAAGATACTTGCTGCAAGAAATCATCCCAACATTTTCTATGGGCATGATTCGTAAAGATTACTTTCTTGTTGTTATATTCTACAAAAGCATAGTAGTTCTCGCTATCAGAAATTTCCTTTTTACATCTCATACAGATTTTCTTTTGTTGTTTTTTAAGTTTTAGCATTTAGAATAAGTCCTCATAAGATTTAATTGCGTCGGAGGGGTTTGCTTTTGTATAAATTGAAGTTGTAGATAAATTAGAATGCCCAAGTAATACTTGAACATGGCTAATTGGTGCGCCCGCTTCGAGAAGTCTTGTTGCGAAGCCATGCCTTAAAGAATGAAATGTATAATGATCCGGCAAGTTAGATTTTTTGGCATACCATTTAAACTTTCTTTCAAGTGTTCTTGCTGTCGTCTTTAAAGGTAACTCATCCAAAAAGAAAGCTTTCCATCCCTTCGGCTCTGGGACATATCTCTCTACGCCGTATTTTGATTGTAGAACAAATAATCGACTACCCTTAAAATGCTCCTTCTGGCAACGTAAAACCTCACTTACTCGAAGTCCAGAGCCATAGGCTAATAAAAATGCAATACGTGTCTTGTAATCGCTTGTAGGAACGTTCTGTATGAGGGTCTTGAACTCCTCTGGGCGTATTGCTTTGGGTATTCTACGAGGTTTTGTGTTTTTCACCATCTTTTACGACACTCTTTTGATTATTTAATAAAGGGACTTTAAATACTTTGTCGTATTTTATATGAAAGACGACAAACCTATTGCCCATCATATTTCCTTATTTTGTCTAAAAGTTTGTCTTGACGATGTTCGTCGTAACTTTGCCTTAAATCTTTGTAGACAAATCTGCTTATTGTAATTAATGCAGATACTAAAATCACATTTTGAATTATCTTTTCAAGATTTGTCATTCTTTCAACACCCTTTCTATTTTATCCCTGATTTGATTTGTTATGTTTAATGCTTTATTTAAGTCTGTTTCCATTCTTTCTACTGTTTCTTTTTCAACCTTAGAAGTGAAACCAATCTGCCGTATTTTACAAAGGTTTTCATATTTTTGGATACCTATTGAAGCGTTAATATCCATAATCTTTTCTATATAAACTAATTCTTGCTTTGTAAATTTAGTCATCCTTCAACACCTCTTTTTTTAGTTCATAAAAACTTAATATAATCATTAGTCTTTCAAAGTCAATACCACTATGTCTGTTTATACCAAAATCCTTTAATTTATTTCTTAGTTCATTTAAACATTCTTCTTCATCTTTCATCTTTCAACACCTCTTTTTTTAGTTCTTCTTCAAACCACAAATCAAATGCTTTTTGTAATTCTTGAAATCTTTTATGCCATCTTTTCGTAGTTGGCTTCGCATCTTTAAACTTCTTTTCTAAAAACTTACAATTCTTACTTCTATTCCATCTTAAATAATGACTTTTACACAAATACAAATCTATATGTTTTCCATCTGACAACCAAACATATCCATTATAGTTACTTTTCTTTTTACAAATTGCACAAATATTCATTCTTTCAACACCTCTTTTTTTAGTTCTTCAATCTCTTTATCTGTAAAAGTTAATCCTGAAATTGCACCTTTATCAAAAGTATTTGAATATTCTGAATTATCATCCATTTCATCTCTATCTGATTTTAGTGAAGCATAGTGATATTCCGTTAATGCTTTAACTTTATTGTGCAAATTATCAATAATCTCCAAAATTCTTTCACGTTCTGCTTTTTGTCCGAATTTTACTCCCCTATTATGAGCGTCAAGCATATCTTTCACAATTTCTTCGTCGGTTTTCATGTTCTCATCATCAAATTCTCCTGATTCATATTTTAAAGCAAAATCTTTAGTTTTCATTTTAAGGTAATTGAACGGGCGCTAAATCTTTAATTATTATTAGCTGCTCGGGTGCTGTGATTCTTCCGACGATAAAGCCAAATATAAAACTACTTCCGATTATGATAAAAACAATAAGTAAATAAAACAAAATCATTTTTGCGCGATAGCTTTCGCCACAAAAATCACTATCATCTATTTCTTCCCCGATGATTTCTTTGATGTTACTTTTTCTTTTCATTTTGTTTTTGTGATTATAAACGGGGTAATAAAATAATGCCCCGAATAAAATTTTTAGGCGAGTGGAATCAAAGTATATCTTGTTTCCATCTTTTGCCCTGTTCTCTTAACCTTAAAGGTTTTCAAGTTAGGGTTGTCTTCAAGGATTACTTTCAAGTCCCTAATAACGCTGACAGGAACTCTGTATCTCTCGCCATTCACAACAATTACTTTCTGCTTTATTTCTTTGCCCTCAAACTCAAAACTATCATCTTCCAACAAAAGATCTGTTGAAACGCTTTGCAGTTCTGATATGTTTTTGGTTGTTGCTTGTGGCTCATATGCCTTTGCTTCATCCTTTAAACTTCTTTGTGCCATTTTTTATTTTACCTCCTTTTGTTTTTGATTCTTTAAAATTTCCAATGGGTCTTAAATAAAACAAAATATCGTGAATTACACAAGTAGAAATAAAAACCATAGAAATTATACCCAAAGCAGAATGAATAAAATAACTAAAAAACAAACTTAAACAAAACCCAATTACTAAATAAATAAATAGTTTTTGACTGAATTTCATTTCCTACTCCCAAGTTTTTTTCTTTCATTCTCAACTTTAATCTGTGCGCACTTCTCACAATACCAACCATCTTTAAATTTGTGGCCTTGTGGTTTATTAAATAGTAAACTCTTTGGTAATGCTATCCCGCAAGAATTACAAAACTCATCCAGCATTTTCTAACTCCTCCTCTTTTATTTTTTTATTGGTTGTAAAATATTTTTCTATCATTAAAATGTCGCCGACTTTAATATCATAAATTTGACACTCGTCTTTACTAAATACGACGACTAAACTATTCCCATATTTCTTTACTTGCTTTTTCATAATAAACATAAATAAACATAGTTTATATATGTTTGTATATACATTTGTATATCCGAAAGCGAACTGTCAAGTGAAGAACCCTCAACATTCACCATCATTCAGTAATAAAAAGAGGCAGGACATGAACAAAGAGAATCCTACCTATATGAAAAAAGTTTTGGGGTTTGCCCTCGGAGTATAGTATATTGTGCATCATTTTTGGCAAAGTGTATGTTATATTGGACATCAGTAGTGACATTTTCCTATAAATTTTTTTGATTTTATAAACACTAATTTAGTTTAAAGGGGCTTCTAATCTAGGAATACTAACAATTTCCCCATTTTCCTTAGCAATTTGCATCTTTTCCTTCGCTTTTTGTAACAATCTTGTTATCGTAGCTGGATTAAGATTCAATTTATTAGCTATTTGTATATTTTTTAGTCCTTTTAGTTCGCTTAAGGTATAAACTTCAAATTGTCTTTCAGTTAAAGAAGGTGTTTTTTGTACTAAGGGCATTATTTGAAACTTAACCTTACCCTCCTTCTTTAAAGCCTCGTTATTGAGCTTTTCATAAAGGTTATCCATGAATTTGTCTTTGTCTGCCTCGTATTCTGCCCATGTTTTTGAGTTAGGCATACGAGTTATCATTCTATTTACCTCTTTTCCTTTCCTTATCATGTTGTGACGATAGATTTTCCCTGAAGAAGGACTTGTTTGAAGCCTATAAAACTTAGAAACAACCACCCCATACGATATATACACCTTCATCGTTTCAATTAGCATGTTCATCATAGCTTTTATGTGACTATCTACTGAAGTCCATAGCGGTGCATTAGAAATTAAGCACAATTTCTTCTTCCTAATAGTATCAAATATCTTTCCAACCGCTACATTATCCTTAGACATGGCTCTTCTGCTTGGAAACAACACAGAAATTTCTTCAATTCCAATGAGATCACCCTCTTTTGATTCTTTAATCGCTTTTAATAAGCTAAGAAGTGAGTCGACTATTGTTAATTTTAAGTTTTCTTTCGGTCTTGTTGCTATAACAAGCTCAGGAATCCTTATTGTCGCTGAAGATTTGCCTGTTCCAGACAATCCAATGATAAATATATTAGTATTTAACCCTTTTCTGAACCTTGCGTTGATATATCTAACAACCACATCAGCTTCGGGAACATTATCAAAGTTTCTTTCTGTAATTTCCATTAGTATGATGGTTTTTGCTTAAAGTATTCCTTCAAAGCTATGAGTATGTTTAATTCAGAGAACAAATAATCATAAACTTCTAACATTTCATCCCAATATCTATTGACTTTCCAATTATATTTCCCTTTTACATTATCAAGAGAGACTTTTGATGATCCACCAATAGTATTCATGACAATCTGAACAGGAATATATTCATCAATATTAGGAATATACCTTTCCTCTAACATCATAACCTTATTTCCTTGAACTTCATGGACTTGTATAGCATATTTATTAAAGAGGTCTTTCTTTTTTAATTCAAACGTCGCTATGGACTTAGCCATGCGGGTTTTCTCTGTTGCAATCTCGTGAGATAAAACATTTTTAAGGTATTCAACAGCGCCCATGTAGGCTTTTCTAGTGTCATCAATATATAATCGTTTCACACTACCATCTGGACGATAGATAACATTAAAGTAGCCAGCCTTCATCTCCTTTGCTCTCGTTTCTTTTACTTTTTCAACGGCAGACTGCACAACACTCGCTTTGTTGAAGTCAGACTTCTTAGAATAGTCTGCATCTTCAAGTAAATTCTCATCCTCTTCATCATTAGAATCATAATCTTTATCTTCAGCCATTAATATCTAACCCCCGCCTCTGCCATTTCCTCTCTCTTTTATTTCCGATTCCATTTAATTTTCCGAAATAAGAAGAATGTCTAAATTTATTAAACTTTGCCTTTAAAGATTTTTTAACACAGACTTCACAAAAGAGT
>C687J26845_10002741_pt1 | contig 10063 bp, 14 predicted proteins | sample RifCSPlowO2_12_FD_26845 | JGI IMG/M metagenome (IMG submission 26845) | reverse complement strand
AACGGTCTTAACATCTTTTGCTGAAACCGGCATCAAGTCGATAATTTTGTGAAAATGAATGTCACGAAGCCTTGGAACCTCGAGCTTGCCAAGAGCTTCGAAAAGATCCTTTGCAGTCTTAGCGTCAAGCGTTCCTAAACTCTCAAAATAGTCAAGAGCTTTCTGAGCCCTAAAACCAAGCTCGCCATCACGCACCTTAATGCGGTTAAGCTCAGCGTGAACCTGAGGAGCGTTCAAAGCAGCCTGAGAAATAACTTTCTGCGCCATTATGCCTTCATCTCCAATTTCTTCATGTGAACAGGATGAACAACAATCATCTTAGTCTTACCGCCGTCCTTAATCTCAAGCTCGTAACAATCTCCTCTGCTGCCCACGATGAAACCCGCTTTGCCGTGGAAACGCTGGTGGTACAAAGCCTTTTGGACCGCAGGCTCAGCTGAAAGAACAGCTCTTTCACCAACAGCGTACGGAGTGAAGTATTTAGTCAAAGAAATCTTACCCTTCGATCTTGGATGCTTCCTGAATAGGCGTCTTGTGCCTGCCCTTGATCCACCCTTTCGCGATGACATACGCAAGAAGTGTTGAGGAGGGGTTTATAAAGGTTACTATTCCAATCAGTATTCTTTGAGATCAAGCACGCGAACTTTCACTCCAACAGGCACGCCCGCCCTAGAAAGCTCAGATACAAGAGCGCCCTTGAACGAAGAAACATCAGAGGGAACGTTGAACGCGGCATAAGGCACTCCCATCACTTCAACAGCAGGAATCTGCGCTCCAAGCAAAAGCTCGACTGCCTCAAGACACTTGTGCTCAAGCGGAGCCACCGATGCGGAAACATCCACAGGAGCTAACATATGCTTATCAACCATGTTGACGACCAGCTCAAGAACTGAAGACTCGACAATCTTCACATGCTTGTCCCGATCAGCAATCACCTGGTCGTAATGCGCCTTGTGCTTTACCGAAACATCATAATCATCCACAAACTTCTGAGCTTCAGCGCGATTGATGAACGGATTCCCTTCAGGAAGCTCTAAAACATTCTTTGCAGCAGCATACTTCTTTGACGCATCGGCATCCAATTCCTTGAAGTCAGAAAGCTTTTTGCCACCAAACACATCAGACGCCAATTCTTCGTCAAGTATACGAATGTACGAAAACGCGTCCTTAGACTCACTTGAAAAACTCGAAGGCACATACACCGGACGGCGGGAAATCTCGTCCTCAAGAGATTGTATAGCGCTCTTGCACTCCTCGTGCGAAACAACAACAGCAGGACTTTCTGAAGCTCTCTCGCCCCTTAAAAACTCATCCAAATCGTGCTCGAGCTGCTCTTTTGCGGCAAGCGCATCCTCCTTCTCCTTTTGAGCGTTCTCCAGCTTTGCCGTGTAACTTTCAACCTGTCCTTTGAAGTAAACAACAGCCCTCTCCAAAAGCTGAAGCTTTCTTTCCGAAGGCATCTTGTCTTCCTCATCTTGCTCGTAGGTATTGGCAAGAACTAGTTCTGCTTTTCGCTGCTCGCGCTCGTTGAATAACTGCAACTGTCTTGCCACAAGAGACTTAAGCGCATCAATTGTGAATTCAGTTGAGCTTACACGTATGAGCTTTGCACCATTATCAAGAACAGCCCTCACTCCCTTAGCAGACAGATGATCATTAAGAGTGTTCTTGAAATTGACTCCCTCCGGAGGCATCCTCGTGATAGAATACTCCACAAAATATTGTGTTTTCTTAGCGCGATACGACTCGAGCGCAGCGCGTAAATCATTGCACTCCTTTTCCATACGCCAACTATACATCTCAGGCATACGAAGCGGTTTGCCGTCAACCTGTGTAGAAGTGAAATGAATCCAGTCTGAATCCACACTTGCTGAAGAATCATATTTTCCGGTGAAAACCACAAAATTGTTCGGGTCTCGACCAGTCACCAAAGCGCCAATGTGCATCGGACTTTCAGGATTGAACAAAAGCCGAGCGCAATCCTGAGCAAGCACGCTTTGACATTTGTCAAGAGTGACCAGCGCCACAGGAACGCTTTTCTCATAGAACTGCGTGAACGCGTACGCGACAAGCTCAATATCCGCTTTGCTAGGACGCCTGTCCTCTCCTGCGAAAACTTTTCCGTTCACTTTATCGATAAAACTTGTGAACCCAGCAGTCCTCACATTAGCAGAAGGCACCCTGCGCCTCATATTCTTGTAAACTTCATCGCGCAGAACCTTAAGAGAAGAAATGTTCGCACGGCAAGCGTGGTCAACAGAACCGGAAATACCGTCAAGAAACACCAAATCTGAAATCTCGGAAAGCTGCATCGGAGACGAATAAACACTTTCGTCATCAAGAACTGTCCTCTTCACACGCCTGAAAAGATCGAGCGCGTCCTGGAATGAAAGCGGATCTTTGCAGCCATCCCTCTTTCCGAAAAGTGAAGATAACGTAGGACTAGTCGGAGCGCAGATAAAGCTCGCATCCACAAATAATGAGCCGTCGATGAACGGACGCAGCGCGCCGGTAGGGTCAGTAACTCCTGCGAACTGCTTATCCATCAACTTAAGCATCGTTTCGAGCCCGATATCAACCATGACCCGACTGGAAAGAAGGCCCTTTATAAATCTTACCTTTTAAACCACTTAGCAGTAATGACTTTTCATTGAAGTTTCCCATCATCATTTTGGAGTTCCGAAGAATTTATAAATATCAAATACGTCCATTCCTACAAGAGTGATGAATAAAATCGAGGTGTTGTGATATGGGCCTATTTACAAAAATAAAAGACAAGTTCTCCTCACCAAAATATGAGGAACTAGAAAAAGAATCCGAATACGTCGAACTTGAAAACGACAGCGAAGTGCAACGCTCAAAAGTTATGGTGCGACCATTCCTGCTTGAAGATTTTGACGACGTGAAGCCAGTACTTGATTCGCTGCGCGAAGGATACACCATCGCGCTCGTGAACATACGACCGCTCAAGGAAAAAGACCTTGTGGAATTGAAACGCGCGATCAACAAGATAAAGAAAACAACCGACGCAGTCGAAGGAGAAATCGCAGGATTCGGCGATGACTTCCTCGTTGTGACCCCCGCGTTCGCAAGCATCTACCGCAACAAACAGACAAAACAAGTCCAATCAGAAGAATCTGTGCATCTAGCGGATTAATTTTTATTTTTTATACCATTTTTCAAAATCTTCTCTTGTAATTTTCAATTCTTTCTTGATGATTCTCGTGAGCAAACCCGGACCTATTTCCTCTTTCGCATGAACCGGAATCACCACAATCTGACCGTCAGGTCGTTTTAGAATATGATGACTGCCCTCCACACGAGCGAGAGTAAAACCTTGCTTCAGAAGAATTTTAACGAACTCGCTCCCCTTCAACCTAGGAAGCTTTGCCACCTTAAACCTCTATCGCGGCAATCTCCACAAATTTATGCTGAGAACTATCTTCCTCAACCACTGCAAGATATCCCGTAATCGCCTCTTTAATACGAACAAGAAGCTCCTTCTTAGTCTTCGCCTGAGTATAGCAACCCGGAAGCTCCACTACCTCCGCCACAAACCATCCGTCCTCATCCTGCTCAATCACAATATTGAATTTTGCCATGCAGTCCTAAATAGAATTTCGTTTTATAAACTCTTCGGTGAAAAATATGGAACTATTCTAACGCGCAAGAACCACTAATGCATCACGCCAAGAAGTCCTATCAAGCTTGAATCGAGCATCGATGTACAAAGTTGTGTAAGGTTCATCCACATCCAACCTCAACACGCGGGTTCGCAGACTACGCGGACACGTAGTCATCAATGAATCCGAAACACCATAGAGATCGCGCACTTTTCGCGCCAACTGCACAGAACAGACGCGTTCAACAATAGGAACACGAACTTCTTCAAGCGGAGACGAGGCAGCTCTTGAAAGACGAACCCCCTCACTTGCGCAGTCCACTCCTTGAGCAAGAGGAGTGTAACCGTTCCTTGCTATCAATTCATCGCACACAGAAATAATATCAAAATGCATCAACTCAAACCTTCCAGAATACCTCACCGCAGAACAAGTATCAATATAGTCAGACTCACACACCCTGTGAGCAGATTCGCACCGTCCACTCGTAAGTGCCTCGAGCGTCTCAGCCAAACTTAACGGCCGATATCTTCCGTTCACGAACGGCTGAGATTCTGAAGCAACCGACTGCAAACCATCAATCATAAAACCATACGAATACTTCTCAAGAGGAAGACGCACAACCTCATACGAAGAAACAACCCGCGCGTCAAAAGGAGCACTCTGCCCCGCACGCTTACGCGCAACACGCAGGCGAATGCCATCATCACGAGCGCCGGACTCGCTGAACCTGCGCTCCAAATCACGAAGACGAGAATCGCTCATTGGGAATCACCTGCTGGTTTCCTAATTATTGTTCCCGCAGGAAAACGGAAGCGAATATTTCGCACATGCTCAAAAGCCACATCATTCTGCCGTCCCGGAGAAACAACCGCGCACGCAATAGAACCCTGGACGGCAAGATCAAAATAATCCACCATAAACGGAAAAGATTCTCCAAAATGCTGCACGCTCAACTCGTCATAAACATTAAAGAATTCTCTCCGAAGAGCGCGATCCTTAACTTGCATTGAATATACATAGTTATCCGGAAATGAGCCCATGAACGCAACCTTCCCACCCAACTCCTCACGCGCATCCCCCCTTAACCTCGCACAAGAGCCAGCAAGAGATAGATGATTATAAACCAGCCCGCACAAAGCGTCCGACCCCGGCACCAATTCTGCTCTTTGAAAACAATCAGCAGTCAACCAATACGACCTGCTCCGGCCAAAAACAGAAACAACAGAATCACGAGCGGACGAATTGTAACCCTCAACAACAGAACGCATCAATTCCTCTAAAGTCAACAACCGTGGAACAAGCTGCGAGCCATTGAAAATGTGCGGATGCACGCACTGCCCTGCAAGCTCGCTTTCAACACGCGCGATAAGAGCGGAAACATTCGGACCGCAATAATCATCAGAGCCCGTCTCAATCAAATCCAACTCCCAACCAGAACCAATAACCGGAACATCATTACCAACACGGACACACTCCCGCGCATAACGCTCGAAGTCCGCTTTAGCACGGCTTTCTTTCCACGCTCTTTCAAGCTCACGAAGACGCTCGTCGCTCATCTGGCACCGCTGAAATCGTGAAGCACCACGACAGGCCTATCTCCTGCCTTGAGAAGGACCAGCTCATCATCTACATCGACTCCGAGCGTCTTTACCTCGCGGCACTTTTTGCCCCATGAATCACAGTACTCGGCAACGACAGGAATGTCTTGAACCTTCAGCTCTCGTTTGATAGCATTGAAATGACTTTTCGCTCCACCTGTAACAACCGCCCTCACACTATCCAATGAAGACTTCCTGCCCAATCTTTCAAGAACCTGAGGAATGTATTCCTTTGGATGCAGATAGGACAAATCATAATGTGAAAGCGCGACAGCATCAGGCGCTATCAAAACCAGACCGTTGCAATCCAAATAACCAGAAGAATACAACGAACCTGACCTCACCGCCAGATGGTCAAGATACACCACACGATCACGCCTGAAATCGCCAAGCTCAGAAAGACGCGCATCCAAATCAGTCGTTACACTTTGCATCTCACTCACCACCCAAACATCCGCCCTAACCAGCTCTTCTTTTTTCCGGGTCCACCCCAGATAGTCGCAGCTTGCGCATCAGACATGACCTCGAATCGCGGCGCGTCACGTACCCCGCGAGAGGCCCCGTCGCCGTAGACGCCGTACCTGCTGCCGAAGCCGCTGACGCTGAACCTGTAGTCGCCGCGGGCAACAGGCCACGCAACACCATCTGACGGCAAGTATACGTGAACCTTTTTGTTGCCTTCACGCATTTCTGTTGGAAGCTGATCAAAACGTCGTCCACAGAGGAACTGGACGAAATAAGGTCTGAACTTGTCAAGTCCAACCCATTGACCAGATGTGATTCCATTAATATCAAAAGAACATTCTCCTGAATAACCGAAATTCTGTTTATCGTACTTAATTCCAGTCCAAACCAGACCAACAGGATCAAGATAGCAAACGAGCAGTTCTCCTTTTCTTTCAAAAGCAAGACTCAACCACTCGCCATGGCCAGTACTCATATCAGCGCTGACCTTCGACAACTCCCCGTTGAGTTTTCCTTCAAGACCATCAATAATCAAGCCAAACGCCTCCTGAGGCCTTGCGTGCCGCTCGAATCCCGCTGCGCGCAGACGTTCAAGACTTTCATCGAACGTCAGAATGTCTTTAGTTTGTTCATTTTGCGCTCGATACGCGCGCGACTCGAAATCGACCCGCTCGTATGAACCAACACTCACCACACTCTCAATGCCATCATCCTTCAAATTCTTCAACGGTTTCTGCGCAGCACCTGTTAACCCCTCAAGATACTCGCTCTTACACAACGCATGATAAGGAACACTCTTTATCAAACCAACGAGGTCATCATCAGTGATTTTCGTCCTGCAAAAACCGCACAAATCAAACCGCGTACCGCCGAATTGGATGTCAGACATTTCTCTCACCCAACGCGTCATTTCGCTCTTTTGCCCACGCGCGATATTTGTTCGCCTCGTCAAAAGCACCTGAGAACTCCTGCTTGGACTTTTCTAGCTGCGCATTCAAATCACGGCTTATGAAATACGCAAAAACGCACTGAACGTATGCGGCAGGAGGAATCGCCAAGCAAAGAAACTTATTCACCATACGCTGCGAAAGTTCGGGTTTTGATGCATCCGCTCCTTTGGCTGCAGACTCAATCCCCCTGCATTCATCAAGCGCAGAATCAAGATACCCTTTTGCAATATCATCCACTGCAGAACATTTCTCCACAGTTATCTCTTCAGAAAGCTTCCCTGCCCGCTCGCATAGTGAATCAAGCTCGCCACGGCACCCAGCCATCGAATTGCCAAGTAAAGCATCACTTACCAAAGAAACCACAAGACCACTCGCATGAAAACGCAAATCACCAAAATAATCCCACAACGCAAAAGTCAACGCACCGGCGAATACATTGCCCAACAGAACGTAATTCGACTGAAAATCGCTCATAGCTCCTCAACAATCTCTTCCTTTAGCTGCGGGTTTCTTCGCTCTTCTGCGGCTTTTTTCGCGAATCTGTGCGCTACGTGCAAAGGCTCAGGAAGCTTGTGCGGAGGAATCACCATCTTAAGAATTATTTTAGCTGCAACGTCCATTGGAATTATGTTGCCGGTCGAGACGTAAAGCGCATTCGCGTGCTCTTTTGTCTTCACCGCTTTTCCAACCTTCTCGCCGTTCATAATTATGAAGCCGTCTTTCTCTTCGCATTCAATTAGGCTTTTGGCGATGCCGATAGTAGGCTTTGCGAGTTCGACGCCCACAAATGTCGCAGGACCGCAATTCATCGGATGAGCGATGCCGTGGCCATTGATGATGATGACATCAGGATCGTATTCCAGATCGTAATAAAGTTGGCAGATTATCGGACCTTCTCGAAATGCTGCGAAACCAGGAACATAATTCATCGGAGCTTTTGCAACGAGAAACTTGCGCTCCTTTACTTCCAAAGTTTTGTAATCAAGAACTGCGGCAGCGCATATGCACTCCTTGCCAAAGAAAATAGTCTCAAAGCCCGCGATGTATTTGATACCCTCTTCCTTGAACTCATCATCCACAACTACTTTGGATGCGACTTCAATCTGCGAATGCTTTAGATTGCCAAAATCAGGTTTTATCATTGAGCCACCCTTTCTTTACGAAGGAATCTCAAAAAGCAGTATATAAAGCTTTCTATTTGTATTTACTGCCAAGTGGCGAAATGTTTAAATGCGGATGCGGAACTCTTCAAGACATGAGCGACGAACGATTCAGAGAGCATCAACGAGCGGTTGATTCAGGAGATATGAACGCGCTGCCAAGCCTCATAACAGAAGCAGTACGCACCAGCACGCCAATCTACAAATACGCAGGAAGAATACTCTACAATCTAAACGACAACGTTGTAAGAGCACTCGAACAAGGAGGGCTTATTGACGTGCAGTATTACGGAGGCGACCACTTCAGAGACATCGCACCGCGAGTAACGAGGGCAGACAAAGCTATCGCCTCACTCGAAGTTATCCTCATCAACAATCTCATCACACACGTTCCTAGAAGCGATCGTTACCACCTTGTTAAAGCAAGCTGCTTTTGGAGCGAAGTATTCAACAGCACATTCATCATACGAGGACTCCCCCTTCGACAAATAACAAACGGAGAACTACTTGGAACAGCCGACATAACTCCTTACTTTAGCAGAGCGAACGAAGATGCGCAAAAGCATCCGCAAGATAGAACAATACTTGTCTACAACAATAAAACAAACGCCACTCCCTGCCACTTTTTTGGACTCGAGCGCGATGCGGTCATAATTGATGAACTTCACAAAGATGGAAGAATCCACCCACTAATGATGACTGTTGGAAGAAGAACTCAACCTTTCTCACTGACTGCATCACCCCGCCAAAATTACACGGCCATCGCCCTAACCACCAAACACGCCGAACACATACTCGGAAATCCGAACGTATTCGACTTTGAGGGAATATTATGAGCGACGAGAAATTCAGAGAGTATCAACGAGCAGTTGATTCAGGAGACATTGAAGCGCTGCCAAGCCTCATAACAGAAGCAGTACGCACCAGCACGCCAATCTACAAATACGCAGGAAGAATACTCTACAATCTAAACGACAACGTTGTAAGAGCGCTTGAACAAGGAGGGCTTATTGATATCCAATATTATGGACTTAGAACTACTGAGGAGAACCTTCAGGACGCATTCAGGCGAATAAATCTCACAGACAAAGTCATTCCATCGCTTGAACTCAACCTAATCAACAACGCAGTCGTACGCCCTCCGGGATACGAATACGTCCATGCAGTCAAAGCGAGTTGTTTTTGGAGCAGCGTATTCGACTGCCGTTTTCTAATCAGAGAAACACCTCTTCGCCAAATGGCAAATGGCGCTCGGATCGGCACATTCGATATCAGCCCATACGGCAACCGAGCGAGCGCTGATGCAAATAAACCTGCGCAGGAAAGAGCAGTTCTCGTGCACGGCAAAAAGACCCCAGACACACCCGGACTGTTCTTTGGCCTTGAACATAATGCACTAACAATCTCAGATGTTCGAAAAGACGGCACAGTCCATCCACTCACAATACATTTGGGAGAATCACGCCAGCACTACACCCTATATTCATCCAACAATCGAAATCAGACCGCAATCCCCCTCACAACCAAACACGCCGAACACATACTCGGAAATCCGAATGTCTTTGATTTCGAGGCGATAAAATGAGCGATGCGGAGTTCAGAAAATACGAACGCGCGGTGAACGAAGGAGATATCGATGCCATACCTCAATTAATCACTGCGGCGCTAAGAACAAACACGCCGATTCACAAGTATTTACCAACGATAAATGACAATCTAAACCAAAACGTAATCAGAACGCTCGAAGGAAGCGAACTTATGGATTTGAGAATGTATCGCGTGCATTCCATCCCTGAAGCCGCAGCGATACTCGAACGCTCAGGAAGAGTGTTGCCGTCGCTTGAAATTATCGCGCTCAATCACGAGATAACCGGATTTGCCGGAAAAGAAAACTCAGACATCCTCATGAAAGAGAGCATCGTAAGATTCGACGTTCCATATTTTGTGAGAGCCTCGCACATTTTCAGATTGGCACACGAACAGGGAATACGGGGCACTCATGAAGAACTAATTGAGCGCATGTCAACATATCAAGCTTTAACAGCCGCTCAAATAGAGAGAACACGATGCACAAGGTCCATCTCACAAATTCTCCAAACCGCAACCAGGCACGAACTATCACAGCTATACGAACTATCACAATTATTCTTGATCGACCAATCGATGCGCGTCACCCTTGAAATAATTTATCCTTATCGCCAAGAAGCGCACACCAACCCACACGAGCAACACATATTCGTTCGAAAAATTGCAGAACATATCGAATG
>C687J26845_10002731_pt1 | contig 10088 bp, 18 predicted proteins | sample RifCSPlowO2_12_FD_26845 | JGI IMG/M metagenome (IMG submission 26845) | reverse complement strand
CCAAAATAAACACATAAAGTAAAGCTAAAACACGTGTGCGGTTGTCCCCCCCCCGCCCCCCAACCGCACACGTTTGCAGTTCGCGCATGGTTTCTTTGTTCGTTATACCGAATGACAAGAAGTAGCGGTTTGGGTAGGCGTATGTCTATTCTTGCAGTTCGTAGTTGTTGAAGGTGTTAGAAATAAAGGTGTATAGGAAGTATAAGTAAGGGAGAGTATACTTAATTAGAGAACGTTATGGGCAGTATAGAGGGAATAGAGGCTAATATGAGCTCCGTTTGGCACGGTATACAACGTTCTCCCATATGAGTCTTGACGTTTTGCCTTTAGGTTTCGGGTGAGACTTCAGAGAAAGTTTTAGAAAATTTTAAATAGATGCGCCCCCTCACCTCACCCATGGACCTAGAGCTTGACGAGTGGCAGAAGGAAATCTTGGATGAGCCCGGTGATGTGTGCCTTGTTAGCGGAAGGCAGATAGGCAAGAGCACAGTGATGGCAATAGATGCGGCCGAGTATGCAGTGCACAATGGGAATAAGCAGGTGCTGATGATATCAAGCGTGGAAAGGCAGGCATATGAGCTTTATCAGAAAACATTGAATTATTTATTTTTGAAATATAAGAAATTTATCAAGCAGGGAGCTGACAGGCCCACGCTCTCAAAGGTTAAGCTTAAAAACGGAAGTGTTATATTATGCTTGCCTACAGGATTGGATGGGCATGGCATAAGGGGATACACGATAGACAGGCTTTATGCTGATGAAGCCCACTTTATTCCTGAGGATGTGTGGAACGCTGTAACGCCCATGCTGATAATGACAGGCGGAAAGCAGAGATTATTTTCAACACCGCACGGGAATTCTGGATATTTCTATAATTGCTGCATGGATACCAGGAACTTCATAACATTTCACAGGAGCACCGAGGAAGTAATTAGGGAAAGGAAAATAAGCGCAACGTGGACAGAAATGCAGAGGGATGATGCACTTAAGAAACTGGAATATGAAAGAAATAATAAAACATCTTTAGTTTTTGCCCAGGAATATCTCGGTAGATTCATGAATGAGCTCAGGCAGGTGTTCAGCGATGAGGCAATAAAAAGGTGCATGCAGCTAAAGCGTCCTGGAATTGTGAACAGGGAAAATAGGTTTTATCTTGGTGTTGACATTGCGCGTATGGGAGAGGACGAAACCACTTTTGAGATTATTGACAGGACAAATAAAGAGATGCTTGTTCATGTGGAAAATCAGATAACTAAGAGAACTTTGCTCACTGATACGTTTAACCGGATACTGCAGCTGGACAGGATTTATGACTTCAAGCAGATATTTATAGATGATGGCGGAATGGGTGTGGGTGTCTTTGATATGCTGCTCGCCAATGAACAGACAAGACGTAAGACAGTAGCAATTAACAATTCCACAAGGCCTTTAGATAAAGATGAGCTTAGAAAGAAAAGATTGTTAAAGGAAGATATTTACAACAATCTGGTTATGCTTATGGAACAGGATAAAATAAGGCTTTTGGATGATCCTGAAATATTCCAGAGCTTGAAGTCAGTGCAGTTTGAGATTACAGATAAGGGAGTTAAATACTTTGGAAACTATACACATATTGCAGATGGACTTGTGCGTGCAGCATGGAGTTCAAAAGACAAAAGTTTAAATATTTACATATATTAGCACTTTTATGGCCTCTTTAACTATCAAGGATGAAAATAACAAAGATTTGGTTCTTGCCGTGACAGATGACACCGTTGCATTGTATAAGATTTTAACAGAGTTAAAATCTTCAATTAATATTTTAACAAGTAGAATGAGGATAAACAAGAAATGGTAAATGTGACATTATGCACTTCTGGAATGGTTTTAGCTAAGGTTGGAACTGGCAGAAGCTCTGATTTTGACAGCGGAGATGCAAACGCTATGGTTGGCTCTGATGCTAAGATTGATCTTTGGATATCAGAGGCAGAAAGTTATATTAATGCATTAACTAGGTATGATTGGGTTGCTGTATATTCATCCTTGGCAGCAGACAAAAAGAAGATATTGCAGGAACTTGCTAGCTCTTATGCTGCGATGAATGTAATTGCTTATGACATGGCGGGCTTTAGTTCAAGGATTGCAGCGGAAAATAAGATGGTGTTTCTTAACAATGCAGTTCTTAGATGTGTTGATATATTAAAGGAAGATAAAACGCAGAGCTTTATCGGAAGTGATTAAATGAGCATTCCGCCTTTGAAGTTTTCAGGACAGGAAACCTTGTCTTCTTATGCTTTTTCTGACATCGCCTCAGGAACAGGTATACAAACTTATTATGGTGGACAGCATGGCATACATCCTCTCCATGCATCGGGAGCAGTTACGTCGGGCATGATACTTCTTCCATTTACTTTTTATTCTGATAAGATCACCCATAGCATATATTATTCAGCTGGAACAACGAGCAACTGGCAGGTTGTCCCTGGCTGGGATCTGGATTTTGATTTGAAGTTTAACACTACCCGCACTATTTCAGGCATGGTAATCTGTAATCTTCCTGTGGGAATGAGAATGGTTACTGGTGGAAGCACTGCATTTGCTGCCGCAGTTGCTACCTTGTATCATGTCAACAGCGCAGGGACAGAAACATTTTTGAAATCAGGTATGACAATGGAAGTGGGGGCAGTTACCACAGGAAATTCAACAATCTATGATAATATTATGTCTATAGGCCTGAACGTGAATAGGATATTTAAAAGAAATGAAAAGCTAAGGCTGAACGTTATTATGTGGACTAGGACAACAACAGGATTAGCGCAGGATGCTTATTTCGGCTTGGGCATTGACCCGATGAACAGGGACGATGACGCTACCCTTCCGACTTTTAGCAGCACAACAGATACAAATCTGCTTATCTTTCTTCCTTTTAAACTAGAGGTTGAAATTTGAAACATTTAAATATAAGTTAGTATTTAATAAGTAGCTATGGTTGATATGAATATTTCTAGTGCCGTCGCAAGTGACTTAACTACAGCATTCTCAAGCCAGGCAGATGTCACAGTTGATAAAACTTATAAAGTAAGTGCAGTGCAGCTGGATTCACCGGGCGACCAGGAAGAAACAACATGGTTTAATTCTTATTGGAGCACGTGGCTTGGTTATTATAAGCAGATACCGGAACTTAACGCAGCGATAGATGCCATAGCTGCGTGGAGCATTGGAAAGGGATATATTGCAGATCCGGAAACTACATTGATTTTAGATATGATAACAGGCTGGGGCAAAGATACCTTTAATTCGATTATGTCGAATATGATAAGGATTTATCATATTGGGGGAGATGCTTATGCTGAAATCATAAGAGATGAAGAAGGAAATCTGATTAACTTAAAGCCATTAAGTCCAAGTGTCATAATGCACGTGGTTGATAAAAAAGGCAGAATAAAGAGATATGAGCAGCTATCAAGAGTTAAAGGCAATAAGAATATAATATTCCAGCCTGAGGAAATATTCCATTTATCAAGAAATAGGTTAGGTGATGAGATGCATGGCGAGGGGATTATTAAGGCTGTTGAATCCATAATCTTAATGCGCAATGAAGCCATGAATGATTGGAAAAGAGTTTTGCACAGAAATGTAGATCCGGTATGGATACATTACCTTGATACAGATGATACCGCAAAGATTAATGCATACAAGGCAAAGGCAGATACGGCAAGGGCAAAGGGCGAGAATATGTATGTCCCTATGGACACTGTTAAGGTTGAGATATCACAGGCTCCCATACAGACGCCTTTAGTGTGGATAGATGCGCTTAATCAGTATTTCTTTCAGGCCTGCGGTGTTCCTGACATTGTTGTGGGAAGTTCAAAGGCATTGACTGAAGCCAGTGCCAAGATAGCTTACTTGAGCTTTCAGCAGAGGATAGAGGAAGAGCAGCTTTACATAGAAGAGAATTGCAGAAACCAGTTAAATATTATTATCAAGCTGGAATTCCCTGCAAGATTGCAGAGCGAGGCTATAAGTGAGGTGAGTGTGGAAGAGATGAAGAACGCAGCAGAGCCAAATGATATGACTGCAGAGATGGAAGGCAGACAATAATGGCAAAAGGATTTCCAACACAGCCAATAAAGAAACAGAAGAAAGAGATAGTTGGAATTACGCCTAGCGAGCCCACTTTTGGCGGTGTAAGAGGAAAAGAAACAGGCCCTACATCATTTTTTGAGCAGGAGCCTATACGTCCAATTTCAGTAAGCAAAAAAGGTATAGTGCAAGATGTGGCTGGTGGAACAGCTCCTCAGGACATAAGGCAGCTTACTCCTGAGCAAAAAGCCCAGTTGGGAATTTCTGAAGAAGTAGATGCAGAGGCTATTCTTGAGAAGATAAGGAGACTTTCCTCAGTTGAAGGGCGCACAAGCGAGAGTTTAAATCAAGGTGCTAGCCTACCTGATACTTTTCCCCCTCCTGAACAGGAAACGCCTCTTACAGGGCAAGTAAAGCCCCCTACAAGCGAAACTGCAGGAGACCAGGTTGTAGATAGATTTGGTGTTGACAAGAGTTTATTTGGGAGAGCTACAATCATGGCAACACCGCAGGAGCAGGCAACAGCTATAAGCTTTGGTGCTCTTGGTGCAGGCGGATTAGGCGGAGGATTTGCTCTTAAGTTATCAACTAATAAAGCTCTTAACACATTACTAGAGGCTTTGCATTTCAGTAAAATTTATATAGGCAAAGCAGGCAAGGGCATTCTGCGTGGCAGTGCTCCTAAAATAGGTGAATTGGCAGTCAATCCCAAGTCAGCTGGATTGATGAAACAGATAGTTGGTAATATATGGGGCAAGCTTGGAATTACTTTAACTGTGTTGACTATGATAAATAGTATATTAGATAATGGGTTTGATGGCACTAAGTATCTTAATACTGTAGAGGAAGTCAAGAAAGCAATCAGGGAGAATAATTTAGCTATAGAAAAGGAGAGTGTGCCCCAGATAAGGCAGGCTTACTTGGAAGAGAACGAGATGCTGCTTAAACTTGAAGATGAGATAACTAATTTAGATGGCTGGGAAGCATTATTTAAGCATATTCCTATCCTTGATAATGCAGCAGCAAAAAGCATAATAGCTAAGGGTAAAAGGGGAATTTCAGAGAGCGAGGACAGGAAAGCTAGGCAATTATTAGAGAAATATAGAATTATACAGGCACAGGCGGGCGTTATACAAAACCTGGATCCTGATATGAGGGAAGCGATTATTGAGTATGCAGCCAGCCGTAGGCAGGACATAATAGCTGCAACTGCATTGTCAGAGGTATTGCAATGAGCAAGCCAGCCATAGAAGCAATCATCAACACAGCTGCAATAGCATTAAGCAGTTATGGTGTGATAGAGATAACAACAAAGCAGAATTATTTAGGTTTTTTATTTATATTATTCGGGATAATAATTGAAACATATAAGTATTACGGGAGGAAGAAGATATGGTAGAGGAAGAGAATAAGAGCGTATTAAAGCAGGCACAGGAGCTTTTAGATAAGGTAGAGCAAAGCAAGAAAGAGACAGCAGAGCTTTTAGAAAAAGCTGAGAAAGCAAAAATAAATGATATGCTGTCTGGCAGATCGCAGGCACAGATACAGCCAAGGCAGAAGAGAAAGCTTACCGAAAAGGAATATGCAAAGGCATTCTTTAAGGGCGAGGTAAAACTTAACGAGCCAGAGCCCGAAATAGAAGTATAAGATGGTCCATTTGATTGTAGCTGTAAGAGCGCAGAGAGAGTTCATTAACAAATGGGAAGAAGCCCTAGGTGCGGTATACCTGCCTTATGAAACCGAAATTATAAATCCTAAAACAGGCAAGAGAATGATGGGATCATTGCAGCTTGGATTAAGGCCAGTGAGATTGTATGATGTTACTTATCCGAAAGCACAGCAAGACTTAGTTCTTAAACTTGTAAGGCCGACTGCTGCATGGACTACAAAGTATCAGAAATATTTTAACTGGCTGCGCAGGATACTGGGATTGGCAGAAGTGCCGAAATATCAGGAGATGGAATTCCCACATCAAAGATTTGTTGAGGTTATAGGCATAGGAACAAAGGAAGATAAAACAAGAAATGGGGTAGAGCTCTTATGAGGTGGTTTAGGAAACAGCCATTTCTTAAGTTTGAAACTAAATATCAGATCTGCCTTTGGAAAACATACTTTGAAACAGGATATGCAATTACAAATTACCTGAAGTATCCCCTGCTGCTTATTGGAATTCTTGAGAAAATAAGCATCAGGACAGCAGTGTATTGGTCATTGCTCTATGCTGGCTTATGCCTTGCTGTAGGCTATCTTTGGTTTAAAACAGATTTCGCCAAAGCATCAGCAGAGGTGAGCAACCGCTATAACAAGTTTGTGGAAGAGGTTAGAATTCGGTTAAACGGAAAACAAAAACTTTAAATAGTTATTAGTATTTACCAAGTAACATGGCGAATGAGGCAGTCATCATTGAACTTCTGGGAAATAAAGGTGATCCTGTTCGTTATACAGTTGCTAATGCTACCGGGATTGAAAAGGGTGCAATATTAAGATTAGTTGATCCGAGGACTGCTATTGCGAGCCTTGGTTTATCCCAAGTTCCAGCTGGAATTGCGGCAGAGGAAAAGGTTGCAAGCGATGGTGCAACTGCAATATCATGCTATACAAATGGTATTTTTGATTTGACTTTAGATGCTAACGCAACATGTAATGCTGGTGATATGCTTGTTATGTCAGGAACTAATTTTGTAGCTCAGGCTTCAAAGTATATCGTAAGCACAGATGATGTTTATTTATCAGGTATGATTCTAGGAAGAGCGCTTGAGACAGGAAGCGCAGGCGAGGTTATCGCAGTAAGGGTGAACTTATAAGATGGCAGACAGTGTAGGAATGCAGGATATCAGGGCAGAGAACGTAGACAAGGTTGTTAAAGGATTTGCTCTTGCTGAATATAAGATGAAGCAGGTATGCATGATTATATCTTCTTCTTCATGGAAAGAAACATATTACCAGGAAACAGCAGCAGAGCTTACAGGCGGACTGGGGAGTGCAGTTAAGGGCATACCAAGATTAGCTAATTTCCCATATGGAGAGCCGACCTGGACCAAGACATCAGCTTACAATGTCAAGCACGGAATGGAAGGAGTGCTATCATGGGAGGATGTGGCTACAAATGCCATAGATGTGCAGGCAAGGACATTATTAAGGATTTCAAGGGCCGTAGCTAAATCAGTGGATGATGATATCTGGAGTGTGATATCAGAAAGCCAGTCAGTTTCAAATATTAATTCAGTTACAATAGCTTCAGGCAGTGAATGGGATAACAGCACAGCAGCAAACAGGGATGCACTGGCAAATATACTTTCAGGCATGCAGCTTATAGAGGAAAGTAATTATGATATGAGCACAGGCGGATTTCTATTGGTTTCACCCAAGGGATATGCAGACCTTATGGCAAATGCAAACGTAAGGAATGCAGCCCAGAGCTTTGCGGAAGAGGTTGTGGGCAATGGCAGGGTGGGAAGAATAGCAGGTTTAACTATAGTAAAATCTAATTCTGTTACAAGGGATTATGCGCTTGTCATTAAGGGGCAGGAAGCAGCTACATATTACCAGCTTTCACCATTGCAGACAGAGACCATAAGAGACGCTGGAATTAAATATACAATAAGGGCATGGGAGCAGGGCGTAGCAGTTCTCACAAATCCAAAGGCAGTTACTTTAATAACAAATACACAGGTTGGGTGATTGGCTTGACCAATGTAGACCAGAACTTTAATGCGATTGGAGTTTCTGAGATTTTATTCAGGCAGCCATTGACACCCAGGCAGGGGCTTGTAAGCGGAATGTTCTTTATTTCTGGCTCAAGGCTTTTTTACATGTCAGGAGCCCAGTTATTAGTTTTAAGTTATTCAGCTCCTACGTGGTGATTTGAGCTGTAAGGGGGTTAGAATGCGTTTAAAACGTCATTCAGCATGGATATGGGAATAACACCTTCTAATGTTAAAAAGCTGTTTAAAAGCAAAAGTAATGAAGATAATAGAGTAAATATTGGAGAGATAGGATACGATAACCCGAGGGAGAACATAGACCCTAGGATTGTAACGAAAGTTCTTTTAACAAAAACAATTTCAGGCTCAGACCTGGATGTTGAGGATATAACAACAGGAACGCTAGATGCATCAGGGCTTATAACAGGNGGAAACGTGACAAGCGGAGCTGACCCAGGGCACACGCATACTTCAAGCTCAGCACCAGGTGCAGTGACTTCTGTTTTTACAAGGACAGGGGCAGTGGTGGCAGCAACAAATGATTATACATGGGCACAGGTGAATAAGGCTACTTCTGATATTGTAGACATAACAACCAAAAGCCATACATCTCTTTCTAACATAGGAACAAACACCCATGCGCAGATAGATACGCACATTGCAGACAGCTCAGACCCTCATGGCTCAACACTAACCCAGACTACCCTTAATGCGACATCAATAGATACAGATACGCTTACGTCTACTCAAGCTCCTGGAATTGATACTCCGGTAAGCTTCCTGACTGTTAATTCACCTTCTACAAATTGGCAGATAAATCTAGCATCTATTTATGATGCAAATGATGTTGACCATTACCTGCTTCTTAATGGAAAATTGACAGGAACCAAGGCATCTCCTACGGCAACAGCTTCAGGTGACGGGGGGGTGTATATTGGAATGAGTGCAGGAGCAAATAACCGATTTGTTTTAGGAACGATTGCAACAGGCACGGGTCAGGCCTTGACTGAACGTATGGCTATTATTTCAACAGGAAGTGTGGGCATAGGAACAGCAACACAGTTCGCAGGCGGAAGCGGAGTTATAGGCATAGCAAACGCAACAACAACACCGACAGGAACACCAACAGGCGGAGGTGTGCTTCTTGTTTCGGGAGGAGCCTTGTTTTATGTGGGAAGTTCAGGAACAACAACACAGGTGGCAGCAGCATGAAACTTACACTAGAGGAAATCATAAGGAATAATAAGGACAAGGCGCTTAGCAAGACAGAACTTCTTCTTATAACAAAGAACTATGGCATACGCCTTGGCATAGTGGATGACAATGCGTTTATACTCGGGGCTGACAAGAATATCTACATGTTCAAGCAGGATGAGAACAAGCTCTATAGGTTTATTGAGACAAGGCAGATCTATATTTTCTAACACACATATCTTTATATATAAGTATACCATAGTTATAGTTATGCCAAGCAGGACAATATACGTAAGCAGGAAGAACTGGATCAGGTTAAAGAGGTTAAAAAACAAGAGCATGCTTATCAACAGGCTTCTTGAAAGGGAATTTTACCAAGGTGAAAAATAATGGAAATCAAAGAAGAGAACATAACAATAGATGAGTTCAAGAAACTCATGGAAACAGGAAAGCAGATCATCATCAACAGCACAAGGGACCTGCTTATATGGGACGCAGTAGTCAGGCAATGCGAGCAGATATTAAGCAAGAGGGAGAGCATTGAGGCTGATGAGGTGCTGAAGGAGATAGCGCAGGGATGAAACAAGACAATAAAATAATAGAGAAAGTTTTGAAAGAATATAATAATGAAGGATTTCGTATGCAATTTGATATGGCACATCATATGTTAAAGGCACTTATAAAAATAACTCTAAAACTCCGAGATGAAGAACATCTAAAATTAAAAGAAGGGTATATTAAAGAATGGAATAGATTAAATCAAATAAATAAAAAACAACGTGAAGATGAGTTAAAGTTTTTAAAAGAAGTTAAAGACCACTTCGAAAATGGACCTTTACATAAATTTATAGATAATAGAATAAAAGAATTAAAGGAGCAAGGAAAATGACAAAGTGCCATATATGCAAAAGGGAAGTCGGAGACAAGAACACAAGAAAAGTCTGTAAAGAATGCAGGGAACAGGCTTTCGGCATCAATGAAGACAGGAAAATAAGAGAAGAGACTGAGAGAGAAGAGAATAGGGGAACACCAGGAGAGTCAGGTAGGATTATGAGCGAAGCGAATAATCCGTAATATTATTATTTACCAAGTAGAGTGAGGTGAGGTGAGCACTAGGTGTGGTGTGCT
>C687J26845_10002729_pt1 | contig 10092 bp, 10 predicted proteins | sample RifCSPlowO2_12_FD_26845 | JGI IMG/M metagenome (IMG submission 26845) | reverse complement strand
ATGGCGAGCATCCTGTCGCCGATCTCGTTGATCGCCTGGTCCCAGGAGATGCGCTGGTACTTGCCGTTGGCGAGCTTCATCGGGTACTTCAGCCGGTGCGAGTGCTCGGTCATGCCGTGCTCGCGCACCGCCGCGCCCTTGGCGCAGTGCGCCCCCAGGTTCAGCGGGGAGTCGAACACCGGCTCATGGCGGATCCAGACGCCGTTCTGCACCACGGCGTCCAGGGCGCAGCCCACCGAGCAGTGCGTGCAGACGGTGCGCTTGACCTCGACCTTGCCATCCCGCTTTTCCTCTGCCGCCTCGGCACGGCCGATCATCGAGAACGGGAGCTGCGAGGCGAATGCCCCTGTGCCGACCGCGAGCCCCGAGCGCTTCAGGAACGCGCGCCGATCGATGGTATTCGCGAGCGCGCCTGACAGCGCTCGGGAAAGACGGGCGCGCGCAACGGGCACGCCGCTGGATTTGCGGGTGAGCAGCATAGACGCCTCCGGTCTCAGACCTGGGTGGTACGGTAGTAATTGCGGACGTGCGCGGTTTCTTCGTAGCCCTTGCCGCGGTCGGCGGCCGCGGGCTGCGGCGCGGACACAACCTTGCCGGCAACCGCCGCGGCCGTGGCGGCGGCGCCGGCGCCGACTGCGATGAGGAAATTTCTGCGGCTATGTTTCGCTTGGGTGGATTTCATCGTAGTCTCCTCCTCGTCGGCTATTTCCATCTTTTGATCTGTTTTGAATTTCAGATGCGTTTTATTTATGTTATTTTTCTAAGATACTACTTTTCACCGCGGTCTGCTTTCAATTTGAAACAGCATCATCGCCTCTCTTTCCACATCGAGGAATGCCCGTGTCAACGCCGCGACCCACGCGTAGAATTCTGCGCGGCCGCTTTGCTGCACCGCCGTGCAAAACGGCTGGTACGATCGTTCGATGAATCGGTCGAAGAACCGCCGCTGATCTTGCAGCGCAGCATCGGCCGCATCACGTTCGATGAGATGCCGCATCACGTCGAACAGCGCCGCGATATGGTCCTCGGGTTCCCGTGATGTTTCCCTGCGCGACAGCCCCATCGCGGCGAGTTCGGTGCGCAGTTCCACCAGAATGGCCTCGCGCCCGGTTTCAGCGAGGTAGTACGTGGCATAGAGACTGACCTCCGCCCGGCCGGTGCCGACGAAGATATCATCGTATTCCTGGTGCGCTGCAGCAGGATCTGCGCTGGAAGCCGCAGCCGCCAGGGCCCGCCACGCAAGGGCGAACGGCGGCGCGGTGTGCTGTGCAATTCCGGCCCCCGACTGCGCGATCAATGCAAGCAGGCCCGCGTCGGGTTCACGGTAATACAGCCGCGCAAGCAGCGCGTACAGATCGGCCCGCGCCCGGTCTTCGTCCTCCAACGCCGGCCTCGACGTGATCGGCTCCNGACTCACCGCTTCACCTGGAAGATATTGGTTTCGTCCTTGTTTTCGATCATGTCGACCACGCGGCAGTCCGCGCACATCTGCAGGCGCTTGAGCGCCTCGCCCGCGGCAAACATGGAGTGCGATGCCAGGCGTCCCGTCAAACTGTCGATCATGGCCTTGACTCCGAAGGCCTTGCCGCAACGCACGCACTTGAAGGGCTCGGCTTCGTAAATCGTGACCGCCTGCCTGGCGGCAGCCGTGAGCAACAGCCGCGGCGCAAGCACCAGCGCGTTCTCGGGACAGGTGTTGACGCACAGCCCGCATTGCACGCAGTTGCGCTCGATGAACCGCAACTGCGGCCGCTCCGGCGAATCGGCGAGCGCCGATACGGGGCAGGCGCCGACGCAGGACATGCACAGCGTGCAGGCCTGCTGGTTCACCTCGACGCGTCCGTAGGGCGCCCCGCGGGACAACCCGATTTCGTCCTTGGGCGCCGGCGCATGGCGGGCCAGATGCTCGATCGCGAACTCGAGCGAGGTGCGCTTTTCAGGCGATAGATTGAACGTGGCGGGTTCCGGCACCGTGGCGGCGGGAGCGAGCCCCCAGAGTTCACGCTCCATCGCTGCCATCCGCTCGGAGGCGACGACGTGCACGTGAGCACCCGCGTAGCCCAGCCCGGCGAGTATCGTCTGCGCATGTCCCAGTTGGCTGCGCATCGCCTCGCCGTAATCGGCGTCCTGCTTTTCCGAGACCAGGAGCACGACCTGGCTTGCCCCGTACGCGATCGCACCCAGGAGCACGTCGATGCCGACCGAGGCCGGATGAAACACTTCCAACGGCATCATGCGCGCGGGCAGTCCGCGGCCACGCCGCGCAAGTTTCATCAGGACATCGAGCGTCGCTTCGCCGTCATGGAAGACCAGGCATGCATCCCTGCCTCCGGCCTCCGCATAGGTGCGCAGCAGCCGCCTGATTCTCCCGCCCAGGTCCGGTACGCGCGGATAGCGGTAGCTCATGGCGCCGGACGGACACACGGTCGCGCAGCCCCCGCAGCCGGCGCACAGGTGCGCCTCCACCACGACCTTCTGGCCGGCCGAGGAGATGGCGCGCGTCGAACAGGTATCGATGCAGCGCGTGCAGCCCAGCTTGCCCGAACGCCCGTGGGCGCAGATGCGCTCGTTATAGGTGACGAAGCCGGGCGTCTCGAATTCGCCCACCAGCGCCTGCAGCTTTGCCGCAGCCAGCGCCTGCTCGAGCGGATCGGCGCCTGGCGCGAGATACCCCTGCGGCAGATGCGCTACGCGCAGCAGCGGCTCAGCCGACAGGTCGAGGACCAGATCGAAGCGCTCGCTGCGTGCGNTATCCGCGCGCTTGAAATCGATGGCGCCGATCCCGGCGCAGGCCTTGACGCACTGCCGGTGCGAGCGGCACTTGTCCATGTCGATCTGGTATGCATAGTCGATCGCCGATTCGGGGCAGGCGCGGATGCAGGCGTTGCAGCGCGTGCACAGGTCCAGGTCGATGGGGTTTTCCTGCTCCCATTCGACATCGAAGGCCCCCAGCCAACCGGTCACCGATTTGGGCCTGCCCGACCAGACCGGATAGCCGCGCTGCGCCGGCAACTCGGCCGCATCGATGCGACGCGGCCCCGCTTCGCCGCGGGCNCGCGCGATCAGCACGCTCACTTCGAGTTCCGCCGACAGGCGCTCGGCCCAGTCGAGCGCGGCTTCGGCCGGGCCGATGACCAGAACGTGACCGCCGGAATTGAACCTGATGCCCGGCACCGGCTCGCTTTCCGGGGCGTCGGCCAGCGCCAGCAACGCGGCGATCTTGGGCGTGGCCTGCGCGCCCTCGGCGGACCATCCCGCGGCTTCGCGGATATTGACGAACTTCAGCGCCGAGCGCGCGCCCGCCTGCTGCGCGAGTTCGGAGAACAGCGGCGCCTCCTGCGTGCAGCCGATCACGCACGCGTCGTCCTTCAGNGCCGAGTTGAAATGCTCGATCTCCCTTCTGCACAGTTCGGTGTGAACCATGATCGGTGCGGCGCTTTTCAGCGCGCGAGCAAGCGCCACCGCATCGATCGGAATGGTCTTGTTGCAGCTGCAGAGCTTGAGCGTCTTGTCTTCCAGCGCCATGTGCGATCGGGGTATCGTCAGCGGGCCGGCGATTGTAGCAGCGCTCGGCGTCAGACCGGGGCGCCAGGTTTGGAAAGACCGGATCGCGCGACCTCATCGTCCCCCGGTTCGCCCCCCTGCGGCGACACCGGCGGCGGCACCAGCGGCGACGCCGGCCCGGATGCCTGCACTCCTGCCGCATCGGCCGCCTTCGCCTCGCTCGCGCCGCGCTCGTCCTCGCGGTCGAAAATCAGGCCTTTGGCCTGTTCCAGCGCGCNGAGCATAGCCTCGGGAATCGGATCGGGTTTGGAGTAATCGTCGATGTACGTATCCAGGCCGTCCATGACGTTGAAATGCGGATCCTGGAACAGCTTCTTCAGCGCGGTTCGGCGCAGCGTCTCATCGACGCCCGGTCGCAGGAAATCGCGGTATTCCGATTCCAGGCCGCGCAGTTCCTCGATCGTGGGCAAAGGCGCATCCGTCGGTGCATCGGTCGGCACCGGGCTTTCGCCCGGCCCCGAAGGCACGGCNGCCGCCTCCGGCGGACCGGGNGGTCCTTCCTCGGGATCGGTGCGACGCGCCTCGACCTTGCGCCGCGACCAGCGCGCGAGAAACTTTTGCACTTCCTTTTCCGGTTGGNCGCTCATGGTTCATCCCGCCGCGCGCCCTTGAACGACGGCGGACGCGCGCGGTTCCTTTTCGTCTCGGGCCGGTANTGCAGCGCCACGAACGCCGCCAGCGACGCGCGCCATGGCTCGGGCATCGGCACGCCGTCGACCTGCTCGCCTGCGTCCATCATGCGCGCCGCCTCGTTGTAGCTGAGGGTCAGGCTGGTCGGGCGCGCCATCCCATCCTCCAGTCGCCAGGTGACGAAGACGAATGGCTGCGGAGCGCTCAGATTCAGGTAATAACCCTCCGCCTCGTCGCGGTATAGCGTGAGCGCGTACCCGGGATGCAACCAACGCGCGCTCGCGTGGTCTTGATGAAGGAGCACCGGGCCCGGCAGCGTGGGCGGCGGCGGCGCGCCCTCGTCGCCGGTGACGCCGACGGCCTCCCACTTCTCGGATTGCCAGCGGTCGTTGAGCCGCGTCCACTGCATGAGNACGGCAGCCGTAAAACTGGGGTGCTGCATGATTGGCGGTATACTTGAATGNTTGAATGCGATAGNAGATGACGTATCATGCGCGGCGCAGTGCGCAATGACAAGCTGATCCCCGACCCATGACAGACCGCGTAATCGCCATCGCCGAAGGACGGCACACAAAGCCCCTGCCGCAGGTGGGGTCTATGGGTGCGCCCGGAACCGTCACGGACACGCTGGGGCGGCAGATCCGGGACCTGCGCATCTCGGTCACCGACCGCTGCAATTTCCGCTGCACCTACTGCATGCCCAAAGAGGTGTTCGGGCCTGNCTACGAGTTTCTTGCACGCAGCCAGTTGCTCAGCTTCGAGGAAATCACGCGCCTTGCGCGCACATTCAAGCGCCACGGCGTGGAAAAGGTGCGCCTCACCGGCGGGGAGCCGCTGCTNCGGAAGGATCTGGAGCGCCTGATNGCGATGCTCGCGCAAATCCCGGGCCTGGACCTGACGCTCACCACCAACGGCTCGCTGCTNGCGAGAAAGGCCGCCGCGCTCAAGGACGCAGGCCTGAAGCGCGTGACCGTGAGCCTGGATTCGCTCGATGACGGGGTGTTTCGCGCGATGAACGATGCCGACTTCCCGGTTTCGAAAGTCCTCGAAGGCATCGATGCCGCCGCACGCGCGGGTCTGGGACCGATCAAGATCAACATGGTCGTCAAACGCGGGGTCAACGAAGACTCGATCCTGCCGATGGCGCGCCACTTCAAGGGCAGCGGCCACATCGTGCGTTTCATCGAATTCATGGATGTGGGCGCAACCAACGGCTGGTGCATGGACGCGGTCCTGCCATCGGCGGAAGTGATCCGAAGAATCGGCGCCGAGTTTGCGCTCGCACAGATCGATCCGAACTACCGGGGCGAAGTCGCCGAGCGCTGGCGCTATCGTGACGGCGCGGGCGAAATCGGCGTGGTCTCGTCGGTGACCCAGGCCTTCTGCCGCGAATGCACGCGCGTGCGCCTGTCCACCGACGGCCTGCTCTACACCTGCCTGTTCGCGACCGAGGGCTACGATCTGCGGGCGTTGATGCGCGCCGGAGCCTCCGACGACGACCTGGGCGCGGCGATCGGCGCCATCTGGAGCGTCCGCACGGACCGCTATTCGGAAATCCGCACCTCCGAAACCGCCGCGTTGCGCAAGATCGAAATGTCCTACATCGGCGGGTGAGGATTCATGAACACCCGGCGAGATCCCCGCATCACCCGCGCCTCGTGCCCTCTCACCTTCGAGGTCGAAGCGATCAACGAGCGCGGCGAGGCGCTTGCCACACCGATAGCAGGCGAGCGTCCGCTGACGCTGTACCTGGACAAGCGCGAGATCGTCACGCTGATGACCCTGGGCCAGGCGCCCGAGGCGCTCGCGCTCGGCTATCTGCGCAACCAGCGGCTGGTGCCGCGGATCGAGGACATCGCCTCCGTGCAGGTGGACTGGGAAACCGACGCCGTCGCCGTGACCACGCGCACTCGCCGCATGGCGAAGAAGACGCGGGAAAGAATGGGCAAGCGCACCGTGACCACGGGCTGCGGCCAGGGAACGGTGTTCGGCGACCTGATGGAGGAAATCGATTCCGTCCGCCTGCGGGACGACGTCTGGCTCGCCGAGGAGACGCTCTACAGCCTGCTCGACGCCGTGCGGCGGCATGAGACGACCTACAAGGCCGCCGGCGCCGTGCACGGCTGCGCCCTTGCCACCAACGCGCCCGTCACGCGGGGGGGATCGGAGATCCTCTACTTCGTCGAAGACGTGGGCAGGCACAACGCGGTGGACGCGATCGCCGGCCAGATGTGGCTGGACGGCGTGGAAGGCTCCGACAAGATTTTCTACACCACCGGCCGGCTCACCTCGGAGATGGTGATCAAGGCGGCCCAGATGCAAATACCGTTCCTTGTCTCGCGTTCGGGCCTCACCCAAATGGGGCACGAGATCGCGGGCCGGATCGGCATCACGATGATCGGGCGCGCGGTGAACAAGCATTATCTGCTGTTCACCGGCAGGCACCGGTTCGCGAAAACCGCCTCGCCCACCGCGGTTGCGTGATGCGGGAGATCACCGGCCTGATACTTGCAGGGGGCCAGGGACGCCGCATGGGCGGCGTGGACAAAGGCCTCGCGGCCCTGCGCGGGCGGCCGATGGTGGCCTGGGTGCTGGAGCGCCTCGCGCCGCAAGTCGGTGAACTGCTTATCAACGCCAACCAGAACCTGGAGCAGTACCGGGATTTCGGCTACCCGGTGGTAACCGATGAAATTGGCGGGTTTGCGGGTCCGCTCGCCGGACTGCAGGCCGGAATGAAGGCGGCGCATCACGCTTTCGTGCTGATGGTCCCTTGCGATTCGCCTTTCCTGCCGGCCGACCTCGCGCAGCGCCTGTTCAGCGCCCTGAATGCGGACCATGCGGACCTTGCGGTGGCCAAGACCGGCGGACAACCGTATCCGGTATTTGCGCTCGCCCGAACCGCCCTGCTGCCTCAGCTCACGGCTTTTCTGGAGGGCGGCCGCCGCACGGTCTACGCCTGGTACGACTTGATCAAGGTCGTCGAGGTCGCTTTCGATGACCAGGAACAGGCGTTTACCAACATCAACACGACGGATGAACTGAAGTCCATCGAGTCTTCAGAGTCTCCGGTGTCACCCACATGAGCACGCTCAACGACATCGTCAGCTGCATCAGCGACTACGACCCGGACGCACTTCCGGTGGCCCGCGCCAACGAAGTCATCCGCTCGTTCGTCGCGCCGATCACCGAGGTCGAGACGCTGCCGGTGCGCGCAGCGCTCGGCCGCGTGCTCGCCGAGGACATCGTGTCTGCGATCGACGTCCCGTCGCACGACAACTCGGCCATGGACGGCTATGCGGTGCGCGCCGACGATCTCGCCCCGGACGCGACGACCGTGCTCGAAGAAATCGGCGTCGCGCTGGCAGGCAAGCCATTCCGCGGCGACGTCCGGCCGGGCCAGTGCGTGCGGATCATGACCGGCGCGGTGATGCCCGCAGGCACCGATACCGTGGTGATCCAGGAAATCGTGAAGGTCGATGGCAAGCGCATCACCGTGCCGCCCGGGCAGGAACGCGGCCAGAACCGGCGCTTCGCGGGCGAAGATCTGAAAAAAGGAACACCTGCGCTCACGGGCGGCACGTTGATCCGCCCCGCCGAACTGGGCATGATCGCCTCGCTGGGCATCGGCGAGGTCAAGGTCAAGCGCCGGCTGCGCGTGGCGTTTTTCTCCACTGGCGACGAGCTGCGCTCGGTAGGACAGCCGCTGGCTGCGGGTGAGGTGTACGACAGCAACCGCTACACGCTGCACGGCGTGCTCACGCGCCTGGGCTGCGAGATCATCGACATGGGCGTGGTGCGCGACGATCCGGTGCTGCTCGAAGCCGCATTCAGCAAAGCGGCGGCGAGCGCCGACGCGGTCATCACCTCAGGCGGCGTGTCGGTGGGCGAGGCCGACTACACCAAGCAGATGATGGCCAGGCTGGGCGAAGTAGTGTTCTGGAAAATCGCCATGCGCCCGGGCCGTCCGATGGCCTTCGGCCGCATCGCGACCGATGGCAAAGCGGCCTACCTGTTCGGCCTGCCGGGCAACCCGGTCGCGGTGACGGTCACCTTCTACCACTTCGTGCGCGGCGCGCTGCTCACCATGATGGGCCGCAACGACACCGACCTGCCGCTCCTGCGCGTGAAATCGCAGACCGCGATACGCAAGAAACCCGGCCGCACCGAATACCAGCGCGGCATCCTCGAGAACCAGAACGGCGAGTGGACCGTGCGCCTCACCGGCGCGCAGGGCTCAGGCATCCTGCGCTCGATGTCCGAGGCCAACTGCTTCGTCGTGCTCGGCCACGAGCAGGGCAGTGTCGAGGCATGCGACCTGGTCGACGTGATGCTGATGGACGGACTGGTCTAGCGGCAAGCAGCACCTGCGACCGGCCAGGGAATGCCTGCGCTGGCAATCATTGTCTCCTCTCCCAGCCCTTCGGCGAGACCCCGCGCCGGATGCGGGAAATAGGCTCCAACACGCCTCCTTTCTTCATTGATCGGAATCCNCGGCACGGCCGCAAGGGTGGTAAAGGGGGTCGGAGCAACTTTTCGCCGCCGAAAAGTTACTCCGACCCTCTTTCTGAGCCGGGTTTTTCCTCGATCCCCGGCGCCTCGTCGATCTCCGCGGCCTCGATCCTTGCGAACTGCTGCGATATCTTGCGGCTGCTGGTCTGCACGTCCTCGGCGTCCTGGTGCGCGAGGCGGATGTGGTCGGCAAGCTTCTTCATGCGCTCGTCGAAGCGCCGGAAGTCCGTTCCCAGGCGGCCCAGCGCTTCCTTGATCACGTGCACCTGCTTTCTCGTCTCCACATCCTTCAGCACTGCGCGCGCGGTGTTCAGCACCGCCATCAGCGTCGTCGGCGAGACGATCCAGACGCGCTTGCCCATTGCGTAGTCGACCACATCGGCGTGATAGGCGTGGATTTCGGCGAACACCGCCTCGGCCGGAACGAACATCACCGCGCCGTCGGAGGTCTCGTTGGCGATGATGTATTTCCCGGCGATCGCATCGACGTGGCGCCGCACGTCCTGCTTGAACGCCTTCTGCGCCAGGCTGCGGTCCGCGTCGTTCGCCTCGCGGTCGAACATGCGGTGATAGTTCTCCAGCGGAAACTTCGAGTCCACCGCGACCAGCCCGGTCGGATCCGGGAGCTTGAGCACGCAGTCGGCGCGGCTGCCGTTGGACAGCGTGTACTGCATCTCGAAGGCCGACGCGGGCAATACATTGCGCACCAGCGCCTCCAGCTGAACCTCGCCGAACGCGCCGCGCGAGCGCTTGTCCCCGAGCAGTTCCTGCAGACTGACGACGCTGCCGGTGAGGCTCTCGATCTTCTTCTGCGCCTCGTCGATGGTCGCCAGGCGCTGCATCACGCTGACGAAGGTCTCGTTGGTCTTCTTGAAGCCCTCGTCCAGACGCTCGCTCACCTTGCCGGAAATCTGCTCCAGCCGCTCCTCGACCTTCGCGGTCAGCGCCTGCGTGGTCTCGGCGAGCTTCTGGGCCATCGCCTCGCGGTTCTGGCCGAAGTCCTGCGCCAGCGACAGGCGCAGCGCATGCAGCGTGTCGCGCGTCTGGCGCAGTTCCTCGGCCACCACGGCGCGCAGCCGCTCGCCCGATTCGGCCAGATGCGTGCCCACGCGATCGCCCTGCTGGCTCAACCCCTGGTGCAGATCGGTCAGCATGAGGCGGTGCTTGTCTTCCATGCCCTGCCCAAAACCCGAGGAAAGCTCGTCCAGGCGCCGCTCGATGGCGGCCGCACGCCAGCTGAGCCACGCGAGCAGCAGCACGGCGATGACAGCGACGGCGAGGACGACTTCGATCATGGGACCTACGCGACGAGAATAGGGGACAGACCCCTATTTTCATTCTATTTTCATTTTCTATTTTCCACCGTCATTGTAACGGCCTGCCAGTCTT
>C687J26845_10002724_pt1 | contig 10100 bp, 7 predicted proteins | sample RifCSPlowO2_12_FD_26845 | JGI IMG/M metagenome (IMG submission 26845) | reverse complement strand
CGCTTAAGCGGGTCCCGGAAAGCCTGCTGGTGGCGTTCGGCCCGCCGATTCATACCTTCGATTTGGTGCTGACGCCTGAGCGTCAACTGGCTCGCGAAGACATCACCCTGGTCTTGGCCAACCTGGAAAAACAGGGTTACCACCTGCAAATGCCACCGGCCGAAGACGAGTACATCGAGCACCTGCCGGAAGAGTTGTTGCGTCGCAACGACCCGATGTAAGCCATGCGCCTGCTGATTGCCGAGCAACAGCACAGCGCCTATGCGGCGCTGTTGCAGCAAGCCGAGCCGGCTCTTGAACTCTGTGTGGGTAATGCGCTTACCGAGTTAACTCGGCACGCTGCCGATTGCGAACTGTGGCTCGGCCAACCGGATTTACTCGCCGGTTTGCTGCGCCAGGGCTTTAAGCCAAGTTGGCTGCAGTCGACCTGGGCCGGGATCACCCCGCTGCTGGCCGCCGATTTGCCGCGTGATTACCGCTTGAGTCGCGCAGTCGGCATCTTCGGCCAGCTGATGGCCGAGTACCTGCTGACCTATCTGCTGGCCCATGAGCGCCAGCTGTTGGCGCGCGCGGCCAGCCAGCAACAGCTGCACTGGGATGACCGGACTCCGAACAGCTTGGCCGGCCGGCGGGTGTTGCTGGTGGGCTGTGGCGAGATCGGCGACCAGGTGGCGCAGCTATTGGCGCCCTTTGGCCTGCAGCTGTTTGGCATCGCCAGCCGCGCCCGGGTGCAAGCGCCGTTTCAGCAGGTGTTGGGCTTGGCGCACTTGGCCGAGCAGGCCGCCCAGGCCGATTACCTGATCAACCTGCTGCCGGACACGCCGGTCACCGCGGATATATTCGATGCCGCAGTGTTTGCGCAAATGAAACCCGGCGCCCTGTTTATCAATGCCGGTCGTGGCGCGGCAGTGGTGGACGCCGATTTGCTCGCGGCCTTAACCAGCGGTCAGTTAGCCGGCGCGGTGCTGGATGTGTGCCGCAGCGAGCCGTTGCCGGCGGCGCACCCGTTTTGGACGGCACCGCGCTTATTGCTCACCGGCCATAGCGCCGCGCCAACCTTGCCGGCGCCCATGGTTGAGCTGTTTCTGCACAATCTGCAGGCCTATCGCGCCGGCATGCCATTGCGCGGGCAGGTCGAGTTTGCGCGCGGTTATTGATGGCTATGTCCCCGTTAACTGTTGGCTGCAAAACGTAGGGTGGGCTGAAGCCCACCCTACAAAATCGCTCCCCAACTCATAACGGCTACAGAGCCTTATTAATGGCGCCTGGCCTCGACGGTTGGTCTGAGCCTGGCAGCGCTAAGTCGAGCCGGCTGTTAAACTGCCGACCTTTTGTAGAGCTCAGTGTGTTGCCATGACCGCCACCGTCGAACCCTTCTGGAAACGTAAAAGCCTGGCTCAGATGGACAGCCACGAGTGGGAGTCACTCTGTGATGGCTGCGGTTTGTGCTGCCTGCAAAAGCTTGAAGACGAGGAAGACGGCAGCGTTTACTACACCCGCATCGCCTGCAAACTGCTCGACCTGACCAGCTGCCGTTGCACCGATTACCCCAATAGACGCAGCTTTGTGCCCGACTGTATTCAGTTGACGCCCGCGGCCGCCGATCAATTCCAGTGGTTACCGGCCACTTGCGCCTATCGTTTGGTGTCCGAGGGCAAAGACTTGCCCGCTTGGCACTATCTGGTCAGTGGTGATGTGGAGGCGGTACACCGCGAGCGCATCTCGCAATCCGGGCGCATGCTCAGCGAGAACAGCGTGGCCGAGGATGATTGGGAGGATTACCTGATTTTTCGCTCCGGTTAGGCCTGAATTGTTTTCCACGCTGCGCTGCACGGATGGCCATTATCGGGCCAAGCATCACTGCCAATAAGGACTCTGCGTCATGTTTATCGGTTTACGTCTGCGGTTGGCAGCCTGCCTGCTGCTACTGAGTACGCCCGTGTTGGCGGCTAAAAAAGTCGACCTGGATTATCAGCTGCGGTTTTTGCCGGCCAGCGCCGAGGCCGAGGTGCAACTGACCCTGGCCAAGGGCGAGCTGGTGCAGAGCGTTAAATTTTATCTGCCCAAGGCTGAGCACTATGTTGCCTTCAAGGCCGACGGTCAGTGGACTGAGGATGGTCAGGGCCATGCCACCTGGACCCCCGCCAGCGGCAAAGCCAGCCTCAGCTATCGGGTGCGGATCAATCAGCTCGAACCTTCCGGGGCCTATTCGGCGCTGATTACCACTGATTGGGCGTTGCTGCGCGGCGATGATCTGATTCCAGCGGCCGACGTGGTGCTGTATGACAAAGTCGAGCTGATCTCCCGTCTGCAAGTGGAGCTGCCCGAAGGCTGGAAAAGCGTCGAGACCGGCTGGCCGCGCATCGGCCCGAACCGTTTTCGGATCGACAACCCGGCCCAGTCCTTTGACCGACCGACCGGCTGGATCTTGGCCGGCAAAATCGGCACGCGGCGCACTCGTTTAGGCGAAACCGATGTCACCATTGCCGCCCCCATAGGTTCGGGCATGCGCCGTATGGACGCCTTGACCCTGCTGACCTTCGTTTGGCCCCAGGCGCAGGCGGTGTTCCCCCGTGATCCGCGTAAGCTGCTGGTGGTCGGCGCCGCTGATCCCCTGTGGCGCGGCGCTTTGTCGGGCCCCAACTCGCTGTTTATGCATGCCGAGCGGCCGCTGGTGAGTGAAAACGGCACCAGCTCCTTGATCCATGAGCTGGTGCATGTACTCAGCGGTATTCGCGACACCGATGCCAGTGACTGGATCAGCGAAGGCATCGCCGAGTACTACGCCATCGAACTGTTGCGCCGCGCCGGCGGTATGAGCGAGGAGCGCTACCAGCAGGTACGCAAGAAACTCACCCTCTGGAGCAGTAAGGTCAACAACCTGCGTGGCGAACATGCAAGCGGCGCCGTCACGGCGCGGGCGGTGGTGTTGCTGCAGGAGCTGGACCTGGAAATCCGCCAGCGCAGCGCCGGTAAGCATTCCCTCGATGACGTTGCCCAAGGTCTGATGCGCATGGACAAGGTCAACACCGAGAACTTCATTGAACTCAGTGAGAGCCTGATCGGCAAACCATCAAAAGTCCTCGACAGCAAACTGCTGCGCAAACTCAAAGCCACGCCTGCGTTGTAAAGACGGTTAAATCGGCTTGGCAAGCCGCTGCTTTGACTACGCTGTAGGCAAGCCTCGGACACAGGGGCTGCAGACAAACCCGTCGAGGATGCGTGTAGATGCGTTGGCCGTCAGCGTTTTGCCCGGGTTGCCGAGGCCACAATTTGCGCTTGTTGTTACTGCTGCGCGGCGCTTTGCTCGCCACGCTGCTGCTCAGTCTGGGCGTGGTCCAGGCTGAACCTGCGCCGCCCGCCAAGCGCATCCTGTTATTGCATGCTTGGGCCCAGGGCAATCCATGGCCGGAGTCGATCAATAGTGGCGTGCGGCAAGGCTTGGCGGCTGCCGCGCAGCCCGTTGAGCTGTATATCGAAAATGCCGATACCACCCGCTTTAGGACCAGGGACTACGCCGCGCTGGCCGAATTTATCGGTCACAAATATGCCCAGCAGCCACCGGATATTCTGCTCGCGGCGGATGAGCAATCACTGGAGTTTGTCTCGCGTTATCGCGCGCAACTGTTTGCCGATAAGCCTTTGGTGTTCGCCAGTTTTCCAAAGCTTAATCAGGCCCAATTGGCCCAACTCGGCACTGCCTACCAAGTATTGGACTCACAAGATGTGGCCGGTAACTTTCAGCTGATCCAGACGTTTTTACCCAAGGTCCGCACCCTGGTGCTGTTGGGCGATGCGGCGACGGCGGTGGGTCGTGAGGGCCTTGCTCAGGCGATTGAGCAGGTGCGCGATCAGTTTGTCGAGGTACGCGATCTGCGGGCGACGCCGATCGGCGAGCTGGAAAAAATATTGCCCGACCTGCCCACCGACAGTGCGGTGTTTGTCTCTACCTGGATTCGTGATGAGCAGGGCCGCTTACTCGATCCCTTTGTGACGCTGCCCAAGCTGCTCGCGCTGTTGCAGGTGCCTAGCTTCACGGGGCTGGATTTGGCACTTGGCTTTGGCATCACCGGCGGCAAAGTCACCAGCGGCGAGTGGCGGGGTCAGGCGTTGGCAACGTTGGCCCTGCAGTTATTGAACGGCCCCAGCGCGGCCCAGGCGCGAACCCAGGTGGCGCACCAGGCGGTGATGTTCAATTATCCGGCCTTGCAGCGGCTGGGGTTGGCACAGCAACCCTTGCCGGCTGGCAGCATGCTGCTGAATAAACCCAAGGCGTTTTATGAAACTAATCCGCAGGCTTTTTTCGGCGCCCTGGCGGCGATTGTCTTGCTGTTGGCCACCATTGGTTTCTTGATTAGCCTGCTGCGGATGCGCCAGCGCGCCACCGAGCAACTGCTGGAGGGTGAGGCGCGCTATCGCCTGTTGTTCGAACACAACCCCTCACCGATGCTGGTGTATGACACCGAGCGACTCACCTGCCTGGCGATTAATCAGGCCTTTACTCAGGCCTTTGGCTACAGCTTTGCCGAGCTGGCGACGTTGCCGGTCAGCGTGCTGATTGAGCCGGCACAGCACCCAGCCTTGCTGGAGGCGATTCGCCAGGCCCCCACTGACATCAACAGCGCCGCCCTAAGGAGCCAATGGCGTAGCGTCACCCGCAGTGGCGAGTTGCGCGATATCGAGATCAGCACGCAAGCCATTCGCTTAAACCAGCAGCCGGCGCGTATCGTCTTGTTCCGCGATATCACCGAGCGTCTGCAGGTCGAGGCTGCGCAGAAAAACAGCGAAGCGCGCCTGAATCAGATTATCGAAAGCAGCCCGGTGGCGATGATAGTGCTGGACGACGAACAGCGAGTGACCCACTGGAATTTCGCCGCCGAGCGTCTGACCAGCATTCCGGCTAGCGTGATGGTCGGTAAGCGCCATCATCTGGGTAAGGCCTTGGGTAAAGACCACCGGCTGCTGATCGAAGCCTTGATGGATGGCATGACGATTGAGGACATGTCCAAGGTCTCAGGGTCGCATGTGCGCGAGTCGAAGTTCTCCTCGCAAGTGCTGGAAGTCGACAGTTACACCGCCAGTATCGACCGCTGGCTGCATACCGAGGCGACTTTACTACGCGATGCCAGCGGCAGCATGAATGGGGCGATTCAGACCATGCTGGACATCTCCGAGGTGCAGCGCAGCAGCCGGCAACTGGCCGAGCTGAATGTCGGTCTGGAGCGGCGGATGGTGGCGCGCACTGCCGAGCTTTCGCAAGCCATGCAGCAGTTGGTGCAAAGCGAGAAACTGGCCGCCTTGGGCAGTTTGGTGGCCGGTGTGGCCCATGAGTTGAATACCCCGCTGGGCAACGTAATGACCGTGGTCACCACCCTTAGCGATCATCTCAGCGCGTTGCGGGTGGATGTCGAAGGCAACCGTCTGCGTCGGTCGCAGCTAGGCGAGTTTGTGCAAACCTGTACCGAGGCCTGCGCCATCCTGGAGCGCAATACCCGCCGCGCGGCCGAGCTGGTGACCAGCTTCAAACAGGTGGCGGTGGACCAAGCCAGCAGCCGCCGCCGGCAGTTCAAACTGACCGATGCCCTGCAGGAAACCCTCAGTACGCTGGCGCCACTGTACAAACATAAGCCGGTTACCGTGACGAGCGAGGTGAGTGAGGAGCTGCTGTTCGACTCCTTCCCCGGCCCACTGGAGCAGGTGATTACTAATTTGCTGAGCAATGCGGTGACCCATGCCCTGGGGGAGCGTGAGCATCTGCAGATCAACATAGTGGCCAGCGCGATTCGCTGGCAGGGCCAGCCGGCGATGTTACTGAAAATCAGCGATGACGGGCTGGGCATGAGCAGCGATGTTATCCATCACGCCTTCGAGCCGTTTTTCACCACGCGCCTGGGACAGGGCGGTTCCGGCCTGGGTCTGTATGTGGTGTACAACCTGGTGACGGCGCTGCTGGGCGGGCAGATTGAGCTGGAGTCGCAGCTGGGCCAGGGCAGCAGTTTTATCCTGCGAGTCCCCCTGACTGCACCGGTGAACTTGGCAGAGGAGGCGCCTGCCGTTGCCTACTGAGTCGCCGCGGACCGCTGAAGACAATTGCGCTCAGCCCGTTCGCTGGACTAAGGCTAGCGGCTTGGGCAGCATGCAGGGTCGCTGCCTGGAGCCCATCAATGCGCCGCTTGCCATCGCTTACCGCCTTACGCACCTTTGAATGCGCCGCCCGGCATGCCCACTTTGGTCGCGCGGCGGCCGAGCTGTGCGTCACCGACAGCGCCGTCAGCCATCAGATCCGCCAGTTGGAAGAACAACTCGGCGCCAGCTTGTTCGTCCGCGAAGGCCGGCAAATCAGGCCGACACCCGCCGCGCAGCGCTTGTTGCAGAGCGTGCAGCAAGCCTTCGAACTGATTCTGGATGCCTGCGATGAGGTGCGTGACCCCGACTCCCAAGCCTTGCTGCGGGTCGCGGTAACCGCAGAGTTGGCGCAGAAATGGCTGGTCAGTCGACTGGCCGATTTCAGCGCGCGCTTCCCGCATATCACTCTGCACCTGCATGAGCAGCCGCTCGAGGGGCGGGTACCGACTGGTGAGATTGATCTGGCGATTACCTATGGCACCGGCCCGGACGATGCCAGCAGCTATTTTGTGCGGCCGCTGCCGACCCTGTTGTTCTTCCCGGTATGCAGCCCGGGTCTGTTCAACCTGGGCGGGTTGAAACAACCGAGGGATCTGGCTCGCCATTGCCTGCTGCACGACGATCAGGATGGCAAGACCTGGACCGCCTGGCTGGCCACCCATGCCGGCGATGTACAGGGCAGTCGCCAACTGTACTTTCCCCATGCCGGGCTGGCGCTGGAAGCCGCGGCGCAAGGCCAGGGTGTGGCCATGGGCGACAACCTGACCGCCACCGAAGACCTGGCCAGCGGCCGCTTGGTGCGGCCCTTTGCCGCCAGCGTCACCTCGCTGGGGCAGTACGCGTTGGTCTGTGAACGCATGCGTTTGGAGAAGCCAGCGGTGCGGCAGTTTCTCGACTGGTTGAGTGAGCAGCTGGACGGTGCCTGAACTCAACCCCTGAATTTAATTCAAGGGTTCCGCGAAAATCGTCATTGGCGGCGCTTGTTCAACGCCGCGTACTGTCTGGACATCTCTTCACCACAACCCGAGGTGTTCCATGGCACGTTCCCTGACTTCCATTCCCAAGGCCGATGGCTTTCGTTTTCCGGGTGAATTTGAGCGCAAAGCCGGCTGCTGGCTCGGCTGGCCGGAACGCCCGGATGTCTGGCGTAATGGCGCCAAGCCGGCGCAGAAAGTCTGGGTGGATATCGTCACCGCGATTGCCAGCAGCGAACCGGTAACTGTTTGCGCTTCCGCCGGGCAATATGCCAATGCCCGGCGCATGTTGCCCGAGTATGTCCGCGTGGTGGAAATGACCTGCAATGACACCTGGTTCCGTGACAGTGGCGCGATGACCGTGGTCAATGACGCGACCGGTGAGGTGCGCGGCATCGACTTTGAGTTCAACGCTTACGGCGGTCTGGATGGCGGGCTGTATTACCCCTGGGATAAGGACGATCAGATCGCGCAAAAAATGCTCGAAATTGAGCGTCTGCATCGCTACCGCGCACCCTTGATTGCCGAGAACGGCGGCATTCAGTCTGACGGCCAGGGCAGCATCTTGACCACCGAACAGTGCCTGCTTAATCGCAATCGCAATGCCCACTTGGGCAAAGAAGAAGTGACCAAGCGGCTACTCGATTACCTAGGTGCCGAGCAGGTGATCTGGCTGCCACGCGGCTGCAAGTTCGATGAAACCGATGGGCATATCGACGACCTGGCCTGTTTCGTCCGTCCCGGCGAGGTGGTGCTGCAGTGGACCGATGAGCGCGACGATCCACAATGGGAAATCTATCAAGAGGCCTACGACATTCTGCGTAGCACCCGCGATGCCCGTGGCCGTGAGTTGATCGTGCACAAGCTGCCGCAACCGCGCGTGCTGGAGTGGACGGCAGAAGAAGCCGAAGGGCTGGATCAGAACGATGGCACTCACTCGCGTCAGGCCGGCACCAAAATTTGCGCGTCCTATATCAATTACTACTGCGGTAATTCGGCGATTGTCGTGCCGCTGTTCAATGATCCGAACGACCGCGTGGCCCAGGCGACCCTGGCCGAGTTGTTTCCTAAACACCGGATCATTGGCATTGAGAACTCGCGGGAGATTCTGCTGGGTGGCGGCAATGTCGCCTGTATCACCATGCCGCAATACGCCGCCAACAGCCGTAACTAGAGGAACATGCCATGAACGTTCGTACTCTGCTTAGCAGCGCCTGCCTTGGTCTCGCCGCCGCGGGCGCCCAGGCGGCCAGCGACCAGCCGCAAGTTAATTTGTATATCTGGGGCGAATACCAGGCGCCGGACACCTTGACCTCCTTCGAGGGCAAGACCGGGATCAAAGTGGTGGCCGATCACTTCGACTCCATGGAGGTCGCCGATACCAAGTTGCTCACCGGTCACAGCGGTTACGACCTAGTGTTGACCTCCGGCCAGCACCTGAGCCGCGCCATCAGCAGCGGTGCGCTGCAACCGCTGGATAAGTCGCAGTTGCCGCATTTTCAGGGGCTTGATCCGTTGTCGCTGAAACACATGGCCAGTTTCGATCCGGGTAATAAATACGCGGGTCTGTACCTCTGGGGCACCACCGGCTTTGGTTATCAGCAGCAGGCGATTCAGGCGCGCCTGCCGGCGGCGCCGCTGGACAGCTGGGCGATGCTGCTCGATCCGCAGGTGGTGGCGCACTTTGCCGACTGCGGGGTGAGCTTTTTGAACGACCCAAACGAGGTGTTTGCCGCAGCTTTTCGCTACCTGGGGCTGGATATTAATCAGCAGAATCTGGATGACCTGAAGCTGGCCGAGGCGCATCTGGCCAAGGTTCGGCCCTCCATCCGTTATTTCGATAATGACCGCAATATCAGCGACCTGGCCAACGGCGACACCTGCTTGGCGATGTCCTGGAATGGTAATACCGCTCTGGCAGCCAGTCAGGCTGAGGAGGCCGGCAAGCCGTTCAAGGTCAAATACCAGATCCCCAAAGAGGGCGCCTTGCTGTGGTTCGATGCGGTGGTGATTCCCAAGGATGCGCCGCATCCCAGGGAGGCTTTGGCACTGCTGGATCACCTGATGAGCCCACAAGTAATCGGCGCCGTAACTAACAGCGTCTACTACGCCAACGCGGTGCCGGCCGCGAATGCCACAGTCGATCCGGCGATTCTCAATGACCCAGGCACCTACCCGTCACCTGCGGTACTCGCCACGCTCTACACCAAAAACGATAACTCGCGGGCCTTTGACCGGGCGCTGACGCGGGCCTTTAGTCGCTTGAAGTCGGGGACATAACAGGCCATGTGAAAACTACTGCGCTCGGTTATGCAGCGTTAAAAACAGGCTCGGACAGCTGGCTTGCCCGCTGAACGCACTTCAGTGCGGCCCGGAGGGCGAGCGTAGCGAGTACTGCTCATTTACAACTCGTAAACTCCGCGTCCTCGCCTGTTTTGACTGCGCTTCGCTTGCCCTGCGGGCCAGCCTGCGGCTGTTACTCCGCTCCGCTGCGTTGCGCCTTGCCTAACCTTCGCTCGTTACGTTTTCACACGGCCTGTAAATCGGCGTTGTTGGCGTGCCCGTTAACACTTTGGGCACGCTTGTGAGTGGGTGTTACGGCGCAAACTTAGGTCCCGACTTGGTGTTCAAGCCCTTGGCCAAACGGTCGTAGAGCAGCACATTGACGGTGGCCGCCAAGTTCATGCAGCCGTTGGTGGGGATGTAGATTACGTCTTCACACCAGTCCAGCACCTCTTTGCCCAAGGATCCGTCTTCCGGGCCGAAGATGTACAGGGCACGGTCTGGGTGGGTGTATTCCGGCAGCGGCCGGGCGCCTTCGACCATTTCCACCGCCACCGGCGTACAGCCCAGCGGCAGGATTTTTTGCAGGTCATCGATGCCGATCAGCGGAATGTCCTGATGGACCTTCTTGGTGTCGGTGATGAAGTCTTGCGCGCGGTCATAGCGGGTGCCGGTGTAGAACACCGAGTTGACCCCGTAGCAGCCGGCGGCGCGCAT
>C687J26845_10002719_pt1 | contig 10115 bp, 9 predicted proteins | sample RifCSPlowO2_12_FD_26845 | JGI IMG/M metagenome (IMG submission 26845) | reverse complement strand
AAACGGCTGTTGTTGGCGATCAGTTTAAGCCGGTCGTAATCATACTGATGGTGAAAATCCCAGCCGATCCACCGATCGCGCACCGCGCATTTCCACGCGGCGGCCGAAAAGATCAGCAATCCCACCCACTGCCCGTAATAGGTGGCCACATACCACAGGGTGTGACCGATCTTGGGCAGATACCCCAAGTAGTGATGGGTTGCCATCAGTTGGCGATGAAGTGGCTCTTGGTGGCGCTCCACAGGATGCACTCGTACTTGGTCGAGGTCGATCAGCCGTGGCTCCACCATCGTGCCCATGCGCGGGATTATACCGGATTGGAAACGCAATGTCCAGAAGCAAACTCATCTCTTGAACTCACTTGATGTTTTTCGCTAAGACAAATTCACCCTGATCTCGCTGTAGCCGATGATTGCGTTGAGTGGCGTGCGCAGCTCATGCGACATGCTGGCGAGAAACTCTGACTTGTAACGGCTGGCGGTTTCGAGTTGCCGGCTCTGGTCTTCGATCTCACGGAACAGCCTGGCGTTTTGGATCGCCAGGACTGACTGGGTCGCCAACGTTTGAAGCAGATTCACCACTTCCGTCGAGAACCTTCCCGCCTCCCGACGATAGACGGAGAGCCCGCCCATGACGCGACCCTCACGAAGGAGTGGTATGGCGAGGAGGGATCGATATTCGAGGGTTCGCAGGACGAGCCGGGCGGGGTTTGCGCCGGAGTCCTGTTCATCCAAAATGTCGGCGATTTGAACCGGCTCGCGAGTTGCGGCAGTTCGACCAACGGTGCCCTGGCCAAAGCGTATCGGGTTAGCCTGAAGCGCTTGAACCAACTCTTCTTCCATTCGATGGCTGGCTCTCAGATGAAATTCTTCCTTGGGTTCATCGTATTCGTACATGGCTCCCGCGTCGGCGCCGCTCAACTGGACGGCGTGCGAGACGATGCTGGCAAGAACGGTCGGAAGGTCTAGAGTGGAGCTCACCGTTTGGCCGATCTCGTTCAAGGCGCGCAGTTCATTCAAAGCTTCACTTAGCTTTCGGGTCCGCTCCTCAACTCTTTGTTCGAGAGTCCGGCTGTACTCTTCCAATTTTTCTTTACTCTCTCGAAGTTCCCCAACCAATCCCTTAATCGATCCGCGCATCCCGTTAAGGTCTCTCGCGAGGTGTCCTATTTCGTCCTGGCTGCTCGTGTCAATCGGTGCTTCGAGATTTCCGCCCGCAATCAGACCCGCCGAATTCTGGAGTCTTAGTAGAGGGCGGGCGATATACCGCCGGCTGATAACGATGGAGGTTAGGGAAATGGCTGCAATGATCNGGATCGTCAAAGCGGCGATGCCGAGAATATTTAAGACGATCTCTTTCCTGACATTTTCACGCGAGACCGCGAGCTGAATTGTGCCGATATTCTTTCCCTGGTGAAAGATATCGGAACTCTTGACAAGAAATTGCGCAGATTGCTGAAAGTAAGGAAAATCCTTCCCGTCAAATTTTGTGCTATTCCTCCATGCGATGGCTCGGCCCTCCGAAAGGATCTTCACAAAAACTAGAGACTCATCCAAGAGCAAAGCCTCGGCAAAATGGCCGACGATTTGATTATCCAGGTTCCAGATCGCTACGTTTAAGCTGACCTGCGCGAGCTTGACGACATTGTCCAATCCATTTCTTAAGTCGGCGTCAATTCTTCTTACATTGATTAACATAGCGACTGCGGCAAAACCGACTAAGAGCAACGTCACCACGCCGATGAGCGCGTAGGTAAAACGCTTGCTGATGCTGGAGCTTCTAACGGGCCGTTTATGTGAAGAGGCATCTTCCACAGGCAAAAATCTCCCGGTGTGGGCGGGTCAAGGGAAAATCACTGTTGCAAGCCGGCTTACTCTTATCACTCCAACTGCGCGGCGTCCATCTTATACTTCGAGAGTATTTCTTGGATGATTCCGCGCTTGTGCAAATTGCGGTATGCCATGTTGAATTGATCGACGAGTTTTTTTTCGGTAAATTTCTGAGAGAATCCTATGTAGTATTTTAGAATCTGTTGCCGCCCGGCGTATCGGATGTTCCTTATGCCGAGCTTTCGCATCAGGTCATTACCTACGTCTCGGTTGGAGAAAACGGCATCGATGCGGCTCACAGAGAGCTTTTTAAAGGCCGCCCCATTATCGGGGGCCATATCGATGGTCAGGTCCTTGATCTCCGCTTTTATTTTTTCGAGCGCCGTCGCGGTATTGGAAGGCCCGTAGACGCCGACGGTATACCCCTTTACATCTGAATTCTGTTTAAACCTGAGCGGATTGTCATCTCGAACGAAAAAGCCATATTCCGAATTCAAAATGGGGGGCGAAAAATACAGCCACTTGGATTGCTCTTCATTCCAGCCGACGACAAAAATCCCATGAGCCTTTCCGTTCCTAACCTCGTCCTGAGCACGCGCCCAGGGAAGCAACTGCATCGAGCAATCGATCTTTGTTGCGCTGCATATTCTTCTGATGATGTCCGCCGCCGGGCCGGAGACGATGCCGCTGGCGTCATAATTAAAAGGAGCAAAGTCCTGGGTGTTGAATTTCAACTCCGCTCCAGTGGCAAAGCCGGCGGAGAATAAACAGCTGGTAACAAGGATGAGACTATAAACCAGTTTATCAAGGTTCATCGAAGTCCTCCTTATTATTTGCCGAAACAGAAGGCTAACCGCATACTACGTTACAAAGGGAGGTGTCAAGCGGCGGGTTCTATCGTGGCAAGTTCTATCGATCTGGGGCATGTTGATTGGCGCCTTCGGATCGATTAAATTTCTGTCATCCCAGGCGGCGGATTTTCATGGCGAACAAAGGGCTTGCGGAGACGGAGTTAGGCCTTGGCCGGCGCGCTTTCCTGCGCGCGCTGGCGGTATTCGCCGGTCTCGGCCCGGGGCTGAAAGGATTCGCCGGCGGCGCTTCGGCCTCGGCGCAAGCGATCTCATCGGGCCTGCCGCTGCCGGATGAGCCGGTGGAGGCGACTTTGAAGCGGCTGTTCGGCAATCGGCCGTTTCAGCCGGGCGATGGCAGAATCAAACTGGAGCTGCCGCTGATTGCCGAGGACGGCGGCAACGTGGCGATTAGCGTGGATGCGAGTTGGCCGGTGAGCGGGACGCCGCGGGTGAGTAACATTTATATCGTTTCCGACAAGAACCGGCGCCCATTGCTCGCCAAGTTTTCCTTCACCCCCGAGTCGGGCAAGGCATTCATCGCAACCAGTATTCGGCTGGCGACGACGACGGATGTGCAGGCGATCGTGGAAATGAGCGATGGAACCCTCTACGCGGTCAGTAAAAACGTGCGCGTGACGATCAGCGGCTGCGATTTGCCGCCGCAAAGTTAAAATAAACTTGTTCAAAACGTTCGAGACGTTCCAATCGTTCGAAACGTGAAAGATGTTCAAGCTGTTCAAAACGTTCAAGCCGTTCAAGTCGTATCGGATCGAAGATCGGGGTCGAGTATCAAATTAGCGAGCTGAAAGAATGGCGGAAGTAGGCAGAGTCAGCATTCGGTTGCCGACGACGATCAAGCAGGGCGACGTGATCCGCGTGCGCACGCTGGTGATCCACCCGATGGAGCTCGTGCGGCGGGACAAGCAGGGAAAGATCGTTCCCAAGAACTACAATTTCATCCACACCATGACGGTGGATTATAACGGCAAAGAAGTGCTGCGCGCCGAGACCACGCAAGCGATTAGTCAGAATCCGCTCTTCACTTTTCCGCTGAAGGCCGAGCGGCCGGGGAAACTAACGGTCACTTTCTCCGACACAATGGGGAAGACTTACGAGGGGGCGGCGGAGGTGAAGTTCTCGTAAGTCATGGCTTCACTCGTCATGCCAATCGTCGAGGATGGAGGATCGAGGTTGGAGGATGGCTTTTTTCGATCCTCGATTTTCGATCTTCCATTCTCGGCTCGTGTTCGCACAACGAACTTGCTTCGTCTGTCATGACTCCCGTGTCACCATCGTTCGAATCCTTCCTGCGCGATCAATACACAATGATTTTTGGTCGTCCGTGGCCGGTGATCCCGTCAGCCTTGGTCATCGCCGCGCTGAATGTTTTCCTCTTCGCCTTCGACCGGCCCTGGACGGCGTCGGACGGGATGCGCAACTGGGGCGATGGGTTGTTGCAAGCGGTCGGTATCATCAACCAGCCTGATCTACTGCCGCCGTTACTCTACTCCGGTTCGGTGCTCAATCTCGGCCTTATCTTCGGTGCGCTAGCCGCCGCGCTGCTCAGCCGGGAGTTCGCCGTCAGGCCGGCGCCGCCCAATGAGCTTTTCAAGGGCGCTCTCGGCGGCCTGCTGATGGGACTGGGGGCCATGCTTTCCTTCGGTTGCAACATCGGCGGATTCTTCAGCGCGCTGTCAGCGCTTTCGTTAAGTGGCGTCGCGATGATGGCGGGATTATACTTGGGAGCTTTCGCGGGGGCCCGTTTCACGATCCGGGAAAACGCGCGGCTCATCGCCGCTGGACAAATACCATTCATGTCCACCTGCGAAGCGCCGCCGAGGCCGGCGCCAGCCTCCGCGTCCTATCGATTTCAACCGGCGCTCGGTTTCTTACCGCTGCTGGCTTTGGCTGGGGCCGCCTCCTTATATGAGCAGGCGGGCCACGCGCGGCTTGGGATGTTTCTTCTGTTCGGCGCCGCCTTCGGCGTCGTCTTCCAACGCTCGCGATTTTGTCTCCTGCGGGCGTTTCGTGAACCGTTTATGACCGGGGAGAGTGAGCACGCCCGCGCCGGGGCGCTGGCCCTGACGCTCAGCATGATCGGCTTCGCGATTCTCAAAGCGACGGATTTGAAGGATGGCGGGGAGTGGGTTTTTCCGTCTTTCTGGCAGGGAGCCCTGTTCGGCGGAGCGCTCTTCGGCTTCGGCATGGTGATCGCCGGCGGCTGCGGCGCGGGCTCGCTGTGGCGCGCGGGCGAAGGCCATATCAAGCTGTGGATCGCGGTTTTGTTTTTTGCCCTGGGCGCGTCGGCGATGCGGCAGTGGCTCGTGCGCACGGATCTGATTCGGCGGCTGGGCTCAGCGGTGTTCCTGCCCGACGAAATCGGCTGGGTTGGTGCGGCTTGGAGCGTTGTGCTCCTGATGGTTCTTTGGTATTTGCTCACCGGCTGGAATGAACTACGAAAGAGCGCCGGTCTGTTGAAGCTCTGAAGGCGCGGATTTCCATGCGCAAGGCGAAAGAAATAACCATCGGCGCCGGCGACAAGGCGGGAAAGGTTTCCGGTCTCTTGTTGGCGCCCCGCGATAGCAAAGCGTTTCTCGTGCTGGCCCACGGCGCGGGCGCTGGCATGCGCCACAGGTTTATGGAAGAAGTCGCCGCGAAGCTTGCCGATCAAAACGTCGCGACGCTGCGCTATCAATTTCCATATATGGAGAAGCGCACCAAGCGGCCGGATCCTCAGAATGTGCTTACGGATACCGTGCGGGCGGTCGTTGCGGCGGCTAAGAAACACGCGGGCCAATTGCCGCTTTTCGCGGGCGGCAAGTCGATGGGCGGTCGCATGACATCGCTGGCCGCGGCGAAAGCTCCGTTGGGTGGCCTGCGCGGTTTGATCTTTTTCGGCTTTCCACTGCACGCCGCGGGCAAACCGGAAGCCGAGCGCGGTAAACACTTGGCCGATATCAATGTCCCGATGCTATTACTCCAGGGCTCGCGCGATGCCCTGGCTGTTCTCAAGCTGCTGAAGCCGCTTTGTCGCCGGCTCGGCAAAAGCGCCGAGCTGTTTGTTATCGAGGGCGGGGATCATTCCTTTCACATGCTCAAGAGCGCGGGGCGGTCTGACGATGAAGTGCTCAACGCGGTGGTCGAAAAGGTGGCGGGCTGGATGGCGCAAAAGTCCTGAGGACTGAGTGCTGAGTTGAATTTCGAGATGCACCCGACAACAGAAAAGAGGCTCTTGCCGCTCGTGGCCGCTCCGATCTAAGATGGCGCCATTCGATGATCCCCCGGTTCCGAAAAGGAGTGTCTGATGTCCTACGACAACTACTCCGTTATCGATTGCGACGGCCATATCGTCGAGTCCGTGCCTGAAATGGCGGTATTCATGAGCGCGCGAATTAGACAACACGCGACAAAGCCGGCGCGCAACCGCCAGGGAGTTTTCCCGTCGCTCGATGGCATGCACTTCGCGTTACACGAAGAGAACGCGGTGACTAAGAAACGAATTACCGCCAGCGAGTACCGGCCCGGCTCGGGCGAGGACTGGCTGGCGTTCCTGGACAGAGCGAAGATCGAGCGGACCGTGTTGTTTACTTCTGAAGGGCTCTCCGTCGGCTTTATCCAAATTCCCAAGTACGCCGTGGAGGTTTGCCGCGCTTACAACGATTACGTCTATCACCGCTTTGCCAAGCTGAGCGACCGGCTGCGGCCCATGGCGCTGATTCCGATGCAAGACGTGCCAGCGGCAGTGACCGAGCTGAGAAGGGCGGTGAAAGAGCTGGGCTTGCCTGGCGCGATGCTGCCCTCGTGCGGATTACCGCTTCATCTGGCGCACGAAAACTATTGGCCGGTCTACGAAGAGGCGGAGAAGCTCGATTGCCCACTGGCGCTGCACGGCGGGGCCAATTGTCAAGGCGCGGGCTTGGAAACTTTCACCAACTTCACCGCGTCGCATATATTGCACCATCCGATCCCGCTTATGGTGGGAATTATCGCCTTTATCTATCACGGCGTGCTCGATCGCTTTCCCAATTTGCGAGTTGCGTTCATGGAGGGCGGCGTGGGCTGGGTCGCATCGCTGCTGGACCGCGCCGAGCGGGATGAAAATTACTTCGACCCGGCGGATCAACCGACGAACCGCCTGCGCGACTATTTAAAGAGCGGCCGCATCCTGCTCGGTTGCGAAGGCAGCGAGCACACGATCGCGTACCTGGCCAAGCGCGTCGGTGTTCAATGTTTCGCCTACGCTTCGGATTATCCCCACGAAGTGGATTTACCGGCCGCCCAACATGAGATCGAAGAGGTCGCCGAGCGCGAGGATCTTACGGCGCCAGAGCGACAAGCAATCTTGGCGGACAACGCGAGAAGATTTTTTAAACTGTGATGGCACGTATGCGGCGCTTCCCGGCTATGGCAGCGGCGCGCTTTTCTTGGGTTCAATCGAGTTCATCCGCAAGAGCATTGAGCATCGATGCCGATTCCATTCCAACGCCTCGCCGACATGGAACCGAACTTCCGTCGGCTGCTGCTGGTCACACTTCTCTANCTGTTGCCTGCTTTNCAAGCGTTGTTGCCGGTTGAAGATCCCGANCTGTGGTGGCACCTCCGCACCGGCCAATGGATCATCGAGCACGGCCAGGTGCCGTTTCAAGATCCCTTTTCGGTCTACGGAGCCGGCAAGCCGTGGATCGCCTATAGTTGGCTATATGAAATTCTCGTTTATGGTTTATTCAGAGCGTTCGGTCTCGTTGGAATTGTTTGGTTCACCGTCGTCATGTCGTTACTCATCGCCTTGGCGTTGCACTGTTTGGTTCGCCGGGCGAAGCTCCCCTTCTTGATAGAACTGATCTTGCTCGCGCTGGCATTGAGCGCCATGAAACCGATTTATTCGCCGAGGTCGTGGCTCTTTTCGATCTTATTCTTCGCCATCGTACTCAACGTCGTGTTCCGAGTCAGAAGCGGCGGCCGGCCGGTCCTGCTTGCCGTTCTTCCGCCGATTTTTGTTTTATGGGCCAATTTTCACATACAATTCTCCTACGGGCTCGCTGTATTGGGCCTCTTTACCGTCGAATCGTTGGGCGTACGAATACATCCCTCCGACCGAGTCGGTGGAAACTCTGATATGATTCCGCTCGAGCCGATGATCGCGACGATGATCTTCTGCCTGCTGGCCACGCTCGTCAATCCCTATCATTACCGGCTCATGCTCGTGTTCCTCGAGATCGCCGCTCAAACCGAGGTCTTCCAATATGTTCAGGAGCTCCAGCCGCTGTTTTTTCGTTCCCCAGCCGACTGGTTTATATTGGCGCTGGCGTTGGGGACTGCGTATTCGCTGGGTTGGCAAAAAAGCATTCGCTTGCTGCCCCTCGGTATGCTCTTAATGGCTGTGCTGCTTTCATTTCGAGCCCGGCGGGATAGTTGGGTGGTGGTCATTACGGCCACGGCTCTTATAGGGGATCACGGCACCTGGAGCGCCTTGGGAGAGTCTTGTACGGTCACGAAAGCCAGAGCGGTCTTCGTCGTTGCGGCTGTCATCGTAGCACTGGGTGTAATGAGTCGCTACCGTGAAATCGATGGGCCTCATTTGCAGAAGTCCGTCGAAAGGCGCTTCCCGGTGGGCGCCGTCGCCTTCGTGAAGCAAAACCGCTTTCCCGGCCCGCTTTATAACAACTTTGATTGGGGCGGATACCTCATCTGGAGCTTGCCCGAGTTGCCGGTGTCGATAGACGGTCGAGGGAATGTGCATGGCGATCTGCGCATCATTCGTTCCATTCGCACTTGGGCCGGTTATCCCGGCTGGGATTTAGACCCCGAGCTGGCGAACGCGCGCTTGGTCATTGCCGAATTAGGCCGGCCATTGACGCCCCACTTGCGCCGTGATACTCGCTTTAAGCTCGTTTACGAAGACGACACAGCCGCGGTCCTTGTTTCGGCGGCGGAAAATCCAGGAAACAAGTGAACCTGCTGCAGTGACCGCTCTGAATGAGCGGGCAGCCAACGGGCATCATTGAAGTCATGAAGAAACCGATCTGTGACTGAACGGATGAGCTGCGCATCGAAGGCGGCTTAGAAAGGGCGTTATGAAACATATTTTCTTGAGTCTGCTGTTTGTCCTGCTGGGGGTCACGACGGCTTTCCCTCAGGTTCCCTATTTCCAAGGTAAGACGATTACCATCGTCGTCGGTTATCTAGCCGGCGATGGCTACGACATCTGGACGCGCTTGCTCGCGGCGCATATGGGCAAACATATTCCGGGCAGCCCCAACATGATCGCCCAGAACATGCCGGGCGCCGGCTCGATGATTGCCGCCAATTATATTTATAACGTCGCTAAGCCCGAGGGATTGACGATGGGTTCCATCGGCCCGTCGCTCTATCTCGACCAGCTCATCGGAAAAAAGGAGGTGCAGTTCGATTGGGCCAAGTTCGGCTGGGTCGGCTCGGCGGAGAACACGCCGTGGCTGCTCTTCATGAAAACCGACACACCCTACAAGACCATTGACGACGTACGTAAAGCCAAACAGCCTCCCAAATGCTCGGCGACGGGAAGCGGGACCAGCGGGCACTTTGTTCCTAAGCTGCTCGACGAAGCGCTGGCAGCCAAATTCACCCTGGTGATGGGCTATCAGGGAGGCGCGGAGCAGGACCTAGCCTTTGAGCGCGGGGAGGTGGTATGCCGCTCGATTAGCATTCCGACGTTCTTTGCGCGCGAACCGTTTCTAACGTGGAGAAAAAGCAATCTGGTGCGGATATTGATGCAAACCGGGCGCAAACGCGATCCCAAGATGCCGGACGTGCCGACGATTCATGAATTGATGAACGAATATAAAACTCCCGCGCCCACGCGGGCCCTGGTTACCGCGATCCTGGCTTCCGGCGATCTCGGGCGGCCGTTCATCGTGCCGCCGGGCGTTCCCGCCGAGCGTCTCAAGATCCTGCGCGATGCCTTCCGCAAGACCATGGCCGATCCGGCTTTCCTGGCCGACGTCAAAGCCCGCAAGCTCGCAGTGGACCCGGATTTCGGAGAAGATCTCGAAATTATCGCTAAGGAAGCCGTGAGCCAACCACGCGACATTGTCGAGCGGATGAAGAAGCTGCTCTCGGAATAAAAGCATCAATTACCTGTTTAAAATTGGTTCAGCAGGTTTTTGTGTGAAGCAGGGCTCGGAGTTTGCATCGCCGAGGCGCAGAGGGCGCAGAGAAAATCGCCTAAAAATAACAACTTGAACAAACCCTCTGTGAACTCTGTGCCCCTGTGGTGAATATCTTTTCACAGCAAACCCGGAAGAACTTTAAAATTGCGGGAGCTAACTGCTCGACCGGAGCGAGGCTTCCGGCGATTTTCCCGCACATTCGGCCGCGAGAATTTGCTTGCATTTGAAACGCCGAAGCCGATTTTCTACTTCGCGATCATCGCTCCGCGAATTACGACTCCAGGATT
>C687J26845_10002713_pt1 | contig 10123 bp, 11 predicted proteins | sample RifCSPlowO2_12_FD_26845 | JGI IMG/M metagenome (IMG submission 26845) | reverse complement strand
CGCGCAGCAATTGTTAAGCATAGGTCGCTTCCTGAAGGAAAAAATATGACATTTGAAATAAGTAATGCCGGTATTTATCCAGTAAAACTGAAAAAGAAATTCAGTCTTTTTTAATTGCTACTTTTGCTTCTTTAGGTTTGCCCCAGTCTTTTTTGCTCGGACACTTGTGATTCAAACACATTTGATAATGCCTTTTGGCCGCGATTTTAAGTATAGGAAATTTACACTGCTCACAATTCTTATCGGTTTTTACAACAGCTCCATGCTGCGGCAGAGGATATGTATTTTTACATTTAGGATAGCCGTCGCAGGCGGCAAACTGCTTGCCTGTTCTCTTGGAATGAATAATTCTAACACTGCCAATATTGCATTTATTGCATTTCATAAGAAAATTAGCCGTAATACGCATTTCATGCAAAGCGTCCCCTAACTCATTTCCTATATTGCTCTTATGTTTCTCGATATTACCTGAAATTTTTAACAAAGTTTTATATGCGTTCTCCAAAACAACATCACTCTTTAGTTTATGCATTCGTATTTTCTCCATATCACTTTCAAATTTACGTGTCATTTTCTTGTCAAGAATATCTGGAGCGTATTTATCGAATACTTTTACAACTTCTAATCCTAATTTAGTAACGTTAATAGATTGGTTGGCAACATATCCTCTCTGATAAAGCGTATCTATTATTCCGGCTCTTGTTGCTTTAGTTCCAAGATTTTCTTTCTCAAGTTGTTTTATTATTGAAGCTTGAGTATAGCGCTTTGGCGCTTCTGTTGCTTTCTCAGCTAGATTTGATTTCTGATCAAACTTATCGCCTTTTTCAATCTTAGGAAATTCTATTTCCTCCCGTCTTACATAAGGCTCATAGAATTTTTGCCAGCCTTTTTCCAGCGTTCTTGTACCAGAAACGTGGAATTTCTCTCCAGATATGTCAAATGTCACTTTAGTCGTCTCGCGCAATCCGGCATCAGCAAAAACAGATAGAAACCTCTTAACAATCAAATCATAAATTTTCTTCTGGTATGAACTAAGACTTCGCGGAATTTCGCCAGTTGGATAAATAGCTGGATGCGCTGGATCTGTTTTCTGTCCCTCGTTTGGTATTAATTTACTAGTTAATATTTCAAATGCTAATTCTGAATAATCTTTCTGCTTTGTCAAGTCAGAAAGCAATTTTTTATAATTCAATTGCGGAGGAAGTTTTTGGGAGGAAGTTCTCGGATAAGAAATTAAAGCGTCTGTATAAAGCTGCTGTGCAACCTGGAGAGTTTGCTTTGGTGTAATCCTAAAAACTCTGTATGCTTCTATTTGCAGCGATGTCAAATCAAACGGGAAAGGCGGATTAACTTTTTGAGAGGTTTTAGATATATTAATTACATCTGCCTTTTTGTTTTTAATCTTGCTGAATATTTTTTGCGCTTCTGGTTTTTTCCAGAACTTATCTTTTTCGTGAATTGCTTCAAATTTCTTGCCGCCAATACTAAGCAAGGCGGTAACATTCCAGTAAGGTTCTGGCTTGAATTTTTGTATTTCAAGTTCCCGCTCTGCTAAAACAGAAAGTGTTGGACCTTGAACTCTGCCGATAGATAATTGCTGATAATGTTTCGTAGTTGTCGTCAAAGCATCGGTTACAGCTCTAGATAAATTAACCCCCCACAACCAGTCTAAATGATGTCTAGTAACTCCAGCATCTGCCTGNCCCCAATCAAGAGTTGGACTCATATTTGCATAAGCTTCTTTCAGATCCTGCGCGGTAAGAGTAGAGAATTTCATCCGCTTGGCATCTTTTTTATGGCAGATGAATTTTACAATATTCAATCCTATAACTTCGCCTTCGATATCATAATCGCACGCAACAATTACTTCTTTCGCATCTTTAGCGAGTTTTTGTAGTGTAACAAAATATGGTTTTGAGAAGGCGGAAGCTTTAGTTTCGTATGTTGGATGCCATTCTAAGTCAAATGCGGGATGCTCTCCTTTATTCTTTGCCCGCAATGTAAATAAATGGCCGACAGCCGGTGCTACTATGATCTTCTCGCCTTTATCAAAAACTTCATAATAAGATACTGTGCCAGCTTTCTTTCGTGAAGATTTCCCTATTGCAGCAGCTATTTTTTCTGCGGCGGAGGGTTTTTCGCTTATAATTAACGTATGAGACATAAAAATCGGATGTGCTTGCTTGTTATTAATCTTGCGTCCGTAAGGTTTTTAAATCTGATAAGAAATAGTAAATAACAATGACATATAATGATTACAATGGTCCGGCTCTACCTACAGATATAACACCTGTAATTGCTAGATTCTCTTTGCCCATAGATAGAGCACTACCACGAATACCAGCTAGATTACTATATACGCCGAGACCAACCCCTAAATCGCCAGAGAATAACATAAGACATTTATCAAATAGGCACAATAAAGTTGGATTGCAAAAGTCAAAGCGTGCTTCTTTAGTTGCCGCTAAAGATTTAGAAAGAAGATTAGAACTTTCAAGACCTCAATTGTTTAATAAAGCTGAAGGTTTATTGCTAGACATATATAGTTTAGGTGATGATATCGAAGATATTAATTTCGCGTATGAAGGCGAAAAACTTTGTTTAATTATTTCTGACAAATATGCTCATACGCACACATATAGCGGTCCAGCGGTAGAAGCTGCACGCTCAGAAATTATAAAATACGCATTGTCGTTAAATCTTAATAATCCTACAGATAACGAAGATTAAATTTCTAAAATTCTGCCGGATTTGCTGGCACAAATAACTTTTGTATTTCCAATCGTATCTTCTATGCCGTCGGCTTCGTGAATATGCGAGCAGATTGCTAAATTTGGCTGGAATTTTTCTATAATTTTTCTAACTGCTTCCGAACCTTCAAATAATCCTACTTCTATTTTTGTATCAAAAGGATGAATGTGCGTTATCATAACTTTCTTTTTGCAGTCTTTTATTTTGTGGAATCCTCTTTCTAGTAAGTATTCAATTTCGTCTTCTGGCAGCTGGAAAATACCTATGTTTGCAGAGCCGCATCCAACTATTCCGACATCGCCAAAAATTTTGTAATAACCGTGCAAATGTATTGCACCATATTTCTGCGACATTGCATCAGAAACTGCTGCAGATTCGTGGTTTCCTGGAAGAATTGCTAAATTTTTCACTCCAGTAAAAGCCTGAAATAATCCAGGTGTGTGATTACCCATAGTTGTAAAATCTCCGTTAACTACAACTAAATCTACCGATTCCTGTCGTGCTTTTTCAGCTAATTTCTTGGCTTGATTTACGTCGCCGTGAAGGTCGCCTACGGTTAAAATCTTCATACTTAAGATAAGAAATCTTGTGTTAAAAGGCTTACCGACGTACTTTGATTTCTTTAAATCCAGTATATTTCTGCAGCACCTCTGGAATCTTTATTGAGCCGTCTTTCTGCTGAAAATTTTCAAGAATTGCGCAAATCGCTCTTTCTGTCGCAATTGCTGTACCATTAAGAGTATGCGCTATTTCTTTATCCTGTCCGAATTTAACATTTAATTTCCTTGCTTGATAATCTGTACAATTTGAAACTGAAATTAATTCTCGATATTGTTTCTGTGCTGGAAACCAAACTTCTATATCGTATTTTTTTGCCGCGTTGTCATTCAGATCCTGCGCAGGTATACTTATAACTCTATAAGGCAGTCCTAATTTTTGAAATAATTCTTCTGTAACTTTTACCATATCTTCGTGTATCGCGTTTGAGCTCTCGGGCTTGCAGAAAATAAATTGTTCAACCTTGTCAAACTGGTGAACTCTAAATATTCCTTTAGTATCTTTGCCGTGTGAGCCTGCTTCTTTTCTAAAATTAGTAGAAAAGCCAGCATATTTTAATGGTAATTTATTTTCATCTAAAACTTCATCCATATGAAATGCTGCCAGAGTTTGCTCTGCAGTAGCTATCAAATAAAGTTCCTCGCCTTCAATTTTATACAATTGGTCTTTGAAATCTTCGAGTTCTGCGGCGGCTTCAATTGGTTTATGTCGAAGCAAATAAGGCGTCCACATTGGTGTATAGCCTTTAGCTATAAGATTATCAAATGCAAAATGTATAAGTGCTAAATTTAATTTAACTAATTCGTTTTTCAAATAATAAAATCGTGCTCCGCTTAATTCTGCAGCCCGCGTAACATCTGCAATATCCAAATCTTCTATAATATCTGCGTGAGCCTTCGGAGTAAAATTAAATTTTGGCTGAGTGCCCCATGTCCGAATAACTTTGATATTTGTTCCGAGAGGAACGTCGTTGGAAAGAATATTTCCAATTTTATATCGCATACTATCTCGTCTTGCTAACGCATCGCTAATTTTTATATCGAGTTTAGCTATTTCATCTGCAACATTCTTAACCTTCTTTATTTCGGCTGTTGCCGCCTTGCCTTCTTTCTTCATTTGATTAATTTTTTCGGAAACAACATTCCTTTCGCGCTTTAATTCTTCAGCCTGTTGTAAAAGATCGCGCCAAGCTTGATCTAATTCAAGAACATTATCAACTAATTTTTCATCCTTGCCGCGCTTCTTCTGAGAAGTCTTGATAGCTTCTGGGTTTTCCCTGAACAACTTTATATCTAACATAATACAACTGCAGCGCTATAGCTTAAAAACTATTTGCCTTTGATAGCTTTCATTATTTTATCTGTTTGTTTCAAAACCGCTGATTTGCTTTTATTTCCATCTATTTCGTAATTCGCGGATACCAAGACGTCTCCTACGCCTCTTATCATTTCGTCATCATCGCGCATTTTGAAAGCGACATTTGATACTTTTCCAAATCTTGCCCGACTTTTCATTCTATCGAATCTTCTTTTAGGCTCTGCTAACACCGCTACTACCAGGAACTTTTTGCCGTACTGTCTTCTAAAAAAAGTTACTTCTTCAGGCGTTCTTATAGAATCAAGTAAAATTATTTTTGCTTTGCTTTTTTTAATTTTCTTATTTGCCCAGTCTGAAATAGGAATATCACCATACTCCGCCCATACATATAAACCAACCATAGAACCCATTTCCTCGCTAGGTCTGATGCCCCTCTTTTTTAAGAAATCCCAGATGAAATCGCCCATATGAATTTTGTAAGCTTTGTATTTCTTCTCTATGCGATCTGCGACTAATGATTTGCCGGATGCGGGCATACCAACTATGCCAATAATAAGTTTCTTAGCGACCATTCGATAACTAAAAATTTGTAGTTTATATTATTTTATCTCTAGCTTGCCACCAGCTTACAGTTTCTTTTAGTCCTTTTTCAAGCTCTGTTTTTGGGTTCCAGTTCAAAATATGTTTCGCTTTAGTTATATCTCCATAATATCTCCATATTTCGTTTTCTCTATAAGGAACTGCGCCAAATTTAATATTTATTGGACAGCCAAATAATTCATTTACTTTTAGCGCTATATCTTTAATCTTATATTCCTTACCAGAAGCTATGTTTATTATTTCTCCTTTGGCGTTTTCTTTGATTGCTGCTAGTAAAAGAGCTTCTACAGCATCTGAAATATAAACAAAATCTCTAGTTTGTTCGCCCGAAGTAGTTTCAAATTCCCTCTTTTCTGAGCATGAACTCATAATTCTTGGTATGAACATATCTCCTTTTTGTCTCGGACCATAAACTATGGCCAAACGTAAACATACTGCATTAGCGCTGGTTTTCTTACAATACATTTCTACCGCACGTTTTGATCTAGCATATGGTGTTATCGGTTTTACTATATTATCTTCCTTAAATGGCGGTGATAAATCGGCATATAATTCAAATGCACTTGGAAAAATTAATCTACAATTAATACCTTCTATAGATTTTAACAATTTAACAGCCGGGACATAATTAATAGCCATAATTTCATCTTCAGTTAGATTCTTTTTAATTGTGCCAGCCAAATGAAATATAAAATCTGGTTGAATTTGTTTTACAAGTTCATCTACTTTATCAGTTTGCGCAATATCTAATTTATGTAATGCGACATTTTGCTTATCAGTACCCGATGTAGTTGTTATATGAACTATTGCGCCAAGTTCTATTAATTTATCTACTAAATGAGAGCTGATGAAACCATTTCCACCAGTTACTAAAACCTTAGCTCCCTGGAATTGTTTCATTTTTATTTAAAAAAGTCCTATACCAATTTATAGTATTGGTTAAACCTTCATCTAAAGTATATTTAGCCTGCCAATCCAAAACAGTTTCAGCTTTTTTACTCGATAAATATTGTTCGCGAATTTCGTTGCTAGCCTGGTTCAATATTTTTGGTTTTAAATCCGATTTTGAAAGTTTTAAAATTAAATTTACAACATCTATAACAGAATGATATTTTTCCGTACTAAAATTAAAAGCTTGTCCGCGTACATTTGGTAAATCTGCTTTTTCAGCGCACGTCATATATGCTGACACAGCATCTGCTACGTAAATATAATCCCTGATAAATAAACCATCACTTCTTATTATGGGTATTTGGTCTTCAATTACTGATTTTATAGTACCTGGTACTAATCTATTAAAGTTTAAATCTCCTCCGCCATAGAAATTTCCGCAGCGCGTTATAACTATTGGCAAATTATAAGTACTTATATATGATTGTGCCAAAATATCTACACAGACTTTTGAAGCGTCATAGGGATATTTTCCTTGTAATTGCATATCCTCCGTATATGGCAGGATTTTATGAGTCCCATAAGCTTTATCGCTTGAGGCGACAACAACCCGTGAAATAGATTTACTATTTCTTACTGCTTCTAATAAATTCCAAGTTCCTCTAATATTACTTTCAAACGTGCTCAATGGATTACGATTAGCTATGCTCACTATTGCTTGAGCACCTAGATGAATAACCGTATCTATTTCGAATTCATTTAAACAGCGAAGAAGCAATTGATAATCTGTCAAATCACCTTTTATCAGATTTACTCGCTTATCCAAACCAAATAAATAGAAATTTGAATTTGGAATGAAATCTCTTTCCAAAGCAGTTACATTTGCTCCAGAATTTTTAAGTTCTTTAACTAGCCAGGGACCTAAAAAACCTGTTGCTCCTGTTACAAATACATTTCTATTAGTCCAAAAATCTCTAGCCATGCTATGTTTTTCGTAATAACTCTTTTAAAACTAACTAAAATATCTGTGCTGTGGTATGAGTGAAAGCTATTATATTAGCAGCGGGCTATGGAACTAGGTTATTCCCTATAACTATAAATCGTCCTAAAAGCTTACTAAAAATAAATGGAAAGCCGTTAATTAATTTTACCATAGAGAATTTAGAAAAAATTAACGACTTGGATAACATATATATTGTTACAAATAAATTATTTCTAAATGATTTTTTAGCGTGGAAAGAAACACTAAACTGCAAAAAACAAATAGACATTATTTGCAACGATACGAATAAACCAGATGAAAAATTTACTTCTATGATGAATGCTTTATTAGTTATCAAACAAAAAAATATAAACGACGATTGTATTATTACAGCTAGTGATGGTGTATGTTCCCTTGATACTCCGCAATTAGTAAAGCAATTTTATGAAACTAATAATAGTTATGTAACAATATATGATATATCAAAAAATCTGAAATTGAAAGCTGTCGGCAGCGTAATTTTAGATGCGGCTGGCAACATAACAGAATTTATAGAAAAACCAAACGAAATTAAAAGCTCTAAGGCGTCTATAGCTTTCAATATTTTTACAAAAAATGATTTAAAGAAAATAGAAGAATATGTTAATGAAAACCATAGCGGCGATGCTCCTGGTTATTTTTTGGAGTGGCTTTATAAAAAAAGTGTATTGAAAACTTTTGAATTAAATGGTACTTGGTTTGATATAGCTAATAATGACCAATTCCTAAGTGCAAATATACAACTCTCTAATAAAAATCTAACTACCGAGCCAAATGTCGGATGGGAAACAAGCTTAGCTCTTGGAAAAAATTACATTTCGGAATACGCTTTTATTAAAAATTCTATACTGGAAAATTGTTACATTTTTGAAAATACAATAATAAAAAATTCTAGATTAACTAATTGTGTTATTGGTCCTGACTCTAAAATTTCTAGCATACAGTTAAGTTCTTCAACGCTGGGACCAAAAACAATTATTAACGGCGAACAATTTTAATTCATTTTAGTTTTGCTTTGAGTGCATTCTTAATAAATTCAAACGCTGTTGTTGATTTTATATTAGATTTGCCGGTTTTTCTTCCGCTAAATTCAACTTTAACTTCACCTACTTTATAATTTAATTTTTTAGCTTTAATTAAAATTTCGCTGTCGATGAACCAATCTTTGGATTGTAAATTCATTTTCCGTAAACATTCGCGTTTCATTATTTTTGGTTTCGCATTTATATCTCCAAAATTAGTCGAAAATAAAACATTAAATCCAAAATTATAACCAAAAGATGCTATTTTTCTTTGTAATCCATCTCCGCGTATTACTCTTTTGCCTTTACAAATATCATAATTTCTCTCCTTAAGCGAATCTAAAACCCCAACTATATCTTTAACAGCTACCTGTCCGTCTCCATCAGTATAACCTATATAACTTCCAGTAGCTGCATTAAGTCCAGTAATTATTCCCCAACCATAGCCTTGATTCTTATTTATTTTTAATATTTTGATTTCTTTGTGGCGTTTTTGTAAATCAGCTAATATTAATTCAGTATTATCAGAAGAACCGTTATTTACACAAATAAGTTCAAATTCAATTTTACTTTGCTTTAATTCACTTATTGTAGTTTCTATTATGTTGGCTGCTATTTGTTCTTCATTATAAAACGGCATAACTAATGACAGTTCTTTCATTCGCAGCTCCTATAAAGTAAATATTTAAACATATGTAAAATCTTAACGCGGTTGCAGGAATAAAGAAGTTATACCCATATACAAAAGCGCTACGACTACCACCCACTTAAATCCACCTATATATGAAAAATCTGTGACTGCTATCATAACAGCTGCAATTAAATCTATTACCGCCAGAAATGTACCAATTAAACTCATCTATTGAAAATTTATGATACTTTTTTAAAGTTGACCGCATCTTAAGTTTATGAAAGCGTTTATAGCTATAGATATTCCGGAAGCGTTATATAAGTCTGTAAAGAGATTTCAATCATCCTTAAACAGAGCTAATATTTTCGATGCAACGTGGACAATTGAATATCATATTACTTTAAAATTTCTTGGATACATAACTGCAGAAAAACAATTAAAAAATATTATAACAAAACTCGAAAATATTTCTAAAAGAAATAGTTCATTTACAGCCGAACTGAAAGGTATCGGCGGTTTTCCTTACAAAACATCTCCGAGAGTAGTATGGATTGGTGTTGGCGAAGGCGGAGATAAAATAAACGCCTTACAAAAAATGATAAATGATGAATTTGTAAAATTAAACTTTGAAAGTGAAACTACATACACAAATCATCTAACGTTAGCGAGAGTAAAAGCTATTACTAACAAACCTGCTTGGTTGGATATTTCGAAATCAAATGAAAACAAAAGCTTTGGCAAATTCAAAGTAAATTCAATTAAATTACATGAATCAAAACTACGTCAGGGACGATTTAGATATAATATAGTAAAGGAATTTATCCTGGCTTAATTAATTGACTTTCATCCAAACCGCGCTCTTCGGCTTTTGCAAAATATCTCTGCTCTTGTTTTAATCTGCCGAGCTGATATTCATTCATATCTAGCTTTATGTGTTCAGATATTAAAGGCATTACATCTCGCACTTCTAAAAACATCTGCTGGAATAGTTTTCTATACGCAAAATGTCCTTGTGGCGTTGTTCTTAATGGCAGAACATAAAATAAATCCCAAGCATCCATTTCTATGGTTTCTGATATTCTAAAAGCGAAATTAGGAATATATTGTAGGACTTCTGGGTGGAACTCTCCGCTATTTCGTAATTCATTGTAAAGGTTAGCAGAATGCGTCATAGCTTCAATGTATTTGGCTTCCATCTCTCCGCCAATTTCTTTAACCATACGCGGTATTTCAAATCCCAAATCTATAGTAAGCAATTGTCTTCTTTGGCTCGCCCGTCTATGTCTATGAACATCTCTAAATGCGCCGTAATCTATTACAATTTCAAACTTT
>C687J26845_10002701_pt1 | contig 10153 bp, 8 predicted proteins | sample RifCSPlowO2_12_FD_26845 | JGI IMG/M metagenome (IMG submission 26845) | reverse complement strand
AAAAAAACGGGCCCGCGGCCCGTTCTTCTGTATCCAGTCGGCGATCAGCTGTCGTCGCTGTCGTCGTCGTCGGCGCTGTCGACCTTCATGCCCAGCTCCTTGATCTTGCGGGTCAGGGTGTTGCGGCCCCAGCCCAGCAGCAGGGCGGCGTCACGGCGACGGCCGGCGGTGTGCTTGAGCGCCGTTTCGATCATGATCCGCTCGAAGGCCGGTACTGCGCTGTCGAGCAGGTCCGACTGGCCGCGGGCCAGNGCCTGGTCGGCCCATTGGCGCAGGGCCTGCTCCCAGTTGCTCACCGGTGCACTGTCCTGCGGCTGGCTGAGCAGTTCCGGCGGCAGGTCGCCGACATGCACCTCGCGCCCGGAGGCCATCACGGTGATCCAGCGACAGGTGTTTTCCAGCTGGCGCACGTTGCCCGGCCAGGGCAGGTTGCGCAGGTAGTCCTCGGTCTCGCTTTTCAGCAGCTTGGGTTCGACGGCCAGTTCCAGCGCGGCGCGGGCGAGGAAATGGCGGGCCAGGGTCGGGATGTCTTCGCGGCGGTCGGCCAGTCGCGGGATGTGGATGCGGATGACGTTGAGGCGGTGGAACAGGTCCTCGCGGAACTTGCCGTCGTGCACCAGGGTTTCCAGGTTCTGGTGGGTGGCGGCGATGATCCGCACATCCACCTTGACCGGCGTGTGGCCGCCGACCCGGTAGAACTCGCCATCGGCCAGCACGCGCAGCAGGCGGGTCTGGGTGTCGGCCGGCATGTCGCCGATTTCGTCGAGGAACAGGGTGCCGCCGTCGGCCTGTTCGAAGCGCCCGCGGCGCTGGTTGGCGGCGCCGGTGAAGGCGCCTTTTTCGTGGCCGAACAGCTCGGATTCCATCAGGTCTTTTGGGATCGCCGCCATGTTCAGCGCAATAAAGGGCGAGGCGGCCCGCGGGCTGTGCCGGTGCAGGGCGTGGGCGACCAGTTCCTTGCCGGTGCCGGATTCGCCGTTGATCAATACCGTGATATTGGAGTGGGAGAGCCGGCCGATGGCGCGAAACACCTCCTGCATGGCCGGCGCTTCGCCGATGATTTCCGGCGTGCGCGCCTGCTCGACGGGCACCTGCAAGCCTTGCTGCTCCTGCGCGTGCTGATAGGCGCGCTTGACCAGGGAGACCGCTTCATCGACGTCGAACGGCTTGGGCAGGTATTCGAAGGCGCCGCCCTGATAGGACGCCACGGCGCTGTCCAGGTCGGAATGGGCGGTCATGATGATCACCGGCAGGCGCGGGTAGAGTTCGCGGATCCGCGCCAGCAGTTCCAGGCCGCTGGAGCCGGGCATGCGGATGTCGGAGACGATCACGTCAGGTTGTTGCCGGCCGAGGTGGCTGAGCACGCCGTCGGCGCTGTCGAAGCTCTGGGTGGTCATGCCTTCCTGTTGCAGGGCTTTTTCCAGCACCCAGCGGATGGAGCGGTCGTCGTCGACGATCCATACGGTTTCACTGCGACTCATGACGGAGTTACTCCTTGTTCAAGCGGCAGGAAGATCGAGAACACGGTGTGACCAGGATGGCTCTCGCACTCGATCAGACCCTGATGCTGACTAATGATGTTCTGGGTTATCGCCAGGCCCAGCCCGGTGCCGTCGGCACGCCCGCTGACCATGGGATAGAAGATGGTGTCCTGCAGTTCGGCCGGGATGCCTGGGCCGTTGTCGATGATTTCCAGGCGGGCCACCAGGCGATGGCGCATATGGCCGATGGTGAACTGGCGCAGGGTGCGGGTGCGCAGGGTAATGCGGCCCAGGCGCAGTTCGTTCTGCGAGCCGATGGCCTGCATGGCGTTGCGCACGATATTGAGCACGGCCTGGATCATCTGTTCGCGATCGATCAGAACGTCGGGGATGCTCGGGTCATAATCGCGCACCAAAATGATGCTGCCCTGGCTTTCTGCCTCGACCAGGCTGCCGACCCGTTCCAGCACTTCATGCACGTTGGTCATCGCCAGCGACGGCAGCTTGTTCGAGCCGAGCATGCGGTCGACCAGATTGCGCAGGCGGTCGGCTTCTTCGATGATGACGTTGGTGTAGTCCTTGAGGTCTTCGTCCGGCAGCTCGCGGGCCAGCAACTGGGCGGCGCCGCGAATGCCGCCGAGCGGGTTCTTGATCTCGTGGGCGAGGCCGCGCACCAGCATCTTGGTGGTTTCCTGCTTGGACAGCTGCGCCTCTTCCTTGGTGATGCGCAGCAGCCGGTCGCGCGGATGCACCTCCAGCAGCAGCAGGGTTTCGCCGCGATTGAGGATCGGCGTTACCGCGTAATCGACGGTGAGGGTCTGGCCGGTGACGGCAGTCAGCACCGCCTCGCGCTTGTTGAACGGGTGCGCCTCTTCGACCGCCTGGCGCAGGGCGCTCAGGGCCTCGGCCGACTCGGTGAACAGCTCGCTGATGAATTGTCCGTGGCTGCGCTGGCCGCTGACGGCCAGGAGCATTTCCGCCGCCGGGTTCATGTACTCAAGACGCAGGTCGGCGTTGAGCAGCAGGGTGGCGGTGGTCAGGTTGTCCAGTAGCAGGCGGTGCAGTGCGTCATTGATAGTCATAGGCAGAGGCTTCCGGCAATGCAGCAGGAAAATGCAAGAAGCAAACCAAAGCCCCTAAAAGACGCGCGGAATCAGCAGTGGCGGCAACTTGGGGGCGTTTTGGTTCGGCAGTGGGGCGGGCGGGCGAACCAAAATAGGGAATGCATAGTCGGTGGTGCAACATGTTGCACTAATATGGTGCGCCATCTGCGCGGTCAGATAAAGGGCACGAAGGGGATGTCTCGCTTTTCCGCCGGTTTGTCCTTGAGCGGGCATTCCAGGCGCACGCCGTAATCGTCTTGCTTGCAGGGTCTGACCAGGCGTTTCTGCGCCAGGGAGCTACGCAGCATATGCAGCGGCTGGTTGGGGGTGCGTTCTAGGGTGCGGCCCTGGGCGTCGACGATTTCCACGGCCAGCTGGTGGGTGCCGCGGTCGATATTATCCAGCGGAAAAACCGGGCTGCGCCCGCTTTCGCCTGTCGCTTGGCCATCCAGCAGCAGGCGAAAGCTGTGGCCGCTATGCAGTGCCGGCTCGCTGGTGGCGGTGACGATCAGGTTGCCGGCGTTGTCGCGGATGGTCGCGTCGGGCTGCGGCACCAGGATCCGTAGCATCTGGTAGCCCAGTGCCGGTGCGCTGGGGGGCGCCACTGCTGGCGGCGGCTCGCTGATCACGCTGTGCATGCCGTTGCTGGGCGGCAATTGGATGAGTTCGGCATTACCCTGCCGGGGTTTGTCGGTGAATACCCGGTTACCTTCGGCGTCTATATAGGTGTAGACCTGGGCGGCAGCCGGCAGGCTGGCCAGCAACAGGCAAAGCAGTAGGTTGCGCATGGTTCAGGGGGCCGGTTTGGGTTTGGCAGGTGGTGGGCGCAGCGCCGGGCTGCTGGTGTTGACCCGNTGCACGGTGAACATCACGGTAGCGCTCTGTTGAATCGACTGGTCGCCGCTCAGTACTTCGACCGCCAGGCTGTGTTCGCCGCGGTCGATATTGGTCAATTGCAGGCGCGGCACATTGCTTGGCTGGCCGTAGGGTTGGCCATCTAGCAGCAGGCGGAGGCGGTGATTGGACGCCAGGCGTGGCTGCAGTTCAACCCCGACACTGAAGGTGCCAGCGTTCGCGCGCAGTGCTTCGGCGCTGGGCAGGTCGCTCAATTGCAGGAGTCGATAGGGCGCTTCGGTCGTGGTTTCGCCGCTATCGCTGGCCGCGGGCGTGGTCGGTGCTTGGGCTTCCACGGTGTTGGTCGGTGGCAGTTCGACGGGTTGCGCCGCCACGCCTTGCGGCGGCTGATTGGTGAATACGGTATTGCCGTTGGCATCGGTGTATTTGTAGATCTGTGCGCTGGCCGGCAATGCCAGGCTCAGCAGCAGGCAGGTGAGTATCCGGCGCATGGCCAATCTCCCGATGGATGTACTGCTAAGACTTGCATTGGCAGGTCGCGCTGGCAAGGGTGCTGGTGTGGCGATCAGGACTGGCGCAACAAATTGACTGTCCAGCGTAAATGTCCGGTGAGCGGCCACAAAAAAGGCCACCCGAAGGTGGCCTCTCGTCTTGCTTGCCGGTTTAGACGCTGTAGTACAGGTCGTATTCCAGCGGGTGTACGAAGGTGCGTACCTTGATTTCTTCTTCGCTCTTCAGTTCGAGGTAAGCGTCGATGAAGTCGTCGGAGAATACGCCGCCCTTGGTCAGGAACGCGCGGCCCTTGTCCAGCTCTTCCAGGGCTTCTTTCAGGCTGCCGCAGACTTGCGGGATCAGCTTGCCTTCTTCCGGCGGCAGGTCATACAGGTTCTTGTCCGCCGCGTCGCCAGGGTGGATCTTGTTCTGGATGCCGTCCAGGCCGGCCATCAGCAGGGCGGCGAAGGCCAGGTACGGGTTGGCGGCCGGATCCGGGAAGCGGGCTTCGATGCGACGGGCTTTCGGGCTGGAAACATACGGGATACGGATCGAGGCGGAGCGGTTGCGTGCCGAGTAGGCCAGCATCACCGGCGCTTCGAAACCCGGGACCAGACGCTTGTAGGAGTTGGTCGACGGGTTGGTGAAGCCGTTCAGGGCCTTACCGTGCTTGATGATGCCGCCGATGAAGTACAGGGCGGTATCGGACAGGCCGGCATAGCCTTCGCCGGCGAAGGTGTTCTTGCCGTCTTTGGCGATCGACAGGTGCACGTGCATACCCGAACCGTTGTCGCCATACAGCGGCTTCGGCATGAAGGTAGCGGTCTTGCCGTAGGCGTCGGCGACGTTGTGCACGCAGTACTTCAGGGTCTGAACTTCGTCAGCCTTGGCCACCAGGGTGTTGAACTTGACGCCGATTTCGTTCTGGCCGGCAGTCGCCACTTCGTGGTGGTGCACTTCGATGACCAGACCCATTTCTTCCATGGCATTACACATGGCGGTACGGATTTCGTGGTCGTGGTCGAATGGCGGAACCGGGAAGTAGCCGCCTTTGACGCCCGGGCGGTGGCCCTTGTTGCCGCCTTCGACGTCCTGGTCGGACATCCAGGAACCCTGTTCGGAGTAGATCTTGAACATCGAGCCGGAGATGTCCGACTTGAACTTCACTTCGTCGAAGATGAAGAACTCAGGCTCCGGGCCGACGAATACGGTGTCGCCGATACCGGTGGACTTGAGGTATTCCTCGGCGCGCTTGGCGATCGAGCGCGGGTCGCGGTCATAGCCTTGCATGGTGCTCGGCTCGATGATGTCGCAGACCAGGATCAGGGTCGGCTCTTCGGTGAACGGGTCGAGTACGGCGGTTTCGTCGACCGGCAGCAGAATCATGTCGGAGGCTTCGATGCCTTTCCAGCCATGAATGGACGAGCCATCGAACATTTTGCCGATTTCGAAAAAGTCTTCGTCCAGGGCGTCGCGTGCCGGCATGGTCACGTGGTGCTGTTTGCCCTTGGTATCGGTGAAGCGCAGATCAACCCACTTCACGTCGTGTTCTTTGATCAGTTGAATCGACTTCGACATGCTGTCCTCCAGGTGGATAAGGCTCGGAATGGTGAGCCCTCGATAATATGGTGCGGCCGGGCGCGATAGTCCGCCAGGATAACCTGCCTCACAAGGGAGCAAATTGCATGCCAGTGCACAAGAATGGGTTAAACGGCTGAAACTCAAGCATGACGAGGCCTGCGAATAATCAGGTCGATATTTTTTGCACCAAAATGGATCTTAGCAATCCATTTGCGCACCAATAAGGCGCACTGGTTTGGGGTGATGGTATTTTTGGTCAAAGCTTGCACAATTTCCGCTATAATCCGCGCCCCTGTTTTTTAGCCGTCTCGGCATGCGCCGTTTTAATGAAACTGATCGTTAAAGTCTTTCCAGAAATCACCATCAAAAGCCGGCCGGTGCGTAAGCACTTTATCCGGCAGTTGGCGAAGAACATTCGCTCGGTGCTGCGCGATCTCGATCCGCAGCTGCTGGTCAGTGGTGTGTGGGACAACCTGGAAGTCGAGACCGCGATCCGCGAGCCGAAGACGCTGCAGGCGATGATCGAGCGGCTCGGTTGCACGCCGGGCATCACCCATTTTCTCCAGGTCGACGACTACCCGCTGGGCGACTTCGACGACGTGCTGGAAAAATGCAAACTGCACTTCGGCGACCGCTTGCCGGGCAAGATCTTCGCCGTGCGCTGCAAGCGTGCCGGCAAGCATGCCTTCAGTTCGATGGACATCGAGCGCTATGTCGGCAGCCAGTTGCGCCAGCAGTGCGGCGCCGCCGGCATCGACCTGAAGCAGCCCGAAGTCGAAGTGCGCATGGAGATCCGCGACCAGCGCCTGTTCGTCATTCACAACCAGCACCAGGGCCTGGGCGGTTACCCGCTGGGNTCGCTGGAGCAGACCCTGGTGCTGATGTCCGGCGGTTTCGANTCCACGGTCGCCGCCTATCAGATGATGCGCCGNGGCCTGGTCACCCATTTCTGCTTCTTCAACCTGGGCGGCCGTGCCCACGAGTTGGGCGTCATGGAAGTGGCCCACTACCTGTGGCAGAAATTCGGCCGCTCCCAGCGCGTGCTGTTNATCAGCGTGCCCTTCGAGGAAGTGCTCGGCGAGATTCTCGGCAAGGTCGACAACAGCCAGATGGGCGTGATCCTCAAGCGCATGATGCTGCGCGCCGCCACGCACATGGCCGAGCAGCTGCAGATCAATGCCCTGGTCACCGGCGAGGCGATTTCCCAGGTCTCCAGTCAGACCCTGCCNAACCTCTCGGTGATCGATTCGGCCACCGACATGCTGGTGCTGCGCCCGCTGATCGCCAGCCACAAGCAGGACATCATCGACACCGCCAGCGCCATCGGCACCGCCGAGTTTGCCAAGCACATGCCGGAGTATTGCGGCGTGATCTCGGTGAATCCGACCACCCGGGCGAAGAAAGAGCGCATCGAACATGAAGAGCGCCAGTTCGATATGGCGATTCTCCAGCGCGCCCTCGAGCGTGCGACCTTGCTGCCGATCGACAAGGTGATCGACGAGCTGGGCAAGGACGTCAAGGTCGAGGAAGTCAGCGAAGCCCTGGCCAGTCATGTCATCATTGACATNCGTCACCCGGATAACGCCGAAGAGCGGCCATTAGAGCTGCCCGGTATCGAAGTGCAAACGCTGCCGTTCTATGCCTTGAACAGCCGCTTCAAAGAGCTGGATGCCAATCGCCAATACCTGCTGTATTGCGACAAGGGCGTCATGAGCCGTTTGCATGCCCACCACCTGCTTAGCGAGGGGTATGCCAATGTGCGCGTTTATCGTCCGGCATAAGACGCCCGGGTTGAATGGCGGAAGCATCCGCCATCGCCCTCCCGACCTGCAGGCGGGGTAAAAGCCGCTGCGCTTTTGCACCGTCTGGCCGAATTCGTATTTAGTTAATATCCGCCGCGTAAACTATGCGGCAAACCGAATCCTCTGATCGAGATACACCAGTGATCGAAAATCTACGCAACATCGCCATCATCGCCCACGTCGACCATGGCAAGACCACCCTGGTTGACGCCCTCCTGCGCCAGTCCGGCACCCTCGAGCGCAACGAACTCGACACCGAGCGCCTGATGGACAGCAACGACCAGGAAAAAGAGCGCGGCATTACCATCCTGGCGAAAAACACCGCCATCAACTGGAATGGCCACCACATCAACATCGTCGACACCCCCGGCCACGCCGACTTCGGCGGTGAAGTCGAGCGCGTGATGTCGATGGTCGACTCGGTGCTGCTGGTAGTCGACGCTCAGGACGGTCCGATGCCGCAAACCCGCTTCGTGACCCAGAAAGCCTTCCAGGCTGGCCTGCGTCCGATCGTGGTGGTGAACAAGGTCGACCGTCCGGGCGCGCGTCCGGATTGGGTGGTCGAGCAGATCTTCGACCTGTTCGACAACCTCGGCGCGACCGAAGAGCAGCTGGACTTCCCGATCGTGTACGCTTCGGCGATCAACGGTGTTGCCGGTCTGGAGCACACCGCCATGGCGGAAGACCTGGTGCCGTTGTANCAGGCCATCGTCGACCACGTGCCGGCGCCGAAAGTCGACCGCGANGGCCCGTTCCAGATGCAGATTTCCGCCCTGGACTACAACAGCTTCCTCGGCATCATCGGCGTGGGTCGTATCGCCCGTGGCCGCATCAAGCCGAACACCCAGGTGGTGGCGATCGACGTTCACGGCAAGCGCCGTAACGGTCGTATCCTCAAGCTGATGGGCCACCACGGCCTGCACCGTATCGACGTGGATGAAGCCGCCGCTGGCGACATCGTCTGCATCAGCGGTTTCGACCAGCTGTTCATCTCCGACACCCTGTGCGATCCGCAGAACGTCGAAGCCATGGTCCCGCTGTCCGTCGACGAGCCGACCGTTGCCATGACCTTCCAGGTCAACGACTCGCCGTTCTGCGGCAAGGAAGGCAAGTTCGTCACCAGCCGCAACATCAAGGAGCGTCTGGACAAGGAACTGCTGTACAACGTNGCCCTGCGCGTCGAAGAGGGCGACTCTGCCGACAAGTTCAAGGTCTCCGGCCGTGGCGAGCTGCACCTCTCGGTACTGATCGAAACCATGCGTCGCGAAGGCTTCGAGATGGGTGTCGGTCGTCCGGAAGTGATCATCAAGCTGGTCGATGGGGTCAAGCACGAACCCTATGAGAACGTCACCATNGACGTGCCGGAAGTTTCCCAGGGCGCGCTGATGGAGCAGATGGGTCTGCGCAAAGGCGACCTGACCAACATGGTTCCGGATGGCAAGGGCCGTGTGCGCCTCGAGTACAACATCCCGGCCCGTGGCCTGATCGGTTTCCGCAACGAGTTCCTCACCCTGACCTCCGGTGCCGGCATCATGACCAGCATTTTCGACCGTTACGACGTGATGAAGTCCGGCGACATGTCCGGCCGGCAGAACGGCGTACTGGTATCGGTCGCCACCGGCAAGGCGCTGACCTACTCGCTGGAAACCCTGCAGGCGTGGCAAGCTGTTCGTCGAGCACGGCCAGGACATCTACGAAGGGCAGATCGTCGGCCTCAACAGCCGCGACAACGACATGGGCGTGAACCCGACCAAGGGCAAGAAGCTCGACAACATGCGTGCTTCCGGTAAAGACGAAACCATCGCCCTGGTGCCGCCGGTTCGCTTCACCCTGGAACAGGCGCTGGAATTCATCCAGGACGACGAGCTGTGCGAAGTCACGCCGAAGTCGATCCGTCTGCGTAAGAAAATCTTGGGCGAAAGCGAGCGCACCCGCGCTGCCAAGAAAGGCTGATAACCCGGCCGCATGACTGAAAAGCCCCCGTCAACCTGAGTTGGCGGGGGCTTTTTTGTGGCTATGTCCCAGTTACGTATTGCATGCAGTAATCCCATATAGGAGCCAGCCTGCTGTGGTCCGGCACTCCGGCGATGCTTTTGTGCTGTTTGTTGGCCCGGATCGCCAGCAAGGACTGGGCGTCCCCCTGGCTCCTACAGATCCCGCGCTTTGGCTATTTACCCCATGTGCAGCAGCTAACTGGGACATAACCTTGTTGACGATGTGCGGTTTCCTGTTCTGGTGAAATCACCGGTGGCGAATTCACTGTGCCTGTGAAGTGGCTAACCTTCGTCTGTATAAGACGAACAGGCTCGGCCGATATACTCGTTGGCCGCCTTGAGTGCGGCTGCGATTTGCCGCCGCGCAGGGGCGCCGGGGTTTCGCTTCAATCGATTTGGGAACGCACTGCATGCAATGGATCTTCATGCTGGTCGGGCTGGTGCTGGGGGCTCTGGTCGCAGAGTCGCCGACTGGCGCGGTGTTGGGTGGCTTGGTCGGCCTGGGTATGGCTCAGGCGCTCAAGCTCAGGGGGCTGCAAGCACAGAACGCCGAGTTGGCGAAGCAGCTGAAAAGCTTCGCCGAGCGCTTCGAGCAGGGCACCCAGGCCATCCATGAGCGGCTGCTCAAGGTCGAGGCGCCGTCTGCGGCGGCGGATGAGTCGCTGCCCGCCACGGCGCCGGCGGCCGAGGCGGAACTGACCTGGGAACTGCCGCCGGAGATTCTCGCGCAAGCCGAGGCCGAGTCCGCGCGGCCGTCGGGCAGTGGCGACGCCTGGACCCAGGCGGCGGATCAACCACATGCCGCACCCGCTCGGCGCCAGCCGGCCAAGCCGCGCGAACCTTCG
>C687J26845_10002700_pt1 | contig 10157 bp, 7 predicted proteins | sample RifCSPlowO2_12_FD_26845 | JGI IMG/M metagenome (IMG submission 26845) | reverse complement strand
CTGGCCGATCCGGATATGGTGGCGACCCTCGAAGACATCGTCCGCCAGCTCGATGTGCCACGCGCTCAGGTGATGGTGGAAGCCGCCATCGTCGAAGTGTCCGGTGACATCAGCGATGCCCTCGGCGTGCAGTGGGCGGTGGATGCCCGCGGCAGCACCGGCGGCCTGGGCGGAGTGAATTTCGGCAACACCGGGCTGTCGGTCGGCACTGTCNTGCAAGCCGCCCAGGATCAGCGCAACGACGTCGACAACCCGATCTTCGACAACCTCCCGGACGGCGCCATCATCGGCCTCGGCACCGACAGCTTTGGCGTACTGATCACCGCATTGTCGGCCAATACCAAGAGCAACCTGTTGTCGACGCCCAGCCTGCTGACCCTGGATCACCAGAAAGCGGAGATCCTGGTCGGGCAGAACGTCCCCTTCCAGAGCGGCTCCTTCACCACCAGCGCCTCGGGGGCGGACAACCCCTTCACCACCATCGAGCGCCAGGACATCGGCGTGACCCTGAAAGTCACTCCGCACATCAACGAAGGCGCCAGCCTGCGCCTGGAAGTCGAACAGGAAATNTCCTCCATCGCNCCCACCACCCAGGGGATCAATGCAGTGGATCTGATCACCAACAAGCGCTCGATCAAGAGCACCATCCTCGCCGAAGACGGNCAGGTCATAGTGCTGGGCGGGNTGATTCAGGACGACGTGACCCAGACCGANTCGAAAGTGCCGCTGCTCGGTGACATCCCCCTGCTTGGCCGCTTGTTCCGCTCGACCAAGGACACCCGCATCAAACGCAACCTGATGGTGTTCCTGCGCCCGACCGTGATCCGCGATGCCGCTGGCCTGGCCGCGCTCTCGGGGAAGAAGTACAGCGACATCCGTGTGCTCGGCGACGTGCGCAGCGACTACCGCCCCGGCATCCTGCCGAAAGACCCCAGCAAACTGTTCGACCGCGACAGCACGCCGGACATCGACGTGCGCAAGTAAGGTCTCGGGGACTCCGACTGTTGCTTGCTGAAACTCAAACTCACCTGCCTCGATGAACAAAAAAACCGCGTCGAACGACGCGGTTTTCTTTGTGGCTAGCCCCTGCTTATATGGCTGCGTCTCAGCGATACGCCTCGAACAGGCCGGTCGCGCCCATGCCGCCACCCACACACATGGTGACGATGCCGTAACGCAGGTTGCGCCGCTGCAGCTCGCGCACCAGATGGCCGACCTGACGCGAGCCGGTCATGCCGAACGGGTGGCCGATGGAAATCGCGCCACCGTTGACGTTGTACTTGTCGTTGTCGATCTGCAGACGATCGCGGGCATACAGACACTGCGAGGCGAAGGCTTCGTTGAGCTCCCACAGGTCGATGTCGGCAACGTTCAAGCCCTTGGCCTTGAGCAGTTTCGGCACCGAGAATACCGGGCCGATGCCCATCTCGTCGGGCTCGCAACCGGCGGCGACGAAGCCGCGGAAATAGGCCTTGGGTTTGAGGCCCAATTCCAGGGCTTTGTCCAGGCTCATCACCAGGGTCATGGAGGCGCCATCGGACAACTGCGAGGCGTTGCCGGCGGTCACCGAGCCGTCCTCGGCAAACACCGGCTTGAGCGCGGTCAGGCTTTCCAGGGTGGTGTCGGCACGGTTGCAGTCGTCGCGATCGACCACCCCCTCGACGATCTTCTTCTCGCCAGTGGCCTTGTCCTCGACCAGGTACTTGACGCTCATCGGCACGATTTCGTCGTCGAACAGGCCTTCGGCCTGGGCCCGCGCGGTGCGCTGCTGGCTCTGCAGGGCATAGGCGTCCTGGGCTTCGCGGCTGACGTTGTAGCGCCGCGCGACGATCTCGGCAGTCTGCCCCATGGGGTAATAGATCCCCGGCACATCCTTCTGCAGGATGGGGTTGAACAGATTGTCGGTGTTCATGCTCTTCAGGGTCATGGTGATCGACTCGACGCCGCCGGCGACGATGATCTCGCTGCAACCCGAGGCAATCTGGTTGGCGGCGATGGCGATGGCCTGCAGACCCGAAGAACAGAAGCGGTTGAGGGTCATGCCGGCAACCTGGGTGCCCAGGCCGGAGAGTACCGCCACATTGCGGCCGATGTTCATGCCCTGGGCGCCCTCGTTGGAGCCGGCACCGACGATGCAATCCTCGACCAGCGCCGGATCCAGGCCGCTGCGCGCCAGCAGCGCATTCACGCAATGAGCCGCCATATCGTCCGGACGGGTCTGGTTGAACTTGCCACGGAAGGATTTGGCCAGGCCAGTCCGCACGCTATCGACAATCACCACTTCACGCATGACGCACCTCAATTGTTGTTGACGTTGGATATGCCGCGAGAATAAGGCTGAACAATCTCAGCCCGCGACGATCATTCACCAGCCATATGCGCGACCATCTTCCGCCAGATCCTGGGGTTCGCTGCAAGGCCGGGCTAGAGCACGCCTTCAGTCCTTGGCGAACGCCGCCTCCAGCGCCTCGTTGATGGTGCGCAGCACCTTGACCCGGGCGAAGCGCTTGTCATTGGCCTCGACCAGGGTCCAGGGCGCGATCTCGGTACTGGTACGGTCGACCATATCGCCCACGGCATCGCGGTACAGCGGCCACTTGTCGCGATTGCGCCAGTCGTCCTCGGTGATTTTGAAGCGCTTGAAGGGAGTCTNCTCACGCTCCTTGAAACGCTGCAACTGGGTTTCCTGGTCGATCGCCAGCCAGAACTTGACCAGCACCACGCCGGCGTCGGTCAGTTGCTCCTCGAAGTCGTTGATCTCGCCATAGGCACGCAGCCAATCGGCGGGCGTGCAATAACCCTCGACCCGCTCCACCAGCACCCGGCCGTACCAGGAACGATCGAACATGGTGAACCGGCCGCGCGCCGGGATNTGCCGCCAGAAACGCCACAGGTACGGCTGCGCGCTTTCCTCGTCGGTCGGCGCCGCCACCTGCACGATGCGGTACAGNCGCGGATCGAGCGCCGCCGTCACCCGGCGAATCGCGCCGCCCTTGCCGGCCGCNTCGTTACCCTCGAACACCGCCACCAGNGCATGCTTGCGCATGCGCTTGTCGCGCAGCAAACCCGACANCCGCGCCTGCTCNCNGACCAGTTGCTCGTTGTACTCGGCCTTGTCCAGCGCCTGGCTCATATCCAGGCTGTCGAGCAAGCCACGGTTATCCAGGCTGGAGGTCAGTGGCGCCGCATGGGGCTGAGACAGCGGCCGGCAGCTGGCCTTGAGTGCGGCTTGCAAGCCATCGAGGAGAATCCGCCCGACCGTCAGGCTGCGGTAATACTCGTCCACGCCCTCGACCACATACCAGGGTGCATAGTCGCGGCTGGCGCGGCGCAGCACCCGCTCACCGACCCGCACATACTTGTCGTAGGTCTGCGACTGCTGCCAGTCCAGCGGGCTGATACGCCAACTGTGCAAGGGATCGTCCTGCAGCGACTTGAGGCGCGCCTTCATCTGCTTCTTGGACAGGTGAAACCAGAACTTGAAGATCAGCGCGCCCTCGTCACAGAGCATACGTTCCAGGGCCAGGGCCGCATCGATCGCCTGATCCAGCACGGCATTCTTGAAATTCCCGTGCACCCGCCCCTGCAGCATCTGGCTGTACCAGTTGCCGAAGAAAACCCCCATGCGCCCCTTGGGTGGCAGCTGCCGCCAATAGCGCCAGGCCGGCGGNCGGGCCAGCTCCTCGTCGGTTTGCTGATCGAAGGTGCTGACCTGGATCAGACGCGGATCCATCCACTCGTTGAGCAGCTTGACCGTCTCGCCCTTGCCGGCCCCCTCGATCCCGCAGAGCAGGATGATCACCGGAAAACGCGCCTGCAGCTTCAATTCGTACTGCGCCTCCAGCAATGCCTCGCGCAACGCCGGGACGGCGGCGTCGAACGTGGCTTTGTCGATGGAATGACCAATCTCGGCGGACTCGAACATGACCAGCTCCCTGATGTGATCAGCAGAGCCTAGCGGATCGCGCGAGCGACGGGGTGAGCCATGTGCTGTTGCCCGGCCGATCGAGCAGTAAAGCAGCGCGCCGGGGCGACCCGCCGACACTATCAGCAACACCGCCAGNCACCTGTAGGGGGCCGCGCCCGTTCCTGACGGGCTTCCGGCATTTCCCACATCCATGCGGGTCACGCGCCTCGCGGCGATGGCGGACAACGTCCGCCCCAAAAGCCAACGCCGTCGCGCCAATACCGGCCATTCGACAAAAGCCGCAACGCGGCCTGAAGTGCCCGGACAACCGCGCTAGAATGCCCGCCTGCTCAATCTGGTGCGCTTGCCATGCCCGACTCCCCGCTCGACCTACCCGACAGCCAACCCGCGCAGCTCGACTGGGATGCCGAGGGACAGCCGTTATCGCGGCTCTTCGGCGATGTCTATTTCTCCAACCAGAACGGCCTGGCCGAAACCCGCCATGTGTTTCTCGCCAATAACGATCTGCCGGCGCGTTTCAGTGCCCTGGGCGACGGCGAGCAACTGGTGATAGGCGAAACCGGTTTCGGCACCGGGCTGAATTTTCTCTGCGCCTGGCAGCTGTTCGAGCAGCAGGCGCCCGCGGATGCGCGGCTGCACTTCGTCAGTGTCGAGAAATACCCGCTCGACTACGCCGATCTGCAGCGCGCCCTGGCCTTGTGGCCGGAGCTGGCGCCCTTCGCCCACGAGCTGCTGGACCAGTACGTCGCCCTCCATCCGGGGTTTCAGCGCCTGATATTCGCCGGCGGACGGGTGATCCTGACCCTGCTGATCGGCGATGCCCTGGAGCTGCTGGCGCAACTCGACGCGCACATCGACGCCTGGTTCCTCGACGGTTTCGCCCCGGCGAAGAATCCGCAGATGTGGACCGCGGNCCTGTTCGCCGAGCTGGCCCGGCTAAGCGCCCCCGGCGCCAGCCTCGGCACCTTCACCAGCACCGGCTACGTGCGTCGGCGCCTGAATGACGCCGGCTTCAAGATGCAGCGGGTGCCGGGCCTGGGCCACAAGTGGGAAGTGCTCAAAGGCCAGTTCGGCGGCAGCGCTGCGGGTGCCGGCAAACCCTGGTTTGCCCGTCCAGCGCGGCGCCAGCGCGAGCGCCGGGCCNTGGTCATAGGTGCGGGAATGGCCGGTTGCGCCACCGCGGCCAGCCTGGCGGCACGCGGCTGGCAGGTAACCCTGCTGGAACGCCACGCGGCGATCGCCGAGGAAGCCTCGGGTAACCCGCAAGGCGTGCTCTACCTCAAGCTGTCGGCCCACGGCACGGCGCTGTCGCGCTTGATCGTCAGCGGCTTCGGTTACACCAGGCGCCTGCTCGAACGCCTGCAAAAAGGTCGGGACTGGGACAACTGCGGGGTACTGCAACTGGCCCTCGACGCCAAGGAAGCGCAGCGCCAGGCGCAACTGGCGGCCGCCTTCCCCAGCGATTTGCTGATCAACCTCGACCAGGCTGGTGCCGAAGCCAAAACCGGCATCCGCCTGCCGGCCGGCGGGCTGTTCTACCCGCAAGCCGGCTGGGTGCATCCGCCGGCGCTGTGCCGCTTGCTGGCCGAGCAGCCGAACATTCGCCTGCAACTGCACCAGGAAGCGCTGCAGTTGCGCCGCGACGGCCAAACCTGGCAGGCCTGGAACGGCGCGGATCTCCTGGCCAGTGCCGCCGTGGTGGTGCTGGCCGGCGCCGCCGAAATCAAGCGCTTCCCCTACAGCGCCGAGCTGCCGCTCAAACGCATTCGCGGGCAGATCAGCCGAATACCGGCCACCGCGCAGAGCACGGCACTGCGCAGCGTGGTNTGCGCCTCGGGTTATATCGCCCCGGCGCGTCTCGGCGAACACACCCTGGGCGCCAGTTTCGACTTCAAAAGCGACGACCTGACACTCAACCGCGCCGATCATGCGGACAACCTTGGCCTGCTCGAAGAAATCTCGAGCGACCTGGCCGAACGCCTGCACAGCGCCCAGCTCGACCCAGCGCAGCTCGAGGGCCGCGCCGCCTTTCGCTGCACCAGCCCGGACTACCTGCCCATCGTCGGCCCCCTGGCTGACCGCCCGGCCTTTCTCGCGGCCTACGCGTTGCTGACCAAGGATGCCCGCCAAGTGCCGGATACCCCCTGCCCCTGGCTCGACGGCCTGTATATCAACAGCGGCCACGGTTCGCGCGGGCTGATCACCGCGCCCTTGTCCGGCGAACTGATTGCCGCCTGGCTCGATGCCGAACCGCTGCCCGTGCCCCGCGATGTCGCCGAGGCCTGCCACCCCAACCGCTTCGCCCTGCGCCTGCTGATACGCGGCCAATAGTCGCAACCCCGGACGCGGCGCTTGCCTGGATTCACGACCCACGCATACCCTACGGGGTATACAGACACGGAGTGACACCGCATGCGCCTGATCCTCGTACTCGCCGCCCTGCCGACGCTGGCCTGGGCCGCTCCTGCTGCCGACCTGGCCAGCCTCGAACGCGAAGCCGCCGGTCTCATCCCACCCTTCCAGCAACAGCTGATGCAGACGGTAAAACAAGCAGTCGCCGAGGGCGGCCCGGTGCAGGCCGTGCAAGCCTGCCAACTGCTCGCGCCGACTATCGCCGTGGAGCACAGCCAGCACCCCTGGAAAGTCGGGCGCACCGCTCTGCGCCTGCGCAACCCGGACAATCAGCCGGATGCCTGGGAACGTCAGGTACTGGAAGACTTTTTACAGCGGCAACGCGCCGGCGAAGCGCTGACGCAGATGAGTGCGTCGGCGGTCGTCGACGGCGAGTTCCGTTACATGCAAGCCATCGCCACCGGCGAGCCGTGCCTGGCTTGTCACGGCCAGGCGATCAAGCCTGAGGTGGCGGCGCAGATCAAGCAAGGCTACCCCGCGGACCAGGCCAGCGGCTTTAGCCTGGGCGAACTGCGTGGCGCCTTCACCCTGCGCCGCACGCTGGCGGAGGCAACACCATGAGCGAACAGACCCGCGCCGCCCATCAAGACGCCATGCTCAAGCGCCTGGCCCGGGTCGAAGGGCAGATCCGCGGCATCCAGGCGATGATCCGCCGCAGCGAGGACTGCGAGGCCATCGCCCAGCAATTCGCCGCCGCCCGCAAGGCCCTGGACAAGGCCTATCAGGAGATGCTCGCNTGCCTGCTGGAAGAAGCCGTNCTCGACCCCGAGCACGACCCCAGTGAAACCCTGGCCCGGGTTCGCACCATTTTCACCAAGTACACCTGAATGTTGTAGGCGCCAGAGGGGNCACCAAGCCCTTNCTGGCTCCTGCAGAGTGCCGCTTGAGCGCTTTAGCCCTGANCTGGCGGATTGTCGAGATCGTTGGGCGGCTCGGACGGNGTTCCGTTCGGAGGTAGGGCGGTCCGGGCGGCATTCCGTTCGGAGCGAAGCGACAGCCCGCCGGCTTTTGTGCCGCACACATTGGCCAATGGTGCACTGCCTTCGACGAGTGACACCCTACGGATCGCAGGGAGCTCCAGATCTGGCGGTGCCAACTGTCGTTCGGCGGCACCTCCCGCCGTTCGCTCACTCCATCTCCCCGCACAGTTCCGCCGCGCGCAGCAGNGCGGCGGTCAGGCTGTGCCGCTCCCAATCCTTGAGCGCGGCGAAGCGCTGGCGAAACTCCGGNGGCAGCAGGGTCGGCGCCTGCTGCACCAGTTCGCGGCCGGCATCNCTGAGCAGCAACCACTGGCGCCGGCGATCCTGNTCGTCNCGCTGGCGCTGTAACAGGCCGCGCTCCTCCAGACGATCGAGCATGCCCGACAGCGTCGCCGCCGTCAGACTGACCCGCCCGCTCAGGTCGCTGGCGGTCAGTCGTGCCTCTCCGGCCAGCACCTGCAGGATCATCAACTGCATGGGCGTCAGCCCGCCGAAACGGGCCAGGCGCTTGGCATGCACTTCACCGGCCTGTTGCAGGCGCCTGAGCGACTGGAAAATCGGCAGNTCNANCGCCATCACAGATGACAAATCTATTTCAGTAGAAACTATTTTATCTGCCATATCCGCCTTTTAAACCGAATGATCACTTTGACATGAAAGCATTTATTTGTTTACCTGTAAAAGGTTCGGCAACTCCGAACCACTCCCCAACGGCAATACCGGTAAGGAATTATGTGCGGAATAGCTGGAGAATTACGTTTTGATCAGCGACCGGCCGATCTGGCTGCGGTCGAGCGAATCACCCACCACCTGGCCCCTCGCGGTCCCGATGCCCACGGCTTTTACAGCCAGGGCCCGATCGCCCTCGGTCATCGCCGGCTGAAGATCATGGACCTGGCCGAAGCCTCCGGCCAGCCGATGATCGACAGCGATCTGGGCCTGTCGCTGGTATTCAACGGCGCCATCTACAACTACCCGGAACTGCGCAGCGAGCTGCAAGGCCTCGGCTATCGCTTCTTTTCGGGTGGCGACACCGAGGTGCTGCTCAAGGGCTACCACGCCTGGGGCAAGGATCTGCTGCCCAAGCTCAATGGCATGTTCGCCTTCGCCGTGTGGGAGCGCGACACCCAGCAACTGTTCATCGCCCGGGATCGCCTGGGGGTCAAACCGCTCTACCTGTCGCGCACCGGCCAGCGCCTGCGCTTCGCCTCCAGCCTGCCGGCGCTGCTGCAAGGCGGCGACATCGGCAAGACCCTCGACCCCATCGCCCTCAACCACTACCTGAACTTTCATGCCGTGGTCCCGGCGCCGCGCACCATCCTCGCCGGCGTGGAGAAACTGCCCGCGGCCAGCTGGATGCGCATCGACGCCCAGGGCAACTGCGAACAGCAGACCTGGTGGAACCTGCAGTTCGGGCCGCAGCGCGATGAAGTCGATTTCAGCCTGGAAGACTGGAGCGAGCGCGTACTCAACGGCATGCGCGAGGCGGTGTCCATTCGCCAGCGTGCGGCCGTGGAAGTCGGCGTGCTGCTCTCCGGCGGCGTCGATTCCAGTCTGCTGGTCGGCCTGCTGCGCGAGGCCGGGGTGGAGAATCTGTCGACCTTCTCCATCGGTTTCGAGGATGCCGGCGGCGAGCGTGGCGACGAATTCCAGTATTCCGACCTGATCGCCGAGCACTTCACGACCCGCCACCACCAGCTGCGCATCGGCGAAAACGAGATTCTCGAACAATTGCCGGCCGCCTTCCGCGCCATGAGCGAGCCGATGGTCAGCCATGACTGCATCGCCTTCTATCTGCTGTCGCGCGAAGTGGCCAAGCACTGCAAGGTGGTGCAAAGCGGCCAGGGCGCCGACGAGCTGTTCGCCGGCTACCACTGGTANCCGCTGGTGGATGGCGCCGAAGATGCCTTCGCGGCCTACCGCCAGGCCTTCTTCGACCGTGAGCACGACGAGTACGCCGCCTGCGTGCAGCCCGAGTGGCTGACCAACGATGCGGCCGGCGACTTCGTCCGCCAGCACTTCGCCCAGCCTGGCGCCAGCGCCGCGGTGGACAAGGCGCTGCGCCTGGACAGCACGGTGATGCTGGTCGACGATCCGGTCAAGCGGGTCGACAACATGACCATGGCCTGGGGCCTGGAGGCGCGCACGCCGTTCCTCGACTATCGCCTGGCCGAGCTTTCCGCGCGCATCCCCGGACGCTTCAAGCTGCCCAACGGCGGTAAGCACGTGCTCAAGGAAGCGGCGCGCCAGGTGATCCCGGCGGCGGTGATCGACCGTCAGAAAGGCTACTTCCCGGTGCCGGGCCTCAAACACCTGGAAGGCGCAACGCTGGGCTGGGTGCGCGACCTGCTGGTCGACCCGAGCCAGGATCGCGGGCTGTTCAACCCAGCCATGCTCGACCGCCTGCTGACCGACCCGCACGGCCAGCTCACCCCGCTGCGCGGCTCCAAACTGTGGCAGCTGGCGGCGCTCAACCTGTGGCTGAGCGAGCAAGGCCTGTAGCACGTAGGGTGGAAAACCGCGAAGCGTTTTCCACCATCACCGCCGTCATGGTGGATGTAAAAAGCGACATCCACCCTACAGCGCTCCCTTGCGGAGTGCGTACCGTCGCCATAGCCCGGATGCAATCCGCGGATGTCGCGACACCCTTAGCGCCCCGGCAGCCAATCCGGGCGCGGCCAAACAGCAAAGGACACTTCTCCAATGCGCGCCACTGCCTTCAACCAACGTCTTCTGCGCGGCCAGGCGCCCTCCTACGAGCGCCTGCAGGCCCGCTTCGCCGAGGATCACGGGACCGAACCCTGCCAACCCCTGGCCCTGCACTGCGGCTGGGGACG
>C687J26845_10002688_pt1 | contig 10188 bp, 11 predicted proteins | sample RifCSPlowO2_12_FD_26845 | JGI IMG/M metagenome (IMG submission 26845) | reverse complement strand
ACCCGGACACGTTACCGGCGTAGCCGGCCGTTTGCGGGTAGGGTCGCTAGTCGCGAATAAAGTGGTCTGTGAGCAACTGCGATCTGTCTGAGCGGATACCCTGACACGGTGCAGGAGGGTTAAGCGCATTGCCCAGGCGCAGGCCTGACATAGAATCAGCCGGGGAAAATGTGGCAGCGTGTCGTCCATACGGGAGCGCTTCATGATGGCAGGTAGCGAGATACATACGGCTGGTCTGGATTCGATACTGGATCGCTACGCCCGCGACCCGAACGCCTTGCTGCAGGTATTGCGCGAGGTGCAGGAACTGCACGGTTACATTCATCCTTCTTCGATCAGTTACATCGGCGTGAAGCTCGGCATTCCGCGCGCGCGGGTCGAAGGCGTCGCCGGCTTCTATTCCTTCCTGCATCTACAGCCGCACGGCGAATATCGCGTGCTGTTCTCGGACAACATCACCGACCGCATGCAGGGCAGCCAGGCGCTGATGGAGCAGATGTGCCAGCAGTTGTGGCTGCAACCGGGCAAGGTCTCGGAAGATGGCCTGGTCAGCATCAACACCACATCCTGCACCGGCATGTGCGACCAGGGGCCGGCGATGCTGGTCAATGGCCGCGCCATTACACGACTCACCCATCAGCGCGTGCAGGAGATCGGCCACCTGATCCGCAACCGCACGCCGCTTGCGGATTGGCCTGCCGACTACTTTCGCGTGGAAGACAACATCCGCCGCCGCGGCCCGCTGCTCGACAACACCATCGTTCCCGGCGATGTGCTGCGCGCCGCGTTGGCGCTCGGCAGCAAAGACATCATCGAAACGGTCAAGAGTTCCGGCTTGCGCGGGCGTGGTGGCGCGGGCTTTCCCACCGGGATGAAATGGGAAGCATGCCGCAACGCGCCGGGTTCCGAACATTACGTGGTGTGCAACGCCGACGAGGGCGAGCCGGGCACCTTCAAGGATCGCGTGCTGCTCACCTCTTACGCCGATCTGGTATTCGAAGGCATGACGCTGTGCGCGCTGGCCATCGGCGCACAGCACGGTTTTCTTTACCTGCGCGGTGAATACCTCTATCTGCTCGAACCCTTGCAGGCCGTGCTGCAACGCCGCCGCGACAACAAGCTGCTGGGCAGGAACATTCTCGAACGATCCGGTTTCGACTTCGACATCGCCATCCATCTCGGCGCGGGCGCCTACATCTGCGGCGAGGAATCGGCGCTGATCGAATCGCTCGAAGGCAAGCGCGGCGTGCCGCGCAACCGCCCGCCGTTCCCGGTGACCCACGGCTACCTGCAGCAGCCGACCGCAGTGGACAATGTCGAGACCTTCTGCAGCGCCGCGCTGGCGATGCAGATGGGCGCGGAAAACTATCGCGCCATCGGCACGGCGAAATCATCCGGCAGCAAGCTGATCTCGGTGTCCGGCGACTGCCCGCGCCCCGGCATCTACGAGTATCCGTTCGGCGTCTCGGTGCGCGAGGTGCTGGACGATTGCGGCGCGGCGAATGCGCGCGCGGTGCAGGTCAGCGGCCCTTCTGGCGTGTGCGTCGCGGAAAGCGAATTCGACCGCAAGCTGGGCTTCGAGGACTTGCCCACCGCCGGGGCATTCATGGTGTTTGACGACAGCCGCGACCTGTTCGAGGTGGCGCGCAACTTCGTGCATTTCTTCGCGCACGAGAGCTGCGGCTTTTGCACGCCGTGCCGTGTCGGCACCGCGATGCTGAAGGCAACCATGGACAAGATCGCCGCCGGGCTTGGCACGCAGTATGACTTGGGCGAGATCGAGCATCTCGATCATGTGTTGCAGACCAGCTCCCACTGCGGGCTGGGGCGCACCGCCTGCAATCCGGTGCTGCACACGCTCAAGCATTTTCGCCCCGCTTATGAGAGCCGCCTGAAGTCGCTGGAATTCGAACCGGCCTTCGATCTCGACGGCGCACTGGCGCGCGCGCGCCAGATGACCGGGCGCGACGATGCCGGTGCACATCTGAAACCGGAGGAAGCATGAGCGACACCTTTCAACTGGATGGCACGTCGGTGCCCTTTGAAGCAGGGCAGACCGTGATGCAGGCCGCGCTGGCAGGCGGGCGTTATATCCCGCATCTGTGCTACCACCCGGAATTCAAACCGCACGGCAGTTGCAAAGTGTGCACAGTCAAGATCAACGGCCGCACCATGGCCTCCTGCACCATGCCTGCCGAGGCCGGGCTCGAGGTGGAAAGCAACATCGAGGAACTGAACGGCCTGCGCCGCACGCTGGTGCAGATGTTGTTCGTCGAGGGCAACCACTTCTGCCCATCCTGCGAGGCCAGCGGCAATTGCCAGCTCCAGGCCACCGCCTATGCATTGCAGGTGATGACGCCACATTACAACCAGTTCTTCCCGGATCGCCCACTGGATGCCTCGCACCCGGATATCCTGCTCGACTTCAACCGCTGCATCCTGTGCGAGCTTTGCGTGCGCGCCTCCAGCGAGGTGGACGGCAAAAACGTGTTCGGCCTGTCCGGGCGCGGCATCACCAAGCACCTCATCGTCAATGCCGAATCGGGTCTGCTCAAGGACACCGACATGGCGCTCACCGACAAGGCGATGCAGGTCTGCCCGGTGGGCGTGATCCTGGAAAAAGGCAAGGGCTTCAGCGTGCCGATCGGCGAGCGCCGCTACGACCAGCGCCCGGTCAGCGCGCAGGCGCTCGATGACGCTCCGCGCCAAGCCGATGCCAGCGGCAGTTGCGCCGCCTGCGAGGGAAGCGCATGAGCAGAAAACTGCGCGTCGCCACCACCTCGCTTGCCGGATGTTTCGGCTGCCACATGTCCCTGCTCGACATCGACGAGCGCCTGTTTCCGCTGCTCGACCTCATCGAATTCGACCGCTCGCCACTCACCGATATCAAGCACTGCGGGCCGTGCGACATCGGTCTGATCGAAGGCGGCATCTGCAACGCGGAAAATGTGCATGTGCTGCGCGAGTTTCGGAAGAATTGCAAAATCCTGATCGCCATCGGCGCGTGTGCCGTCACCGGCGGCCTGCCCGCGCAGCGCAACCACCTGGATCTGGGCAGTTGCCTGACCGAGGTGTACCTCACCGAGCCTGGGCTGGCGCACGGCCACATCCCGAACGACCCGGAATTGCCGCTGCCGCTGGACAAAGTGCACCCGCTGCATGAAGTGGTGAAGATCGATTACTTCATCCCCGGCTGCCCGCCGTCGGGCGACGCCATCTGGAAATTCCTCACCGACCTGATCGCGGGCAGGACGCCCGAGTTGGGGCATGGATTGATCAAGTATGACTGATAAAAAGGACAATTTGGAAACTGCCGAACATCCGGAGAACCTGCGCCGCGTCGCGATCGATCCGGTGTCGCGCGTCGAGGGGCACGGCAAGGTGACGCTGCTGCTGGACGAAAACGACCGCGTGCATCAGGTGCGGCTGCACATCGTCGAGTTTCGCGGTTTCGAGAAATTCATTCAGGGGCGGCCCTATTGGGAAGCGCCGGTGATGGTGCAGCGGCTGTGCGGCATCTGCCCGGTGAGCCACCATATCGCAGCAAGCAAGGCGATGGACATGATCGTGGGGGCGGCAATCACGCCCACGGCGGAGAAGGTGCGGCGGCTGATGCACTACGGGCAGATATTGCAATCGCACGCGCTGCATTTTTTCCACCTGTCCGCGCCCGATTTATTGTTCGGCTTCGACTCGGATGTCGCGAAACGCAACATTGTCGGCATTGCCGCCGCCTATCCGGAGATCGCCAAACAGGGTGTGCTGCTGCGCAAATACGGCCAGGAGGTGATCCGCGTCACGGCGGGCAAGCGCATCCACGGCACCGGCTCGATTCCCGGCGGCGTGAACAAGAACGTCAGCGCGGAAGAGCGCGATTATTTGCTGAAGGACATCGGCCAGATCATCGCATGGAGCCGCGAGGCGGTGGTGATGGCGCGGCGGCTGTTCGAGCAGAACCTCGATCTCTACAACAACTTCGGGCGCTTCGAGGCGCACACGCTCAATCTGGTGCGCGCCGACGGCGCGCTGGACCTGTACCACGGCGGACTGCGCGCGCGCGACCTGAACGGCAACACGCTGTTCGACCACTATGATTATTCGCACTACTGGGACGTGATCTTCGAGGACGTGAAACCGTGGTCGTATATGAAGTTCCCGTTCCTGCGTAGTGTAGGACCAGATGCGGGCTGGTATCGCGTCGGGCCGCTGAGCCGCGTGACGCAGTGCGACTTCATTCCCTCGCCCTTGGCCGAAGAGCAACGCAAGGCGTTNCTTGCNTTCGANAATGGTAACGCGGCAGGCGCGACGCTGGGTTTCCACTGGGCGCGCATGATCGAGATGTTGCATGCCGCCGAGGTCATCCAGGAGCTGCTGCTGGACCCAGACCTGCAGGGCAACGATCTGGTCAGCATTGGCGAACGCCAGGAGCGCGGCGTCGGCGTGATCGAGGCGCCGCGCGGCACGCTGATCCACCACTACAAGGTGGACGAGCACGACCAGATCGTGCGCTGCAACCTGATCGTTTCCACCACGCACAACAACCAGGCGATGAACGAGGCGATCCGCCAGGTGGCAAGGCAGTACATCGACGGGCGCAAGCTCACCGAAGGTTTGCTCAACCACATCGAGGTCGCGATCCGCGCCTTCGACCCGTGCCTGTCCTGCGCGACCCATGCGCTGGGCAAGATGCCGCTGGAAGTGGAATTGCTGGATGCGGAGGGCGGCAGAGTCGATGTGTTGACACGCGCGTCGGATGGGGCGTTCTGTTCGCCGGGCTGATGACAGCGCCCATCTTGGTCTTTGCTGTCGGCAACGAATCGCGCGGCGACGATGCGCTGGCGCCGCTGTTGCTGCGCGACCTGGAATGTTGGGCGGAGGCAGCGGGACTGGATGGACGGGTCGAGCTGATCGAGGATTATCAGTTGCAGGTCGAGCATGTCACCGACCTGACCGGACGCAGTGCGGTGTTGTTCGTTGACGCCGATGTATCCTGCACCGAGCCGTTTCATTTTTCCGAGATCGCCGCCGAAAAGGACAGCAGCTACACCAGCCATGTGATGACCCCGTTCGCGCTGCTGCATACCTACCGTCAGGTGTATGGAACAGATGCGCCTCCCGCCTTCCTGCTGCGTGTTCGCGGTTATGATTTTGAGCTGGGCAAGCCGTTGAGCGATAAGGCGGCGAATAATCTGGAAGCGGCAATAAAGCAGGCACAAGAATTGTGCACCGATGGCAATCTGCAACGCTGGCGGCAGCGCTTGGTAAATGTCTGACGCCATGTATAGTAAGCTTCGCCTGAATTTCAATCCTGCAATGTCGAGAAAATTTTCATGAAGCAAGAGGGCTACGCGAAAACCCTGGAGTGGCTGAAGACGAATCCTTCCCTGGATGAGCTTTGCGCCAGATATCCCTCGGAATGGGCGGCGGTGCAACGGGAGATTTCCGCCATTGTCGAGCGCGGTGCTGCGGAGGAATTGAAGGCCTACTTGGAGCGCCTGTCCGCGCAGGCAGCGCCGGACAAGTCTTCATCCGGGAACCGGCAGAAAAACAGGGAAGCCGTGCTGTCGCAATTTATCCGCAGCCGCATGGCGCATGAGTCCGTCAAGAAGCTTTGCCTGTCCACGCTGGCCGCCGATACGGGCGTAACGAAAGGCAAGCTGCGCTTCAATTGGCTCAATGGCTTCATAGCCCAGAAGCTGCTGTTTTCCAAGGGGCTGGAGCGCAAGCCAGTTTCGCTGTTCTGGTTCCGCCTGCTCTGGCCGCTGGTCTGGCAGAAAAAACGGCTTATGCCGCTGGTGCAACCGAAGGGAATCTACTGCTTCTATTCGCGCGAACTGGTCGAGGCACTGGCCGGAATGATCGCTTCCAGAAGTTGCCTGGAAATCGGCGCGGGAGACGGGACCCTGACGCGGTTTCTGAAAAATCATGGTGTTCAGCTAACTGCAACAGATAACCACGGCTGGAGCCAATCGGTGGAGTATCCCGAATGGGTCATCAAACTCGACGCCCGCGAGGCACTGGCTGCCTATGTTCCGGAAGTAGTCATCTGTTCGTGGCCGCCGGCGCAGAACGATTTCGAGCGTTACGTGTTCACGACGCCCAGCGTGCAGCTCTATATCGTCATCGGCAGCCGCCACCAGTTTGCCTTCGGCAACTGGAAAGACTACCGGCAGCAACCCGCTTTCGAGCTTGAAGAGGACAAAAAACTGGGCACGCTGCTGTTGCCGCCAGAATTGGAATCCGCCGTTTATGTGTTCCGGCGGAAAAACAATCATACGGACACCTCTAAAAATTCACTTTTGCGGGAAGAAGCGCAAGGAGCCGCAGAGTGAGCGAGGAAACATATCGGGTAGATAGGAGAGGAGCGAACGACAACAAAGTTGCGGTGAAGGCTCATATCGGCGAAGCCGATGTGAAACTGCAAAGCAGTGGCCGGAACCAACACGCGACGCCGCGATTCGCCCGCAAAATGGATTTATGGAGGCGGCCGTGCATGAGATGTCGCTAGCCGAAAGCATGCTGCAAATCATCGAAGACGCGGCGCGCAAGCAAGGGTTTACGCGGGTCAAGACGGTGTGGCTGGAAATCGGCCAACTGGCCTGCGTAGAGCAGGAATCCTTGCGTTTCGGCTTCGATGTGGTGACGCGCGGCAGCATCGCGGAACAGGCGCGGCTGGAGATCATCGAGACGGCGGGGCAGGGCAGGTGCGAAAAATGCGAACAAAATTTCCCGCTCGCCGCGCTTTACGAGGCGTGCCCGGAATGCGGAAGCTATGATGTCAAGGTGACCAGCGGCGACGGGATGAGAGTCAAGGAACTTGAGGTGGAATGATGTGTACAACATGCGGATGTGGAACTGGCCAGACGCTCATTAACGGAAAGCCGTTGCATAAGGCACACCGGCATAGCGGGCCGATGCACTTCCGTGCGCGCGAAGTAGATGCGGATGTTCAGGGCGTGAGCGCTTCCCGCATCGTGAAACTCGAGCAAGACCTCCTCGCCAAGAACAACGGCTACGCCGAAGCGAATCGCAGCTACCTGTCTGCACACGGTATCTTTGCGCTCAATCTGATGTCCAGCCCCGGTTCGGGCAAGACCACGCTGCTGGTGAAGACCATCGCCGCGCTGAACGGTAGTCTGCCGCTCGCGGTCATCGAGGGCGACCAGCAGACCGACAACGATGCGGCGCGCATCCGCGCCGCCGGTGCGCCAGCCATCCAGATCAACACCGGCAAGGGCTGCCATTTGGATGCTCAGATGGTCGGCCAAGCCATGCGGCAACTGGGGTTGCAGGACGACAGCCTGCTGCTGATCGAGAACGTCGGCAATCTGGTTTGCCCGGCGAGTTTCGATCTCGGCGAGGCGCACAAGGTGGTGATCCTGTCGGTGACCGAGGGCGAAGATAAGCCGCTCAAGTATCCCGACATGTTCCGCGCGGCAGAGGTGATGCTGCTCAACAAATGCGACCTGCTGCCGCATCTGGAGTTCGACGCCGATCTCGCTATCGAATATGCGCGCCGCATCAATCACAAGCTGCAAGTGATCCGCATCTCGGCAACCAGCGGCGCAGGCATGCCGGAATGGCTGGCATGGATCAAAAGCGGCTGCCGCAATGCGGTTGCCGCGAAACCGGAAGCGTCGCTTGGATAAAATCGTTGCGTTGCCGTTTTCCGGGCCGTCGATATTGGCCTGCGGAGCTTGGCTGAAAAATACGGTCTGCGTCACACGCGGCAACGAGGCGCATGTTTCGCAACTGATCGGCGACCTGGACAGCGCCGAGGCGCGGCAGATGCTCGACGCGACTGTGGCGCGCCTATGCAGGGAATTAGATGTACAGCCCGAGATCGTGGCGTACGACCTGCATCCCGATTTTTACAGCAGCCAGTTCGCACAGGCCTATGCCGCACAGCGCGGCCTGCCGGTTGTCGCCGTGCAGCATCACTATGCGCATATCGCCGCAATCTGTGCCGAACATCATATTAGCGAAGCGGTGCTCGGGCTGGCGCTGGATGGCGTGGGGCTGGGCACCGACAACACGCCGTGGGGCGGCGAACTGTTGCGCGTGGAGGGTGCGGAGTTCGAGCGCCTGGGGTACCTGGCGCAGCTCCGCTTGCCTGGCGGCGACCGCGCCGCGCGTGAGCCATGGCGCATGGCGGCGGCAGTGTTGTTTCAATTGAGCCGTGGCGACGAGATTGCGCAACGCTTTCCCAACCAACCGGGAGCGCAGACGGTGGTGGCGATGCTGCAACGCGACCTGAACTGCCCGATCACCACTAGCACCGGGCGGCTGTTCGATGCCGCCGCAGGGTTGCTGGGCGTGAACGAGATTCAAGTTTTCGAGGCGCAGGCCGCGATCCAGTTGCAGGAGCTGGCGCAACGCCACGGGCAGGTCGCGCCGCTGGAGGAGGGCTACCGGATTGATAAGAATGGCGTGCTGGATTTTTTGCCATTGCTTGCGGCGCTGGCCGATTGCCGCGATGTGGGTCAAGGCGCGGCACTGTTCCATGCCACGCTCGCCGCAGGTCTGGCCGAGTGGGCGGGCCATGCCGCCGGCCAACACAACATTGCCGATGTCGCGCTGGGCGGCGGCTGCTTCCACAATGATATTCTGTTGCGCACCCTGTCCGACAGGCTTGCCACGCAAGGGCTGCGGGTGCTGACCGCGCAGCAGATGCAGCCTAATGACAGCGCGATCTCGCTCGGGCAGGCGTGGGTCGCGCTGCAAAGCATCAATAAAGGAATTTAAGAAATGTGTCTCGCGATTCCCGCCTGCATCGAACAACTCATCGCCGGAGACAGCGCCATCGTCAACCTCGGCGGGGTGCGCAAGGAGGTGTCGCTGGCGCTGGTCGAGGACATCGCAGTGGGCGATTATGTGATCGTGCATGTCGGGTTCGCGCTGCAGAAACTCGATCCGGAAGAGGCGGCGCTGACGCTGGCGCTGTTCGCGGAAATGGGCGGAGCCGCGCAAGAATGAAATACCTGAAATGAAATACGTTGACGAATTCCGCGATGGCGCACTGGCGAAAAATATTGCCGCTAACATCGCCCGCGAGGTCGATCCGCGCCGCAGCTATCACCTGATGGAATTTTGCGGCGGGCATACCCACGCCATTTCGCGCTACGGCATCACCGATCTGCTGCCAGCCAATGTGCGCATGATCCACGGCCCCGGCTGCCCGGTGTGCGTGCTGCCGGCGGGGCGGGTGGAAAATGCCGTCCAGCTGGCGCAAACGCCGGGGCTGATCCTGTGCTGCTACGGCGACATGCTGCGCGTGCCGGCATCCGGCGGCATGAGCCTGCTCAAGGCCAAGGCGCGCGGCGCGGATGTGCGCATGGTGTATTCCAGCGCCGATGCGGTGAAGATCGCGCAGGAAAATCCGCAGCGCCAGGTGGTGTTTTTCGCCATCGGCTTCGAGACCACCACGCCGCCGACAGCGGTGGTGATCCGCCAGGCGCAGGCGCTCGGCCTGACCAATTTCAGCGTGTTCTGCAACCATGTTCTGACCCCTTCGGCGATCTCGCACATCCTGCAATCGCCAGAGATACGCCAGCTTGGCGTGCTGACGCTGGACGGCTTCATCGGCCCGGCGCATGTCTCGACGGTGATCGGCAGCCGCCCTTACGAATATTTCGCCGAAGAGTTCCAGAAGCCGGTGGTGATCGCCGGGTTCGAGCCGCTCGACGTGATGCAGGCGATATTGATGCTGGTGCGCCAGTTGAACGAAGGCCGCGCCGAAGTGGAAAACGAATTTGCGCGCGCGGTGACGCGCGACGGCAACGTCAAGGCGCAACTGCTGGTCGCGGAAATGTTCGAGCTGCGCCGCGTGTTCGAATGGCGCGGCCTCGGGCCGGTGCCTTACAGCGCGCTGCGCATCAAGGCGCAATATGCCGATTACGATGCCGAACTGCGCTTCCAGATCCCGGCGGTATCGATTGCGGACAACAAGGCCTGCGAATGCGGCGCGATCCTGCGCGGCGTGAAGCACCCGCGGGATTGCAAATTGTTCGGCACGGTCTGCACGCCGGATAACCCGATGGGCTCGTGCATGGTGTCGAGCGAAGGCGCGTGCGCGGCGCATTACAGTTATGGAAGATTTCGGGAGGCTGCCTGATGACTGAGGGCATGAATATCTTCCCTCTCCCGCGGGCGGGAGAGGGATTGAGGGTGAGGGGTNNTGAGCAGAAA
>C687J26845_10002686_pt1 | contig 10189 bp, 10 predicted proteins | sample RifCSPlowO2_12_FD_26845 | JGI IMG/M metagenome (IMG submission 26845) | reverse complement strand
TGCACTCGACAGTGCAGGATGTGTCACCCTAACTCAGGCCGCATTATCCGATAACGAAACTCCAAAACATGAGATTAAATCAACTATCACCCTCACCCCCAATATTACGACGGTCTGTTTTGATGGGATGGGGCGACCGCACAATGCTAATTCGGTAACATTAAATACTTTATTACCGAACGAATTAAATATAAATTTCAAAAATGGTGATAAAAATGCCACTATTCGCCTGTTTAGTGGAACGGGATATGCTATAATCCCTTGCAATAACTAATTATATTTTTTAATTTTGCCGATATAGGTACTAACAAAAAAACGTGGCAAGCAGGGAAATGGAACATCAAAAACTACTTTTCATAGAGCATGATCGGATTCGTACTTACCACGATGGTGTATTTGGCGAACCCTCTGCACGTGAGCATAAAGAGCTCTCTTCCGGTGCTATCGTCCCCTTATCACTGCTTAATACCCAAACCCTAAAACTCCCCGATCGTCTCAGCGAAGATGAGCTCCGAATCCAAGTTGAAATACGGATGTTTGAAGAGGGAAACCTCAACAGCGATGAAGAGTACACGATCGATTATATCCGCCATTCGGTCACGACCGATGATAGCGATTTGGTTGAAGTATTTGCCCTCTCTCTCACCAAAGCAAACGAATATTTCGGAGCTTCCCTCGCTAAATCACCTTCGATTGACCGTATCATCCCCGGATTTATGATATATGGATCCCTCTACCCGACCTTATCCGCTCAAAATGATCTGTTTATCTACTGGGGTGAAGAAGAGGCCTATGCCGCTATCTACCAAGAGGGGCACTACATCGCCCATCGCAGTATCGAAACCCTCGCTTCCATCGCCGTCGATACAGGCTTAGATCTTCCCAAACTCAAAAACTTCTTGCATACCAAAGGGGTGATTGAAGAAAATTATCTTCCCGAAGAGTTAAATAAATACATCCTTCTCCAAGAAAAAATCGGTAAAAACATCGAGCGGATTGTCCATACTATCAACCACAAAAGAGGACTCTTCGGCCTTAGCGGAATCGATAACTGCTACCTCGATTTCGAAGGGGAAAGTATCCTCGGACTGAACAGTGTTTTTGAAGCGTATGGAGTTAAAGGGGTAACCTTTACGTCTCTAACACGAGAAGGATGCCCTCTTGAGAGTATTCATGATGCCCTCTGCAGTGACGCGCTCGCTGAATCTAAAGAGGGGATGCTTAACCTTTCCCCCTATTTACGTAAAGCCCCTTGGTATAAACGTGAAAGCGGAAAGTTTTTAGGTTTTGTAGGGGGCTCACTCCTTATTGTATTGATTACTTCCATTTCAATTGGTTGGATGATTAGTAATGAAGAGAGTCGTCAGACTGAGTTAACTGCCCAACTCGATACCCTCAAAAAAGAGACTTCAACCCTTGCAGCAACACTCAAACAAAATAATGCCCGTCTCCATGATGAGCAAAACAAATCCAAATCCCTTCGGCATGAGATAGCTCTCTATCACGGTGCGGAAGATACTGCCGTTTTGATTCATGATATGCATGCCGCGCGTCAGCAGTTTCTCCTCGATACCACCGCCGAACTGGGACGTTATCGCCTCGGAGCGATGTTGATGGAACAAAACGGTTCCAAAGAGATGAATATTCTTGTTGTTTCAGAGTATCGCAAGCGTGATGACATCGCCAAACTAATGAGCGGCTTATACGCTCGCGGATATCAGGATGTTCAAACCCATGAGATCAAACTGGACAATAACAATACGACCTATAACAGTCTCGTAAAGGTGACGCGATGAACGACCTAGACGTACAGCTCGACAACCTCGACGAACAACTGAATGCCTATGAATCCAATCAGCGATGGATGATCTACATTGGAAGTGCTTTGGGTATTTTAGTGATGGGATGGATGTTTTATCTCTCTGATGCACTGGATGAGCTCACGGCTTTGGAAGAGCAAAACAGTGCTCTTGTGACTCAAATTGGTGAAAATTCTCCCGAAGCGTACCGTAGCAAAATAATACAAAGTGCTGAAGCAACCATCAAAGAAGAGGCTAAAAATAGCGCGTTAGAAAATGAGAAACAGGCCCTTTTACTCCAAATGGCAGCCTCTCAAGGGCTTATCTTTGATAACCGTCATTACGCCAAAATGCTTGATCTTTTACTGGAACGTTCAGTACGATTAGGGCTTAAAATCGAGCTTATGGAATCCGTAGACACGGATAAAATTTTCTTCGGCAAAGTGAAACAGTTTAAAAAGCTGACCGTTACCGGAACGGGAAGTTTCCCTGCCATCGCCAATTTTTTAACGTTTGTCGAATCCCAAAATACGCTGGTAGAAGTTCAAAGCGTCCAGGTCCGTACAGATGAGGAGAAACCGCGTTTTGAAGCGGTTATCCTCTATATGGGGATAGCTCTATGAGAAAATTCTCTATCGGAATCACCCTTTGTTTAAGCGTATCATTTCTATTGCATGCGCAGATGTATGATCCGTTCTATAAAACGTCCAAACCAAAATCATCTTCATCCCTCTTGCGCCCCCCTCCGCCTATGATGGCGGCAGTTCCTACCGTTATCCCAACCGTCGTGAGTGCCGTGATGAACAATAAAGCGTTTATCAACGGTGCGTGGTACGCAATCGGCGATAAAGTCGATAACAAAGAAGTCACCTACATTCAAAATAATTTCGTCGGCCTTAAAGATGGCAATCGCCTCACAATGATCAGTGTCGGTTCAAACCGCCGCGTACTCGGTACAAAGGATGTTCCATGAAAAAAATATTTTTATTGCTCGTATTANTCTTACCNTTTCTGCATGCAGAGATGTGTGAAAACAAACGTTTTAGCCTCAGCGCTTACCAAAACCGTGGNGGAGCNCTCACCCTCATGGATTTGGTACGTGATGTCGCCCAAACATGCAACATCAGTGTTATTTTTGAGGATAAACGAGCCAAAGAGCGCCTCTCACAACCTCTGGATATGGTCAATATCCAAGACTACACTGTCCCCGAGCTTTTTACCTTTATTTTTGACGAACATAACCTTTTTCACACTTATGATCCGCTAAAAGGCGTTGTTCGCGTCTCCTACACCAATACGGTCAATTTCAATGTCGATTATATCAATATGTCTGAATTGACAACGGAATCAACCAAATCGATCACTGTCGGACCGGGAACAAATACTGGAGCAAACGCCAACACTGGAACGGCGAGTAATACATCTTCAAATGTCAGTTCAAGCGGTTATTCTGCATCAAGTTCAACAGGATCGGCAGGATCAGGTGCAAATACCGATTATACAAGCGTGCGCGCTATTTCGACATTTACTTTTTGGGATCAGCTTCAAAATCATATTCAGCAAATTTTGCAAGTCGATGAAGAGTACAACGAAGCGATCAATAAAACTCTCGTAAATCGTGATGCCGCCGTTGTCACCATCACCGGAACCAAGCGACAAATCGACGGAGTAAAACGCTATCTCAATAAACTTGAATCTCGCATGCATTCGCAAGTGATGCTCGAAGCGCACCTCATCGAACTCACCTACAACGACTACAGCTCTATCGGAGTAAACTGGAGTGAGTTCAGTCTAGCATTAACCGGAAGCTATTCCAATGCCTACACGAATGTTGTCGGTACTGCCAATCCAATTTATAAGTTTGGTATCGATTTCAATCCTGCCGGATTGATTAACTTTCTTAAAACATACGGCGATGTTGAAGTTTTATCCAACCCTAAAATTCTAACCCTGAGCAATCAGCCTGCAGTAATCAACGTCGGGCAACAGCTCAGCTATCTTTATCAAAATGGCTCGATTGCCTCATCTGATACCCAAACTTCCGCTACAACGACCAACACCCTCGGCTCCGTTTTCGTTGGGCTTACACTTAATATTATTCCTGAAGTAACGGAAGATGGCTACATCATTATGCGAATTAACCCTATCACCAGTGAACTCTTAAATGAGTCTGAACTTAATTCTAACACTTCGACCACCGGAACAACGACACAAGCCCAACGAACAATGCCGCCGGATACCCGTGTTAAACAGATGACCTCGATCGTCAAAGTGAAAGACGCCCAAAAAGTACTTATCGGTGGACTCATTGAGAAAAAAATATCTAAAGACAATACGAAAGTTCCAGTGATAGGGGATGTCCCATTATTCGGCCGCTTATTTAATAACGATACCGATACCGTCCGTAAAAGCGAACTCTTTATCCTGATCACCCCAACCTTGATCAAGCAAGATGTTTTTCCATCCATTGATGATGCCATTTTAAAGCGGTTCAACTAAGATGTCAAAATGGCTTGAAGCGGCAGATCAGTTCGAAGAGCGACGCGACAGTCGCGATTATTTTGAGATGCAAAGTGCCCTTGGGGCGATTGAAAAAATCCACACTATTTTAAGCGGAACCTCTCGTCAACTCATTTTTTTGATCGGCGAACCGGGAAGCGGGAAAACCTTTCTTCTCAATTTTTTGTACGAACAGATGGCAGATCAACGCCATGTTATCTTGATCGAGACCCCGTTTATCACCCCTCTTAATCTCCTTTATCAACTGATTCGGCACAAAGGGATAGAACCCTATGGTGAAAATATCGAACAACTCCGCACGCAAGCGATAGAACTTTATGCTTCAAATGATCATGTCATTATGATTGACGAAGCNCAACTCCTAAGTACCGAGATGAGAGAATTTATCCGTATTCTTGCCGATTCGAAAGCATTCTGGTTTATGCTGGCAATGCACAAAACTGAAGGTGAGGCCATTTTGCGTGCTCCCCATTTTAAAAGCCGCCCGCACAAAGTGATCGAACTCATACCGCTCACCCTCGTCGAAGGGAAAAACTATCTTCATCGAGAATTAATGCGCATTGGATTTTCCGAGATTATCGAAGAGATTNCCCCTAAAATGCTCAAACAAGCGCATCAAATCAGCAATGGAAATTTTCGAAATTTTAAAAAACTGTTTTACCACCTGTTTCATCTTCTTCACTACACCAACGTAAACGGTAAAACCAAATACCTTCGCCCCTCAAAATGTACCCTAACCATGGCGGCAATGGATGCGGAGCTTCTTGATGATTAATAATTTTGACAACCTTGTAGAGCGCTGCAGCAAATTACGCCGCCGCCGGATGATTCGGCTCTCGATGTTTATTACCGGAGCTATCCTCTTCCTCATTGCAATGGCTGCCCTCTATATCCAATGGACGATGTTATCACAGCCCGAAACACCGAAAAAATTGCCTCCGATTGTCCCTAAAAGCCAATATATTCCGGCAACACCATCAACACCTGCTGTACAACAGCTTCAGGCACCACTAACAGTTGTATATTCGCTGCCGATGCGAGATACTTCGAAAACACGTGCGTTTATCGTTCAACTTACCTCCAGTAAATCCTTCGCCGATATTAATGCATCGCGTCATAAAATTCCATCCAAATATCTGCCCAGTTTGGCAATTTACGCCATCAACGGATTTTATACTTTACGTTATATTGATATTTATGATCGTGCATCGTTACCGCATGCGATCGAGTATTTTAAATCCTTGGGATTCTCATCACCAACCGCTTATAAATACAATCCTGAACGTATTGCGATTTCAGAGCAAAATATCCCAAAATTAAGTGCCATACCAACTTCAATGGCCCCTATAACCAATGAGATTCCGATACCGGTTGCACCACCCGCTGCCCCCATTGCCGCACCGGCTAAAAATCTCTCCGGCAATCGTTTATTCAGTGTTCAGACCTCTACCCAAAACACTACGGCCGATTTTATCACCGCATATCGATCCAATCCGAAATACGAAACCGCATTGATCATCGCCCGTGAATTTTACACTCAGGAAAATTTTGTTGATTCCGCCATTTGGGCTAAAAAAGCGAATCAACTCAATCGTGAAGCCGAAGAAGCATGGCTTTTATACGCGAAATCGTACTACGCACAAGGGCGAAAGAGTGAAGCGATCAATATCTTGGAACTCTATCTCAACTACAAAGATTCTAAAACTGCTTCCGAACTGGTTCGGACGTGGAAACTAAACAGCACAAACTAAGGGGAAGAGGATGATCCGACAACAAGTACGATTGGGAGATTTGCTCATTTCCGAGGGGCTTATTAGCGCTGATCAGCTCGAGCATGCCCTCCAACAGCAAAAAGAGTCCGGTTACAGCAAAAAACTGGGGGAAGTTCTCGTTGATGAGGGGATGGTATCGCATAAAGAGATGGCCCTGCTCCTCTCTAAACAACTCAAAATCGATTTTGTCGACCTCTTCGGTGAAAAGATCGATTTCCAATCTCTCGCCAAATTTTCCATCTCTTTGCTCACAGCCGCCAAAGCAATCCCGTTTAAAGAAGATGAGGATTACGTCTATATCGCCACCTCCGATCCGTTAAACTTCGATGCTCTCGAAGCGCTGGAGCGTAATATCGCGACCAAACCAATCAAGGTTTTTTTATCGCTGAGCGAAGACATTGCTCATATTTTTCAACGTCTTGAAATCATCAAAAAAACTCAGAGTATCGCCGCAGAAGTTAAAAAAGAGATTAATAATGAAGGGTCCAAAGGGGTCGATGGTGATGCCAGTGCCGTTATGCAGCTCATCAATCTTATCATTAAAGATGCAGTTTTGCGACGAGCCAGTGACATCCATATCGAACCGGAGCTGCGTTCCATGTCGGTGCGAGCACGTGTCGATGGAATCTTACAAGAGACTTTCGTCTTTGATTTGGATATTTATACGGCGCTTAATTCACGCATTAAACTTTTGGGAAATCTCGACATTTCTGAACGACGGAAAGCCCAAGACGGTCGCTTTAGCCTCGATGTTGCGGGGGGAAAATACGATTTCCGTCTCTCCAGTACCCCAACCTTGTTCGGGGAATCAATCGTTATGAGGATTTTGGATCAACAAAAGATTCTTCTTAAACTTCATGAACTTGGATTTGAAAATAAAAATCTAGAGAAGTTCAATGAAATCATCCACGCACCATTCGGTATTGTCCTCATCACAGGCCCGACCGGAAGCGGTAAAACGACCACCCTTTATGCGGCACTCAATGAAGTAAAAAGTATCGAAAATAAAGTTCTCACAATCGAAGATCCTATCGAGTATCAACTTCCTCTGGTACAACAGGTTCAAGTCAATGAGCGGGTAGGCTTTAGTTTCCTCGAAGCGCTAAAATCCTTTTTACGACAAGACCCTGATATCATCCTCGTAGGGGAGATTCGCGATTTTGAAACCCTTAATTCCGCAGCACAAGCGTCATTGACGGGTCACCTTGTTTTCTCAACACTTCATACCAACGATGCGCCAAGTGCGATTGGACGGATGGTTCAGATGGGATTACAAAGCTATCTTATTGCCGATTCACTGGTCGGAATCGTTGCACAGCGATTGGTACGTAAAATCTGTAATGAATGTAAAATGGAGATTAAACCGCACAAAAATCTTCTCCGCCGTGTCGAGCGCTGGATTAGCGAAGATGCAAAATTTTATGCCGGAAAAGGGTGTCCGAAATGCAATAATACCGGTTATTCCGGGCGGATTTTGATCTCTGAAATTTTGATGGTCAATGAAACCATTGCCAAAATGGTTGCCGATGAAGCATCCAAATACGAAATTTCCCGTTATGCCCAAGAGAATGAAGGATTTGAACCGATGGTCATTGATGGACTCAGCAAAACACTACGCGGTATCACCACCCTCGAAGAGATTCTCCGTGTCACAAAAGAGCTGTAAATGAAATTTTTTCGGGTGCGATACAAACAAGGGAAACGAAAATTTTCCACAACATTTGAAGCAGCCCATAAAGCTGAAGCACTCAGAAAATTCCGTGATAAATCTCTCGGTGTACCCGTCGAAGTCAAAGAGATATCTGAACCTTTCTCGATGAAATTCGACCGTTTTAAAAAACGTTTTACCAATCCGATCCAAAACCGACGGGTCAAAGATGAAGCCTACATCACCTTTTTGGATCAACTCTCTACAATGCTCGATGCAGGGATGCCGATCAATACCTGTCTGGCGGAAAGTATCAACGATACCCAAGACCCGATGCTCAAAGCTATTTTTACCACCGTACTTCAAGATATCGAAAGCGGACTCAGCCTCAGTAAATCTGTCGTCAATTATCAAAAACAGCTGGGAAGTTTATCATTGTCGATGTTTGAACTCGGAGAGCAAACCGGAACTCTCAGCAATGCCATTACCAAACTCTCCGCCATCTTGCAGCAAATATTCGATAATCGCCAGAAGCTCAAAAAAGCAACAAGGTATCCTCTCTTTATCATTGTAGCGATGAGTATCGCTTTTACCGTAGTGATTACCTTCGTGGTTCCCCAATTTCAATCTTTTTTTGAACAATCGGGGATGGAGCTCCCCTTCCCGACCAAGCTCCTCTTATGGACTGAACACGCAATCACAACTTATGGCCCCTATATCATGGTAGGAGCCATCTCTTTATCCGTATCGTTTAGTATGGCATATGCCAGGAACCCAAAACTCCGCCTTAAAACCGATCAATATTTTCTTCGGATTTACATTGTCGGCAAAGTAACCTATTATGCGATGATCGGACGTTTTATCTATCTGTTCAACGTCCTCACCGATGCGGGAATTCCGATGATCGATGCACTCGAAATTGCTATGGGTGTCGTGGATAACACCTATATCAAACAAGAACTTCGGAAAATCCCTGTTGCCATCGAGGATGGCCGCTCCTTAGCCCAGGGTTTTAATGAAAGCGGACAATTCGAGGGGATGATACTGCAAATGATCAAAGCGGGAGAGAGCAGCGGATCATTGGGAAAAATGCTGGGTAAAGTAAATCGGGTGTATAATAACCGTTATGACTATATTGTCGATAATGTTGCTACTTTAATCGAGCCGATTTTGATTGCCGCAATCGCCGGATTTGTGCTACTATTGGCACTCGGGATCTTTTTACCGATGTGGTCAATGGTCGATATCGCAGGATAAACAATGGAACTTGAAACCGGAACCATCAGCGTCGCTATAATGAGTACGATTATCCTCGCGTTCGGGCTATGGATTATTCATAAAATAACCAATATTTAAAGACCTTCTTCAATCTTTTGGATAATATTTTCTGCCCCGTTAGGGTGGATCAATTGACCCAAGGTTTCACTTTTAGAGCGTATGTCAGAGTTAATCGCTGCTTGAAGTTTAAATACCAAACCATCCTGTTGACGCTCACACCACCCTGCATTATGATCAATGATATAACGGGCATTATGGTATTGGTGATCCCCTGCCGCACTCGGATAAGGGATATAAAATGCAGGGACATTCGAAGCACATAACTCCCATAGGGTACTTGCCCCCGACCTGCTTACCGCAAAATCACTCCGCCCGATCAGTTCAACAATTTGGTTTGTAAACCCATACACTTCCGCATTAATCCCCAACGCATGATAGGCGGCTCGGACACGTTCTTCTTCTTTGATTCCGCATTGATGGATAATATGCATAGCACCATGATCCAGCCATGGTGCTATCTCAAGGGCTAAATCATTAATGAACTTCGCTCCCTGAGAGCCTCCGAGGAAAATAACCGTTTTAATGCTGTCACGAATACGCGCATTTTGAAAATAACGTTCATTGACCGGATAATCGCAATGATTTTCACCCTCTTCATACGAGCTGTAAAACCCTTTGGCATACCCTCGGAGCAATCGGTTCAATTTACCGGTAACGGCGTTTTGTTCATGAATATAGAGAGGTGTTTTGGTAAGCAAGGCAGCCAATGCCGCCGGTGCCGCCGAAAAACCGCCGACACTGACGACTGCATCGGCGTTAAAATCGGCTATCACTTCTTTTGACGCTGCCACCGCTTTGAGGATTTTCCACAATGCCCCCAGTTTAGCAAAACCGCGTTTATTGACAACCCCCGTTGTCTCTAAAAAATGGGTTGCTTCAAAAAGGGTACTCTCACCAAACCATTGACGATCCTGACCTGAAGTCGAACCGATAAAGACGACACGATGACCTCTAGCTTTAGCCGCCTCAGCAAGCGATAAAGCAATAACCAAATGTCCGCCTGTCCCCCCGCCCGTAAAGATAATATTCATTTTTTATCACCCGATTTGTATTCTATTTTTTTAGAGAGCATCAGCACCATCCCGATGGCAACCGAAGAAGCCATCATCGCC
>C687J26845_10002684_pt1 | contig 10198 bp, 10 predicted proteins | sample RifCSPlowO2_12_FD_26845 | JGI IMG/M metagenome (IMG submission 26845) | reverse complement strand
CACCATGCCGGTAACATCTCCCTCCACGATGTCTCCGATTTTGTATTTGGAAATCATATCCTTGATCTCCTCCATATCGCTGTTTTTTTCCGAGAAAATCANTTTGTTTTCTTTTTGGTCGCTGGCGATTATCGTTACTTTCAGTTTTTCTCCTTTCAGCTTTTTCAGCTCTTCTTCAATCTTGTCTTTGTTGCCGTCTTGAACGCGGGGGTAGTGGCTGGATTTCAATTGAGATGTCGGCAAAAATCCTTGCACGCCGTTCCATTCCATCACCAAACCGCCTTTGTTGGCGTCTATGACGGACAAAACCAAAGGAGTCTTCGTTTTCTGCAAGTCTTCCGCTTCTTTCCAAACCATTTTTTGCTTGGCTTCCTTCAAAGACAAGGAAAAATAACCCCGTTCGTTTTCCAATTCAGCTATTTTGACGGTGATTTTGTCGCCCGGAACCAATGCCCTGATTATGTCTTTGGCGCGATTGTATTCTCGGCCGTAAATGATGCCTGTGCCAACAGGCGACATATCAACGAAAAGAACGGAACGTTCCTGTCCTAAAACAATCCCTTCTATCAAGTCGTCCGCTTTGGGGATGGGGAGAGGGGCCATTTTCATCAGAATATCCATAATTCCCAGATGAACGGCGGGCAATATTGTTTTTTCTTTTTGCGCTGTGACTGTTGTCATAATTTACAAGTATATTTAAAAACTATTTTTTTGCAAGAAATTCTGGTTTTGCTATAATATAAGCAGATAATCGGCTTGTTGTTGATACCGACAAGGAAGGTAAAATCTTGGGGATGGAAATTTTAGGAGCGTCCGCGCAAATTCCCAGAAGCCAATTAAAAGAAATCAAAATCGGATCGCCCATTTTTTGTTCAACATTGAATGTCTGACAGGTTTGTAGAATAATGAACTAAAAAAACTATGGCTATTATTATTTCACAAGACGGCAAAAACGCGCAAAAAATAGATAAATCTGACTTTGAAAAAGAAGGGTATTTGCAAAACTATATCCACGAAAACCCAGAATCAATTCCCGTTTATGAAATAGAAGAAGATAAAAAACTTTTTGTTGTAGCAAGAGAATTTCCGACCGAATCCGGGCCGATTGACGCTTTGGCTATAGATAAAGACGGTGATATTTATGTTGTTGAAACTAAATTATACAAAAACCCTGATAAAAGGACGGTGGTTGCTCAAGCCCTTGATTACGGTGCTTCTCTTTGGCGACATAGCGACTACAACGAATTTATAAATAAGATTAACAACGAAATTAATAATAAATTTCAAATTAGTTTTGAGGAAAAAACTAAAGATTTTTTTAATATTGACGAGGAACAAGTTAATGTAATCCTCGAAGCAATAAAAAGAAATCTCCAAAAAGGCAATATTAAATTTGTAATTTTAATGGACGCAATAGAAGACAGGCTAAAAGATTTAATTGTTTATATCAACCAAAACAGTCAATTTGATATTTATGCTGTCCAAATGGAATATTATAAATTTGAAAAGTACGAAATAATGATTCCAAAATTATTTGGTGTTGAAGTAAAAAAAGATATTTCGGTTAATTCTTCTTCAAACAGGCAAAAATGGACGGAGTCAATGCTTTTGGAAGATGCCAAAAAGAATTATTCTGGGGATGAGATTAAGGCATTTGAAAAAATTTATAATTTTTCAAAGCAATATGCTGATGAAGTAAGATTTGGAACTGGTTCANATGGTTCATTTAGCCCGATATTCAATAAAATATCAAACAAATCCTTATTTACATTAGGGACTAATGATAGNCTGAGTTTTAATTTTGAATGGATTGAAAATAAAGAGTTTGTGAAAAAATACAAAGAAGCTTTAACAAGTATTGGTTTTACTATTCCTGATGATTATATGGGAATACGACCAAGTGTGCGTTCCGACGAATGGTCACCAAGAAAAGATGATTTTATTAAGATGATGGAAAACTTAATATCCAAATAATCTAATATGGAAAATGAAAATAAAAAATTGAATATTGAAATACCAGAGTCAATGTTTAGAATTGTGTCAATTTTGTTAGCACGAAATTTCGTGATGGTGAAAAAACCACTTGGACATTGAATGTCCAAGTGGTTTTTTATATTTCACCAAAACTGCGCGACGCTTAGTTTTGCCCGTGTGTTTTTGGTAAATGTTCCCCTTATTTCTGCTATCGCCTAATTAAGGGGAACATTTTGTTTTAAGTTGAATTTCTTGTATAAGCTCACATACATATCTTTGCCATGAAATTTTAAATTTGCTATGATATAGGCAAATGGTAATCACTTATTACGGAGCCGCGTGTTTCAAGGTTCAGTCGGGGGAAACCGTCCTGGCTTTTAATCCGCCGTCCAAAGAATCGGAATACAAATCGCCGCGGTTCGCTTCCGATATAGTTTTGGTCAGCTCCAATCACAAGGACTACAACGGCTGGGAAAGTTTACNCGGCAAAACGGAAGGCGCGAAACCGTTTGTCGCGGAAGGCCAGGGCGAATATGAGGTTTCCGGCATTTACATAAAAGGCATCGGTTCAAATGGCCGCAATAATACTGTTTACAGCCTCGTTCTTGAAGATATTTCTATCTGTCATTTGGGGGCGTTGAGCAAAGAAATGGACCCAAGTTTGAAGGAAGCGGTGGGCGAGGCGGATATATTATTCATTCCCATCGGCGGAGGAGAACTTCTTGACCCGCAGAAAGCGGCCGGCGCGGCCATTCACCTTGAGGCGAAAGTGGTTATCCCGATGAATTATGACGAAAGCCAGCTGAAACAATTTATAAAAGAATTCGGCGCTGGCGGGACGGTTGCGGCGGACAAGCTGACTATTAAGAAAAAAGATTTGGCCGAAAAAAAGGGAGAAGTTGTTGTTTTGAAACCAGTCGGTTGATTAAAGATTTTATTTTTTAGATTTGAGATTGAAACATGTCACTTATTGATAACATAGAAAAATTGCATAAAAAACCGGACCACATCAAGAGACGGATTTTGCTGGTCAGCGTTTTTGTTTTAATGTTTATCATTGTTTCCGTTTGGGTATCCACCTTGAGGATTTCGTCAGGAAAGGAAAGCCCGAAAGACAGCCGTATTTCTTCGCCTCTTTCCGTTTTTTTGGGGACGGTTAAAGAGGGTGTTGATGTCGGCGTAAGCGGAGTGGTAGATTCCGTCAATAAATTAAAACAAGATTATGAATCAAAACAATAAAAGAATAATCAATCGGGATATTTCCCAAGAGATGCGCGAGTCTTACATAGATTACGCGATGTCTGTTATCGTCGCCCGCGCCTTGCCCGATGTCCGGGACGGGCTTAAGCCGGTGCACCGGAAAATTTTGTACACTATGCATCAGGCCGGTTTGACTCATTCTGCCAAATTTCTAAAGTCAGCGGCTATTGTCGGCGACGCTCTCGGCAAATATCATCCTCATGGAGATGGGCCTGTCTATGACTCGATGGTCAGGATGGCGCAAGATTTTGCGATGCGATATCCGCTGGTGGACGGACAAGGCAACTGGGGGTCGCTAGACGGCGATTCTGCGGCGGCGATGCGTTACACCGAAGCCAGAATGACTTCTATCGCCGAGCAGATGCTGTCTGATATTCAGAAAGAAACAGTGGACTTCAAGCCCAATTACGACAACCGCTTGATGGAACCGTCGGTGCTTCCGGCCGCCGTTCCGCAGCTGCTTATAAACGGATCTTTTGGCATCGCCGTCGGCATGGCGACCAGCATCCCGCCACACAATTTGGGCGAGGTGATTGATGCCACCAACCATCTCATAGACAATCCGGCTGCCAATCTGGAAGACTTGATGCAATTCGTGAAAGGGCCGGATTTTCCCACGGGCGGAATAATTTACAATGTCAAAGACATAGAGCGGGCTTACGCCACGGGGCGGGGCGGAGTGATAACGCGGGGCGAGGCGGAAGTGGTGGAGTCGGAAAAATTCGGATTTCAAATTATCATTTCCTCCATACCTTACCAGGTCAACAAGTCGGAAATGATAATAAAAATGGCCGACCTTGTCCGCGAGAAAAAAGTAGAAGGCATAAGAGACATCCGCGACGAATCGGACCGGGAAGAAAAAGTCCGTATCGCCATAGATTTGAAGACCGGAACTAACCCTCAAAACGTTTTAAACAATCTTTACAAATACACTGATTTAGAAAAAACTTTCCACTTCAACGTCATTGCTTTAGTGGACGGCATTCAGCCTCAAGTTTTAAGACTGAAAGACATCCTCCAGTATTTTATTTCTCATCGGGAAATTGTCGTCCGAAGGAGAACGCAATTTGATTTGAACAGAGCATTGGACAGAGCTCATATATTGGAAGGCCTCAAGAAAGCCCTTGACCACATTGACGCTATAATCAAGACTATCCGGGCTTCCGACGATAGAGACGACGCCCAGAAGCAATTGATGGCCAAGTTCAAATTTTCGGACAAGCAAGCCGTCGCCATTTTGGAAATGAAACTGCAGTCTTTGGCCAATTTGGAAAGGCAAAAAGTGGAAGACGAGCTCAAAGAAAAACAGAAACTGATAAAAGACTTGCGGGCGCTCTTGGCCGACCCGAAGAAGCTTTTAAAGGTGGTAAAAGACGAACTCTTGACGATAAGAGAAAAATACGGCGACCAAAGGCGGACGAAAGTCGTGGCGCGCGCCGCCAAAACGATGTCCGACGAAGATTTGGTGGAAGCCAAAGACCAGGTGATGGCGCTGACCAAAGGCGGGTATGTGAAAAGGACGGATCCGGACGCCTACCGGGCGCAAAAAAGAGGCGGGGTGGGAGTGATAGACATAGAAACCAAAGAAGAAGATTTCGTCAATATTTTCGTTACGGCCAATACCCACGATGATCTGCTTTTCTTCAGCGACAAGGGCAAGGTTTACCAAGTGAAAATGTTTGAACTGCCGGAAGGCAAAAGGGCGACGAAAGGGAAGTCGGTTATGAATTTTCTATCTATTTCAGCCGACGAAAAAATCACTTCAATCTTGGTGTTTCCCAAGTCGGCCAAAGAAGCCCAAAACTTTTTGATGATGGCGACCAAAAACGGCGTGGTCAAGAAAGTGGATACCGCCAGCTTCAAAGATGTGAGGCGAAACGGGATAACGGCGATAAGGCTGGAAAAGGGCGACGAGCTTAAGTTTGTCAAATTCACTTCCAAAGGCGACCATTTGATAATGGCCACCAAAAACGGCCAGTCCATAATGTTCAAGGAATCCGATGTCCGGGCGATGGGACGGGCGGCGGCCGGAGTGCGGGGCATCAGGCTGGCCGAGAAAGATGAACTGGTCGGGACGGACACGGTTACTTCCGGCGGGAAAGACCAATTTTTCCTGAATATGGGAAGCAAGGGTTACGGCAAAAAGACGAGCGTAAAGAATTATCGCCTTCAAAACAGAGGCGGTTCGGGCATCAAAACTTTCAAAGTTACAGATAAAACCGGCCCATTGATGGTGGCCAGAATTATCGGCCATGGCGAAGAAGAGCTGATAGCCATTTCCTTGAAAGGACAGGTTATCAGAGTGTCTTTGTCTGAGATTCCGTCTTTGGGACGGCAAACGCAAGGCGTGAGAATAATGAAAATGAGGCCCGACGACAGCATCGCCTCAATAACTTGCTTGTAATATGAAAGTTGAGACTAAAAAATTAAAATTGTTTTTGTTGGACAGCGGGCTTATTTCCAGTAAAGAAATAACCGAAACGGAGAAGAAAATCAAAAAAACGGGAGAAGATTTTGGCGACGCTTTGGTCAGCGGCGGGAAAATTTCCGAAGACGATTTAAGGAGACTGGAAGCTTACATCTTGGGAATCCCTTTCGTGGGACTGGAAAAAGAAAAAATAGATTTCGCGGTCTTGAGCCTTATTCCGGAATCAATTGCCAGAAACAACAATATCGTGGCTTACAGGAAAAACAAGGACGAGTTGGAGGTGGCTATGCTTGACCCGGAAGATTTGGGCACGATTGATTTCATAAAAAAGAAAGCAAATTTTAAGATTTTGCCCCGCCTGACGAACAGCAAATCAATAAAATCGGCGCTCTCCCAATACCAAGAAAGTTTGCAAGCCGAGTTTGGCAATATTGTCAGAAAAGAAGCAGAGTCCTTAAGGGTGGTTAGCTCCGACGCGGGAGAAAAAGAGAACGAGAGCGACCTTAAAAAACTGGCTGAAGATATTCCGGTGGTCAGGATCGTAGACACTCTTTTAAAACACGCCATTTTGCAGAGAGCCAGCGATATTCACATTGAGCCGATGGAAAAAGAGGTGCTTGTCAGATACAGGATAGACGGCCTTCTCCGCGACGCCATGGTTTTGCCTAAAAATACCGCCCCGGGCATAACGGCCAGGATTAAAATATTGTCCAATCTCAAGATAGATGAAAAACGGCTGCCCCAGGACGGCCGGTTCAAGATTGAAACGGCGGAAGACAAGGTTTCTTTCCGCGTCTCCGTTTTGCCCGTTTACAACGGGGAGAAAATAGTGATGAGAATACTTTTAGAAAACGCCAAAGGTTTCAATTTTGAAACTCTGGGATTTCTCGCCAGCCAAATTGAGGATATGCATTGGGCGATAAATCGGCCGACGGGCATGATTTTGGTTACCGGTCCGACCGGTTCGGGCAAGACGACGACTCTTTACACCGCTCTGGATATTCTAAACACTCCCGATGTCAACATTTCCACCATTGAGGACCCGATAGAATACCAGATTCCCAGAATCAACCAGACGCAAGTCAAACCGGACATCGGCTTCACTTTTGCCAACGGGTTAAGGTCGCTGGTCAGGCAGGACCCGGATATTATCATGGTCGGCGAAATAAGAGACGACGAAACGGCCTCGCTGGCGATCAATGCCGCTTTAACCGGGCATCTTGTTCTTTCCACTTTGCACACCAATTCGGCCGCTGGCGCGGTGCCCAGGCTTCTTGATATGGAAGTGGAGCCGTTTTTGATGGCTTCCACGGTCAATGTCATTATCGCCCAAAGATTGGTCAGAACGCTTTGTTCCGAAAAAGAGAAATATTTTCTAAGCAGTCAGCAATTGGAAACTCTGTCCAAAGAAGTTGATTTGAACAGAGTAGCTTCCTTTTTGGCCAAAGAAAAAATAACAGGAAAAATTTCCGATTGGAGCAAGGTTCCTTTTTACAAGCCGTCTTTAAATAAAAATTGTCCGGAAGGATATAAAGGAAGAGTGGGCGCGCACGAAATTTTGAGAGTGAGCGAGGGGATAAGAAATCTTATCATGTCCAACGCCACTTCCGACGACATTGAAAAACAGGCCAAGAAAGAAGGAATGATAACGATGTTAGAAGACGGGGTGGTTAAATGCGTTCAAGGCGTAACCACGATTGAGGAGATATTAAGAGTAACTAGTGAGTAAAAAGTCAAAAGTCCTTAAAGTCAAAAGTTTTATGTTGTATAAATATCAGGCTAAAAAAATAACGGGAGAAGAAACAAGCGGAACGATGGAAGCTTCCAGCAAGACTGATTTGGCCGTGAAGTTGAGGGAACAGGGTTATATCCCGACGTTGGTTGAGGAAAAAAACGAAAAGTCGCGCGCGGCTATTTTTTTGTCCAGATTCGGGGTGGTTTCCGTTGCGGATAAAATAATGTTCACTAAAAACTTAAGTGTGATGCTTTCCGCCGGACTGCCCCTGACCAGGGCGTTGGAGATATTAAGCCGCCAGACGAACAACAAATTTTTCAGCCGGACGATAATCTCTCTGATGAACGATGTCCAAAAGGGCAATTTTTTAAGTTCAGCCATGAAAAATTTTTCCAAAACTTTCCCGAAGATTTTTATCGCCATGGTCAAAACCGGAGAAGAAAGCGGCCAATTGAGCGAATCGTTGAGTTTGGCCGGACTGCAATTGGAAAAAGATTACACGCTGATGAGAAAAGTCAAAGGAGCGATGATGTACCCGGCGATAATTTTGGCGGCCATGGTTTTGATAGCCGTTTTTATGTTTATTTACGTCGTGCCCACGCTGGTTTCCACTTTCAAAGAGCTGAATATCGGCTTGCCTCTTTCCACTCGAGCGATTATTTTTGTAAGCGATTCCATCACGAAGCATACTTACCTTTTTATATTTTTTTTCTTTGCCGTTATTTTTACCGCCGGATGGTTTTTGAGAACGGAAAAAGGAAAAATATTTCTGGGCAATGTTTTTTTGAAAACTCCGTTGATTTCTCCCATTGTCAAAAAAATAAATTCGGCCAGAACCAGCCGGACTTTAGCCGCGCTTATTTCTTCCGGAGTTAATGTGGTGGAAGCGCTTGCCGTCACCAGAGACGTGCTTCAGAACAATAAATACAAAGAAGTTCTAACAAAGGCGATGGGCGATGTGCAAAGAGGCGTTCATATTTCAAACTCATTCAAAGAAGCGACGAAGATTTACCCCGTTCTTTTGGGAGAAATGATGGCGGTCGGAGAGGAAACGGGCAAAACAGCGGAAATGTTGGAGAAAATAGCCGTCTTTTACGAAGAAGAAGTGGCCGAAGCGACCAAAAACATGGCCACCGTCATAGAGCCGATTTTGATGATTTTCATCGGCGCGGCCGTCGGATTCTTCGCTTTATCTATGATCAAGCCAATGTATTCAATGATGAACGGAATATGAGAAACAATTGCTTAAAACAAAACAAATGAAAACTTTCGCTTTTATAGACGCCTCAAATCTTTTTTACGGCGGAGAGAAAAGTTTAGGCTGGAAGATAGATTATCGGAAACTTTTTGCGTATTTAAAAGAAAAATACAAGATAGGTAAAGCTTTATATTTTGGAGGCGTTGAAATTCATGATTTTGTTTACAATTACCAGTCCGAAGACAGCGTTCCAGTCAAAAATTTAAAAAACTATCTTGCTGATTTGATAAAAAACAAAGGGCAGAAACTTGATGACGCAACCCTTATTCTCATCAACAGGCATCTGCAAAGAGTAAAGTTTTATTTGAAACTTGAACAGTTTGGATATNATTTGTTTTTNAAACCGGTGAAAATGTATGATCAGGAAGANGGTATGACGAGAAGAAAGGCCAACTGCGACGCGGATATGACATTTCACTTAATGAAAGAAAAAGATAATTTTGACAGGGTTGTAATTCTTTCGGGAGACGGAGATTTTCTGCCTGTGTTGAAATATTTAAGAAAACTTGGGAAAGAGGTTATAATATTGTCGCGAGGACCAAGAACGGCAAGAGAAATAAGGCAGTTTGCGGGAAGTAATTTCAGGGATTTTGTGAGACTTGAAAAATATATAAAGTTTATAGAAAAGTAATGAGGTGGACATACGAAATATCCACCTCACGTTTAGTAATTACATTATAACTTAACGATTAAATTCGTCAAGACAAAAATAATATTCATTATGCCCGAAAAATTTAAAACATATAATAATTCTGAATTAGCGTGCGAAGAAGCCATCAAAATGACGGAGAAAATCAAATCTGGCGAAGCGAAGAATTATAATGAAGCGGAAAAAACTAAATGAATTTAAAGAAAAAGAACAGTATAAATTCTTTGTTTTGCATGACAAAATGGAAAAAATTGACAATGAGGCAAAAAAACAAAATGACATTTCTTAAAAAAGGTTTTTCGCTGATTGAAATGATGGTCGCGATAGCCATCGGGTCGGTTTTGGTCGCGGTTATCGTCGTTTCCTTTTCTTCTTTCAGGAACGACAAAACTGTGGACATTGCCGCCGACCAAGTTTTGTCGGTGATAAACGAAGCCAGAGTCAAAACCGTTTCTTCGGAAGATTATTCCCGATTCGGCGTTCATTTTGAAACAAGCCGAGTTGTGCTTTTCAAGGGAGATGTTTTTACAGAACCGAACTCTTCCAACATAGAAACGCCAGTGTCTCCTTTGGCGGAAATAAGCGACATTTCTCTAAACGGGGGAGGGACAAACCTTGTGTTTCAAAAATTGACCGGTAAAACCGGCAATTACGGCTCCTTGCGAATTAGATTGAAATCCGATAACAGTAAATATAAAACCATAAGCGTTAAGTCCACTGGCATCGTCAATATCCAATGAAAAAAAACATTTATAATCACTATCGACATTCAATGTCGATAGGAATAGGGCTGATAGAGGCCATAGCCGGAATTTCCATTGTTTCCATTTTTATTTTCAGCCTGATGCTGGCTTCTCAATTATCGCAAAGAATCGTCGGCGAGAGCGTCAGAAG
>C687J26845_10002681_pt1 | contig 10202 bp, 9 predicted proteins | sample RifCSPlowO2_12_FD_26845 | JGI IMG/M metagenome (IMG submission 26845) | reverse complement strand
CATGCCGGCAAACCCGGTCGAAGTCGGCTGGGAAGTCGCCGCGGATGAAGCATTCCGATCCATCGTCCGGCACGGCAAAGTCGCTGCCGGGCCTGCGCTCGCGCACTCGGTGCACGTGGAAGTATCGGGATTGGAGCCCGCGCGCTGGTACTGGTATCGATTTCACGCCGGCAAAGCGGTGAGCCCGACCGGCAGAACGCGCACCGCTCCGACGCTCGACGCCGCGGCCGAACGCTTGCGCTTCGCGTTCGCTTCCTGCCAGCAGTACGAGCAGGGCTATTACGCCGCCTATCGCCACATGGCGGCGGAAGATCTCGATCTCGTCATCCACCTCGGCGACTACATTTACGAATCGTCGTGGGGCTACAACCACGTGCGCAAGCATGAGGCGGGCGAGCCGATCACGCTCGAGGAATACCGCAACCGCCACGCGCTCTACAAGAGCGACACCGACCTGCAGTCAGCGCACGCGGCGTTTCCCTGGCTCGTCACCTGGGACGATCACGAGGTCCAGAATGACTACGCCAACGACCGCTCCCAGAACCTGGATCCGCCCGGGGAATTCCTCATGCGCCGCGCCGCGGCATACCAGGCGTATTACGAGCACATGCCGCTGCCGGCATGGGCGCGGCCGCACGGCCCCGACATGCAGCTCTACGCGCGTGCGGCGTTTGGGCAGCTCGCACAATTTCACGTGCTTGACGGCCGCCAGTACCGCTCACACCAGGCCTGTCCGAGGCCCGGGCGCGGCGGCAGCAACATCGTCGAGGACTGCCGCGAGCGGCTCGACCCGCAACGCACGTTGCTTGGCGCCCGGCAGGAAAAATGGCTGTTCGACGGGCTCGCCGCCTCGCGTGCGCGCTGGAATGTGATCGCGCAGCAGACCTTGATGGCGCAGGCCGACCGCACGCCGGGAGCAGGACAGTCGTTCTGGAACGACGGTTGGGATGGCTATCCGGCGGCGCGGGGCCGTCTGCTGGCCCATATCGCAGAGAAGCGCATCGCCAATGCCGTGGTGATCGGCGGCGACGTGCACATGTCGGTGGTGGCCGATCTCAAGATCGACTTTGACGATATGGAAGCGCCGGTGGTGGCGACCGAGTTCGTCGGCACCTCGATCAGTTCGCAGGGACGGCCTCGCAGGGAGGTCGAGTCCTGGGCCGCCGACAACCCGCACGTCAAGTATGCCAACCCGACGCGCCGCGGTTATACTGTGATGGAACTCTCCACGCGGCGCTGCCTGACACACCTGCGCACGCTCGACGATGTCAAGGACCCCCGGTCCCGGATCAAGACGTTTGCCACCTTCGCAACCGAAGACGGCAGGCCCGGCGCGCACCGGGTTTAGATGGTTGTGTTTTGCGACACTTGCTTTCGATGACACTTGGTCGGAGTGCTGCAGCAAGGTAATCTATTGAATCTAGAGAAGCTCCGATCAAATATAGTTTGTCATTCCCGCGCAGGCGGGTATCCCCTTCCCCCGTTTACGGGGGAAGGTAGGATGGGGGCCGCTGTAATAGGTTATTGGGTCCCCACCGCAGCCTGCCCTCGAATGCTCTAATCGGGGGCGAGGACGACTCAATCACAGGTTTTCTAGTAGAAACGGAACATGCCTTCTTTTTTCAATAAACTCTTCCGGTCCGTCGCCGAGCGCGGCCGCATGCTGTTGAGCCCGCGGTTGCGCGCCGTCGTCGCGCGCCGCGGCCGTGTCGCCAAGCTCGCCGAGCTGTGTCATGCCCTGCTCGCCGAACGGGGCGAGCCTGCGAGCGCAGCATTGGCGATGGAAGCGCTCGCTGTCTACTCCGCCCTCGACGAGGCCGGCCGTGCCGAGTTCTTCGAACTACTGGACCGCGACTTCTCGCCCCGCCCCGAGGTGGTGACTCAGGCGATAGACGCCTACCGCGCGAGCCCTGGCCCGGAAACGCTGGTGACGTTGGCGCAGGCGGTGGAAGCCCCGCGGCAGGAACTGTTCCGGCGCCTCAACATGGCGCCCGGCGGTACGGCGGCACTGGTCGAAATGCGCGGGATTGTCCTCCATCAGCTGCCGCACCGGCCGCAACTGTGGTCGGTCGAAGCCGACCTTGCCCATCTCCTGCGCTCGTGGTTCAACCGCGGCTTCATCACGCTGCAGCGCATCGACTGGCGCACGCCGGCCCACATTCTCGAAAAACTGATCCGTTATGAAGCGGTGCATGCGATCAACGGCTGGGAAGATCTGCGGCGGCGTCTTGCCGGCGACCGGCGCTGTTTCGCGTTCTTTCATCCGGCGCTGCCGGACGAGCCGCTGATCTTCGTCGAGGTGGCGCTGGTGAGAGGGCTCTCCGCAGCGGTGCAGCCGCTGCTCGATCCGGCGAACGAGGTCGGCGATCCCCACCGCGCCGACACTGCGATCTTCTACTCGATCAGCGACTGCCAGCCCGGCCTGCACGGCATCTCGTTCGGGAATTTCCTCATCAAGCAGGTTGCGGCAGAACTACAGGAGGAACTGGGCAAGCTGAAGACCTTCGCCACCCTCTCCCCTGTTCCCGGCTTTCGCACCTGGCTTGAAGCGAACGCGCCACGGTTCGCCGCGGTCGGGGGCGGAAGCGCGCTCGCTTCCTGGGTGGAAAAGACGAAGGGGCAGACGGGCCGGCGCGCAGTCGCGCCCGGCGAGGAACTGCGCGAACTTCTGCTGCAACTGTGCGCGCACTACCTCACACGCGAGCGGCGCGACGACGGCAGACCGCTCAATGCCGTCGCCCGTTTTCACTTCCGTAACGGCGCGCGGCTCGAACGCATCAATTGGGCCGCCGACGGCTCACCCCGCGGACTCGCGCAATCGGCGGGCATCATGTTGAACTATCTCTACGAAATCGACGAGGTCGAACGCAACCACGAGGCCTACGTCAACGAGGGAAAAATCACGGTCTCGCGCCGGGTTGAATCGCTGGCGCGCACACTGCGCTGGCCGGAAGGCCGCGCGGCGACGCAAGCTCAGTCCGCGTAACGCGGCCGCACTACGGCGGGTCGGTGGTGCGTGTGACGCACCCTACAACTGAGGATTCAGGATTCAGTAGAACCCAGTCACGGGTGACTCGCTGCACGTCTGCAACGGTTCGCCGAGCACGTTACGGGCGTGTTCTCCGGGATCGAAACGTCTCACCCCAAAAACGGCGATTAAACGCAAAGACGCAAAGCACGCAGAGGAACGCAAAGGAAATTATCGAAAAACGATGCTCACCAGATTGGTGATCGTCATATTTGAGTTAAGGCTCTGACTTTCTTTGCGACCTTTGCGTCTTTGCGTTGAAATAGCTTTTTCTAGGCTCACGGAAGGTCTTTGGTGATGGGTGATGGGTGATGAGTGATGAGTGATGAGTGATGCGTGTACCCCCATTACCCATTTCCCATTACCCATTACTCGTTAAGTGCCGCGCCTGGCGCAGCCGGTCGCGGCGGCTGGCGGCGCGGTGCGCCTCCGGTCGAGCGCCGCCGTTGATAAATTCCAATCGGCCTTTCGCGCCGCTCGTCTCGTAATCATCCTGCAGCGCGTGCACGGCAACCGGGTGATCGATGTGCAGTTCCTCAACGAGAAAACCGTGAACCAGTCCGAACAGGCGTTCCAGCGCGATCTCGTGGGTCTTGCCGGTCCTTGCAAACAACCAGTCCGCGAAGCGCATGAACCGCGCAAACGGCCTGTCCTGAGCGGAGTCGAAGGGCGCATCACCCAGCATGAGCGGTAACGCGCGGCGGAAGCGCCCTGAGTTGCCGACCATCTCCCAGTACCGCGCGAAGCGCGCGATGCGCTGCATGTCGGCGAATCCAACGCGGTCGGTCGCCAGCACGTTGTACGGCGGGTCGGGGTTGTAACGCATGGCGAAGGCTTCGGTGTGGCGCGCGATCGGCGTGCCGCGCAGGCGCTTCAGGACCCCGACCTGGATTTCGTGCGGCGCAAGCGCGTAGAGCCGATCGAACCCCCGCCCGAAGCTCTCCAGGTCTTCGCCCGGGAGTCCCGCGATAAGATCGACATGGATGAGGGCATTTGAATGATTCCTGAGCCACGCGAGATTCGCTTGCGCTCTGGCGTTGTCCTGCTTGCGGGAGATCAGCGCCTGCACTTCCGGGTTCCACGTCTGAATGCCGACTTCGAACTGCAGCGACCCCGCCGGAAAGCGCGCGATCGCTTCCTTGAGCTTGTCGGGAAGATGATCGGGAATCACCTCGAAATGCACGAACAGCCGCTCGTCCAGGCGCACGAGGAAAAACTCGAGGATCTTCACGCTCGCGCTCACCTTCAGGTTGAAGGTGCGGTCCACGAAGCGGAAGTGGCGCGCGCCGCGGTCATGGAGCCGCGCGAGCTCCCCGAGAAAACGGTCGAGATCGAACGGCCACGCGGTCTTGTCGAGCGCGGACAGGCAGAATTCGCACTTGAAAGGACATCCACGGGACGCTTCCACATAGAGGAAGCGTCCCGTGATGTCCTCATCGGTATAGAGATGGTACGGAAAATCGACCCGTGAGAGATCGGGCTGTTCCCCAGCGATAACCTTCTGTCTAGGTGGCCCGCCCGTGAGGATTTCGCGACAGAGCTTTGGAAATGTTATGTCCCCCCAGCCGGTGATCACGAAATCGGCAAGCGCGCAGATGCGCTGTTCTTCAACCTCGTGGCTCACCTCCGGCCCGCCGACGACGACGGTCACCTCGGGCGCGATGCGTTTCAGCAGCGCCACCGCCTTGGTCATCTCCTCCGCGTTCCAGATGTAGACGCCAAAGCCGACGATGCGCGGCTTCTCAGCGAGCACCTTTTCGACGATGTCCACCGGGCGCGCGCCGAGCACGAACTCCACGATCCGCGCTTCGCTTCGTAACTCGCCCAGATTCGCAGCCAGATAGCGCAGGCCGAGCGCGGCATGGGCGTAGCGCGCATTGATGGTGGACAGGACGATCAGCATGCTGAAAGTTTATCCCAGAAGGCTGCCACGCGGCGCCTATTGAGCATTACGTACACGTCTTGACGGCCCGTGGAACCGCGTCCTATGCTTGCCGCATTCCCCACAATAACTCGAGAAAACGCCGATGCCCGCCGACAAATCCCCCGCTACCGATCGCTTTGGCAACCCGGTCGATCCCATCGTGCGCTATGCGCGCGGCAGCATACTCAAGAGCACCGACGAGGAAGTCACACGCATGCTGCGGGCCCGGCACATGGTGGGCGAGCGCGTGCGCACCAGGGGCAAGGACAGCGTTTACGATCTCTCGGGCATGAACCGCGGCAGCGGGCTCGGAACGGAAGAAGTGCCGCATCTCACCAGCCACGTGCCATTCTTCGAGCGCTTCGAGGGCAAGACCGAGCCGCTGGCGTTAAAGCACATGGGCGCCGATCCCGCCCGGCACAAGGCCCTCATCCTCAACCGCGTTTCGGCCGCGAACTTCGTCGCGCTCACGACCGTGCTCCAAAGCGGCGACCGCGTGTTCGGCCTCGCGCCAGCGGGCGGCGTCACCCACCCTTCCGCGGTGCGTCCCATCACCATGGCGGGAGCCCGGTTCGAGGAATTCTTTTCGTTCGCGGACCTGGAAAAAGCGTGGCACGAAGAAGGCGCGCCGCGGCTGCTCGTCATCACGCCGATCAGCGCCTCCAAGCGTCACATTGAGTTTGCCGACTTCAAGCGCGCACTCGCCTTGCCGCGCGCGCCGCACACGCTGGTCTTCGTGGATGACGCGCACATGGCTTCCCGCATCGGCTTTTTCGAAGAGCCGCGCACTTTCGAGGTGGGCGACATTGATTTTGCGGTGTGCTCTGCCGACAAGCATGTCGCCGGTCCCCGCGCGGGTGTCTTCGTCGGACGCCCGGACCTCGTTACCATGATCGGTTCGCGCGCCTACGAACTCGGGCTCGAAGCGCAGGCTGGCCAGTACGTGGGCGTCGCCAACGCGCTCAAGAATTTCGATCCAAGAGTCATCAAGCTTGCCGGCGAACTCGCGAAGCAGCTCGTCGAGGTGCTCGCCGCGCAGTACGGACCGAAGCGCGCCTATCTCGGCGGACCCGGCGTTTCGATTTCGGGTGACGACGTGATCGACATCGCGCGCGAGCAGCGGAGCACGGACCACAAACCGGCGCTGGTGGCGGTCGAGGCTGCGGGCCTGGTGGCGATGGAAATGCTGGAGCGGGACGGGATACTCACCATCGGCGCCGTGTCGATGCCCGGCAGCGCGCCCGTGGTCCGTCTCATGATGTATCCCGATGGCCGGAAGCTCGGCGTCGAGAAAATCGCCGCCTCGCTCGAAAACGGCATCTCGCGATTGTCGGAAGTCCTCGACGACGTGGACCAAGCGCGCGCGCAACTGCTCGGGGAATAGTCACTCCGTCAGTTGGCAGGCCACAAAGGAGGAGCATCATGACAAAAGGATTGCGTGCGGTAATGGCCGCATTGTTCGCCGTCGTACTTGCACCGAACCCTGTCGCGCTCGCCCAAGGCTATCCTGCCAAATCCATACGCCTGATCGTGCCGTTCCCGGCGGGCGGCGGCTCGGACATTGTCGGCCGCATCATGGCACAGCGGCTCACCGAGCAGATGAAGCAGCAGGTATTCGTGGACAACCGCGGCGGGGCGGGCGGGTCGATCGGCACCGAGGCCGCAGTGAGATCGGCGCCCGACGGCTACACCATGGTGCTCGCCTCCACCTCGGAGATCGGGGTCAACCCGGCGCTTTACACCCGGCTTACCTACGACACCGCGCGCGACCTTGCGGCGGTGGCAATGGTTGCCTCCACTCCGGTAGTCGTCGTCGTGCATCCTTCGATGCCGGTGAAGACGGTGAAGGACCTCGTTGCGCTCGCCAAGGCGCGGCCCGGCGAGATCAACGTGGCTTCCGCAGGCAACGCACGTTCACGCACCTATCGAGCGAGCTGTTCCGTTCGATGGCCAACATCAAGTGGACGCACGTGCCCTACAAGGGCGCGCCGACCGCGCTCGGTGATGTCGTCAGCGGACAGGTGCAGGTGATGTTTTCCTCGCTACCAGCCGCGGTGGGGATCATCAACGGCGGGCGGCTCAGGGCGCTCGCGGTGTCCACCGTCAAGCGCTCGGAAGCGCTGCCCGAAGTGCCGACGGTCATGGAATCCGGCGTCCCGGGCTACGAAGTTCTGTACTGGTACGGACTGTTCGTGCCGGCGGCCACCCCTGGGGACATCATCGCCCGGCTCCACAACGAGATCACGCAGGCGCTGCGCGCCCAGGACGTGATCGGCAACCTCGCCAAACAGGGCGCAACTCCCGGCGCGTTCTCGCAGCCGCAGTTCGCCAACTTCGTCAAAGCCGAAGTCGCAAAGTGGGGCAAGGTCGTCAGGGATTCCGGCGCGAAGGTGGATTGACGCGTTTGAGGGTACTCGGCTGGGGCTCCTACGCAGGCATCGCCCGGCCGTCGTTGAGCGTGATCCAGCCGCGCGCGATGCGATAAAGCACCCAGATACCGACGATCACCCCCATCAGCCAGACGAACGGGATGCCAACGATGGTCAGAATGAGCGCGACCATCACCAGCACCCATAGCAGCGCATACCAGAAGGTGCGTATCTGCCAGCCGAAGTGCGAATCGAGGAAGGTGCCGCGCGCATCGCCCCGTTTCACGTAGTTGATGATCACCGCGATGATCGACGGCCAGCCCGTGAGGAAGGCGGTGACGATGAACGCCGGGCCGAGCATCCCCATCACCGCGCTGAAGGCATGCAGGCCGTAGATGACATGCGTGAGCCGCACCAGGCTCTCGGGCGGCACCGCCGTCCGCGTCTCGGCATCGATATCAGCCATGCCTATTCTTTCCCGTCATTCAATAGTGCAGTTACCAGCGCCTCCCACTCCTTTTCGAGCGGGCCGCGCGGGCGCTCGCTACCGGCGCGTTCGTACCAGTAGTCGGCATTCGAGAGATCGCCTTCCTTGCGGTGCAGATAAGCGTGCACCGCCGCCGCGGCCTTGCCCTTCTGCGACTGCGCGAGCTTGTGCGCGCGGTCCCAGTCGCCATGTGCCTCGTACCACAGGGCTTGCGCCAGCTTGCCCAGGCCGGCGGGCGGCGCCTTGGCGGAGAGGGATTTCCGAAATTCACCGAGATCCATGGTTTCATGCATTTTCGGCCAGCGGCTGCCGTTTGTCACGGCGCGCTCTCAATTTTTTCCGGTTTTTCTGCTACGCTTGCGCCTTATCGATATTTTTTGGAGCAACGAGGCAAACATGGCTGTAAACCCGAACGGAAAGGCGACCGACGCCAAGATGAACCCCGCGGCGTTGTATCGCGAGGAAATCTATACCGACCGCAAGGTCGGCACCATACGCACCCTGACCCCGGTCAAGAGCGACGGCTCGCCGGATGCGGCCCGCAAGACCGTCTATGCAGGCGAAGCGCAGATCATGACCAACGCCGGCCCGCTTCCCATCAACTTCGAGATCGACGCCAAGTCCCTCGAGGAAGCGGCGCAGAAGTTCGCCGGCGCAGCCAAGGAAGCGATCGAGCGCACGGTGCGGGAACTGCAGGAGCTGCGTCGCCAGGCAGCCTCCTCCATCGTCGTCCCGCAGGGCGGCATGGGTGGATTGGGACCCGGCGGCGTGCCTGGCGGCGGGAAAATCCAGATCCCCTAGGAGTTTGTCGGACTTAGGTCGGACAAACTCCTAATGCAAAACCGCCTGACCATTCATAATAAACCCAGTCGAAGCAGTCGAATTTAAGGAAAAGCGCCGGTGAATTCGCATATCGGTCATCCTCTTCTGCAATTCTCCCAAGGCCGGTTTTGCATTAAGAGTTTGTCGGGGCTAGCAGCCTGTCGGACTTACCAGCCCGACAGGCTGCTAAAAGCAAAACCGGCCGACAATTCCGAAAAAAAACCGCCGAACGGGTCGAACGTGAAGGAAACTGAGGGTGAATTCGCATATTTATCATTTTCTCTTGCCATTTTCCTCACGCCGGTTTTGCATTAGGAGTTTGTCGGGGCTAAGTCCGACAAACTCCTAGGTCCGACAAACTCTTAGCCACTTGCGTGCCCGGCCGGGGTCAGGCACACTGTTTTTCAGAAGAAAGAAGCACACAACCCGCCGGCGCAGCCCGCGCCCGGCACTCTGTGGAGGAACATCGCGATGAAACCCGTACTGGCCGGCATTTCTCTGGCAATCCTGCTTGCTGCGCTCCCGACAATCGCCGCCGCGCAGGCCTATCCCACCAAGCCGATCCGCATCGTCGTGCCGTTCCCGCCGGGCGGCACCTCCGACACCATCGGGCGCATACTCGGGCAGAAGCTGACCGAGGCGTGGAAACACCAGACCCTCATCGACAACCGCAGCGGCGTGGCCGGCAGCCTCGGCGCGGCGGTTGCGGCGAAGTCGCCTGCCGACGGCTATACGCTGCTCGTGGGCAACGTCGGGCCGGTGGCCATCAACCACAATATCTACAGGAACGTCGGCTACGATCCGCTCAAGGATTTTGCGCCGATCACGCTGGCCGTGACGGCCCCCCAGATCGTCGTCGTCCACCCTTCCGTCCCGGCGAAGACCTTCAAGGAATTCGCGGCGCTGGTAAAGACCCACAAGGGCAAGATCAACTACGGCTCGAGCGGGCCCGGCAGCATTTCACACCTCTCGGCGGAGCTCTACAAGCGGATGACCAAGACGGACATGCTCCACGTGCCGTTCAAGGGCTCGGCGCTCATCACCATCGCGCTTCTGTCGGGCGAGGTGGACGTGGTGTTCTCCGACATGGCGGTCGTGCTGCCGCACGTCCAGGCGGGGAAGCTTCGCGCGCTGGCGGTCACCGGCCCCAAGCCGACCCCGCTGGTCCCGGGCGTGCCCACGGTTGCGGAATCCGGGGTGCCGGGCTTCACGATGACCAGCTGGTGGGGCATACTCGCGCCCGCCGGCACGCCGCAACCGATCGTGACGCAGCTCAACACGGAGCTCGTGCGCATCCTGAAGCTAGCGGACGTTAAAAATTCCTTCGCCGTGCTCGGCGTGGATACCACTTTCAGCACGCCGGGCGAATTCACTGCGCACATCAAGTCGGAAGTGGCGCAATACTCCAAGCTCATCAAGGACATCGGCTTCAAGATCGAGTGAGCGCCGACTCCAGCGCAAAACCGTTTCGTGCTCACCATCAACCTAAGCGAGCGAGGTAGCGCAGGCGCCCTCGCCTGCCAAGGGCCGGGCTAAACCACCCTCGGCTGCAAGCCGAGGGGTTTACGGCGC
>C687J26845_10002676_pt1 | contig 10213 bp, 9 predicted proteins | sample RifCSPlowO2_12_FD_26845 | JGI IMG/M metagenome (IMG submission 26845) | reverse complement strand
TAGGATATAATTAAAACAAAATTAAAAAAAGGGTCCGGAAATATTTAAATTATTTCCGGAGGAATTTGATGGTCGGGCCGCCATCTGATGAAGAATCAGATGGCGATTTTATTTTATACCTCAAGAAAGGAGGCCTTCGAATGAAAAAGAAGACCCTTATCCGCATCGCGATTTCTGTGTCGCTTGCCTTTTGCATGAATTCCCTTTTCGCATCAGATTGGTTTATCAGCAAACAGGAGAGGATAGCAAAAAGAGATCAGCAGTTACAAGGGCTCCAGAAGCAATTCCAATGGTGGCCCAGTGACGCCCAACCCGCTCCGGTAAAGGATGCCGATATGGGCGGCTACTGGTGGTGGCCCACCGAACCGGGACAATCCACCCCGTGGGGCAATAGGGGTTATGTATACGTCTACAAGATAATCTTTGATTATAAATCCGAAGAATTACCACCGCCGAAACCCCAGGAATTAAGACCGTCACTTCTCATCAAAAAGATCATCAAGAACGTAAAAATATATTTTGATTACGATAAATCGGCGCTCAGGGAAGACGCAAAGAAAATACTCGAGCAGGCCGTCTGGACGTTAAAACATAATTCAAACACCAGCATCCTTATAACCGGTAACTGCGATATCCGCGGAAGCGAGAAATACAACGAAAAACTCGGACGCCGTCGAGCAGATGCCGTAAAGAAATTCATGATAGATAACGGCATTCCCGAAGATCGTATAAAGATTGTAAGCCGCGGCAAGCTTGATGCGGTAGCTCATGTAACAGATCTTGTAGGCATGCAGAAGGATCGTAATGCCCAGTTCATGATAGCCGAGGTAGAGGAGGTAATGATCCCCTATACTGGCGAAGCTCCCGCCGAGGTCTCCGAAGCCAGGAAGATAGCCGAGAACAAATACCTTATTGAGGAGGAAAAGCAGGTTGAGAGCAAAGTGAAGGTCTCGACGAAAGAATATATAGTAAAGAAGGGAGATACGCTTTCCTCGATCGCCAAGAACGAGCTTGGCAGGGCGACTAGGTGGAAATATCTTTACGAGATAAACAAAGACAGGATCAATGACCCGAACAAGCTTAAGGCGGGAACCAAGATCATAATCCCTATAGAATGAAAGGAGAAAAAATGAAAGCAAAGTTATTTGTTTTGTTCTTGGCCGCTATCTTTTTATCGGGTTGCGCTACGACGACAAAAAGGCATAATACGCAGATCCAGCAACTTCAGGACCGGATAAATTATCTTGAGTTAGAACTTGAGAAGAAGAACATGGAAATGGCGGCGACGGAGAAGGATGCGTTCCTATCCTATGATTACGATATTAGTTTGGACAGCAAATCAGCCGCGGAGAAGGATAGCGGGAAAAGCAAATTGTCTGTAAAAGAAGCGCAGACTGCCCTTAAGAATTCCGGATTCTACAAGGGGCCCATAGACGGCAAGGTCGGACCTAAGACAAAAGAAGCCATCAAAGAATTCCAAAAAGCCAACGACCTTAAAGCGGATGGCATGGTCGGAAAACGAACAGCAAAGAAGTTAAGCGTTTATTTAAAATAGCGGAGGCAACGGTAAGATGTATGAATTTATGCCATTTCCGATCCAAAAATTCCTAGTGCTTATTATGCCTTTACTGGTATTTTTAATTACCGTGTTTACGGGCTATATCGTAAGGAAGATACTGTTTGGTCGCTTTTCTCGTTGGGCCAGCAGGACAAAAACCGGTATCGACGATATCGTCATCGACGCAACAAGAGGCCCTTTTATAATTTGGTGTTTGATGCTCGGCATATATTTCGGCCTCGAAATTTCAGAACTACCGGAACAATGGGTAGATATAGGCGGGAAGGCGTTGCTTGTATTGGGCGTCGGTTCGGTAACCCTGGTGCTGTCGAATATATCCACGAAATTTATAAGGGCCTACTCCGCTAAGATCGAGACCGCCTTACCTGTGACTTCGCTTACCCAAAACATAAGCCGTATTATTATCTTTGGCATTGGCCTGCTTATAATTTTGAACAGTCTCGGCATATCTATAACCCCTATTCTTGCCACTTTAGGAGTGGGTGGTTTGGCGGTCGCTTTAGCCCTTCAGGATACGCTCTCAAATCTTTTCGCCGGTTTTCACGTCATTATCGCAAGACAGGTTAAAGTCGGCGATTATATAAAATTAGGGTCCGGCGAAGAAGGTTACGTGACAGACATAAACTGGCGGACTACGAAGATAAGGATGCTGCAGAACAACGTCGTATTGGTCCCTAACGCAAAACTGACTCAGGCGATCATTACCAATTATTATCTTCCAGACAAGGAAATGGCGGTCTTGGTAAATCTCGGCGTTCATTATAATAGCGATCTGGCCAAGGTGGAAAAGGTCACATGCGAGGTAGCCAAAGAGGTAATGAAGGAAGTCCCTGGAGGAACGCCGGATTTTGAACCGTTTATCAGGTATCATACATTCGGAGACTTCAGCATTAATTTTACCGTGATTTTAAGGGCGAAAGAATTTGTCGACCAATATTTAATCAAACATGAATTCGTAAAAAGACTTCATGAGAGATACGGGAAAGAAGGGATAGTTATACCCTATCCGATCAGGGCGATAAATTACGAACAGGAAGGAGCCCGTTAATATGAGACGGATACTATTATTTATTTTACCGATTCTTATTATTGTCGCCTTGGTCTTTACGATATTCGGCATAGTACAGGTCAATTTTGAAGAGGGCAGGTTGATGGACGACCTCCAAAGGAAGGCAAAGACCGTCGCCGAAAGCGCAGAATTATCAGCCCGGTATATTTTGACCAACAATGACTTAAGGCTGGCTAACCGTTTGGTCGAGAGTTTCCAGAAGAGGGAAAGATTGCAGGGGTGCGTTATTTATGATAAAGACGGCAATGTATTATCTATCACAGAACGCATCTCGGGCTGGAGCAAAGAAGATAAATCCTACCTTAAAGAGATCCTGAATACAAAAAATCCGCGCGGCGCGCTTGAGAAATTCAAGGAATATTCCGTATATAGCTATGTCCTTCCTGTTTTGGATGACGAAAAAAATATCTTGGGCATGGTTGAGGTTGTTTACGATACCTCATATGTCTTTAATACGCTGACCGAGTTATGGAGACATATAAGCATTGCCCTGATAATTCTGGTCGTATCTATCACGTTGATCATGGTGTTGCTGCAGAGGCGGATATTTATCTTGCCCGTTCTTCAGCTTACCGAATGGTTTCAGCATTTCCAGAGAGGAGAGACTGACGTACATCATCATCCGATAGCCAAGGAAAAAGGCGCGTTCGGAAAATTAGCGAGCGAAGTCGAACAGATAGCTTTGAGCTTGAGGATAGCGCGTAAGACCATCTCTGACGAGGCGCAGGTCCGCGTGCAAAAAGAAGAACTATGGACGGAAACAAAACTCAAAGACCTTGTTCTCGCTAAGATGGGAGAGAACGCTCTGTATGTGGTTTCAAACAGGGAACCATATATGCATGTCATTGAGGATACGACCGGGAAAGCCAGATGCATCAGGCCGGCAAGCGGTGTGGTTACCGCCATAGACCCTATATTGCGGGCTTGCGGCGGAACATGGATCGCCCACGGAAGCGGAAACGCGGACAGAAAATTCGTGAATTCCAAGAACAAATTGGCCGTTCCGCCCGATGACAACCGTTATATCTTAAAGAGGGTCTGGTTGTCGAAAAGCGAAGAAGAGGGGTATTACTACGGGTTCTCAAACGAGGGACTATGGCCGCTCTGCCACATTACTCATACCCGGCCCATCTTTCGGGAGTCCGACTGGCAGATGTACAAGAAGGTAAACCAGAAATTCGCCGATGCGATCCTGGAAGAATTGCCTGCTAAAAATCCCTTTGTGTTCATCCAGGATTATCATTTTACGCTTCTTCCGAAGATGATAAAGGAGAAGCAGCCTAACGCGACTATAGCGTTATTCTGGCATATACCCTGGCCGAATCCCGAGATATTTGCCACCTGCCCCTATCAGAAAGAAATCCTGGACGGGATGCTGGACAGCNATCTTATCGGCTTCCATGTGCAGTTTCACTGCAATAATTTCCTTGATACCGCCAACAGATTTCTGGAATCCCGCGTTGACACGGAAAAGTTCAGCATCGTGCGCGCCGGCAAAGAAACTTTTGTTCGCTCTTTCCCTATAAGCGTAGATAATTATATGGGGGAGAACATTGAACGGCGCTCAGCCGAGATAGAGGAATTGTCAAAAGAATTTAAATTGGATGACAAAGTAGTAGCCGTGGGGGTAGAAAGAATTGACTACACTAAGGGGCTGGTGGAAAAGATGTATGCCGTGGGCAGGTTTCTGGAGAAATATCCTCAATATAGAGGCAAATTCGTCCTTATCCAATTGGCGGCCCCAAGCAGGACGCACATAAAGCGTTATCATGACCTGATGGGAGAGATAGAGGAAGCGGTGGAGAAAGTCAATTGGAAGCATTCTGACGGCAACTGGAAGCCCATCATATATCTGAAGAAACACTTCTCTCCCGAGGAGATCAAGCCGTATTATGCCCTGGCGAATATTTGCGTGGTAAGCGCTTTGCATGACGGGATGAATTTGGTGGCGAAGGAATATGTCATATCGAATAAAAAACTTGACGGCGCTCTGATCTTAAGCCGCTTTACCGGAGCCGCGAGGGAATTGACGGACGCGGTCCAGATAAACCCCTATTCCATAGAGGAATTCGCCGACGCCATCAAATCCGCGGTAGAGATGCCTGCCGAGGAAAGGAAGAGGCGTATGGAAAATATGCGTAAGATAGTCACGGAAAATAACATATACCGTTGGGCGGGGAATATCATTACCGAACTGACGGCGCTGAAGAAGAGCTGATGGTCTATCTGTTTTCCGACCGGGATAAATTAAGGGAAATCTTAAAGGATAAATTCATCTATCTTTTTTTGGATTATGACGGGACCCTAACCCCGATCTCAAGGAGCCCGGATAAAGCGCCCATCTCTAAGCGGGCCAAAGAACTCTTATCAAGATTATCAAAAAGTCCGAGATGCAAATTGGCCATTGTCAGCGGGAGAGCGCTTAAGGATATCAAGCATATCGTAAGTGCGGAAGGGGTCATCTATGTAGGAAATCATGGGTTGGAGATAGAGGGGCCGAAACTTAAGTTCAAAAGCATCGTGCCGTCGGGGTTCAAAGAGCTCCTCCAGGAAATAAAGCACGATTTAAATAAAAGACTTATCCCGATAAAAGGTATTTTTTTGGAAGACAAGGGATATGCCTTAAGCCTGCATTATCGTCTGGTACCGAAGAAACATATCCCCTTGGTCAAGACCGCTTTTCACGAAGCCGTTATAATCCCCCTGGTCAGGAACAAAATAAAGATAAATTCCGGAAAGAAGATGCTCGAGATAAGGCCGCCTATTCGATGGGATAAAGGGAAAAGCGTCGCGTGGCTTTTGGCGCGCCAGGAATTCGCCTCAAAAGGCAATGCCGTATTCCCCATTTACATAGGCGACGATATAACGGACGAAGACGCCTTCGGTGCCTTGAAAGATAAAGGGCTGACCGTTTTTGTGGGCAAGCCCAAGAAAACCAAGGCGCGATATTATCTCAGGAGTCCCCGGGAGGTCATGGAATTATTGGTAAAGATCCTGGAATCGCGTAAGGAATAAAGACATGTCGGAATCAATAAAAGCCAAGGAGCCCTTTATATTCTACACGAGGCTGCATCTTTCGGAACTCACGGGTTTACGGGCTTCCACATTGGGACAATTGCTGGAACTCATAAAAGAAGTGAATGGCTCCTGCATATACCATCATACCCATAGATTCCTGCAGCAACATCAGCATCTTTCTCCTGAACCCCCCAATGATTTCGCTTACTGGGTGACTGATGTTCTTGGCGAAGACGAACTCGGTGAAAGATTAGCCAGCATCGATGCCATTCAATTTACCACCATCCGCAGCTTGAGGGAAAAGATAGCCGCTACTATCGAGAAATATTTAAACGATAACCCCTTGGCCAAGGTCAGGTTTTCGAGAGAAGGCGAGGAGTTCCATTTTATAAAGTCGGTAAGTTTTGTATTGCCGACCAATTATGCCGCTTACGATCTGAAGGATTTTATCGATATTTTGAGCAGGATAACCATAGACTCTATTTATTATCACATCTTTGAGGCGCGCTTAAGGCTCGAGAAGAATACGAACGATTTTTCAAATTGGATAGAAACATCCATCGGAGACGAAAAATTGGCCAGGGAGATCTCTAAACTCGATCCCTACACCTTTACTCTTGAGGGGCTGAGGAATAAAGTGATCAAAATAGTCAAGAGAAGGGTACCCGATTGATATGGCAAGGATAGAAGAATATATTCCGATAGTAGGCCAGCCTATTATTGATGATCTAAAGCTTCTTGCCGAAAGATTAAAGGGGAAGGTAATACAGAATATAAATTCTACATCTGTCGGAGGCGGGGTCGCTGAGATCTTGCACAGGATCGTCCCTCTCTTAAAGGAACTCGGCGTTGACGCGCGTTGGGATTTAATAAAAGGCGGAGAGCAGTTTTTTGAGGCAACCAAAAAATTCCACAACGCCCTGCACGGCATGCCGGTCGAGATATCTCAGAAAGATTTTGATATATTTCTTGATACGAACCGCAGCAACGCCGAAGAAGTAAATATTTACGGTGACGTCGTTTTTATACATGATCCTCAGCCGGCAGCTTTAATAAGAAAGAAAAAGGAGAATAAATGGGTTTGGCGTTGCCATATCGACGTATCCGAACCCAATCAAAAAGTATGGGGATTTTTAAGAGGTTTTATCGATGGTTATGATGCGGCGGTATTCTCCGCGCCGGCATTTTCACAGAGGTTGCCTATAAGGCAATTTTTGATCTCCCCTTCGATAGATCCGCTAAGCGACAAGAACAAAGAACTGCCTCAGGAAGCGATAGATTCCGTATTGATAAAATACGGGATCCCAAAGGATAAGCCGATCATTACCCAGATCTCACGCTTTGACCGGTTAAAAGACCCGTTAGGAGTAATAGAGGTTTATAAGCAGGTAAAGAGATATTCGGATTGCCGTCTCATCTTAGCCGGAGGCGGCGCCTCAGACGACCCTGAAAGCGCGGAAGTCCTGTCGGAAGTAAAAGAGACCGCCAAGGACGACCCCGATATCCACATTTTGTTACTTCCGCAGAACGACATAGAGATAAACGCCTTACAGCGGGCATCGACAATCATACTGCAAAAATCGATAAGGGAAGGCTTTGGTCTTACCGTCGCGGAAGCTTTATGGAAGGCAAAACCGGTGGTTGCGTCTCACGTCGGCGGCATCCCTTTGCAAATAACCCATAAATATTCGGGATTGCTTTGTCATTCGACAGAAGGGGCGAGCTTCGCCGTTAAGCAGCTTTTGAACAGCCCGGATTATGCGCATAGATTGGGCGAAAGCGGCAGGGAACACATAAAAAATAATTTCTTGATAACGCGACATTTAAGGGACTACATGCTTTTGTTCCTTTCGCTGTATCATCCTGAAGATATAGTATATTTATGACGAATTGACTTTAAGGCAAGAAGTTGTTATAATTTCCTACCGTAAGACCGGTAGAGAGGATGGGCATGAATAATTTTATATCATATTTTGTGAGCGTCGTATTGACGGTTGTAGCGTCATCGTTTCTTGGGTTAACTCTCAAGCAGATTATGGTTGTCGCCGGATTTTCTTCGATTTTGTTCGGCGCCATCTTCTTCTGGCGCTATAGGCTTGCTTTTGCTTTTTTCGGGGTCGGCGCGTTATTAACTATGGGGTTGATAGACGTGCCTCATGTAATTGAATTTGCCGGTGTGGATATCATATTATTTTTGATCGGGATGATGATTGTAGTAGGATTTCTTGAGGAGAACGAATTTTTTGAACACCTTGTAGACAGGCTGATTGTCTTGGTCGACATGAACGGCAGAATGCTGTTAATAGTTATTCTCGTAGCCTCATTTGTTTTCGCGGCGCTGGTAGACGAGGTTACTTCGGTTCTTTTTATGATTTCCGCAATGTTAAATATCGTTTCGCGTTATAAGCTGAATCCCATCCCGTTTATTATGATGGTAGTTTTTACTACCAATATAGGCTCGAGCGCGACCGTCGTAGGAAACCCGGTCGGAGTCATGATAGCGCTGCGTAGCGGCCTTGGCTTTCTTGATTTCTTGCGGTGGGCTACCCCCATATCCATAATAGCCCTGTTGGTTACCATTCCGATCTGTTTTTTATATTTTTCAAAAGCCATAAATCAATTGCATCAAGCGATGCGCTCCACTAAAAGCGTCAAAGTTATAAAAGAAATCCTTGCGGAGGATACCTCCACGAGGAAGGGGATACTCGTTTCGGCAATTTTATTTTCCGGCGTTGTTTTAGGATTGATCTTCCATTCTCAGATCGAACACCTCTTCGGATTAACGAAAAATACGATGCTGCTGGGAGTGGCGCTGATAGGGGCCGCCGCCGCGTTACTACTCAGCAGGGGAAACGCGCGCGCTTTGGTTGAAAAGAGGGTTGATTGGTGGACTCTTTGTTTCTTTCTCTTTCTCTTCGCTTCCGTCGGCGCCCTTAAATATCAGGGAATCACGGAAGTTATAGCTCGGCGCATATTGGAAGTTTCCGCGAACAATCTCCCTGTCCTTATGGCGCTATGCATGTGGATATCCGGAGCGATGACGGCGGTTATGGATAACGTTCTAGCGGTCGCGACGTTTATCCCGATCATAAAAGATATGGGAGATATGGGCGTGCCGATATTCCCGCTTTGGTGGTCGGTGCTTTTCGGGAGCACATTATTGGGAAATCTTACGATTATAGGCAGTACGGCCAACATCGTGGCTGTGGGAATGCTGGAGCGCCGTAAATTAGGAGCGATTGGATTTCTCGAATGGTTAAAAGCAGGCGTTTTAGTGGCTATCCCTACCTTGCTTATCGCGCACCTGCTGCTTTTCTTGCAGCTTAAATGGATGATTCGATAGAATCGGTTAGAAGGTTTACCTTATTCTCGAAGACTTCCAGGATTCCCCTGCCGTTGGAATCGAACACTACGGGAGTATCTGTAATCCGCTTTATGATTATCTTTCCCGGCACAAGGTTCGCGATAAGGGGAGCGTGGTCGACCAATACCCCGAGATAGCCGAGTTCGCCCGGCGCTATAAGAGACGATATTTCACCTTCATAGAGGGTCTTTTCCGGGGTGGAGATATTTATTTTAAATAATCTTTCGGACATATGTTTTTACGCGCTCTCCCGTTTCAGTTGCTCGCCTCTTTCAATCGCTTCCTCGATAGGGCCGACCATGAAGAACGCCTGCTCCGGGACGTCGTCCAACTTACCCTCGAGTATCATCTTGAACCCTTTTATCGTGTCGGCGAGTTTCACGTATTTGCCCTTGATGCCGGTGAACGCCTCAGCCACAAAGAACGGCTGCGAGAAGAATTTCTGTATCTTCCTCGCGCGGACGACAGTCAATTTGTCCTCGTCGGAAAGCTCGTCGATACCGAGTATGGCTATGATATCCTGCAAATCCTTATATCTCTGGAGGATCTTCTGAACGTTTCTTGCCGTATTATAATGGTCCTCGCCCAGGATCCTGGGGTCGAGTATTCTCGAGGTCGAATCGAGGGGATCGACCGCAGGATATATGCCGAGGTCGGATATCTTACGCGATAGGACCGTTGTCGCGTCAAGATGCGAGAATGTCGTTGCCGGAGCAGGGTCGGTCAGGTCGTCGGCCGGGACGTAGATAGCCTGGACAGATGTGATCGAGCCGCGTTTTGTCGATGTGATCCTCTCCTGAAGTTCGGCCATCTCCGTGCCCAGGGTCGGCTGATAGCCTACGGCCGAGGGCATGCGACCGAGAAGTGTCGATACTTCAGAACCTGCCTGGACGAACCTGAATATATTATCTATGAAGAGGAGGACATTCATTCCTTCCTCGTCACGGAAATATTCGGCCATTGTAAGGGCCGAAAGGCCGACGCGCAGCCTCGCCCCGGGCGGCTCGTTCATCTGCCCGAAGACGAGGGCGGTTTTTTTGATAACACCGGATTCGTTTAATTCGAGCCAGAGGTCGTTTCCTTCCCTCGTGCGCTCGCCGACACCGCCGAAGACCGATACACCGCCGTGCTCTGTTGCGATAGTGCGTATAAGCTCCATGACTATAACGGTTTTTCCGACACC
>C687J26845_10002674_pt1 | contig 10218 bp, 8 predicted proteins | sample RifCSPlowO2_12_FD_26845 | JGI IMG/M metagenome (IMG submission 26845) | reverse complement strand
CTCTGGAGCGACGGCTTCGCGCTAACCTTCCGGCTGATAAAGAGTTCGAGCAAGGGCCACGTGGTCCCCGCAGCGAAGCCGGCTTCATCGACCAGCGCCTCGTCGTTGGCCTCAGCACAATTGGCCTCGGTGGTCTAATCGGCTCTCTCTGGGCTGACGATCCTGTAAATGGGGCTGTACTCGGGACACTTGCTGGCGGAGCACTTGGCTTCGGTACCCGCGGCTACCTGAAAGATGCTGTTGGTACACTAGATAATGCTTTCGGCATGGTCTCTACACGGCTCAAAAACGCTTCGCCTGCTCTGCATCAGCGCTTGCTGACTCATGAACAGCAGGTGCTCGAACAAACCCATCTTCAGCTCAACCGTACAGTCAAGTGGATGGAGGCCGCGACCAACCTACCGAAGGCTACGCGCACTGCTCTTGATACTGCTATCTTCATGAAGGATTCTGGCGCGATTGCCGAGATCAATAAAGGCAACCACGCGCTAGTAAACGGCTGGCGCGAGACTAGAAATACGCTAGTGGAGCTGGGCAAAAAGGCCCAAGCCCTCGGCCGATTCAAGGAAATGCTCGACGAATACTTCCCGCAGCGGGTCAAGGACTTTCGCGGGCTGAAGAAGGCACTGGACCAGCCAGTACGAGAGCGGATTGAAAAGCTGATCGAGGCGGCTGAGCAGAGGGCGCTGGCGCGCGGAGCAGCTCTGTCAGAAGTCGAGCGCGACTCGATTATCAATAGGGAGCTGCGTTCGCAGTTCCGCCCTGCGCAGTACCGCCCTGGCTATGCCAAGCCACGGAGCATTGAGCAGGTGGTAGAGACGATCAGGCCCTTCTACCACACGCCGCAAGAAGCTCTAGTAATCACCATCCGCGAGATCGTGAAGGATCTAGAGATGGCTAAGCTCTTCGGCCGCGATCTTGTGCAGAGAGTAGAAGAGGGACGGACCTATACTGACGTAGGGGCCTCCGTTGGAAATATTCTTGGCCGCGAACCAGCAGCCGGGCAGCTGAAGCCGGAGAAGTTCACTGAAGTCCAACAGATCCTCCTCTCTCGATTCGGGCCTGGCGAACGATCGCCGGCGAAGATTACGCAGGACTTGCAGAATCTCGGCTATGCAGGGCTACTCGGGGATATCCCCTCTGCGCTCGTGCAAATCGGCGATACACTTCTGTCCATTCCAGCTCACGGAGTACGCTCTACGATTATCGCTATGGGCAGGAAGCTGTCTGGGAACGCTCGGATCACAGCTAAGGATCTGTATCTTATGGATCATATCGCTGAAGATCTGGCGTTCGGCTCAACGCAGGTCGGGGCGAGCCGAACGAGACAGCGACTGGCGACTGCAGGCGGAGCAGCTGTTGGTGCAACAGCTGGAGCACTGCTTCAGGACGACATCAAAGGCGCGCTACCGGGAGCCGCCGCCGGCGCTTTCGTCGGCTACGCGAGTGTGGTAGGAACAGCAGCTGCGCTCAACAAGGTGCTCAAGCAAGGCGTATTCACACCGATTGATCGCTTTGGTAAGGATATTCAGCTCGGAGCCGCCCACCATAAGCTCTCGCGCTGGGCGCAGACGGAAAAAGGAATGAAGCGGTTGCGGGAGGAATACGGAGAGGCTTTCGGCGAGGAGTTTCAGCAGCTAGCAGCTGATCTCAGAACTAGCCGAATGACCCCGAACGTCCGCTCAGTTCTGTTCGCAGAACTCTCCCGGACCCAGCCGATTAGCAAGCTTGAAGCGCCGCTGCTCTTGCTACAGCACCCCAACGCCCGCCCAGCCTGGATGCTGAAACGGTTCATGCTCAAGCAAGCAGACTTTATCCGCCGCGAAGCCTACGATAAGATCAAGACCGGCGAGCCGCGGAAGATTGCAGCGGGGCTGAGGAACTTGATGGAATTTGTGGCTGTTCTGGGGCTCGGCGGGGCGACTAGTCAGCTGCTGCAAAATTTTATCCTCGGCCGCGACGTTGGCGAGCTGGGGAAGATGGATGTGCTGGAGAACGCGCTGAAGACCTTCGGCCTGTCGCGGTATGTACTGAACAAGATGACTCAGGGAGGTAAAGGGCCGTTTGAGGCTGTTGGTGGTGCACTGCTGCCGCCTTGGATGATTATGGACAAGATCATCACCGCAGACCCGGCGGCTGTCCAGTATATCCCTGTTGTTGGCCAGATCTACTACAACTGGGAGCTCGGCGGTCGGGAGAAGGCGGAGCTGGCTGAGGGCGCACGGGCGAAGAGAGAGGGGCGGGACGTAGAGCTGAGCGAGCGGGCGAAAGAATACAGGCGCGAGCGCCGCCGACGCGCTCGAGAACTAAGGAAGATACAATGACAACTGGCCGCGCGGATTACCTCGAGCTCGGTGATTGGAATGCAGTTTGCTACGAGTGCGGACGGAAGCGAAAGGCCGGCCAGATGGTCCGGCACTGGCAGGGATTCTACGTCTGCCCTGAGCACGTTAACAGTAAGCGGCAGCCACAGGACTTCGTACGGGGAGTACAGGATAAGCAAGCACCCCCTTGGACCCAGCCACCGCCAGAAGCTACCTTCGTGCTGTACTGTACCCCTAACGGACGAACAGCTATTACCGACTTCGCTATAGCCGAGTGTGCAATAGCTGAGTTCATTGATCCTGCCTTCGATCCAAACGGAGACTAAGCGTGGCTGACACTACATTCGTAGCGGTAACTACTAAGATACTGGCTGCCTGGCTGAACGCAGTTAATAACTGGGTTTACCGTGGAGCTAGACCGACCTTCGGTACGACCACGGGCGCAGCGAACGTCTACGTGCTAACGCTGCCAGCAACGAGCCTCTACACCGCAGTAGCGGAAGGAGACACGTTCATTTTCACAGCGCATCAGAGCAATCCTGGGGCAGCTACTTTCTCTGTCGTAGGGGGCGTGACGATTACGGCTGCAGCGATTCAACTGAACGGCGCGGCTCTCGCGGGGAATGAGATCAGGTCAGGAGGAGTCTATCAGGTTACTCGTGTAGGAGCAGTCTGGCAGATAGTAGGGATGCTGCAGAGCCCGCTGCCGGTTTCGCTGGGAGGAACAGGGGCGACCACGGCGGCTGCTGCTCGAACAGCGCTCGACGTGCCGAGTAACGCAGAAGCAATTCTTGACACGATCATCGACGCCGCAGGAGACCTGATCGTCGGCACGGCTGCGGATACGGTGGGGCGGCTTCCAGCGTCGTCTACAGTTGCAGCGCACGCCACAACCTGCGACATATGGAATTCGCGCGAGACGATTCTTTCCGGCAGCGCGGTCACGTTCACCGACATTGTTGACGCGGATTACGTCGGCCAAGTCGCATGGGTGAAGATGAACGCGGCGCACATCTGGACGCAGGGCGCGGTGTTCACGGTGCAGGGAGGTGCGACCTACACGACTGCGGCTGATGACTGGCTGCGTATCGAAGCGATCACCGTATCCACGTTCAGCGTGACGATCTTTCCGGTGAGTGGGCAATCAGTCGGCTACAAACTAGCCACCGAGCAGGCATCGACCTCCGGCGTGGCGATTGACTTCACTGGTATACCAGCAGGGACAAAACAGATTACTGTCTCATTCGTTGGAGTGAGCACGAATGGCACGTCAATCATACAAGTGCAACTTGGTGATGCTGGAGGGTTTGAGACTAGCGGCTATAGTGGAGCCGCGTGGAATCATACAGGAGGCTTAATATCCAACTATTCGGCAGGTTTTTTACTTTTAGGCGCCGGATCAGCTGCTGCGCTAAATCAGGGGTCAATGACGCTGACTCTTGAAGATTCTACGGACAATACCTGGTCTGAATGGCATGTTATTGGACGTAGTGATAATGCCGCTGGTAATTTGGGTGCTGGAACAAAGTCGCTCAGCGCTGGACTTACGCAACTTAGAATTACTACGGTCAACGGCACAGATGCCTTTGATGCCGGTGCCATCAACATTTCATACGAGTAACCACTATGACCTTACAGCGCATTGAAATGAACGTACAGACCGGCGAGCGCAAGGTGATCGACTTGACGCCGCAGGAGGAAGCAGACGCTTGGGCGCGCACCGCAGAGGAAGCCGCAAAACCCGTACCGCCCAAGCAGCTAACGGTTGCCGACCTTGAAGCGTTGCTCATCTCCAAGGGCGTGCTGACACAGGCCGACGTGGACGCGGTGAAATGACACCAGGAGATCGAATGCGAGCGGAGGCCATATGACTCTCGGTAACAAGCAACGACTGTTCGCCAAGCTAATAAGTGAGTTCCTAGTCTGGTGCTACGCTAATGACTACGAGGTTACCTTTGGCGAGGCTACTCGGCCGGAGTGGGTTGCTGAAATCTACGCACAGCAAGGTAAGGGTATTCGCAACACGCTGCACGCGAAACGGCTAGCTCTTGACATTAACTTGTTTACTGATCTCTCACTAGAGTCTGACGAGGATATCTACCAGAAGGACAGTGGGGCATATCTACCACTTGGCGAGAAGTGGAAGTCCATGCACCCGCTATGCAGGTGGGGCGGCGACTTCAGCCGTCCAGATGGAAACCATTTCTCACTTGAACACGAGGGCGTGCGATGAACCCGACGCTGAGGTACAAAGAAGGCTACGAATACCAAGTGTATGAGGACTACGCTATTCAGACTAACATTAAGCCCGAGGCGTTTATCCTTACAGGATTTATCCGACTGGACACCGACGGGGTGCTGTATGTCAAAGCTGGCTACGCCTGGGATGGGCCAAGCGGTCCAGCGATCGACACGAGGAACTTCATGATTGGGAGCCTCGTGCATGATGCTCTGTATCAGCTTATGCAAGAGGGGCATCTTGATCCAGCTGTCTATAGAAAGTCGGCGGACAGAGAGCTTGTTCGTCTTACCAAGAATGATGGCATGTCGTCATTCAGGCGGGCATGGGTCTACCAAGGAGTCAGGCTTGGTGGCGGGCCGGCGGCTCAGCCAGATAAAGGGGCTATCCTAACCGCGCCGTAGCTGCTATCCACTGATTGCGGATACAGCGAACGGTCTCTTCGCACTTGAAATCGCCTTGCTTGAACGCCATCTTGTGGTAGCGGACTGCGCGATCGCTGACGCCAAGACGCGCGGCGATCAGTGCGGTGCGCCGATGCAAGCAAAAGAATCCGTACTCGCAACAGTAGCCGAGCCCGTCACAAATCAAGTGCTTAACTGTTGGGCGCTGTCGTCTCTGTGTTGGCATCTGGGCGCGGGTTATCAGTGGATAATGGGAGCCCGGTATCTCTCAGATAAAACCGACCGTCCTTTGGGTTCTGCCAGAGGGTTAGCTGGCCAGAGCGAATAGCTCCGTTGCAGACCCCTTCGAAGTCGCGGAAGTCCGGGAAGTGCGCGTGGATCAGGCGATAAGCCTCGTCGTAAGGAACTGCTCCGCGCTGCTTGATTAGGCCGATAAAGCGCTCGGCCTGGACGGACTGTTCGGTTCTACCGATACGAGAGAAGACCTGCTCAAGGCTGTCCTCAACAGAGCAAAGCATCTGGTCGGCAACTTGAAGATCCTCTGCGGTGATGGTCAGTTCGTCTTTCTTGCTAGCGCATAGGATCATTGCGAGCTTATGCAGGTGGGTCTGCTTGCGTGCGATGTAGCCCATGAGCTTGTCGTCGTTATAGTGCTCCTTAGCCCCCGTCCACAGCTCACGATACCAACGGTCGCCCCAGACGTAAGCGTCCTCAGTTAGCTCGTAAGGGCCAACGAGGTTCATCGAGATATGCTCCAGGTCGTGGATCAAGGCACGCTTGATCTGGTCGTGCGCTGGTTTGTTCTTGATCGCGCGGGCGGGGTAAGAGACGAGCTTCTCCTTCTCATCGCCGAAAAGGAATATGCAGCGGGAGATCATGCCGCCACCCAGAGCGCTCCGCGGTACGTTGTCGGCGATCCAGGTCGGCGTGGTGGCTCCCTGGAGATTGATCCAGGGAGTGTCTACGGTATCGGAGCCAGACATCTTAGTGACCTTCTCGTAGCGCTTTGCCCCGTCGTAAAGCTCGATGAAGAGGTTGACGAGATCTTGATCCTTCGGATTGAGCAGAGAGCCGAGCTCTCTTGAGACCAGAGTAATTGGTGACATAGGATGCTCGTCGCCAGAGCCAGCTGGCCACTCAAAGGCTTCAGACGAGGCGGCGAAAGAGGTAGCTAGGGCCTGCCAGGTGATATTGTTCGGGCCGAACTTGATACCGGGTACCTCGCGGAGAAGGTTCGAGGACATGTCAGTGGTGGTGGACTTGGTGATGACTCCTGGCGGCCCGACGAAGATTATATACATGCCGGGCGTCCAGATNAACTGGTCCTGGTCGATCCAGACCTTACGGCGTAGAGCGCCGGCGATCGCGCTGATTCCGCTCCAAGCCCGCATGAATCTCGGAGATTCCATGTGCTCAGTGTAGTCGAGGAACACGCTGAGCCAGTCATCTAGAAGCCGAGCCACGCCGCCGCTCCTTCTGTAGCACGTTCTCTAGTTCTTCGGCGACTTTTCTAGCTTCAGCGCGGTCTAAACCATATCTCTCTTGTAGGATTTCTGCGCGGGCGCGTAGTCGGCGGCTCTGAATCCGCCTCTTTATACCTAGAAAACCAAGTGCTCGACGCATCAGCAATCGCCCCAGCTGACCTCTGATGTACCAACGTTAAAGGGGATAATCAGTGGGTCGTCGTATGGCACTACTACGCGAGACAGTTCCAGAATACGCGGAACAAGCTCTGCCTTTCTGTACGTCGGGAACTGACCTACTAATGAATCATGGACTTGAAGTAAGACCTCTATCGGGTTAAGCTTATGAAACAGTCGGTATATGCTGTCTAAGTCAGTTTGCCAGGAGCTTTCTAGTGCGTCTTGGAACAGGTTCATCCAGATACGATTTATGACTATAGAGACAGTAGACTGCGGAATCCACGCGACTGCTTCTGGCATGATCGAGTCATCTATCCTATCGAAAATGTACCAGCGATAGCCGAAGCGATTCTCGACATAGCGGCGACGACGGACTTCATCAATAATGCGATCTTGCCAGCCCTTAATGCCTTTATATGTGCCGAGATAGATGCGCTGAGCTCGCTCAGTCTCATGCACGGTGCGTCCTGTGTTAGCCGCGACGGTACGGGCCTTGCCTAAATAGTCTGTGGCGTGGCAGAAGACCTTTGAGAACTCTCGCTTGAGCTTCCGCGGGCCGCGATGATCAGGATACTTAGGGTGCCCTTCAACCAGTTCCTCAAGAGGCGGCGGCTCCTGGGCGTCAAGGACATAGACGTTAAGGAGATGGATATCTACCTTCTTGCGCAAGGCCTCCTTGAGCAGTGGATCACCGGCGTCCCAAGCCATAACAGCGAGATCAGCCCGATCTAAGTCTCCGTTGAAGAACGTAAATCCAGGATCTGGCCCGTACATCGCTCGAAGGTTAGGCAGGGAATACGGGTCGCCTATCATTTCGAAGTGCTGTCGCTGATCCCACTTGCCTACAGACTTGGACTTCTCGCTCGGAATGGTCTGGAGGTTGGCTCCGGAGCCGAAGGCATTTGTAGAGGAAGATAGTCGAAAGGTCTTTGGTGCAGACTTACCGGACTCTGAGCCGCCGATGTTAAAGCTACAGCGCATCCGGCCATCTGTATCACGCTTGGCGAACACGAAGTCACTGAGAAACTTGTTAAGGGTCCGTAGGTCAGCAACGCTGTTAGTGACAGGGCGCAAGAGAGGCTCGTGGTCTCCAATCTTCCGTAGGGCTTCGTCGTTACAAGTCGGCCTTGCCGGCTCTCCTTTCTTCGCACGTGTCATGATAACTGGCTGCTGTAGATCCTCATAGAACAGCGCCATCATCTGCTTCGGCGAGTCTATATTGATCTGACAGCCTAATACGTCTTGCATGAACTGTTCGCGGACAGAGAGCTGCTCTTGAATCTCGCCGGCGAGGAGCTTGGCGGCGGGCTCGACTACTCTGATTCCTCGCAGCATAGCCTTGAGAACAGGCCAGAACATCTGCTGCTGGAAAGCATGGACTTCTTGCGCTCGAGGCCAGCGAGGTTTCTTGTCCTCGCCGACAGGCAGAGTAGCTAGAGTCTTGAGGGTCGCCTGCTCGACCTCGCCGGCTTCGCGGGTATAGACGCAATCGTCGCAGTTATAGGCCCATCGCTGCTCCGCCGGGAGCTTCGGGTTCCACTCTTTCCCTTCGTCCTTCCAGTATACATACCAGTCAGCGTAGATACTGGCCTGGTAGTGCAGGGCTTTTGGCTTGTCGCTCCAGATCGTATGCTGGCTAATCATCGTATCTTGTGCCCCACGTGGTACGAAGAGCCACCAGCGATGCGTATACTGAGCATCGTACAGGCCGTTCTGCCAGCGAACGCGGGCGAGCGAATGCGTAAGCAGCTTGCGCAGCAACCAAATGATCTGAGTCTCTTCCTCTAAAGACCAGTAGCCCTCACTGCCATCATAGGCCATGATAGGGACGCAGATGCTGTCTAAGCGAGTCCAAGACAAGCTGAAGCACTCAATATGGTGGGAGCGAGTCTCGATGTCGAAGTCCAGCCATAGCTCTTCGTCGGCGTCCAGACGGCGCTGTAGCGCCCCGAGCGTTAACACTACTTGATCAAAGCTCGGCCGAAGGATGTATTGGCGGGCTGGCGGCTTCCAGGCCCCCGCCTCTGCCCCTGCCCGTGCGGCTCTCCGTAGATCCTGTACCACCTCGCTTCTATTACTCCACTCCCTCAGCACCGCGGCTGGGTGAATAGTGGGGATAACCTTAGTCACTCCTGCGTCGCTGGGCAGTCGCCGGGCGAAGCCCGGCTGGTGGACTAAGTGCGACCCGCGCCACTTCAGAATGCCCCAACGGTCCGTCAGTGCCCATAGAGCGAGATTGCCAAAGGCGACTATCACATTGGGCTGTACCGCGGCTATCTCCGCAGACAGCTTGCGATAGCCTTCATGAACGATAGGAAGGGCCCAGAGAGGATGGTTGCTGCCGAGGGGCAGATGCTGCGCTGTTCGGTCCTTCTTCTTGAACGCAATCCAGGCGCCGAGGTTGTTGTCNGGCGGCCTGTGNTTNATGACGTTAGAGGCGAAGCACTCCGAACGCATAATACCCGCTTCGTGCAGCATCCGGTTTAACTCCTGCCCGGAACTGCCGACGAACGGGATTCCTTGCTCGTCCTCCTCTTTCCCCCAGGCCTCGCCGACCAGCATTATGCGAGCTGGGATAGGCCCATCGCCGCGATGGGGCACTTAGATTAAGCCTTTCTCCGCAGCAATCCATTCCGTTATAACGATAGTGCCTTCGCCGCCTTTCAGCACTCCATGGCGCTCAGTAGTCTGGCTGAAGGGTATCCAGTATTTCTTGTCTCCTTCTATGATCTCGTAAGCGAGGTCGCTCTCGCGGCCGGTGAAAGTGACAGCGAGCTCGATAGTCGGACCTAGTGGGCCTTCTACGTCACGGAAGCGAGGCATTACTTTAACTCCTAGGTTAGTCCTTCTGGCTCTGGCTACGTGCTCAATGCACGTAGCCGCCTGACTGCGATCGCATACGTCGCGAGGTCGCTCTCTATCCCGGTCGCCCTGAGCTTAAGCTCCGTTGCAGCAGGGAAGATTGGGCCTGAGCCCGCAAAAGGGTCTAGGACGCGATCCCCGGCAGTTACTGACCTGCGAAGGAGATCAAGATAGAGCGCAACGGGCTTCTGTGCTTGGTGACCAAGGTTCTCGTCTTGTGCATAGGTAACAAGGTCGGAGTAGATCCGCGTAACTTTCTTCCTTCCCTTGTTGGCGTAGAGAATAAGCTCGTACTTGCGCTGCGGCCCCTCTTCAACCCAGGGCAGCCGATTTCCATTTGGCTTGTGCCAGACAATAGGTGTACGGAAGCACCTCCAGCCGGCGGCTGTAAGGATCGCCTTGAGCTCNTCGAAGNGGGTAACGTCGCAGAAACAGTATAGGTGAGCCTGAGGCTTAGCGACACGAAAGCCTTTATAGGCAAGGACCGTGGTGAGGTCTTTCCATGTTTCATAGTCGTCCTTGTAGCTATGCGCTCCAACTGGCACATGCCCGCCGGCGTCTCCGAACTCGTCGGCTCCAATACCGTAGGGAGGGTCTGTTAGGATTATGTCGAACTGCTCGGCGTCGGTGGCTGAAAGCCACTTGCGAGCGTCCTCGCATAGGAGCGTATGTGCAGTCTCTGCACTGTACGTCCGGCCGACTTCCGCTGCCAGAGCTATCCGTCGCGCGACATCTTCCTTGCGCTT
>C687J26845_10002670_pt1 | contig 10225 bp, 11 predicted proteins | sample RifCSPlowO2_12_FD_26845 | JGI IMG/M metagenome (IMG submission 26845) | reverse complement strand
CTTTACCTTTTCTAAGTTATTTCTATTCTGAATAACGAAACCATAACTGCTCAAGTATTCTTCAAGGTTTAATCGCTCTTTGATTTCACAAGTTCTCAACAGTTTTTTCCTTGGAAAAATCTGTACAAGCTCATTCTTGCCCAGCGGTATGTAGTCAATAATAACCTTCTGTCCTATTTCCCTGAATACTTCATAAGTAGCAAGAGCCATAAGCTTGTTTCCGCCAGTTATATTAACAACATACTCAACCTCACCATCAACCTTCTCTATAAGGCTTTCGATCTTACCCATACAATCAGACGGAGAATCCTGATCTACGATTACCTTTTGAATATTTTTAGAAGCAGGTAAAAGTTCCTTTAATTTCAAGGTATTTTCTATATACTCCACCCTTCTTTCTTTTTCCATCCTTTCTGTTGAAACAAACCAAAAGTCATCGGGTCTGTAGTATGCAGCAATGAGGATATTGGGAATGGTTTGTTCGCTGACAAGTGATACAAGAATTTTTTTCATGGTCATGTTTCCAGCAGAGGGAATTCTGGCAAATCTTCCCGTTTAATCCCTGAAAATTTCAAAATAACATCCAGGAGTTTTTCGTATGTGTCCTGGCTGACGGAGCGAAAGCCATGGGCAAGTATTGAGTTATTGCGGATGTCCAGCAATCCCCTGATTTCTTTCTCATAAAATCCAAAGAAGCTTTTTCCCAGTGGGTCATCGAGCCTTTTTAAAAGGTCGTAGGATACATAGAGCCCAAGCTTTATTTTATTATCTTTATTGTCCCGATACCTTGAAACGACCTCTTCTCGGACATCAACGGGGATTACATTTTCGTTCACGTTGGAGCTATCGATTCCGTAAGTTGATTTTAATTTGAACTGCGCAATTGCTTCCATAACTCGGTATAGGCGTGCTACAGCATCATCGTGTTTCGACTCAAGTTCAGCCCTTCTTCTGGCATTAGAAATTAAATCATGATTCAATAGCTCCTCGTTATCTTTGAGTCTATCCAGGAAATCAATGTTTTGAAGTAATCGATTTGCAAAACCTTCTAATTTTTTGTCATGCAAGGAATATGTCTTCAGAATATCTCTGCACGAATAGAGCTTGGTACGAGCGTCCTCATGTTTAAACCTATCCCATAGATCATAACCATTCGACATTACTTTCAACGCCTCGAAAAACGGCTTATATTTTTCACTTACTTTTTCTTCTATCATCGCAAATACATCCGATGCTGAAGAATACCTTGCCTTATTAAATAGAATGCATGCCTTTCGCTGATCCATCAGGGCAATTTCATTCCAGGGATTATCGAGATACAACATTTTTTCTTTACCATCAACCACCACACCAACCCCATTCTTTGACCTTTCCACGCCGCCAACATAAGAATAGACTGACGACCATTCAAGTGTTGCAATAGTTACTGCAACGGACATTGTCTTGGTACCGCCTGTATAATCCACGACAAGTTCACTTTCTTTCACATTCCACTTTTTCAATATATCCGGCAGCTTTGTCACTATCTCTTTATAGCATTCTGACAATCCTTCGGCATTTGGCGTTATGACCCAGTCCCAATGTCGTGGTTTAAAGCTTAAGTTAGGCAAAATATCATTATCCGTACTATTTTTTGTGGCTTCAGAGGTAAAGAAACAGATATATTCAGGTTTCTGTTCATTTAAACTTTTAATAATGGGTTGTGGACTTCCACCAACGGAGATAAGAATTGCTTTTGTTTTAGAATTCATTTGCATAGTACTTATACCTTAATATTTTATTTCCTCTTGACTGGTTAATATCACTATCATACAATAAACGCATATCATGGAGGTGTATAATATGCGTGCAACACTAAACATACCCGATGATCTCCTTTCTGAGGTGCAGAAGATTGCAGGAGAGAAATCCAAGACAAGGGCAATTATTATTGCCATGCGGGAATTTATAAAGGAAAAAAAACTGGAAAAACTCCTCGCACTCAAGGGCAAGGTGGAGATGGACTACAACTGGGAAAAAGAAGAAAAACTTGAACTTAAGACACAGAGAGAAAGGGAAAAGAGCCTTGAAAGTAAGCGGCATACTTCCTGATACCTGTGTCTGGATTGAATATTTCAAGCCCGGCGCCTCTGCATTAAAACAGACCCTCGAAAGACTGCTTTTGAACGAGAGTATTTTTGTTTGCGGTCCTATTTTATATGAATTGGTACAGGGTTTGAGATCAGATAAAGAAAAGACGGTTATCGTAGATGCCATGAAATCCCTTGAATATATAGAGATGTCCGAAGACCTCTGGGTCAAGGCAGGCGAAATATCTTCAACCCTCCGCAAAAGCGGAAAGACCTTACCGTTATCTGACGTCNTTATTGCTGCTATAGTCATAAAAAACAATCTTTCAATTTTTACCACAGACAAGCATTTTGAAGAAATCAAAGAAGTCCTCATTTATCCGATTGCGAGCATACAATAAAACACGGACAAACAATCCCCGTTCAATGCATACGGGGACATGGTTTGTCTGTGCCACCCCGTAATATTGAAATCTCTAACATTAACTTAACTTCTTGTTATTTATTATTATCAAAGGAAATTTCAATAGCATCTTTTAATATCTGATGCACAAAAGGGTTTTCTTCAGTAAAATCCTCCGGTCTAAACGGATGCAACTCTATCCTTGAATCTATTTTTATTAAATAAGGATTCATCCTCTTTCTATCATAGAAACCAATTCCAGTAAAATCTTTTGAAACGAGTGCGATATCAATATCACTCCATCTGTTAGCGGTTCCCCTTACGGAAGAACCAAATAATATTGCCCTTTCAAGACGAAGTCCACTGACAGAAACCATACTCAGGAATCTTTTAAGCTTTTCTAATATTTCATCTGAAACAACAACCATTGATACAACCCCTTTATTGCAACTCACCAGCTTCTTTCATGGCAAATTGCATAATATCGTCATGTATCCAGTATCCTTTATCGCGCATTCGCTGAATCGCAATACCGACGTTGTCAAGTATACCGCCTTTTTTAGCTTCAACCAAGATACGAGCAGTTCCGACTACCTGGAGTTTGTAGATTGTTCGGGCGATTTTTCTAGCCTTCCGTTCATCAATAAGAACATAATCAGCATTAACTTCACGGGAAAGCAGAATTACGGATGCCTCTCCAACATCCAAAACTGTCTTTATTAAAGGATCGTGAGGATTATGGATAGTTTGAATCTGAATCCATGATGCCTTCTTATAAGAGGAAAGACCAACACCAGCAACTTCACCCTGGAGTAACTCTTTATGCACTTCCTCTGGAATAATTATTTTTTGAAAAAGGCCACGAAGGATATCCAACCGATCAATCATCATAAGGGCTATGAGTGGACCGGTATTTGATACTAAAGAACCTTTCATAGTTTATCCTCAGCAAACTCAGCTTCCAGTTCTTCTCGGTCCCACGTAACACTAGCAGAACCGTAACGTTTGCAATTTAATAAAAACGTTACACGAGAAATGCCTGCCAATGATGCAGCCTGACCAGATGTCAAACGTCCAATTTCATAAAGTTTCACTGCAAGCGCAATCCTTGCTTCCTGTTCAAAGCTTTCCGGGCTTAAATTAAGTATAGCTAATATTGACTCCGGATATTCTATGGACAACTCCTTCATAAAAACCTCACTTTCATTTATTCAGTCCTTTTAAAGTTATTCCTCCTAAGTCCCCCTTAATAAAGGGGGATTCAGGGGGTTGTATTTTTTTAATTCTTTAATTATACCTTTGTTTGCTTTGAATAGTAGCCTTTTGTAGTGGCAATTCATGAATTGCCCTTACAGACAGAAATTCCTAACGTTGAATCAACCTTTTTGTTTTCAACACGAACTTAATTTTATAAACCCCATTGGATATTTACCCATAATAAGGTGTTTTGATTTCCCATATATTCTTTCAGTTCTGAGTTCCTGAGCAATTGTCATGGATATAAGACCGCTGCCCCAACCGAGGCGAAAGAGGTAACCGCCTTTTGCATGGTCAAGAATTTGTTGATAAACCTTGCCAATCACCTCTCCGTTACTGACACCACTTAAAAATGTATTCTTTTCCTCATTAAGTGCATTCCTATAAAAAGTGTCACAGGCTTCCAAGATGCTTTTTAGATTAATAGTCTCGTGCATTTTGTCTATACCACTTTCTCGGTTGCACAACACTTTCTTATCAAGGCTTATTTCAAGTTCCATTGAAAACGGTTTTCCAATAAGACTGCCATACGTTACTTCAGACAGTATCTGAATATTTGTTGGGTTGATACGTCCATCTTTTTTATTATAGTTTATGACTTCTCCAAAAAAGGTAGCCCCTTCTGGAAGAAAAGCGTCTTTAATTTTAATAGCACGAAATGGGTCTTTGTCCATGTCGAATCTCATTGTTCTATCTCTTCTTTCGGTATTTGCCTTCAATAATTCACCTTCAACTAAATCAGCCCTATTTTTTTCTCTTAGCGATTGACCAGTTCTCTTTAAATAATTCAAATAAGCGGTCCTAAGAGCGCCCTTTATTGAAGAACCTGGTAAATATGGCTTACCTCCTGTTCTAATAAAGGGTGACATTGGCAATTGATTTTCAGGTGCATCAAATCTTTCCTCATATCTTTTTTGTACGACACTGCTCACATTTACAGCCCATTCCGTATATTTTCCTGTATCTATATTGTTTCTAACAAACTTTCTTAATGCCGCCAGGGTGGTTTTTTGAGCATAATCTTTGCCAGTCAATTTCTTGAATTCCTCAGCTTTTTCACCCGATAGCGTTGAAAGCCACTCCTCTATATTCACCTTATAAAATTTGTCTTTTATCACATACTCAAGGGGTTCCAACTCTGTGCCATCTCCTATATGTACAGGGGTTAATATCTCCGCCTTTATCTTATATGTTTCCTGTCTTGGATAATTCATATAACCCTCACTTTTAAAGGAAGCGCAATGCCATAATGAACTATGTCTTTTTGTTTATGGACATTGGGTATCAAACCGCCATAAAAAGGTTTTTGGGCTGCTGTCAGAAATACAGAGCCAGGATTTAGCATGAGTGTCGGCATTTTATATGGTCCGCCATCGATACTCGCAGCCCAGTGTCCACCAATTTTACCGAACTTTGTTGATGTATCGTAAAAGCCATCATGAAAATCTCCACGTTTGGGGTGATAATGGGAAAGCGTCATAAAACCATTTGGATTATCAGACTCTGGCAAACCCCATCTTTCAATAAGCTCATAGTTAAATGACCCCCTGCCAACTGACTTATCTGCGCCATAGCCACTCCTGGCAATAAAATCAAATACCTCACTAAGCCTTTTTTCCCCAAAATAAGTATCTTCAATATAGACGCATAGTTCCATACCCTCTTTATAGAAAGTATCCTCTTTCGCAAATAACTTACCTTCGGTAACCCGGTCTGTTAACCGATTTTTAGAGTTATGCCAGACCTCTACCTGTTCTGTTTTCAAAATATCCTTGTTTTCAAGAAGGATTTCACCGAGTAGATGTTTCATATAGAGTTGGTAATACGAGAGATTGTTTTTGTGCATTTCTATTGCAGCTATTTCGACATACGGTAACTTCTTGAATGTCTTCATTTCCCTGGTAAAATCAAGCCTTGTCTGGTCACCTTTTCTGTATTCCTGCCACAATGCATCTTCTTCTGCAATAGAAAGTGGACGTAAAACAAGCATGGGAAGAAAATCATTTGGAAAACCGGACGATAAAATCAGTGGGACATTTTTGTCATCAAATGTCTTAAGAAACTTAAGAAGTTCATTCTCTCCTTTTAGATACCTCAATGCCCAGCAGATATGCCCAAATAAAGTATCAGAATGCAAAGGCGTTTGAAATGGCGAGCAGGGCGTTATGATTAATTTGTATTTTGCCATTGTCATACCCTTTTATTTTTGGTTGTAATTTCCTGATAACGGTCTTTAATATCTTCTTCCTTATCACCAACAAGCACCTTACCTGGAATAAATTTCCCAGCATTATCAGAAATGCCAAATTTTATTTGTCCATATCCTCTGCTGCCAGAACCTCCAAGCGCATCCTGTTCTAAAAGCCACAAACCATGAAGCAACCATTTGAAATTTGTCTTGTCAGTTTCTCCTTTATCGTTTATATCAAACACACGATAATCTATACGGAATGAAAACTCGGTGCCGGCTGGAACACGTTCGTATTGTCTTAAACTGCGATCTTTTGCCTTGCCTTTGAGGCGGTCGATGGCTGTCTCTGTCTTTTCTTCAACGTATAAGAGACCTTTTTTAAGTTGAAGTTCTTTTAATTTATCTTTTGAAGATTCAGTAACCCATCCATCCCTGAAAATAGCCCTGCCAGGGCCAAAGCCAACCTCGTCATCAGTCACTCCAAATATCCTGCATATCGGGCAGTTTGAATCTCTATTGCAATCTTTAAACTGATGAACATTGCCATTTTCGCCTAATTTACCCTCTATCTCCCATTCGAGGAGTGAACGGATCTTGCCTTTGATAGATGAACCTGGAATATATGGAAATTTGTCCAGGGGATTTCTTATAATCGGATTATCCATGCCTCCAATTTCAATAGTATCCTTAGATCCTCCAATTCTCAGCCCACTTACGCATTGAATAATTCCTGTAACAGTCTTGTATGCAATAAATTCCATGATTTTATCTCCCCTTAAAAAAGCCCATTACCGCTTCAAAGAAAAGCGCAAAATCATCAAATGCTTCTTTAGAAGTACTTTTATCAGAACCCTGTTCAATCATGCTTTTTAAATATTCAAATCCTGTTTTTCTCTTTTTTTCCGCTCTTGCATATGCATAGGCTGCTTTAGATTTTAAAAGCCCTACCATTGCCTCATTAGCTTGAAATCCACCAGCCTCTATGCGTGATTGTAAAGCCTTTACCTCGTTATAGAAGTTTCTGAGTGCTGTGGGTGTAACGCCATCACTATTATCATAAAGCAATTCGGACCATTCCTTTGCTTCTGATGTAAGCAGTTCCCTCCTTAACTGACTATTTGACCGAAAGACAATCTTTGGGGGATTGATTGTTTGTTCAGTTTGTTTACTGCCCTGTGAACTTTTACCTCCCTGCTTTTGTTTGCCTTTACCACCAAATTTATCCATTATTTCTTTTGGGAAATCTATCATCTCCCACCTCCTCTATTTTTGTAAAGTGTCCAGAATACAGGTATTTTAAGATTTTTCATGAGTTTTTTATCAAATACGTTCCCGACCACATACAATGGGTTTAACATATCAATAAACCTTTGGTTTAAGATGTTTCCTTGTTTGTCTTTCTTTTCTATATTTCTTCGCACATCCCTTGTCATAAGGGAATGGAATTTGAGTCCCTCGATAATTCCTCTCTCGGATGATAAATACATCTCATGATATTTCAACAATCTATAGAGAAAAGATGCGTTGACCTCCTCCTCAATAAAGGCGTTATTCAATGCACTCATGAACTTTTCTAAGTCTGAGAATTCATCCCATTGTACCGTTGTGTTGAATACTGTGATGCTGCTTTTCCCATCCTCGTCTTTAGATATTTTAAGATTATCATCAGCGCCTTTTGTTGCTAACTTGACCGGACTGCCAGGACGCATTAGATTAATGCCCATGGATATAGTTATATTGGGATTTCCTCCAACATATGATTTAAATTTCATTCCGATTTGACTACCCAGTAAAAGTGCATCTTCCCACGGCGCAATCAGGAGCAGGTCATCTCCACCAGCATAAACAGTGTAGGTCGTGGGGAATTTCTCTCTTATTTCTTCTATGAGCCAGCCGGTAAAGAAGTAATTCAACATCCTCGACAGACTTGCATATCTTGAGATTGAAAAGGCTTCTCTCAAACCGTTGCTAAATATAAAGCCCAGGTCATCCACATCTGCCTTGATAACGGCAAGATGGTCAACACCTTTACCATTGTTTTCCCTTATTGCGGAAGCGGATATACATTGAAATGTAAGATATTTCCATACCAGTTTTTTTCTTGATGGTATATTTTCTATACTATCTCCTTCAAGTTTACACGGGTTTCCACAATATCTACAGAGGGTATTTCCTTCCTCCGGATGCTCATTATTGAAATCGATATCGCCTTCTCTCGTTTCGGGGATATAGTTTGAGATGTATCGTCGTATAAATCCCTCATTTTTGTTACTTTCTCCATCTCCGATCTTCTCCAAAAGTATCCATTCATCGCCTCTACTTTTAAAAGAAAGGCTATATCCCATTAAGTCAAACTCGCCTTTGCCTTCTCCGTCGTAGAAGTATAAAAACGGTTGGGATATAAGTTCCTCTCCTAGCTTTTCTGAATCAGTGCACATCTGGCAGCGTTTTTCACCGCTATCCATTGGATAGATCTTACAAAATTCGCATGTATCTTTATCCCTTTGAAGAGACGCAAAGGCCTTTTGCATCGCAACATCAATCATCCCTTCGTTGTTCATTACGATATCTAAAAATCTTTTTTTCTTGGATAGTTCTACTGCCTGCCCCAACTCTTTATATTTTTCTGAGAATCTTTCCGAGCTAAAATCTTCTCCGGAAAGCGTAACACCGTAAGCAATATTAAGAGAAAGTTTGCCAAGAAATCGCTGGTAAAACCAAGTGTCTATCTCTCTCTTTAGTTTAAAAACTTCTTCTTTTGCAAACGATGTATTGGGTACAATTAGGACGAATCGTCCACCCGCATTCATAATCCTGCAACTTATTGGAAGATCGAGTCTTCTTAATATTTTAATAGAGGCAATTTCTGTCAAAAGGGAAAGATAGAAAGAACGCCCTCTGAGTATCTTACTCAATTTTTTAGGGTTTGATGAGCCTATTTCAAATATGAATTTCTGGATGCCAGAGAGGTCACCGGCAACAAGCATGAATTTGTCCATGTTGTCATTGGTAATTTCTTTTTCATCGAGATTACCGTAATGGTAATGATAAAGACAAGCTGCAATGGCTGACGATGTCGAAAGGTGATCATACAAAGAAACGTCATTGTATTTGTCCCTTGTATCGCTGGGCACACACCATAAAAATTCTTCAAAGAGTGATAAGTATCCATTGAATAATGAATTGAAATCTTTTGGATCAAAATTTATGAATTCTCCTCCAAATTCATTTATAAGTTTTTTATAACTATCCATTAGTTGTGTGAGTTCTTCTAATGGCACTGGAAAGATTCCCTTTGGGGATAACCTCTGGAGATTGTAATAACGAGGGGCGGGACGGACAACATCTTTCCCAATATCAACCCTTGTTAAAATTGACCTCAGTCGTGCATTTTTAAAATCTAATTCAGATGGTTCTTCGCCAAGCCTTTCGCTGGAGGAATAGCTATCGGCACGGCTTACGATATAAGCCAACGCCTTTGTGTGCGGGTCTTCAATTTTCTGTACCAATAGTTCATCGGGCATTTTGTAGTATTCATGGTGTCGTTGAACCAGGATTTTCAGCAACTCAAAATCAACCCAATCCTTGCCAATCCGTTTCTTAAATTCATCGCTCGAAACATAATCAGCCGAAAAGAGAGGATGCTTCCTTTTTACATCTGTTCGATTTAAGAACTTTCCAATATCATGCAACAGTCCAGCAAGCACCACCGTCTGATATTCCCTTTTCTGTTTTTCGTCCATAGTTTTCTCCGGTAATTTGTTCGTTGTTCGTGACCGTATTCCGTGACCGTGCGACACACCCCTCCTTCGACAAGTTCATGACAAGTCTTGGCTAAGGGGATTCGGACACCCTAAACGGACACGAATCACGACGTGAGCTTCTCTCAAACAGGTTTCTTACGGCCTACCATGCTATTATTTATTTCCATATTTACTCCCATGTTCTCGTATCTGATGTATCTCTTTCATTGCTTCTGGTTCGGGTACTCTATACCTTTTCCTTACCACCAATTCTGGATTAGGGCGTATTTGAAACAATTCTTCTTCCACTTTCTTACTACGGGTTCTAATCAAGTTTAGTAGTTCAACAGGAGATATATTTTTAGTTTTCTGATAAAACCGTTCCCGTATTTCATGTATTTCAGCCATAATATTAGGTTCTTTAATCATTTTCGATTACCTCCAAAGGGGTGCATACTTCCATTTCCTTATTTTGCAAGTTTTTTTACAACCCCCTTCATCCCCCTTTGTTAATGGGGATTTGGTTGCTGCTTTGCTGCGTTATGTTTTACTCGCTTTTCCC
>C687J26845_10002662_pt1 | contig 10239 bp, 7 predicted proteins | sample RifCSPlowO2_12_FD_26845 | JGI IMG/M metagenome (IMG submission 26845) | reverse complement strand
CCCGCAATCGGCGGCGCCAGCGCCAGCAGGGTGGCGCCTGCCAGCAGCACCAGCCCCGCCGTGCCCCGGGCCGGGGCGTCGGCGGCCTGGCCCAGGCCCTTGAGGGTTTGCGCCGGGGGCAGGGCCTGGGCCGCGCGTGCAGGCCACCAGCCGCCCGCCAGCGCGGCCGCCAGGCCGAGGGTGCCGTAGAGCAGCGCCGCCGTGCAGCTCCAGCGAAGTGGCGGCTCCACCCCTGCGAAGTAACCTCCCCCCAGGTCGCCGCCGAGCAGGCGCAGCGCGGTGGCGGCCAGCAGGGTGCCCAGTGCGATGCCGGTGGCGCTGCCCACCAGCCCGAGCAGCCCCGCCTCGGCCAGCACCAGGGTCAGGCGCTGGTGCGGTGTGGCGCCCAGCACGGCCAGCAGGGCAAACTGCGGCGCGCGCCGCGCCACGCTCAGCGCCAGCACCGAAAACACCAGAAAAGCCCCGGTGAACAGCGCCACCAGCGCCAGCACCGTGAGGTTGACGCGGTAGGCGCGCGACAGGTTGCTGATGCGCTCGGCCGCGTCGCCGGGTTCGGCCAGCAGCGCGTGGGCGGGCCAGTCCGGCAGGGCGCGCAGGGCCTGGGAAAAGGCACTGCGATCCGTGCCGGGGCGCAGTTGCAGGTCGATGCGGCTGAGCTGCCCACCGCGCCCGAACAGATCTTGCGCGGCGCCGAGGTCCATCACCGCGAGGGGCGCGCCGCCGGCGGCCACGGTGCCCACCACGCGCACAGGCCAGGCCTGCGGGCCGGAGCGCAGCGTGATGGCGGGCGGGGTGCCCGCGCCGTCGGCCGGCAGGCCCAGCGCCTGCAGCGCCGCCGCGTTGAGGAACACGGTGGCAGGGGCGAACAGCGCAAAGCGGTCGGCGCCATCCCAGGGGCGCGGCATGAGCGCCGGGGCCATGGCGGGCAGGAGCAGGGCGTCGGCGCCCAGCACGCGCAGCGGCACGCGGGTCGCTGCGTCGTCTGGTGCAGACGGGCTGGCCAGGGCGGTGAGTTCCAGCACCGGGCTGGCGCGCGCCACCTGCGGGTGCGTGGCCAGGTGGCCATACAGCGCTTCGGGCAGCGGGCCCTGCATGGCACGCACTTCCAGGTCGGGCTGGCCGTTGACGGTGCGCACCGCCTGGGCGAATTCATCGAGCGCCGAGGCGTTGATCACCTGCACCGCGAAGGCCAGGGCCACGCCCAGCATCACGGCCGCCACCGCCGCCGCGCTGCGCCAGGGGTGGCGCCGCAGGTCCTGCCAGGAGAAGGTGCGCAGCAGTGCGAGCATGGGCCTATTGTGCGACGCGCCGGACAGGCGCGCTCCCTTGAAATTTTCCGTGCCGGACGCATACTTCTCCATGGAAGCCGCCGTATGCGTGGCGGCCCATTGGATGAACCCTTTTCGAGGAGCTTGACCATGAACTCTCTGGTATCGCGTGGCAGTCTGTTCGACGATTTCTTCAAGGACATTGCGCCCGGTTTCTATGTGCGGCCGCTGCATGGCGACAACCTGCCCGCGCCGTCGCAGGTCAAGGTCGATGTGAAGGAAACCGATGGGGGCTACACCGTGCAGGCCGAGGTGCCGGGCGTGCCCAAGGAAGATATCCATGTCTCCATCGACGGCAACGTGGTGAGCCTGCGCGCCGAAGTGCGCCAGTTGGACCAGCAGACCGAGGGTGAGAAGGTGCTGCGCTCGGAGCGCTACTTCGGCTCGGTGGCGCGCAGCTTCCAGTTGCCCGCCGACATCGACGCCGGCCAGGCCAAGGCGAAGTACGACAACGGCATCCTCACGCTGACGCTGCCCAAGAAGCTGAGCAACGCCGCCCAGCGCCTCAATATCGAATAAGAGCGGCTCAAAAAACTCTTCTGGCGTCGTTGCTGCGTCTTGTCGTACTGCGTGTACTGCCTGCGACGCAGCGCCTAGCCAGAACCGCTTCGCTGAGTTTTGTCAGCCGCTCCAAGCCGTCAGCCGATCCCGTCGCTGCGCAGGCGCAGCACCCGGTCGGCCCGCGCGGCGGCGGTGTCCGAGTGCGTGACCAGCACCAGCGAGGCGCCGTGCTGGCGCGTCTGCGCAACCAGCAGGTCCATCACGCGCGCTGCCGTGCCGGGGTCGAGGTTGCCCGTGGGTTCGTCGGCCAGCAGCAGGGCCGGGCGGTGCACCAGCGCGCGGGCCAGGGCCACGCGCTGCAGTTGCCCGCCGCTGAGTTGCTGCGGCAGCCGCGCGCCCAGGTCGTCGAGGCCCACGGCGGCAAGCATTTCTTGCACCCGCGCGGGCTCATGGCGGCCCAGCAGCATCAGCGGCAGGGCCACGTTCTGCGCCACGTCCAGGTGCGGCAGCACATGGAAGGCCTGGAACACAAAGCCCACCTGTGCGCGCCGCCACAGCGCACGCCCGGTGTCGTCCAGTGCGCCGAGGTCGGTGCTGCCATGCGTGATGCGCCCGGCATCCCAGTGGTCCAGCCCGGCCATGCAGTTGAGCAGGGTGGACTTGCCCACGCCCGAGTCGCCCACGATGGCGACGAACTCGCCGGGCTGCACGCTCAGGTGCACGTTCTCGAACACGGTGGCCTCGCCGTAGCGCTTGGCCAGGCCGTCCACCACCAGCAGGCTCATGGCGCGCTGCCGTCCAGCCGTGCCAGTACGGCGTGCACCAGATCGGCCACAGCGGTGGGACGGTCGCAGGCGATGGCCTGGCGCTGCGGCATGCTGCGCAGCCAGGTGATCTGGCGCTTGGCCAGCTGCCGCGTGGCGGCGATGCCGCGCTCGCGCAGCATGTTCATATTGAGGGGCGTACCGGCCGGGCGACGGGCCTGCCAGTCGAATTCTTCCCACGCCTGGCGGTAGCCCACGCAGCGCATCGAGGGCAGGTCGGGGTGCAGGTCGCCACGCCCACGCAGGCCGCGCACCTCGTCCACGAAGCCGGCCGCCAGCATGGCGTCGAAGCGCTGGGCGATGCGCTCGTGCAGCCAGGCACGGTTTTCAGGTTCTAAAGAAAAAAGGGCTGTAGCGCTTGTGGGACGTGCGCTGTCGGCTCCTGTTTTGATAGTGTGAAAACTCGACAGAGGGCGGCCCGATACCTGCCACACCTCCAGCGCGCGCTGGATGCGCTGGCTGTCGCCGGGCGCCAGGCGCGCGGCGGTGACCGGGTCCACGCGCGCCAGCTCGGCGTGCATGCCGCTCCAGCCAATTTCGGCGGCCTGGGCTTCAAGCTGCGCACGCACGGCGGGGTCGGCGGCGGGCATGTCGTCGATGCCGTCCAGCAGCGCCTTGAAGTACAGCATGGTGCCGCCCACCAGCAGCGGCAGCGCACCGCGCGCGCGAATCTCGGTAATCAGCCGCGTGGCGTCCTGCACGAACTCGGCGGCGCTGTACGGCTGCAGCGGGTCGCGGATGTCGATCAGGTGGTGCGGCACGAAGGCGCGCTCTTCCAGCGTGGGTTTGGCCGTGCCGATGTCCATGCCCCGGTACACCAGGGCCGAATCGACGCTGATGATCTCCACCGGCATGCGTTTGCCGATCACGGCGGCCAGTGCCAGTGCACCAGCGGTTTTGCCCGAGGCCGTGGGGCCGGCCAGGGCGATGGTTTGCGGGGCTTCAGGGGCGCTCACGCGGTTCTCCAAATTTTTGTACCAGGGTCCAGGCAGTGGCGGCGAGCAGCACCGACCAGAGCCATACGCCGTTGACGAGCGGCCAGATGCTGCCGTCTAGGTGCGCGCCCNCCCCCCAGCCGCCGATGGCGAAGGCGGCGAGCATCATCATGAATCCATTGAGCGCCGAGGCCACGCCCGCCGCCTGCGGGAAAGGCCCCACCGCGCCGGACTGCCCGCAGGGCTGGTGGATGCCGTGCCCGAGCATGAACAGATAGAAAGGCGCCAGCAGAGCCCAGGGCTGGTGCCAGCCTGCCCAGGCGGCCAACGCCATCAGCGTGCCGCCACTCAGGCTCAACGCCCCGGCCAGCGCCACGGTGCGGCGCAGCCCGTGGCGCGCCAGCAGCATGCGGCAGACGAAGGTGCCCACGAAGTAAGCCAGCGCGGTGGACAGCAGCACCCAGCCGTATTGCGTGCGGCTCAAACCCAGCACTTCGATGAACACGAACGAGGACGAGGCCAGAAAGGTGAACAGCCCGCCGTAGGCCGCCGTGGTCAGCAGCGAAAACGCCCAGAAGGTGGGGTGGCGCAGCACCGTGCCCCAGGTGCGCAGCAGTACGCCAGGCTGCAGCGCGTGCGGGTTCGGCGGTGCCAGCGTTTCGGGCATGCGCAGCGCCACCAGCGCCAGGGTCAGCACCGCGTAGCCCGTGAGTGCCAGCAGCGCCGCGCGCCAGCCCAGCCACACCGTCAGCAGGCCGCCCAGCGGCGCGCACACGCAGGCCACCACGCCCAGCCCGGTGAGGGCCTTGGACATGGCGCGCGCCCCGGCCAGCGGGCTGTAGAGGTCGCGCACGATGGCGCGTGCGCACATCACCACCGCGCCCATGGCGGCGCCCTGGGCGGTGCGCCAGGCGATCAGCAGCGCCATCGACGGCGCGAAGGCGCTGCCCAGCGAGGCCACGGTGTAGATGGCAAGGCCCGCCAGCAACACCGGGCGGCGGCCAAAGCGGTCGGACAGCGGCCCCCACACCAGTTGCGAGCAGCCAAAGGCCAGCAGCAGCGCGCTGAGCGTGAGCTGCCCGGCCGCGACGCTGGCAGACAGGTCGCGCGTGAGCGCGGGCAGGGCCGGGAGGTACAGGTCGGTGGTGACGGGCTGGATCGAGAGCAGCAGCGCGAGCAGCACGATGGTGAGCCCGGCATGGGTGTCTGCAACGGCGGCGCGGGCCGTGGCAACGGAGGAATCAGACATGCGCGGGAGGGTACCAGATGGCGGCGCAATGCACGCCATGGGCAGGGGGTTGGTCGCCTGTCCGCAGGGCTATGCGCAGGCGCCGCGCACGCTGCCCAGGTCGGTCACGCCTTCGAGCACCTTGTGCATGCCGTACTGCTGCAGGCGCAGCATGCCTTCGGCGGCGGCGCGCTCGAAGAGCTGCTCCACCGGCGCACGCGTTTGCACCAGCTTCTTGATGGCGGGCGTGGCTGTCATCAGCTCATAGATGCCGACGCGGCCCTTGTAGCCGCTGTGGTTGCAGTGCTCGCAGCCGCTGGCGTGGTAGAGCACGATGTCGCCGGCATCCTTCGCCCCGAAGCGCGTGCGCCAGCCGGCCACCACCTGTGCGGGGTCGAGTGCCGTGCCGGCGCAGTATTCCTGCGCCATCTGGTCCAGCTCTTCGTCGTCAGGCGCATGGGGTTTTTTGCACTTGGGGCACAGGCGCCGGGCCAGGCGCTGGCTGAGCACGCCGATCAGGGCGTCGGAAAAGTTGAACGGGTCCAGCCCCATGTCGAGCATGCGCACCACGCTTTCGGGAGCGCTGTTGGTGTGCAGCGTGGACATGACGAGGTGGCCCGTGAGCGAGGCCTCGATGGCGATGTGTGCGGTCTCGCTGTCGCGCATCTCGCCCACCATGATGATGTCCGGGTCGGCGCGCAGGAAGGCCCGCATGGCGGCGGCAAAGGTCAGGCCGATGCGCGACATCATCTGGATCTGGCGCAGCCCCTGGTGGGTGATCTCGATCGGGTCTTCCGCCGTCCAGATCTTGTTCTCCGGTGTGTTGACCTCGGCCAGCAACGAGTGCAGCGTGGTCGTCTTGCCCGAGCCCGTGGGCCCGCACACCAGGATGAGCCCGTAGCTGCGGTGCACCATGCGCTGGAGCTGCTCGGCCAGGGTGGTGTCCATGCCCAGCTTGTCCAGCGGGATCGGCTTGGACGACGCGAGCAGGCGCATCACCATGTCTTCAAGGCCGTTGGAGGTGGGCAGCACGGCCACGCGCAGCTCCAGCCGGGTGGGCGCGAAGCGCGAAAAATCGATCTTGCCGTCCTGCGGCATTCGGTGCTCCGAGATGTCCAGGTTGGCCATGATCTTGAGCCGCGAGAGCAGGGGCGCGCGCAGCACGAACGGAATGCGCAGGTACTCGCGCAGGTCGCCGTCCACGCGCAAGCGGATCAGCGAGGGCTGCGGCTCGGGGTACGACTCGATGTGGATGTCCGAGGCGCCCAGCTTCTGCGCATCGACGATCGTCTTGTTGACCAGCCGGACCACCAGCGAGTCGTTGTCGGACACCTGGTGGTACAGCTCGGCATGCCCCGGCGTGGCATCGTCCTGGCCCAGCCGCTTGGTGAGCTGGCGCAGTTCCTCCTCGATCGAGAGGTCGACGACATCGAAGGCCGCCTGCGAGTATTCGAGCGCGATGCGCGCCGCCAGCTCCTCGGCCGGTGCGATCACCGGCGTGATCTGCTTCAGGGCCGAGAAGCGCAGTTCGTCGAGGTAGTCGGTGTCGATGGGGCTTTCCACGGCCACGACCAGTGCCTTGTCGGTCAGCACCAGGGGCAGCACCTGGTGCTCGACGGCGAACTCCTTGGTCACCAGGGCCAGCACCTCGTGCCGGATGGTGAAGCCACCGAGCGCCACCAGCGGAATGTTGAGCTGTTCGGCCACGGCCTGCGTGAGCTGGTCATGCGTCAGTGCGCCCATCTCCACCAGGATGTGGCCCAGGCGGTGGTGCTGCGGGCCCTTCATGCGCCCCAGGGCCGTGAACATCTGCTCGCGCGACACCAGCCCCTGGTTGATGAGGATGTCGCCCAGGCGCACGGGCGAGAAGCTGCCGATCTCGCCGATCTTGTCCGTCAGCGCCTCGGGCGCGCTGATGGGGGTGCTGCCCCAGGGGGCGTGCGTGCCGTCCCCGCGTCGGCGCTTCTGCTCCTCCAGGGCCTGCTCGACGGTGGCCGGGCTCACCAGCCGGGCCTGCACGAGCTGCTGCCCCAGCAGCCCGCCCACCTGGTGGGATTCGAGTGCACTGCCGGGGATGAAGATGCGCACCGACAGCTCGGCCTCGGTCACCAGGTAGATGAAAAGGCCCTGGCCGGTTTTGACGAACCCCCGGGTCTGGCCGCGCAGCTGCTCGCCATCGACAAAGCGCACGAAGAACGGGCGCGTGTCCGGGTGAACGGCCTGGCCGCCTGCGGCCTGGTACTGCGCGGACAGCTCCGTGTCCGGCACCATCGGAATCGGCGGCAGGAGCTGGATGCTCTTGATATCCGCGAAATGCAGCGGCACGATGCTGGTGGCATTGCGCGGCACGAAAAGGGCCGTCTGGCGGTCGGGATCGAAATGGTCGATCTGCCCTTCGAGGGTCTTTCCGTCGGTGGTGAAGACGATGGCATCGACCCGCAAGGGGTCTGGCGCGGCTCTCCCATCCTTGAAGAAGGAGGGCAGAGGCCAGTGTTCCATGGACGGCGCGTGGCGCTCAGGCCAGCCGCGATGCGGCCTGCGCCTGGGTGGAGGTGTCGATCGACAGCTCGCCGGTGTCCGAGGCGTTGACGCCGGCCGCCAGGCGGATGCGCAGCGCCAGGTCGGTGCGCGAGTCGGCGTTGTGCAGGGCCTCCTCCAGCGAGATCTGCCCGTCCTTGAAGAGCTTGTAGAGGGCCTGGTCGAAGGTGCACATGCCGATCTCGGTGCTGTGGCCCATGGCCTCCTTGATGCCTGAAAACTCCCCCTTGGCGATCAGATCGGCGATGAAGGGCGAGGCGAGCAGCACCTCCACTGCGGGCACCAGCTTCTGGTGCAGCCCCGGGATGAGGCGCTGCGACACCACGCCCGCGAGGTTCAGGCTCAGGTCCTGCAGCAGCTGGTGGTGCGCGTCTTCGGGGAAGAAGTTGATGATGCGCTCCATCGCCTGGTTGGCGTTGTTGGCGTGCAGGGTGGACAGGCACAGGTGGCCTGTTTCTGCGTAGGCGATGGCCTGCTTCATGGTGTTGCGGTCGCGGATCTCGCCGATCATGATGACGTCGGGGGCCTCGCGCAGCGCATTCTTCAGGGCCTCCTCGTAGGACTGGGTGTCGATGCCCACCTCCCGCTGGTCCACTACGGAGAGCTTGTGGGCGTGCAGGAATTCGAGCGGGTCTTCGATGGTGAGGATGTGTCCTGTCGCGTTCTCGTTGCGGTAGTTGATCATCGAGGCCAGCGTGGTGGACTTGCCTGACCCGGTGGCGCCGGTCACCAGCACCAGCCCGCGTTTGCGCATCACCAGGCGCTCGAGCACCGGGGGCAGGCCCAGCTCGGCCAGCGGCGGAATCTTGTTCTTGATGTAGCGGATGACCATGCCGGTTTCGCCGCGCTGCATGAACACGTTCACCCGGAACCGCCCCAGGCCTTCGGCCGACATGGACAGGTTCATCTCCATGCGCGCCTCGAACTCGGCGATCTGTTTCTCGGTCATGACCGAATAGGCCAGCTGCTTGACTTCGCCCGGCGCCAGTGTCGGCATCTTCAGGGGGTGGGTGACGCCCTCGATCTTGATGTTGACGGGCGCACCGACGCTGAAGAACAGGTCAGAGGCACCCTTTTCCACCATCACGTTCAAAAAACTGAATACTTCCACGGAACACCTCGCACGGAGTGGGCCACACTGGGCACTGGCCCGGGTGCGACGGGCGTGCAGCCCGGCATCGCCCGCCCATGCCGCCGATGGTAGCAACAACGCTGCATCTCGGGGGGGTCTTGGCCCCATGGCGCGACCAAAGAAAAAGGGGCCGAAGCCCCTTTGCCGTTGGCGGTTGCAGGATGCTCAGATCACGCCCTGGGCGAGCATGGCGTCGGCGACCTTCACGAAACCGGCCACGTTGGCGCCGTCGATGTAGCTCACGCTGCCATCGGCGCGCTTGCCGTGTTGCAGGCAGGCAGCATGGATGCCCTGCATGATCTGCAGCAGGCGGCCATCGACTTCATCGCGCGTCCACGACAGGCGCATGGCGTTCTGGCTCATCTCCAGGCCCGAGGTGGCCACGCCACCCGCGTTGCTGGCCTTGCCCGGTGCGTAGAGCACGCCCGCAGCCTCGAAGGCCTTGGCGGCTTCGATGGTCGAGGGCATGTTGGCGCCTTCGGCGACGCACAGCACGCCGTTCTTGATGAGCGTGGCGGCGTCTTTCTCGTCCAGCTCGTTCTGCGTGGCGCAGGGCAGGGCCACGTCCACCGGCACATGCCAGGGGCGCACGCCAGCCTCGAACTTCACACCGGTGCGCTGGGCGTAGTCGCTCACGCGGCCGTACAGGTGGTTCTTCACTTCCATCAGCTCGGCCAGCTTTTCGGTGGTGAAACCTTCCTCGTCGATGATGGTGCCGCTCGAATCGGACACCGTGATCACCTTGGCGCCGAGCTGCATGGCCTTTTCCACGGCGTACTGGGCCACATTGCCCGACCCGGACACGGACACGCGCAGGCCGTCAAACGAGCGGCCGCGGGTCTTGAGCATTTCATCGGCGAAGTACACCGTGCCGTAGCCGGTGGCTTCGGGGCGGATCAGCGAGCCGCCGAACGACAGGCCCTTGCCCGTGAATACGCAGTCCGAGCGGTTGCTGAGCTTCTTGTACATGCCGGCGATGAAACCCACTTCGCGGCCGCCCACGCCGATGTCGCCCGCAGGCACGTCGGTGTCGGCACCCACATGGCGGAACAGCTCGCTGGCGAAGGCCTGGCAGAAGCGCATGACTTCCGCAGGGCTCTTGCCCTTGGGATCGAAATCCGAGCCGCCCTTGCCGCCGCCCATGGGCAGGGTGGTCAGCGCGTTCTTGAAGGTCTGCTCGAACGCCAGGAACTTCAGCACCGACAGATTCACCGAGGGGTGGAAGCGCAGGCCGCCCTTGTAGGGGCCGATGGCCATGCTGTGCTGGATGCGATAGCCGCGGTTGACCTGCACGGTGCCGTGGTCGTCCACCCAGGACACGCGGAACATGATGATGCGCTCGGGCTCCACCAGGCGCTCCAGCAGGCCGTGTTCGGCGTAACGGGGGTGCTTCTCGATGAACGGCCACAGGCTTTCCATCACTTCAGTGACAGCCTGGAGGAATTCAGGCTGACCGGGGTTGCGTTGCGCTACCTGCGCCAGGAAGCTGCCTACGGACTCGTACTTCATATTCAGGGGCCTTATGGGGATGGAAATAACGCGGGCAATGCGGCACCGCAGCACAGGATTATGCCAAAACGACATGAACAAATGCACCAAAGCTATGCATGAATACCTGACATGGTGCAAAGAGTGAGCGAAAAAAGTGCGTGCATGCATTCATTTGGTGCAAATCGTGGCGGGCGGAGACGTTCACGCCGCTGTCATGCGACGGCATCAGAGTGGGCGGTTTAGAACCCACAGAGGAGATCCT
>C687J26845_10002660_pt1 | contig 10243 bp, 7 predicted proteins | sample RifCSPlowO2_12_FD_26845 | JGI IMG/M metagenome (IMG submission 26845) | reverse complement strand
AGCGAAATCCGGTAACTCATGATCGGCGCCAGCAATCCCGATCCCGCGGCGACCAGTCCGACCACGACCAGGAGCCAGCCAAAGTCCAGGGCCACGGGCAGGAGAACCAGCCCGCCCGCCATGACCGCGAAGGCCGGTGGCGCGATGAAGTGAATGGGCCACCGCTTGATCAGGTAAGGAAACACGAGTACCTGGGTCCCGATCATCACCAGCATGCACGCCACGAACATCTGACTGAGTCGATCCGGGCCGAAACCGAGGATTTGTTGTCCATGCAAAGTGACTCCGACTTCGAAGCTGCCCAGGCCGAACATCATGAGGAGCGTCAGCAGCAGCAGGACGTTGACCGATCTTGAGTCATGCGATGTAAAGGGTTTGTCGGCAGCCGGGAGCACTGCTGCGTTCCCCGCGTACCGGGGCATCTCCAGGTAGGTGAGGAGCCAAACCGCCGCGCCCAGCGCTGCCGCCACGAGGAACGGCATTGAAACCAGGTCCACACCCGTGCGCCCGGCAAAAGAAGATAGCCATTGCCCGCTCGCGTCCGACAACCATCCGCCCAGCATCGGCCCTGCCAGGAAACCGAGGAGACCTGCCGTGCCCATCCAGGCAAACCGCCGAGCGCGCAATTCCGGCACCCCCATGTCGGCGATGTAGGCCGAGGCGACGGGCAGAACTGACGAAGCGAATAATCCGCCCAGAATGCGCGAAGCGTAGGCAAATCCCAAGTTGGGGGAAAGTCCGAACGTTCCCAGCATCACGACAAAGCCGCCCAGGCCGGCCAGAATGACGGGCCGCCTGCCAACGTTGTCGGACAGCCGGCCCCACAGCGGCGCAAACAGAAACATCGCGAATGCGTATACGCCGGTTATCATCCCAACGTGCCAGGACACCGAGAACCGGCTCGAGTCCGCAAGCAGAGGCTCCAGGAAAAACGGCAGCATGGGCAGCGCGACGCCGTAACCAAGCGCTACCACGAACACCGATGCCATGAGCCAGAAGAACGGCCCGCTGTTCAATGGTGAAATCAGGTTATTCGTCATAAGTGTCGTTCAAGCTTGTCTTGGCTTCATCCCATGCTGGCGGTGATGCTTGATGTATTTCTCAGGCTCCGCCTCGAACGCCTGCCGGCACGCCCTGGCGCAGAAGTAGAAGGTCTTGCCCTGGTAAACGAATTCCGCAACTGCGGTTGTGCGGCTAACTTCCATGCCACAGACTGGATCCTTGAAGCTGCGTTCGTTACCTTGCTGTTTCATTGCTGACTCCTTAAGACTGGTCCTCATAGCCAGCGGCGCATCGCCCAGCCGACGCCCTCCAGCAGTTTTTTTGCCCAGCGCCGCCTGGCCCAAGTGTTCGCGATGATCTGCTGCGACTCGGACAGATCCTCAAGAAAATGCTGTTCCAGGAGCGCGCACTCGCGGGTCGCCTCCATCACCAAGATTAATTCATAGTTCAGGAAAAAACTGCGGTAGTCGAGATTGGCAGTCCCAAGCGTGGCCCGTCTTCCGTCGATCACGATGGTTTTCGCATGGAGCATGCGCGGCAGGTACTCGTAAATGCGCACCCCGGCGGACATCAGCTCGCTATAGAACGCGTGCGCTGCCCAGCGCGTGATCGGCACGTCGCTTTTCGACGGGACCAGCAGTCGCACGTCAATTCCGCGGCGCGCGGCTTTCATGAGACGCTGTTGCGTAAGCAGATCAGGCACGAAATAGGGCGTCGTCAGGTAGATGCGCTCTCGGGCCGAGGCGAATGCCTCTGAATAAAGACAGCGTATCTGATGGCGGCAGGCGCGCGTGTGGTTCGAGACCAGGCTGGTTGCGCGTCCGTTCTGCTGCGTTGGCATCCATTGGCGATGTCCTCGCCAGAACGCGTCGAATAACTTGGTCGCATGTTTTACCAACGAGCCTGAGATCTCTGCGTGAGTATCACGCCATCGCGACGCACCGAAAAATCGGCGCGAACTTTCCCGATGTATATTGAAACCACCGACGTAAGCCACACGTTCATCAATCACGAGCAACTTGCGGTGGTTGCGGCGGTTGTAGCGCAGCGGTTGGCGCCAGCTCCAGCGATGGAACCATCGCACGCGTACGTTCCGTTCGCGCAGGTGGCGTTGCAGCGCAAGCGACGAACTGCGCCACGCACCGGCTGCGTCAAGGTGCAGCCGCACATCGATGCCCGCCGCGGCGCGCTCGGCCAGCGCCTCGGCGAATTGCCACCCAATCTCATCGCTGGCGAAGATGTAGCTTTCCATGCGCACCGCGTGGCGGGCGCCTCGAATCGACGCGAGCATCGCCGCGTAGAGCTCATCGCCTTCGGTGAAGAGTTCCACTCCCGTCGGCTCGGACGGCGGCCCCGCGGCGTCGCTGGCAGGATCAACGCGGCAACCGCCCGCAGCGGCAGCGCTGGACTCGGATTGACGGGAAAGAAGATCCATGGCCTCAAGCGCCACCCGGACGGCGCGGATCCGACGGTCGATGAGGCGCCCGGTGACTTTCCGCACCTTCGTGCCGCGCCTCACCGTCACCAGCCGAGGGGGCATGACGTCCCTCGCTTGCCTGGGCCGAGTCCTTTCCGGCAATTGCGCCATCCCTTGCCTTGTCATTCAATCGAAACACACGGGTAGTACCGCTGGCGAATTCGCAGACCGTGTCGTCGACGCACAGGGAAATCGGCGGTGCCGCGCCATCGCGCCCGCGGACCATGAGCGAGTCGCGCGTCAGCCGCAGATCGAGTGAATGCCCGCGGTAGCGGATGCGCAGGTCGAGGCGCTCCATCTCCCGCGGCAATTCCGGATTGAGCCGCAGAACATCACCCCTTACCTCGATGCCCGTCGATACACGTTGCATCAGATCGACCGACCCGGCCATCGCACCGAGGTGGACGCCCTCCGCGGTGGTGCCCTGCTGGATGTCGGCCACGTCGCTTTGCAGCGCTTCGGCGAAGAAGTCCATCGCGCGCGGCCGATCGGAACGCGCCATGACCCAGGCATGCACTACACGGCACAGCGTGGAGCCGTGGGACGAACGGCCGATATAGTAGGCGATGTTGCGCGGAATGGTTTCGTATTCGAACGCATAGCCCAGACGCTCGAACAGTTCGCCGAGTTCTTCGGCGGAAAACAGGTAGAACAACATCAGCACGTCGGACTGTTTCGAGAGCTTGTAGCGGTTGGCGCTGTCGTTCTCGCCCTCGAGGATGAGATCGAGGCGCTGAATATTGCCGTAGCGCGCCCGGTAGTCCTCCCAATCGAGCTCACGCAATTTCTCGTAGCCCTCGAACTGGCTGATGATCCCGTCGTCATGAAACGGTACAACCATCCTGCGACTGATATCGCCCCAGCGCGCGATCTCCTCCGCCGACAAGCCAAGCCGCGTCGTAAGCTCGGCGCGACGCATTTCGGACAGCAGATCGAGCACCTCCAGCGCCCGGCACAGCACCCACACGGCCATGATGTTGGTATAGGCGTTGTTGTTGAGGCCGGGCGTTGTTGAATCCGGATAGCCGTCGTGAAACTCGTCGGGACCCATTACGCCGCGGATCTCGTAGCGCCCGCGCTCCTCATCGAGGATCGCGATGCTTGACCAGAAGCAGGCGATATCGAGGATCAGCTCCGCACCGTAGGAATGCAGAAACTCGATATCACGAGTGACCTGGAAGTACTGCCACACGTTGTAGGCGATGGCACTGCCCACGTGGCGCTGCAGGTAGGAGTTGTCGGGCACCCAGCGCTGCGAGCGCGGGTTCAGGTTGAGCGCCTGGGTCTCCTCCTGACCATCGCTTCCGCTCTGCCAGGGGAACATCGCTCCCTTGTGCCCGGCGGCCGCGGCGGCGGCGCGCGCCTCGCCCAGGCGCCGGTAGCGGTACATCAGGAGCGACCGGGTGATTTCGGGCATTCGATAATTGAAAAACGGGAAGATGAACAGCTCGTCCCAGAATATATGGCCCTGGTACGCTTCCCCGGTCCAGCCCCGCGCGGGCACCCCGATATCGAGTCCGATGGAGCTGGGCGAGACGGCCTGCAGCAGGTGAAACATGTTCAACCGAAGCAGCATCGGGACATTCGACTTGAACCCGGGATCGGCCGGCTGGATATGCACGTCGAAGCGGCGCCACAAGTGCTTCCAGGCAAGCATATGGACCGCCATCACGGCATCGAAGCGACCTGCGCGCGCGATCGCCTTGCGCGCCGCGAGCCTGCACTCGGAGATGGCGTGGTCGCGCGAGGTATAAAAAGAGGCCAGTTTCTCCAGCACCAGCGTCTCGCCTTGCTTGAGGTCGACTTTGAACTCCTGCCCGATGTATCCCGGTTCCTCGATCACCCGGCGCCGGACTTCGAGCAGCTGGCCGTCGACGAACGCCCGCGTTCGCGCCGCCTGCGCGACACGAACATTCGACTGGCAGGTGCGCACCAGCAGGCACACGCCGTCCTCGCCAACGGCCTCGCCTGCCAGCGGCTCCAGGTGCTTGTTGTTGAACTTGCGGTACAGCTTCGCGCCCGCGTTGGCGATGCGCCCGTCGATAGCGGAGCGCACCGTGACGCCTGCCGACCAGTTGTCGGCGGTCAACGCCAGTTCCAGCGCGCCCAGATGCATGTCGCCCATCGAGACCAGGCGGCGCTCCTTGAGCGTGCTGCGCCGCCCCTGGCCGTCCTCGAAGCTGATGGTCCGCAACAGCATGCCGTGCCGCAGATCGAGCTCCTGGCGGTAGGACAGGAGCTTGACAGTTCGGGCATCGAACCAGTCCTCCCCGCCGATGCCAAAATCGAGCGCGAGCCAGTTGGGGCAATTTACGAGATCCTCGTTCTCGACGATGCGGCCGGCAATGTTGGTGCGCAGCCGGTTGTAGCCGCCGGCGAGGTAAGTCCCCGGATAGTGAATGTCATCCGCCACCGCCCCGGCGGCGGCATCGCGCGTCCCGAAATAGCCATTCCCCAGTGTGCACAAGGCTTCGCGGATACCCTCCTGCGCTGGGTCGAAGTCCTCAAACACCAGTGACCACGCGGAAGGCGGCTCCCCTGCCACCTGAATCTGGCCGATATCGGTCACCACGACATCGGCGCCGGCATCGCGTAGCGCCTGCGCCTGTTCGCGGCGATCGACGCCGATGACGCAGCCGAACCGGCCGGCGCGCCCGGCCTCGACGCCGGCGATCGCGTCTTCCACGACGACGGCGCGCGCGGGCTCTGCCCCGAGGCGCCGTGCCGCCTCCAGAAAAGCATCCGGCGCCGGCTTGCCATTGAGTTCGAGGCGGGTGACGTCCGTCCCGTCCACGCGCGCATCGAACAGATGCGTGATACCCGCTGCCTCGAGCACCGCCGCGCAGTTGTTGCTGGAGGACACGACGGCGGTTTTGACCTCCTGCGCCCGGAGTTTGCGCACCAGCGCGATCGCCGCTTCATAGGGTTCGACGCCGTGCTGCTCCATCTGTTGCACGAAATACCGGTCCTTCAAATTGCCCAGCGCGCGCACGCTTTGAACGTCAGGGCCATCTTCGGGCGCGCCCAACGGCAACTCGATCCCGCGCGACTCGAGGAAGGCAGTTACGCCGTCGTAACGCGGCTTGCCGTCGACGTAGCGCGGGTAGTCGGCGGCCATATCGAAGGGGACGAACGGCTCGCCTGCCTGGGTGGCGCGCTGCTCGAGAAAACTGTCGAACAGTTTTTTCCAGACCACGGCGTGCACGCTCGCCGTCCTGGTCAGCACCCCGTCGAGATCGAACAGAACCGCGTCATAATCGCGCGGCGAGAGCGTGATCACGGGAAAGACAGCAGTCATATCGCCGTCACGCCATCCACGGTGGCATAGGGCAATCCAAAACACCCGCAAAGGCGCGCAATAACTCCAACTCGACTGCCGATGCTCTCTGATCGTGTGCGATGCTGGCGACACAGGCCTTCAGCAACCGGAATTTCGCCAGAGGTTTCAATTTTTCCAATTTTTCCAAGGCCAGATCCAGATCCGAAATCCTGATTTTATTTTTCGCCAGTAATGCCAGCCCGCTTGACTCCAGCGTTTGTGCTGCCGCAGCAAATGCTTCCTCCATACCACTCTGATTCTGAGCCCCGGCCTGGGCCATCACCGAGAGTACGAGTTCAATTTCCTTCTTGAGCTGTCCGGGATCGGAATAACGCGCCTTCATGGGCGCTAATTTGAAGAACTGCCCGTCGAGATGGTTGAACAGAATCTTCTGCAGTGACCACTCCAGCAGGTCAACCCTGGAGTCCATTTCGATCAACGCGATCAGATTTCCCCTGAACAGTTTGTACTGACTGAGCGATAACTGCTTTAACGCCGGAACGGCGATATCAATGACCGGCAAACGGTATTTGATATCCAGCTCATCCATCTGCGGCATCAACGTGAGCGTCAGTGCGTAAACATCCGGATCGGCATGCTCCTGTAATTGCTTCAATTGTCTGGGGCGAACCTCTTGCCCCTTGTCAAGCACCAGGGAATAGATGACTGCCCGGGCGCCGTAGGGTTCGCGCGCGGCCTCCTTGATGGCCATGGGCAACTTTGACAGCAGCGAGCGGGAATAATTGACTGCTTCCTGTTTCGGGTTGCCGATTTGATCTATCGCAGTCAGGACGTCGGCAACCGCTGCGCCGGCGGCGACAGTAGCGACCTTATTGGCAACTGCCTGGCGCGTCATGGTGTCTGATTCACCGGCCTGGTCCTCATCCTGAGCCCAGTCGGCCTGGTCGGAGAAATCGAACTTGCCGTCCCAATGAGGATCAATGCGTAAGATGCGCTTTGCCAGCGGCGGGTGCGTGGCGGACAACCACTGCATGAGGCCCGAAATCCCCTGGGCGAAAAAAGCATGGCTCACTTCGGGCGCGCCGGGGTTCTCCACTTTTGAACCGGACTCCAGCCCCCCGATTCTCTTCAATGCGCCCGCAATCCCGTTCGGGTTGCGCGTAAACTGAACCGCCGAGGCGTCTGCCAGGTATTCCCGTTGCCGGCTCACCGAGGCTTTTATCAGGCCGCCGAAGAACGTGCCTGCAAAACCGATGGCCATCAGCCCGATGGCGAGCGCCAATATCGCGATCGCGCCTTTGTCATTGCTGCGCCGGCGACTCGAAAATGACGTCGAATACAGCAGGTAATAGCCAATAATGCCCAGAATCAGGATGCCGTTCAGCGCGCCCATCAAGCGAATGTTGAGCCGCATATCGCCATTGAATATATGGCTGAACTCATGAGCAATGACGCCTTGCAGATGTTCTCGGCTCAAGTGATCGATAGCCCCCTGGGTAACTCCGATGATTGCATCGCGCGGCGAGAATCCCGCCGCAAACGCGTTAATGCCCGGTTCATTCGCAAGCAGATAAACCGGCGGCGCAGGCGTGCCGGAAGCGATGGCCATTTCTTCCACCACGTTTAACAGTTTGCGTTGCTTGAGGTCCTGCGTATTGCGTGGAATCAGTTGCCCGCCCAGCGACTCCGCGACAACCTTGCCACCCGCGGATAACGCGATGATCTTGTAGAGACTGCCCGCGAATACCACGACACCGACACCGGCACCTACAGCAGCAAATGTTTGCCAATCCATTTGCCGGATTAATGTCCCGCCATTACGCAACTGCTGACTATCGATAAATCCAAACACGATCATGATCAATACATTGGTCACGATGATCAAGGCGACCACGGCAAGAACAAACAGGAGGACAAGCAGAGTCGTGTTCTTGCGCACGCGGTCTTGCGATTCAAAGAAGTTCATCGTTTGAACGCCAGAATGAACAACCGCGATCAGAACGAGACTTTCGGCGCGGCCTGTATGGCCGTACTGTCTTCAAATTCCAATAACACCGCATCCTGCGCGTGGCCAAACATTGGGGCAAAGAAAACCGGCGGGAATGACTGTTTATAGATGTTATAGGTCATCACCTGGTCATTGAAGGCCTGCCGGGCGAAGGACACTTTGTTTTCAGTGGTCGTCAGTTGCTCGCTTAACTGCAGCATATTCTGACTGGCCTTGAGATCCGGATAGGCTTCCATCACCATTCTCATATTCATCAAGGCGCCGGACAGCTTGCCCTCGGCGCCGATCAGGCCCNTCATCGCCNCGGCGTCNCCCGGAGCCGCCGCCGCANTGGACAACATGGCTGATGCCTCATTACGCGCCGCGACCACCGATTCCAGGGTTTGCCGTTCGTGCTTGATGTAACCCTTGGCGGTCTCGACAAGATTTGGAATCAGATCGTAACGTCGTTTCAACTGCACTTCTATCTGTGCAAAGGCATTCTTATATCGATTCTTCAATGTGACCAATTTATTAAAAATCGCGATCACATAAAAAACCAACAGCGCAATGACAACCAATATGACTATTAGTGTGGTATCCATGTTTCTCGCCTTTATCGTAGTGTGCCTATTGTGACCAGGGAGGAGTTACTCGACGTTGTCGGCCACACGTCGGAACGTTTGACAAACGGCCGCCGTTCGCCCCATCGCGGAACGAACATTGGCAGCCGCCGCTGGTCGCCGCGGAAATCCTCGCCGAACCGGTCCAGCATACGTCGCTCCTCATCGCGCGCAAGCAGCGTCCGACTCACGGCATCAGCGAGTTGGCCGGGCTGTAGCCGTCCCCCCGGACCGCTTCAGGTAACGGTAATAGTCGCTGTCTGTCGTGAGGATCACCACCGAGTTTTTGTTCTGGCCCTCCTTGTATGCCTCGAGGGTTCGCGAGAAGGCGTAGAACTCGGGATCGCCGCTATAGGCCGCCCCATACACGCGCGTCGCCTCGGCGTCGGCTTTGCCCCGGATTTCCTGGACTCGCCGGTAGGCGGTGGAACGGATCTGGCGCAGTTCCTTCTCCATGGTCCCCAGGATCTCGGCGCTGCGGCCTTCGCCCTCGGATCGGAACTGGGCGGCGATCCGCTTGCGTTCCGAGATCATCCGGGCATAGACCTTCGCCCGCACGCTCTCCACGTAATCGAGGCGCTTGATGCGCACATCCACCAGCTCGATCCCGTACTGGGGGATGACCTTGCGGGCTTCGGCCAGGATGGTCCGGGTGATCTCCTCGCGCCCGCGGACGACCGCCTTCTTCAATTCCTCCCGCACCTCGGCGGGGACCTCCTCCAGAATCTCTCCCTCGGGAACTATCCACGAGGCGCTGCGGACCAGCTCCACCAGCTCGCTGCCCGAAACCTGGTCGCGCACCACGGAGTCGATGATGTCGTTCAGGCGCGATCGGGCGCCGGCCTCCGTGGCTACGCTCTCGAGGAATTTCTTGGCGTCGGCGATCCGCCAGCGGGCCGTAGTATCGACCCAGATGAACTCCCGCCCTTTGGTGGGGATCTGGTTGGGGTCGCCATCCCAGATAAGGAGGCGCTTTTCGAAACGGCGCGCCTCCTGAATGATGGGGAGCTTGACGTGCAGCCCTGCCTCGGTCACCGGTTCCCCCACGGGCCGGCCGAACTGGACGATCACCGCCTGCTCGCCCTCTTCCAGCGTGTAGAAGGTCCCGGAAAAGACGATGACGATCGCCAGTGCGAGGAACCCGAGTCCGATATTTAGCGTGTTCTTCATGGCTGATTCCCTCCTTTGACGCCTTCTGCCTGGCCGCTTCCCTTGCCTGCTGCGGCAGGCATCTGTCCCGACTCCAGGCGGAGCCAGGGCAGCAGGGCCTTTTGGTCGCTATCCACGATATACAGGGCCTTCGCTTCGGGCAGGATGCTCCCTATGGCCTCCAGGTAGAGGCGGCGGCGCGTGACTTCCGGAGCACGCTGATACTCCGCGAGAACGGCCCGGAATCGCGTTGCCTCTCCGTTCGCGCGGTTGACCCGCTCGACGGCGTAGCCCTCGGCCTCGGTGATCGTCCGGGTCGCCTCGCCGCGCGCCTTGGGAATCTCCTTATTGGCCTGCTCCTGCGCCTGGTTGATCGTCCGCTCCCGATCCTGGCGCGCCTCGTTCACCTCGTTGAAGGCGGGCTTGACGGTGTCCGGAGGCGTCACGTCCTGAAGCTCCACCGTGACCAGGCGAACGCCGGTCTCGTAGGCGCTGAGAATCTTTTGCATCTCCTCCTTGACCTCGGTGGACACGGCCACCCGGCCGACGGTAAGGACATCGCTCCCCAAGCGGTTGCCGACCACCCGGCGCATGACTGCCTCGGCGATGTCCCGGATCGTCTGCGGGGACTCGCGGACCCGGAACAGGTAGCGGACCGGGTCCTCGATCCGGTACTGGACGATCCACTGCACGTCGATCACGTTCAGGTCGCCTGTAAGCATCAG
>C687J26845_10002658_pt1 | contig 10245 bp, 12 predicted proteins | sample RifCSPlowO2_12_FD_26845 | JGI IMG/M metagenome (IMG submission 26845) | reverse complement strand
ACGGTGCTGCCGCCCTTGACCGGGCCGGCCTCGCGCGTCACGTTGCCGCCCGCGGCCTTGATCTTTTCGCAGGCCGCGTAGGCATCGGGCACGCCCAGGGCGATGTGGCCGTACGCCGTGCCGAGCTCGTAGCTCTCGGTGCCCCAGTTGTAGGTGAGTTCAATCTCTGCCTGCGCCGGGTTGCCCTCGTAGCCCACGAAGGCCAGCGAGTATTGGTACTCGGGGTTTTCCGACGTGCGCAGCAGCTGCATGCCGAGCACCTGGGTGTAGAAGTCGATCGAGCGCTGGAGGTTGCCCACGCGCAGCATGGTGTGGAGTAGTCGCATGCGGTCTATTTTGACGGCATTTCGAAGACCAGACAGGTCGTCGTGGCATGGGCGTAGAGCGTGCCGTCCGGGCCGATCAATTGCGCGTCGGCGGTGGCGAGCTGGCGCCCGCAGTGGATCACGCGGCCGATGGCGCGCACACGGGGCACTTTGGGCGTGAGCGCGCGCACGATGTTCACGCTGAGCTCGGCCGTGGTGTAGCCGCGCCCGGCGGGCATGCGGGTGTGCACCGCGCAACCCAGCGCCGAGTCGAGCAGGGTGGCGAACCAGCCACCGTGCACCGTCCCCATGGGGTTGAGATGCTGCGGGCCGGGCGTTCCCTGAAAGGTGGCGCTGCCGTCGCCGACGTCGATCACCAGGAAGTCCAGCGTTTTCGCGATGGCGGCATAGGGGATGTCGCCGCGCAGCATGGCTTGCATCATGTCCATGCCGCTCATGCCGGCCACCTGATCCGGGCGCGCCACGCCGGGGCCTGGCCCGGCGTCCAGGCGCCGCAGCACCTCCTGTTCTTCGGCCAGCCAGGTTTCCAGCATGTCGGGCTTGTTCATGGGGGATGCTCCTCAAGAAAGTTGTATATGCAACGATTGTAGATACAATCAGTTCCATGTCACCTGTCGCCACCGCGTCATACCCTGTTGCTCCCGAGGTCAAGCCCCTGGGTTGCACCAACCTCAAGCTGCGCCAGCTCACGCGCCGTGTCACGCAGCACTACGACCAGCACCTGGCGCGGGCCGGCCTCAAGATCACACAGTATTCGCTGCTGGCCCATGTGGACAAGCTCGGGCCGCTGGCGCCGGGCGAACTGGCGCGCCGCATGGAGATGGGCGCCTCCACGCTCACGCGCAACCTGCGGCCTCTGGTGGCAGCGGGCTGGGTGGAGATGGGTGAGGGTGCCGACGCGCGCGGCCGCCTCATCCACATCACCGACGCCGGGCGCGAGGTCCGTCGCCTGGCGCAGCGCCAGTGGAAGGCCGCGCAACTGGCGCTGAATCAAAAACTCGGCCTGGCCACCGTGGCCGCGCTGCATACCCTGCTGGACCAAGGGCTGGCCGCGTTTCACGCCGAGCCCGCCGAAGAGGACTGACGGCGCTGAAGCGCTCTGAAATGGCACTTTGGTGCGAAACCGCACGGTCTGGGCCATGGGCACGCTTCTTTCGTGAATATCTCACCAAAAACAGCACCGCGCTTGATGCACAGTGCGGGCCATGGCCCCGGTGCGATGAAGCCTTTTCGGTTATCGAAGCCCCTGGGCGGATATTCTGTCCCTTCGATGCCCAAGCACCCCGTCATCACCGTCAACGCCCCTGCCGATGAATGGTCCCGCCTGCAGGCCCTGCGCTCGCTGGCCGAGCTGGACACCGCGTCGGACACCACACTCGACGACCTCGTGCGCATGGCCGCGCGTGCCTTCCGTTGTCCGATTTCGGCCATCAGCCTGGTGAGCGACGACCGCCAGTGGCTCAAGGCCGCGTTTGGCCTGGAGTTGCGCCAGACCACCGACTTCCTGGTCTTTTGCGGCCAGACCATCCGGCACAACGGCGTGTTCGTGGTGTCCGATGCGGCCCTGGACCCGGACTGCGCCGAACACCCCCTGGTGACCGGGCACCCCCAGGTGCGCTTCTACGCCGGCGTGCCGATCCGGGTCGACGCGCACGTGGTGGGCACCCTGTTCGTGGTTGATCGCCAGCCCCGGACCCTGAATGAGGACGAGCGCGCGCTGCTGGTGGATCTGGCGCAGGCGGTCGAGCACCGCCTGGCCACTCTGCGCGAGCGCATGTACGCGCGCGAGCGTGAGAACGACTTCCGCGAACTGGCCGAGCAGATGCCCGGCATCGTCTACCGCGCCGCGCTCGACGAAGCCAGTTCCACGCTGTACGTCAGCTCGCGCATCCGGGAGCTGGGCTACACCGCCGAAGAGTGGATCGCCCGGCCCGACGCCTGGCTGCAGGCCCTGCACCCGGACGACCGCGAGCGTGTGCTCGGCGAACACGCCCGAGGTGTCGCGCGGGGTCAACCGTTTGAACTGCGGTACCGCCTGTGCGACGCCGCGGGCCGCTGGCGGCAGATTGAAGACGCGATCCGCATCGTGCGGCCCTCGGGCGACGCTGGCGTTTCGCTGATCCAGGGCGTGATGCTCGACGTCACCGACCATGCGCAGACACAGGGCCTGGACGATCTGCTGTTGCGGCACCTGCCCGACGGCGTGCTGCTGGTCGATGCCGGGCACCGGGTGCTGGAGGCCAACCCGCGGGCCGAACAGCTGCTGGGCCTGCCGCGCAACGCCTTGGTCCAGAGACCCTTGGCCGAGCTGTTCAACCTCGCCGTGTCGGAAGAGACCACGCGCCACCTGCTGGCCGGCGATGCCCAGGGCCTTGAATGGGACTACCGGCACCCGGATGGGAGCCTGCGCTACCTTGAAGACACCGCCCGCACGCTGGCCGATGGCCGGCAGATCCGCGTGCTGCGCGACGTGGCCCGCCAGCGCGAAGAATCGAACCGGCTGCGGCGCCTCTCGCTGGCCGCCGAACAGGCGTCCGAGGCCATCGTCATCACCGATCTGGCGGCCAACATCGAATACGTCAACCAGGCCGCGGTCACGTCCTCGGGCTACTCGCGCGAGGAGCTGATCGGGCGCAATTCGCGCATGTTGCAGTCGGGCCTCACGCCCATGACGCGCCACCGCAAGCTGTGGGCCACCCTCATCGCCGGCCGCTCCTGGCGGGGGTTTCTGAACAACCGGCGCAAGGACGGCAGCCTCTACATCGAGTTCGCCACCATCTCGCCGGTGCGCGCGCCCGACGGCCGGGTCACCCACTACCTGGCGGTGAAGGAAGACATCACCGAGAAGCGGCGCATGGGCGAAGACCTCAACCGCTACCGACACCACCTGGAGGATCTGGTGACGCAGCGCACCGACGAGCTGGAGCGGGCCCGGCGCGCGGCGGAAGCGGCGAGCACCGCCAAGAGCGATTTCCTGGCCACCATGAGCCACGAGATCCGCACCCCGATGAACGGGGTGATCGGCGTGGCCGACGTGTTGATGCGCTCCAGCCTGAACCCGCACCAGATGGAACTCACCGGCACCATCCGCGAGTCGGCCTTCGCGTTGCTGTCCATCATCGACGACATCCTCAACTACTCCAAGATCGAAGCGGGCCGCATGGTGCTGGAGCAGGCCCCGATGAACCTGCTGCGCCTGGCCGAAGGGGCCTGCGACGTGGTGCACCCGATGGCGCTGGTGCAGGGTGTGCGGTTGCATGTGTTCGCCGACCCGGCCCTGCCCGCGGCACTGATCGGGGACGCGGCCCGGGTGCGCCAGGTCATCATCAACCTGGTGGGCAACGCCATCAAGTTCTCTGCTGGACAGGACCGCCCGGGCCGCGTGGCGCTGCGCCTGCTGCCGCTGGCCGGTGGCGGCCTGCGGCTGGACGTGTCGGACAACGGCATCGGCATGTCGCCCGAGGTGCAGGCGCGCATCTTCCAGCCCTTCGAGCAAGGGGAAAGCTCCACCTCGCGCACCTACGGTGGCACCGGCCTGGGGCTGGTGATCTGCCAGCGGCTGGTGGACGCCATGGGCGGACGCATCCGGGTGGCGAGCACCCCCGGTGTGGGCAGCAGCTTCAGCGTGGAGCTGCCCCTGCCTGCCCACGGGGCCGAGCGCCCGGCGCCCGTGCCGCACGATCTGGACGGGCTGGAATGCGTGCTGGTGCTTGACGACGAGGCGCTGGTGCAGGACTGGGCCACCTACCTGAGCGCGGCCGGTGCGGTGGTCAGCCGGGGCGAGGCGCTGCCGGTGACGAACGCGCCGGTGGAGCTCAGCGCTGGCACCACGGTGCTGATCCTGTCGGTGGAGCGCCAGCGCCTGCTGCAGAGCCAGGGACAGAGCCTGCCGCCGGGGCTGCGCACGGTGCTCGTGCGCCACGCCGAGCGGGGCGCGCCGCGTTTCGTGCAGCCCACCGTGGTGGAACTCGAAGTCGGCGGCGTGCACCGCGACGAACTGCTGCTGGCCGTGGCCATGGCCGCCGGACGGGCCAGCGCCCTGCCCATGGACGCCGAACCTCCACAGAACGCCCAGGCGCCCGCGGTGCCCGACCCGGCGCAGGCGGCCGCGCAGGGGTGCCTGATTCTGGTGGCCGAAGACAATGCGATCAACCGCAAAGTGATCCGGCACCAGCTCGAATTGCTCGGGCTCGCTTCGGAGCTGGTGGCCAGTGGCCAGGACGCGCTGGACTGCTGGCGCGCCGATCCCGGGCGCTACGGGCTGCTGCTGACCGACCTGCACATGCCGGGCCTGGACGGGTTTGCGCTCGCCGCAGCGATCCGGCGCGAAGAGCCCACCGGCCAGCGCCTGCCGATCATCGCCTCCACGGCCAACGTGCAGGGGATGGACGCGGCCCGTTGCCGCGAGGTGGGCATGGACGCCTGCATGAGCAAGCCGGTTGCGCTGGACGTCTTGAACGACACCCTGCGGCATTGGCTGGGGCGTGGGAAAACCGGGGCCGGGCCGGTCGCCATGACCGCACCGCCCCCGCCGGCAGTGGCTGCGGTGTCGGCCCCCCGGGGCGATGCGGCGCTGCACGGGTTCGACGACAGCGCGTTGACGCGCCTGGTGGGGCCAGACGATGCCTTTCAGCTGGACCTGTGCCAGCGCTACCTCGACAGTCTGGATCAGGCCCTGGACGACATCGGCCGCGCCATCGCCTCCGAAGACTGGCGCGCGGCCGGCCTGGTGGCCCACCGGCTCAGGACCTCCACGCTCGCCCTGGGCGCCGTCGGACTGGGGCGGGTCTTCGAGGCCATGGAGATCGCCGGCCGCGAGAACGACGCGCAGGCCCTGCGCCAGCAGGCGCTGTGGCTGGGGCCGGCCGCGGACACGGTTCGCCGCCACCTGCGGCGCCAATAGCTCGCGACCCCGGTCACGGCCGTGGCGGGTGGGCCGCGGCCTTTCGCCCGGTCACACCGGAACCGTGTAGTTCAGCGTCATGCGCCCACCGTCCACCGTGACGATTTCGCCGGTGACGTAGCTGGCCGCGTCGCTGGCGAGCCAGGCCACCACGTCGGCGATCTCCGACGGTTCGCCCAGGCGCTTCATGGGCGTGCGGCTCATGATCTTGTGCTTGGCCTCGTCGCTGGTGAGCACGGCGCGCGCCGCCAGTTCGGTGGCGATGGTGCCCGGGGCCACGGCGTTCACACGGATGCCCCGCTCGGCCAGCGCCAGCGCCATCACACGGGTGAGCTGGTTGATGCCGCCCTTGCTGACGTTGTAGCTGGCGATGTTGGGGATGGCGAGCACGCCGTTGACCGAGCTCATGTTGACGATGCAGCCGCCGCCGGTGGCCACCATCTCGCGCGCCACCGCCTGACCCATGAGGAAGGCGCCCTTGAGGTTGACGCGCAGCACGGCGTCGAAGTCCTCCTCGGTCACNTCCAGGAAGTCGGCCGCCTTGAAGATGCCGGCGTTGTTGACCAGCACNTCGATGCGGCCGTGCCGGGCCAGGGTCTGCGCCACGCACGCCTTCACGTCGGCGGCGCTGCCCACGTCGCAGTGCACATAGAGCGCGCCGAGCTGGTCCGCCAGCGCCTGGCCGCGCGGGCCGTCCACGTCGGCGATGACCACGTTGGCGCCCTCGCTGGCGAAGCGCCGGGCGCAGGCCTCACCAATGCCCTGCGCGCCACCGGTGACGATGGCGACACGGCCCTGGTGGCCAAAGTGAACGGGATGGAGGGCGGTGGGCAGGGGTTGGGTGTTCATGCCCCGCATGGTAGCCAATCGGGCGCCGCGACCGGACGCGCGGTGTTGCGTGAGGCGGTTCAACCGACCTTCACGCCCTTCCAGAAGGCCACGCGCCCGCGGATGTGTTCGGCCTCGGGCTTGGGGTCCGGGTAGTACCAGGCCGCATCGGTGTTGANCTCACCGTTGACCAGCAGCGAGTAGTAGTGCGCCTGGCCCTTCCAGGGGCAGCTGGTGCGGTGGTTGCTGAANGTGACGTAATCGCGGTTGAGCGCGCTTTCGGGGAANTAGTGGTTGCCTTCCACCAGCACCGTGTCGTCGCTTTCGGCGATCACGGCGCCGTTCCAGNTGGCTTTCATGCGNGGTCCGCCGGGGTCACTTGTTCTTNTCTTTGCCGCGCGGCAGCACCGCCGTGACCGGCGGGGTGGGGCGGTCGGANGTGGCCGGNCCCTTGGGGGCCGAGCTGTCCTTTTTCGGTTTCTTCGACATCTTTTCGTTGCGCTGTTCTTTGCCCATGTTGCTCTCCGATGGCGGCCGCGGGGTGCGGCCATTGGTGCGTCAATGGTAAGCGACAAGTGGCCTTGTTCAGGGCGCGGCGAGGCCCAGGAAGTCGGCCAGGGCCCGGGTGTCTAGGGCGCCGGCTTTCGTCACCGACTGGCCGCTGCGCGCGTGTCTGGCCACGATGAAGGGCACGGAGTCCGCGCCCAGGTTGTCGAGCAACTGGGTGTTGGCCTTGATGCTGGCGAGCACCTCGTCGGGCACGCTGGCCGAGGCCGACATGCCCCCCTGGCCCGCGAGCACCGAGGCCTCGTGCGCCGTCATGGCTTCCACCGGGTTGGCCGCCTGCATCAGCGCGGCACCCTGCGGCGCGCTCTTGGGCCCCAGGATGGCCACCGGCAGCCAGACGAATTTCACCTTGCCCTGCAGGGGCAGGGAGGCGTTCCACAGATGGCCGCAGTGCGGGCATTGCGGGTCGAACAGCACATACACCGGGTTCGCGCTCATGAGCGCGCCCACGGTGAACCCCTTGCCCTGGGCGGCAACGGCCTCGTAGGCCTGAGCCGGGGCGATCTCGGTGGCCGGGGTGGCCGTCTGGGTGGTGGCGTCTTCTTTGGAGCAGGCCGACAGCAGCAGGGCCATCGATGCGATCAGCGGGAGGGTCAAGTGCCTGATTTTCATGGGTGTTGCGGGCAGAAGGCCGAAGGTGTTTGAAACCCTCGGATCATCGCAGACTGCGCCGTGTCACGCCTCCGTTGGGAGACCCCGGAACGCCCGGTGGTCCCCCCACGGGGTGGGGGGTCAGTGGTTCAGGACGATGTGCGCGATCAACCCGGTGGCCACGGCGATCAGCACGTAGTCCGTGCCCACCTGCACCCACTGGTGGCCACGCGGGGGCGCGTACAGGTGGTGCACGCGGTGGTTGACCACCACGTATTGACGGTTGCGGTATTCGCGCGGAATGTAGCGGCCGCGGCGGAACTCGGGTCCACGCGCGCTGTAGTAGTAGCGGTGGCCGCCGCGGTAGTAGTGGTTGCGTGCGTTGCGGCGGTCATCGCGGCGGTCGAAACGGTCATCCCGTCGGTCCCAGCGATCACCGCGCCGGTCGTCGCGGCGGTCGGCCTGGCGCTGGTGTTTCTGGATGATTTCTTCGCGGTTGTTGCCGCGGCGGTCGTTGTGCTGCGCGAAGGACGGGAGGGCGCTGAGGGCCAGCGTGGCGGCCAGGGCGGCCGCAACAAAGGAACGGGTCTTCATGGAAACACTCCTGTGGTTGTGAGGTGTCTGCATGGTGCGCGCCGCTTGTGTCGTGACGGTAAACCTTTGTGTCTGCGGGCGCAAAGCCACGTAGCCAGGTGTACGCGCCCCTGTTTGCGATCTCAGCCCGGCTGGGCGGCTTCCTTGGCGCGCATCTTCGCCGCGATGTACTCGCCGTGGGTCACGTGCAGCAGCCCGGCCACCTTGCTGATGACGTGGTTCTCGTGCGCGTCCAGGTGGGCATCGGCGTAGGCCACCTGCCACATCGCTTCCACCACGCGCACCTTCTGTTCCTGCGTGAAGTGTTCGTTCATCTGGCCGGTGAAGCGCTGGTAGTCGTAGGCGCTGCGCGCGGTGTCGTGGGCCAGGTCCAGCAGCCGCTGCAGCTCGTCCTCGGCCAATGCGAATTTGTCGCGCAGCGCGCGCAGCACCGCGTCGCGCTCGCTGTCGGCCATCGTGGGCTCGGCGCGCATCACCTCCACCAGCAGCACCGCCGTGGCCAGTTGCAGCGTGTGTTCCTGCTCGGGGCGNGTCTGTCCACCNGCCGGGGCGGCNAGGCTGGCGCTGAGGTTGTCAAACAGGTCTTTGAGGGTTCTGAGCATNTGGTGTNTCCGTTGAGCGGGAGGGTGGCGTTGCGGGATGGAGCCGCGCAGCGGCCAGGGGTTCCCGTGCCCACACCAGCAGCAGGTTGTTGGCCGGCATGCCGTGCCGCTCGCGCAGCGCCAGGCCGGCGGCGTGCGCCTCTTGCGCCACGTCGGGCAGTCGGCGCAGGCCCCAGCCGGGGTCGCGGGCGCGCAGGCTGGTGTCGAAATCGAGGTTGCCCGGCGAGGTGGGCACGCCGTCTTCCAGATAGGGGCCGTAGGTGATCAGCACACCGCCCGGCGCCAAGTGCCGCGCGGCGCCCCGCATGAGGGCCGCGCAGGTGGCCCAGGGCGCGATGTGCAGCATGTTCGCGCAGTACACCGCGTCGAAGACCCGGGCCGGCGCGTCGTCAAACGCCGGGTTGTCGGCGGGCCAGCGCGGCGCCAGAACGTCCAGCCGCAAGGGCGGCTGGACCCGGGCGAGGCCGGCCGCGGCGGCCCGCGCCGCGATGGCCGGCAGGGCGCTCGCATCGAAGTCGGTGGGTTGCCAGGTCCAGCCCGGCAGCCCGGCGGTGAACCAGACCGCGTGTTGCCCGGTGCCCGAGGCAATTTCCAGCGCGGCGCCCCGCGCCGGCAACACCTGGCGCAGCACCTCCAGAATCGGCTGCTGGTTGCGCTCGGCCGCGGGGCTGAAGGGCAGGGTGTTCATGGCGTGGCGGGTCCGGTGGCCGTCAGGCCTTGGCCCGCCACCCCTGCACCAGCGCGCCCAGCGCGATGCCGACCAGCGCCCACAGCAGGGTCCAGTTGCCCGTGCCCAGGCCGGCGATGGCCGGCCCCGGGCACACGCCGCACAGGCCCCAGCCCACGCCGAACAGCGCTGAGCCTTGCAGGGTGTCGCGGTTCCAGTGGGCCACGTGCTGGTGGAAATAACCCCCCAGCAGCGGTTGGCCCAGCAGACGGGGCAACAGCAGGTAGGCCAGCAGCGTCACCGCCACCGCGCCACCCATCACCAGCATCAGCCCGAAGTCCTGGAAGCGCAGAAAGCTCAGCACCACCTCGGGCCGCACCATGGTGGACAGCGCCAGGCCNAAGCCGAACAGGGCGCCGCCCGCGAGCACGGCGAGGAATNTCATGGGGCTCATGCTAGCCCCCAGGCAACGAGGTTGGCCGTGATGAAGGCCGTGGCCATGAAGGTCAGNACCGCCAGCAGCGAGGGCCACTGCAGCGAACCCAGGCCGCAGATGCCGTGGCCCGAGGTGCAGCCGTTGCCCAGCCGNGCNCCGTAGCCNACGAAAAAGCCGCCCAGCAGCAGCATCCACGCCGGCACGCCGGTGGTCAGTGGTGTGCCGTCCGAAAAGACCAGCCACCAGACCAGCGCTCCCAGCACCAGCCCGGCCGCGTAGACCAGGCGCCAGCCGCGCGAATCGGTGAAGCGCGCCTGCTGGAAAAACGGCCGCTGCACCACGAACGACCAGGTGCTGGAAAACACCGTGCTCATGCCACCCACCAGGCCGGTGAACAGGTACAGCAGCGCCACGCCGGCGCCAATGAAAAGACCGCCCAGCAGGTAGTGCTGCCAGCCCAGGGGGAAGAGGGAAAGTGTGGCATCCATGGCCGCCGATTATCCGTGGCGCTCAGTGGCCTGTCGGGCGCCAGCGGCAAGACCCCGATGGCGTTGCGCGCGGCCCGGTTCAGGCCATCGCGGTGCGTGTCGTGGGGTGCCGGCTGAGGCTCAGCGCTGTTGGGCCGCCTGACGCAGTTGCTCGGGCGTGCCGGACCAGACCTCGAAAAAGCCCTCGCTCTGGCGCACCTGCAGCCAGGTGTCCCAGCGCGTGCGGGACAGCGCCGGGTCGGT
>C687J26845_10002653_pt1 | contig 10256 bp, 6 predicted proteins | sample RifCSPlowO2_12_FD_26845 | JGI IMG/M metagenome (IMG submission 26845) | reverse complement strand
AATAAATCCAAGGAAAGCCATGGAAAGATCAAAGGCATAGGTATTGGTATTGCCGGGATAGTCAATAAGAAGGACGGTTCTGTGCGCTGGCCGGAGAAGGTGGGCAATCATTATGACTATGCCTCGGTATTCGTTCCTTTAAAGAATATCGTTGAGCGGGAATTCGGGTATCCGGTTTTGCTTGAAAATGACGCCACCGCTGCCTGCTTTGGCGAACAATGGCTGGATCTGGAACCGGGAATCAAAAATGTAATTTATATGTTTTCCGGAGTCGGCTGCGGGATTATGATTAACGGAGAGATATATACCGGCGCAAGCGGTTCAGCCGGAGAGGTTTCCATTTATAATCCTAAAGAAGACGCGCCTTTTACCTGCCCTGCAGGCAGCCCATGTTTTCTAAAGCGCTGGGAGATAGATTTCGGAATGATTAATGAGGCGCGGGCAAGAATTACCCAGTCCCGGGATCCAGAGAGTATAGCCAGGAGACTTTTGGAACTTTGCGAGAGTTCTCCCGAAAAGATAAATTTAAAACATATATTTCAGGCAGCAAAAGAAAACGACCCCTTAGCGGCTGAACTTTTAGATAGAGCGGCAAAACAATTAGGGATAAAGTTAGCCTTCTTAGTTAATCTTCTCAATCCCGAAGCAGTGATTATCGGAGGCGGATTAGAGGAGGCAGGAGAAATATTCCTGAATACGGTCAGGTCTACCGTAAATGGCTGGGCTTTTGAGGAAATGGCTTCAAGCGCAAGGATAGTTTATTCAACGTTAGGCGAAAATTCGGTGAGCTTAGGCGCGGCAAGCCTGGTTATGCGCCAGGTATTCAGCCAGATATAAAATTAAAACAGTCCTCCCGTCAACAAAGCGCTTCGCTGATTTCTGCGAAATCCGCTTCGCAGTTGACGGGATTAATTCGCAGACGCTTCGCTATAACTTAGGTCGCACTTCGTGCGACGTAAGTTCTCTGCTCATTAAGGAGGAGGATGGATGGATAAGAGGATGAAGCTCATTGCCATCATTTTGGGTGTTATTAGTTTAACCGCCGCAATTATCGCTTTTTCTTATATTACGAGATACAGTTTTTTAATGCGCGACTTCCAGGAATTGCAAAAAGAAAAACAGGCCCTGCGCGCTGAAAACGGGGCCTTAACTAAGAAGACAGCCAAAGCTGAAGAAGAGGCAAACGGCCTGCGCGAGGCGCAGAAGGCTCTCAAGAAAGAGTTAGAGCGCCTTGCCTCTGAGCGCCTTGAATTGCAAAACAAACATAACCTGCTTCAAGAGGAAAGGGATAAGTTGATGGAAAGGTTACAGCAGTCCTTGGCCGGCGCTTCGGCCTCAACCGCCGCTACAACAACAGTTAGCGCAGCGCCTTCTGGCGCTGATGAATATTGGGCTGGCGTCTTGAAAGAGAAGGAAAATTTAGAATTGCAACTGTCTAATTTAAAAGACACCCTGAAGAATAATCAAATAAAGNCAAATGAGCTTACCGGGGAAAAATTAACCTTTGATTTGGAAATTCAGAAATTAACCAAAGAAAAAACTGATATCCAGCGCCAGTTAGAATATAATGAAAAGCTCTCAGACAGCATATCGTTGCAATTAGTCAGGGAAAAAGAAGACAAGCGTAAGATTCAAAAGCAGGCAAGCCTGATGAAAGAAGAAAATTACGCTCTTCGCAGCCGCCTGAAGGATATGATGAATACCGCTNTCTCCNTGGAGAAAAAGCTTAAGGAAACCGAAGACAAACGTATGGAGTTGTATAACCGCCTCAACCAGATGGACCAGCTCTTAGAGGATAGGCTATCCGAGGTATTAGAGACAAAGCAGAATTTAGGCGAGCTCAAAAAAGGATTAACGCCTTCCACTCAATCAGCCGTTGAGCTTCCTCCCATCGTAGTGCCAAGCGCCGCAGGTCCGCCGCCTGCGGCAAAGGAAGCGGATTCCGGGAGAATCGTCAGCATCAATAAAGAGAAGGGCTTTGTAATCTTTGATATGGGCCAGGCGCAGGGAATTTATCCCGGCCAGGCCTTAGCCGTTTATCAGGATTCGCAGCAGATAGCCGCGGTTGAGGTTATCCAGGTAAGGCCTAATGTGAGCGCCGCTGACATCAAAGAGAAAACAGCCCAGATAAAGGTAGGTGATGTGGTTAGGTAAGCTAAAAAAGGCAGTTTAGCATGAGCGCAGGGAAAATCAGCATCGCAGATGTAGCAAAAGCAGCGGGAGTCTCCATCGCCACTGTCTCCCGCGTGATCAATAAAGCCCCCACGGTAAACAGTGCCAACCGCAAAAAAGTTGAAGAAGTTATCCGCAAGTTAAAATTTACACCTTCACCATTCGCCCAGGCATTAGCCAGGGGGCGGACAAATTCCGTAGCCNTNGTCATCCCCCGCTACGAAGGTATTTTTTACTCTTTCTACGCTTTAGAGCTTATCCGGGGAATTGGCACCTTATGCGATTGCTTAAAGCTGGATCTCCTTCTGCATTTAACTGACGGCCGGGACGTTTTAAATGCCAAATCAGCTGCGGGGATAATTTTTGCAGATATAATCGCAAACCGCGCGCAATTGGAATGGGCTTTGAAAGAAAACATTCCCACCGTGGTGGTCAACAATCTGGTTGAGGACTTAGATGTCAGCTGCATTGCGATAGATAATCTGCATGGGGCATTTGATGCGGTCAATTATTTTATCAGCTTAGGCCATAGAAGGATAGCCCATATAGCCGGAGACCTCATCAGCCAGGCCGCATCCATGCGCCTTGAAGGTTACAGGCGGGCCTTAGCAGAAAACAAGCTCAAGGAAATACCGGAATACATTGTCAGGACTGATTACTCCCGGGGACAGGCGCGTCAGGCAACAGAGAAGCTCTTAAGTTTAAAGGCCCCTCCGACAGCCATTTTTATTGCTTCTGATACGATGGCGCTTGAGGCAGTTACCGTAATTATGGAAAAAGGAAAAAAAGTGCCTGATGATATCTCAATTATCGGTTTTGATGATAATCCCGCAAGCCTCTATGGAGCAGTTGCCCTCACCACCGTAAGGCAGCCGCTGATTAAAATGGCAGAAGAAGGAATTAAGGAATTACATAGTCTGATTAAAGGAAAAAAAGACCTGCGCAAGGTCGCCTTACCTGCGGAGCTTGTGGTCAGGGATTCTTGCCGGGCGATTGAGCAGGGCTAAATTGAATACCCCTCTCCATTTAAATAGATTTCTGGCCACCGGCGTCGGCAGCCTTCCTCATACCTCGCCCTATGAAGCCTGCGATTTGGTTTTTCGCTATTTCAAAGACGATATTCCCTTCTGGCCGCAGCTGCCCAAAAGAGATTTTAAAGAGAATATGTATGTGCAATTTGCCCAGGGCCTGCCCGGCGTAGTTATTGACGAGGCGGAAAAGAAAATATATATTAACACCGCTCAGGATAATTACGCTGGAGAATTAGAGGCAGCCTATGAGCATTATCTGGCTTCGGATTTAGATTATTTTACAGTAAGTCCGGACTACGCAGCCGGCTTCTATGAATTCATAAAGCGCATCAAGGGGATGAGTTTTGCCTTCCTCAAAGGCCAGATTATCGGCCCGGTAAGTTTTGGCCTGACCGTCACCGACCAGAATAAAAAAGCAATTATCTACGAGCAGGAGTTCCGCGATTGCTTGGTAAAGGCGCTGGGGATGAAAGCCAGATGGCAGGTGAGGAAATTACAAGAGGCGATAGGCGATGGACAGGGCCCGCAAAAAAAACCGCAAGTTATTATTTTTATTGATGAACCATATCTGGTTTCTGTCGGCTCAAGTTTCTTTAACATCAAAATAGAAGATGTAGTTACGATGACGAACGATTGTATTGAAGCAATCCATAGCGAAGGCGCATTTGCCGGGATTCATTGCAAATGCGNCNNNNCTNACTGGGGCATTGTTCTAAAAACCAATATTGATATCCTGAATTTTGATGCCTATAATTATCTGGAAACCATTTTTCTCTACCCCAAAGAGCTGGATAGTTTCTTGCAAAGAAACGGCATTCTTGCCTGGGGGATTGTTCCTACGCATTCAAGAGAAGGCCTGCCTGCAATTGACAGCTTGCTGAAAAAAATGGCTCCAGGGGGGGCTTTCAGGCAAAGGTTTTCTCTTATAAGCCCTGCCTGCGGCTTAAGCGGCGCCCCCTTAGAAAGGGTTGAGGAGATACTGGCTCTAACCGTAAGATTAACCCGCTCACTATAAATTGTAGCAATAACAGATTAAGTATACAACATATAGTATTCTCTTGACAATGGCTTCTGGTTTGTTATAATAGAAACCCCCGAGAAGATCTAGAAGAAATACCAGGCGAATGGAGGAAGACCTATGGCAGTAAAACTTTCTGAGAACGCGCTCAAGGTTTTGGAAAGGCGCTATCTAAAAAAGGATAAGGAGGGCAGGGTCGTTGAGACGCCGGATGAGCTTTTCCGGCGGGTTGCNAANACCATCGCCTCAAGCGATAAGGCNTATGGCAGAAACGAGGCCCAGGTCAGGGAATTAGAAAACAGGTTCTATGAGATGCTGGGTAATTTGGAGTTTATGCCCAATTCGCCTACCCTGATGAATGCCGGAAGGGAGCTGTCGCAGCTATCTGCCTGCTTTGTGCTCCCCATAGAGGATTCAATGGAATCTATTTTTGAAAGCCTCAAAGCCACGGCTATGATCCATAAGTCCGGCGGAGGGACGGGGTTTTCCTTTTCCCGATTAAGGGCAAAAAACAGCGTGGTCCTTTCCACCGGCGGAATTGCCTCAGGCCCGGTTTCCTTTATGAAGGTCTACGATGCCGCAACCCAGGCGGTAAAGCAGGGCGGAACCCGCCGGGGCGCGAATATGGGTATCTTAAGAATAGACCATCCGGATATACTAGAGTTTATCCAATGCAAGGATTCGGATAAAGACATCACCAATTTTAATATCTCAGTGAGCGTCACTGAGAATTTTATGCAGAAGCTTGAGAAGGGCGAGGATTATGATTTGATTGATCCGCATACTAAGAAGCCGGTGAAGCGCCTGAATACAAAACTTGTCTTTGCCTTGATTGTGAAACAGGCGCATAAGAACGGCGAGCCGGGGGTAATTTTTATTGACCGGATGAACCAATTTAATCCCACGCCAAAATTGGGAAGTTATGAATCTACAAATCCATGCGGAGAGCAGGTGCTTTTGCCTTACGAAAGTTGTAACCTGGGCTCCATAAATTTAGACAAGATGTTTAAAGAAGCAGGCGATGGCTATGAGATTGATTGGGATAAATTAAGGGCGGTGGTTCATCTGGCAGTTCATTTTTTAGACAATGTCATTGATGTGAATAAGTATCCGCTCCGGGAGATTGAGCGGATGACCCGTTTAAACCGCAAAGTCGGATTAGGGGTAATGGGCTGGGCAAGCCTGTTGTGCCGCTTAAGCATTCCCTATAATTCAGAAGAGGCCATTGCCCTGGCCGAGAAGGTAATGGTTTTTATTTTACAAGAGGCAAGAAAAGAATCTGAAGAGCTGGCAGGATATAAAGGAGTTTTCCCTGCCTTTAAAGGAAGTATCCACGATAAACCCGGTGGGCCAAAATTGCGCAATGCCACCCTAACCACCATTGCCCCTACCGGCACAATCAGCATCATTGCCGGCCCCTGCTCTTCAGGGATTGAGCCGCTTTTTGCCATTTCCTATTATCGGATGGTAATGGACCAGGACAAATTGATTGAGGTTGACCCGGTTTTTGAGGAGGTAGCTAAGAAAAGAGGTTTTTATTCCAGGGAGTTAATGGCTAAGATTGCCGAGGACGGCTGTATTCAGAAGGTAGGCGAGATACCCGAAGACATCAAGAGGTTATTTGTGGTGGCCCACGATATATCTAGCCAGTGGCATATCAAGATGCAGGCCGTATTCCAGAAATGCACGGATAACGCGGTCTCTAAGACAATAAATCTGCCCAACGAAGCCACCCCTGATGATGTGGCGCAGGCATATCTTTTGGCTTATAAGCTGGGCTGTAAAGGGGTAACCATTTATCGCGATAGGAGCCGCGAAGAACAGGTTTTAAATATTGAACGTAAAGACACTGAAAAAAAAACTGCGGGACAGGAGATAAAGAAGCCTGAGGCAATAGAAAAGATTGCTCCGCGGCCAAGGCCTGAGGTAGTTACCGGAACCACGACTAAAGTCGCCACCGGCTGCGGGAATCTTTACGTAACCATAAATTCTGATGAAGAGGGTATGCCTTTTGAGGTCTTTACCCAGATGGGCAAGGCCGGCGGCTGCGCCGCCAGCCAGCTTGAGGCCATCGGCCGTTTGGTATCCCTGGCTTTTCGCTCGGGAATTGAGGTGAAGAGCATCATTGAGCAGTTACGCAATATCCGCTGCCCCTCGCCATCGTGGGAGAAGGGGGTGCGGATTTTCTCCTGTGCTGATGCCATAGCCAGGGTAGTAGAAAAAAGGTTACTGAATTTAGGCGCGCTGGATAAGCCAGAGGGCAATGGTGCGGCTTCCGCTAGCCGCAGCCATAAGCCAGGGGAGGCCTCTTCAAAACTTACTAAAGCCGAGGAGTATTTAGTAGAAAAGAATGTTACCTCTAATATAATCGGTGTCTGCCCTGACTGCGGAGGAGCGTTGCGCCATGAAGAGGGCTGTGTCAAGTGCCAGGCCTGCGGGTATTCTAAGTGTTAAAGAAAAAAATATTATACATTATATTAGACGGCCTGGGGGATTTGCCGATAAAAGAGCTTGGCGATAAGACGCCATTAGAGTCTGCGCTTACCCCGAATATGGATAAGCTTGCGCAAAAAGGAAAAACAGGCGTAGTTTATCCGGTGGAAAAGGGAATTGCCCCGGAATCAGACGTTGCGGTTATCTGCCTCTTGGGCTATGATGCCCATAAATATTATACCGGAAGAGGGCCTTTGGAATCCTATGCTGAAGGCTTATCAGTCCACGACGGAGATTTGGCCTTGAGGGTTAATTTTGCTACCGTAGCAGAGGACGGTGAAACCATTATTGACCGCCGGGTGGGTAGAAATTTGACTACTGAAGAAGCAGCTGCCTTAAGCCGCGAAATAAATTCCAAAGTAATCCTGAGCTCGGCGACTTTTGAGTTTAAAAATACCATCGGCCATCGGGGAGTATTAGTCATCCGCGGACAGCGGGAGCGGCTTCGCGGATGGATTACCAATACCGACCCGGCCTATGGCAGGGAAGGGGTTTTTGGAGTTGCCTTAGAAAAATTCCCGAATACAATTTTAGCATCAAAGCCGGTCGGGGGTTATGAATTTGACTCAGGCGCGCTTGAGGCGGCAAAACTACTCAATGAATTTACCGAGAAGGCGCATCAGCTTTTGCAGGCGGCAAAGGTAAATCAAAGGAGAGTTCAAGAAAAAAAGATGCCGGCTAACGCCATTGTTTCAAGAGACGCAGGGGATCATTTGCCAAAGTTCCCCTCGATAAAAGAAAGCCGCGGCTTAAAACTCGGCTCATTTGTCGAGATGCCGGTGGAAAAGGGAATTGCTCTTTTAACCGGAATTGAGGTAGTTGAGATTCCTCAATCAAGCGGAAAGCCGGAAGTAGATTATCCTTTGTGGGCAGAGACCGCGCTTAAGAAAATTCATGACTTTGACGGCTTATATATCCATATCAAGGGCCCTGACGAGCCTGCTCACGACGGAAACTTTAACAAAAAGAAAGAATCCATTGAGGCAATAGATAAATTTTTCTTCGGCAATCTCCTTCCTAAGATTAAGCTAAGTGAGGTTATTATTGCCGTAACCGCAGACCATTCCACCCCCTGCAAACTTAAAGCCCATTCTGCCGACCCGGTTCCTTTCTTAGTTGCCGGAGGCGCCATCAAGCCAGACGGCTCAATGAGTTTCTCCGAGAAGACCGCTAAACTCGGCTCATTAGGTGAAATCGGCGGCCAGGACGTGCTCCCTCTCCTTGTAAAGTTAGCCCAAGAGTAGCATAATTAAGCCTAGAGTGCAAAGCGAAAAGCGAAAAACCAAAACGTAAAACTTAAAGTTTTCTTTTACCTTTTTCGTTTTTAAGTTTTCCACTTTGTGCTTTCCGCTTTACGCTACAAGATGTTTATATGAATAAATATGATGTGATAGTTATCGGCGCAGGGCATGCGGGAATTGAGGCGAGTTTGGCCGCCAGCAGGATGGGCTGTCCGACTTTGCTGGTAACTATGCGTTATGACACCATCGGCCATATGAGCTGTAATCCGGCCATCGGCGGAGTGGGCAAGGGCCAATTGGTTAAAGAAATTGATGCCTTAGGCGGAGAAATGGCAAAGGCCGCAGATGCCTGCGGCATCCAATTTCGCATCTTAAACAGCTCAAAAGGCCCGGCGGTGCAGTCATCTCGCGCTCAAGAAGATAGGCACAGATATAAGGCCTATATGCAGAAGGCGCTCAGGGCCCGCAAGAACCTGTTAGTCAAAGAAGGTACGGTTGCAGGGCTCATCGTAAAAGATGGGGCCGCCTGCGGTATAGGGCTGCATAATGGCGATTGTTTTTACGGCAAAACCATAGTGGTTACTCCCGGGACATTCTTAAACGGCTTAATCCACATCGGCCTGGAACATACGCCGGGAGGAAGAATAGGCGAGCCCCCGTCGCTAGGCCTGGCAAATTCACTTCAAGATTTAGGGTTTAATATCCTGCGCTTTAAAACCGGAACCTGCGCCCGCTTAGATGGCCGGAGCATAAACTTTAAGAAACTAGAGGTTCAGGAAGGCGATAGAGAGCCAAGGCCTTTTTCTTTTTTGACTAAAAAGCTTAAACTTAGACAAGTTCCCTGCCACATAACCTATACCAATAAAAAGACCCATGAAATCATCCGCTTGGGCCTCGGCCGTTCGCCGCTTTATACCGGGAAAATCAAAGCCGCCGGCGTGCGCTATTGCCCCTCAATTGAGGATAAAATCGTTAAGTTTGCCGATAAAGAGCGCCATCAGATATTCTTAGAGCCGGAAGGCCTGAAGACCATTGAGTATTATCCTAATGGCATCTCCACGAGTTTGCCGGTAGATATCCAATTAGAGATGTTGCATTCAATAGAGGGTTTAGAATACGCGGAAATTACCAGGCCCGGATACGGCATTGAGCACGATGTGGTTGACCCTTTAGAGCTATATCCTACCTTAGAGGCCAAACGCGTCAGAAACTTATATCTGGCAGGTCAAATCAACGGCACAACCGGATATGAAGAGGCGGCTTCTCTGGGTTTGCTTGCCGGGATAAATGCCGCCTTGAGAGTTAAAGACAGACAGCCCCTTGTCTTAGACCGCTCAACCAGCTACATCGGAGTGCTCATTGACGACCTCACCACCAAAGGAACCAATGAACCGTACCGGATGTTTACCTCCCGGGTGGAATACCGCCTGACTATCCGCGAGGATAACGCGGACTTGAGGCTGCGTAAGATTGGCCGTGAGGCGGGATTAGTCAAAGAGAGTGATTTTAAAAAGACACAAAAGAAAGAAAAGGCAATAGACGAGGGAATCTCCTATTTAAGAAAAACAAAAATTTTAGCAACGAAAGAGATCAACCAAACCCTGGGGCAGCTTGAGACCGCGCCGATAAATAAAAGAATAACCCTTGAAGAATTGCTGAAGCGCCCGGAAATAGATATAAAAACCTTACAAAGTTTTGATGATTTTAAATTTCCCAAGGATGTATCCCGGCAGATTGAGATTGAGGTTAAATATGCCGGCTTTATCCAGCGCCAGTTAGCGGAAGTAGAGCGCTTTAAGCATCTGGAAAAAATAAAACTCACCGCTAATTTTGATTATTCCTCAATTCCCGGTCTTTCCCGGGAGATAAAAGAGAAGTTGGATAAAGGTAAGCCCCTGAATTTAGGCCAGGCCTCTCGTATCTCGGGAGTGACCCCCGCGGCCATCTCCACCCTGATGGTCTGGCTTAAGAAACTAAACCATTAATTTGGGCTCATTCAAAAAAGTCATCGCAATGCTGTCCTATTCCTGCTGGACATTACCAGAATAAAATTATATAATATATTTTTACGTTTGAAGGAGAAGCGCGAGACTATTTCTAAAGAGGAGGATGTTATGCGTATTTTAAAAGTGATCTCAGGCGTATATTTGACGGTGTCTGTTTTGGGCGGCTCGGTTTTCGCTGAAGAATTAAAAGGCTCAATCCAGATTAAGGGTTCGGATACGATGGTGAATCTGGCCCAGGCCTGGGCTGAAGTGTTCTGCAAGAAAAATCCCGGCGTAAACGCGGCAGTTACCGGAG
>C687J26845_10002649_pt1 | contig 10264 bp, 6 predicted proteins | sample RifCSPlowO2_12_FD_26845 | JGI IMG/M metagenome (IMG submission 26845) | reverse complement strand
GTGGCGCTGATCGCCATTCTGGTCGGCCTGATTCTGGCCTTTGTCGGCGCCGCCCAATTGCAGGCCTTCGGTGCCCAGTTGTACATCGCCAACATGGTGGCCATTGGCATGACCCGCGAGATGGGGGCGCTGATGACCGCGGTGATCATGGCCGGGCGCACCGGCGCGGCCTACGCGGCGGAGCTGGGCAGCATGCAGGCCAACGAGGAAATCGATGCGCTGAAGACCTTCGGTTTTCCACCGCTGGAATTCCTCGTCCTGCCGCGTGTGCTGGCGCTGCTGGTGAGCATGCCGCTGCTCTGCGTGTTCGCCGACGCCCTCGGTATTCTCGGCGGTTTCGTCATCGGCTCCGGTCTGTTCGACATTTCCGCGCAGCTCTACCTCAAACAGAGCCTGGAGATGCTCAGCCTCGACGATTTCCTGGTGGGCATCGGCAAGAGCCTGGTGTTCGCCGTGCTGATCGGCCTGATCGGCTGTCACTACGGCCTGGCTTGCGGGCGCAACGCCCAGGCGGTGGGGCAGGCAACCACCCGGGCGGTGGTCAGTATCATCGTGGCGCTGGTGGTCAGCGATGCGCTGATCACCCTGATTTGCACCCGGCTGGGGATCTGAGATGAGCGATGCGCTGTTGGTCGCCGAGGATCTCAGTGCCGGCTACGGCAGTCTGGTGATCCAGCACGATCTGAATTTCTCCGTCCGCCGTGGCGAGGTGTTCGTCATCATGGGTGGCAGCGGCTGCGGCAAAAGTACCCTGTTGCGTCATCTGATCGGTCTGCAGGCGCCGCTGGCCGGGCGGGTGCTGTTCAATGGCGAAGATTTCTGGGCGGGCGACGAGGATCGCCGCGCCGCCTTGCAGCAGCACTTCGGCGTGCTCTACCAGAATGGCGCCTTGTGGGGGNCGATGACCCTGCGGGAAAATATCTGCCTGCCGCTGGCCGCCTACCGCCGGCACCTGCAGCCGGCCGAGCGGATCGAGCTGGCGGCGTTGAAGCTGGCACTGGTCGGGCTGGCCGGTTGCGACGAGCTTTATCCGTCCGAGCTGTCCGGTGGCATGCGCAAGCGCGCCGCGCTGGCCAGGGCGCTGGCGCTCGATCCGCAGGTGTTGTTCCTCGATGAGCCCTCGGCCGGCCTCGACCCGATCAGTTCGCAGGCCCTTGACGAACTGATCCTGCAGTTGCGCGACAGCCTGGGCGCGAGCATCGTGCTGGTGACCCACGAGTTGCCGAGCATCCAGGCGGTGGCCGATACCTGTCTGTTTCTCGACAATCAGACCCATACCCAGATTGCCCTGGGCACCCTGCAGGAATTGCTGGCCGATGGGCCGGAGCAGGTGCAGCGTTTTCTGCGGCGGGGCGAAACGGCTCACAGAATGGAGGCGTCATGAGCGAAGCGCGCAAACCCTTTATGATTGGCGCCTTCCTGCTCGGCGGCCTGGCCTTGCTGGCCGCGGGGCTGCTGCTGCTGTCGCGCGACAGCTGGTTCAGTCAACCCAGCGAGTATGTGGTGTATTTCACCGGGACCCTGGACGGCCTGGATGTCGGCGCCGATGTCACCTACCGCGGGGTCAAGGTNGGCATGGTGCGCGAGATTCGCCTGTCCTACGACCGTCAGCTCGGCGATGTGGTCATGCCGGTGGTGCTGCGCATCAATCCTCCAGAGCGGCAACAGACCAGCTCCCGTGGTTTCGATCAGTTCATCGATCAACTGGTAGAGCGGGGTCTGCGGGCCCAGTTGCAGACCCCCAGCCTGCTGACCGGCAAGGCGATAGTCGCGCTGGACATGTTTCCGGATCAGGCCGGCTATGTGCGCACGCCGCACGAGCTGGATCTGCCGACCATTCCCAGCGTGCCGTCGCGTATCGATGAGATTACCGATGTGCTGCGCGAGCTGGCCGGCAGCCTGCGCGAATTGCCGTTGCAGGAGATGGTCGCCTCGGCCACGCGGACGCTGCAATCCCTGGAGAAGCTGAGCAGCTCCCCGGAATTGCAGCAGGGGCTGGTGAGCATGAGCCAGTTGCTGGTTAAACTCGATCGCCTGAGTGGCCGCCTGGAACAACAACTGCCGCCGATCATGGATAATGTTCAGCAAAGCAGCGTTGACCTGCGTGCCGCAGTGGGCGAAATTCGTCACGCGGCGCAGAATACCGCGCAGGCTTTGCAACAGATCAATCAGCTGACGGCTGACAGTCGTCGCAGCCTCGGCCCGGAATCCGAGGTACAGTACGAGGCATTGCGTGCCCTGCAGGAGCTCAGTAAGGCTGGAAAAGCCCTGCAGCGCACGATGGAAGGGCTCGATCAGCAGCCCCAATCGCTTATATTTGGCAAATCAAGGTAATGTTTTGATGAGACCGTTGCACTTTTCGCCGCCGTTGTTGTTGCTTCTCGCGGCGCTCACCCTGCAGGGCTGTGCTGCGCTGCAACCAGCGTCGCAGTTCTATCAGCTCGAGCAGGGCAGCCCAAAGCTGCCGCAGAACGATAAAGGGCCGGCGTTACTGCTCGGTCCGGTAAAGCTGGCGGATTATCTGCAGCGGGAGAATCTGGTACAGCGCGAGCTCGATGACAGCCTTTCGCTCAGCCAGAAGATCCGCTGGGCCGGTAGCTTGCAGGACGATGTCGGCCAATTGCTGCTGCGCCAACTGGCCGGACAGCTCGATACCAGCCGCGTAGCGCTGTATCCGGATCGTGTCGGTTTCACCACTCAGGTACAGGTTGTGCTGAGTATCAGCCGGCTGGACTCGGGGGTGCAGCAGCCTGCGGTACTCGAAGCGCAATGGCGCTTGCTCGATGCCGCCGGGGTACAGCGGAGCAGCCGGGTTGTGCGCCTGCAGGCCGAGCACACGGGCGCGGTTATCGATCAGGTACGTGCACAGAGCGACCTGCTCCAGCAGCTCGCCAGCGAGTTGGCGAGCGCAATCAAGTCCATGCCGCTCGCCGAGGCAGCCCCTGCGCGCAAGCCGGCCGTCGCGCCGGCCAAGCGTCCAGAGAGCAAACCGCCAACACCGCTGATCGAGCCCGCCAAGCAAATGGAAGTGTTCCGCTTCTAAGTATGTGCCGCCGGTCGGGTTTTTCTGCCAAGCCCCGGCCGGCTAGCCGCCCTGACTCTCGGCAATTGTGAACATATCAGCGTCGGCCGCAGCAGACGGGATTCCTCACTACTGCTGATGGTGCTCGTGCATATGCGCCAGTTGCCGCTCCAGCAGTGACGGATAGGGTTCCAGCAGGCGCTCCACGCAGCAGGCACCTTCAGGGCTGGCGATGGTGCGAATGCGCGCGCGCTGACGTACCAGCGCATCATCACCCACGCGCCGTTCGAGCAGCAGCAGGTTACGGCTGTGCTGGGACAGGGCCAGGGCATCCTGGGCGGTGTCGCTGAGCAACAGATCGCCCTGGCTCAAGTCGAGCAGGTCTTCACCCTGGGTCAGGCCCAGTTGCAGCTGAAGGGTGATGCCGCTGTCGGCCACCTCGATTTGCAAGGCATGGCCGAGGGCGCGCATCAGTTCGCCGCAGCAGATGGCATGGGTCAGGTAATCCTCGCCACTGTCCTGGCGATGGAACAGCATCAGGCTGCTGCCGTCGTTGAGGGTGTGCAATTCGCCCTGATAGAGCGCCGAGGCCTGGTTCAGGCAATCGCGATAGCGCTGCAGCAGATCCAGCAGGCGCGCGCGTGGCAAGCGGCGGAGCTGCTCCTGGGCACCCAGTTGAATGGCCAGCACGGCGCTTTGTTGTGGGCCGTTGACGGTCAGCGTGGGAATCGCTGCCGATGCATCGCCGTGGTCACGCAGGTCGGCGAAGGGATCATCATCGTTCGGCTGGCCGAGGGCACTGTCAGCGGCCGCCTGGTTGAGGTCGTCAAAGCGCTCGTCATGCAGGTCGCGCACCTCGAAGGTCGACTCATCGTCGTCGTCGGCGTCATCATCGCCGAAGTCGTGCTCATCGGCCTGTTCGTCGTGGAAGTCTTCAGGCTCNGGTTTNTCCGGTACCAGGCGCATTTGCAGTTGGCGCGCCAGATCGCCGATTTCGTCCTGGCGGCCGGCACCCGGCGCCGGGTCATCCGGGTCGCGTAACCAGACGCGCAGCTGCAGCAGCGGGGTGGAAATATGTCGGCCCAGGCGCATGCTCAGGGACAAGGCCAGTGCCAGCAGGATCAGGCTGAGGATGCCCATGCTCTGCAAGCTGATGGTCATCGGTTGCTGGAATTGACGCATATCCAGGCTGATGCGCAATTGGCCGGCAATCACCTCCTGAAAGGTAATCGGGGTCGAGTACAGGCCCTCGGTCTCGCCCAGCATGGTTTTGCTTGGGCGCGAACCCGCTTCGGCGAGCACGCGGTTATCCACGCTGTAAATCGCGGCATGCGCCACCAGCGGGTTTTTCACCAGGTTATTCAGCAGCACACTGAGGCTGAGGATGTCATTGGACACCAGCAGCTCGGTGGCCGAGGAGGCCGTCTGGGTGATCAGGCTGGTGCCCAGGGCTTCAGCCTGTTGCTCCATGGCATGCTTGAACTGCATACCGATCACCCAGGCATAGATCACCAGCGCCAGCGCCACGAGTAGCAGGCTGTGGCTAGCGATGCGCAAGGCCAGGGGTACGCGGCGTTGGCGTAGGGCCTGGAACAGCAGCAGGAAGAAATTATCGGGTTTGACGGGGGCAGGCCGGTTCACAGAGCTCGGCTCTTATCGACTGTAGGTGCCGCGCAGTATAGCGACCGCTCTGCATAGGGCAAAGCNCCGTGCGTGTCCGTATGGCAGTGAAAATGGGTAGAATGTGCGGCTTTTCAGCAAGCTTGCCCTGCCGTGGCAGGCTGTTGACCATTAACCGAGCCCCGGAGGGTGCGCCTTGCGCGAAATCGTCCTGATCAATATTACCGGCGAAGACCGTCCCGGTCTGACTGCCGCCATCACCGGTGTGCTGGCCCAAGGTGGGGTGAATATCCTCGATATCGGCCAGGCGGTGATCCACGACACCCTGTCTTTCGGCATTCTGGTGGAGATTCCGCCAACCGAGCAGGGCTCCTCGGTACTCAAGGATCTGCTGTTCGCCGCCTACAAGCTCGACCAGCAGGTGCGCTTCACCCCGGTGTCCGAGGCGGATTACCAGCAGTGGGTCGGCGGCCAGGGCAAACCGCGGCATATCGTGACCCTGTTGACCCGCAAGGTGACCGCCGAGCAATTGCAGCGGGTCAGCGCCATTACCGCCAAGTACGACTTGAACATTGACCATATCGACCGTCTCTCCGGGCGCATGCCGCTGGATATGCCGGCCGAGCAGGGCAAGGGCTGCATCGAGTTTTCCGTGCGTGGCGAGCCGGCCGACCCAGCGGGGCTACGTGCCGAGTTCCTCAGCGTGGCCCAGGAACTCAACGTCGACATCGCCTTCCAGCGCGATTCGCTGTTCCGCCGTAATCGCCGCCTGGCGGTATTCGACATGGATTCGACGCTGATCGAGGCCGAGGTGATCGATGAGCTGGCCAAGGCTGCCGGGGTCGGCGAGCAGGTGTCGGCGATCACCGAACGCGCCATGCGTGGCGAGCTGGACTTTGCCGCCAGCTTCAGGGAGCGTCTGGCCCTGCTCAAGGGCCTGCCGGAAAGCGTGCTGGCCGATATCGGCGCCTCCTTGCGCCTGACCGAAGGCGCCGAGACGCTGTTCAGCGAGTTGCGCCGCCTTGGCTACAAGACCGCGATCCTGTCCGGTGGCTTCAGTTATTTCGCCAAGCAACTGCAGGCCAAGCTGGGCATCGACTACGTCTTCGCCAACGAACTGCAGATCGTCGATGGCCTGGTCACCGGGGTGGCGGTCGAGCCGATCGTCGACGCCCAGCGCAAGGCCGACCTGCTGCGCGAACTGGCGGAAAAACAGGGGTTGCGCCTGGAGCAGACCATCGCCGTCGGCGATGGCGCCAACGACCTGCCGATGCTGGCCATCGCCGGCCTGGGTGTGGCATTCCGGGCCAAGCCGCTGGTCAAGCAGTCGGCCAAGCAGGCCATCTCGACCCTGGGCCTGGATGGCATCCTCTATCTGCTCGGCTTCCGCGACCGCGATGGGTTGGAATAATAAAAGCTATGTCCCGGTTACGTGTTGCATGCAGTAAGCCCATGTAGGAGCCAGGGGGNGCGCCTAGTCCTTGCTGTGGTCCGGCACTCCGGCGATGCTTCTGTGCAGTTTTTAGTCCGGATCGCCAGCAAGCTGGCTCCTACAGATGCCGCGCTTTGGCGATTTGCAACAGCTCGCTGGGGCATAACCCTAATAAAAGCCGGAAAGACAAAACAAGCGCTGGAGGCTGGAGCGTTGGACGAAAAAGCCTGACGGGCCTCGGCGTGAGTAAGCCCAGCCCCAGGTTATTCGTCGCCGGCGGAGAAGTCGTAGTCCATCGACTGGCTGGGGCCTTGCAGGTAGTAACCCTGGATGTAGTTGACCCCGGCCTGCCAGAGCGTGGCCAGCACGCTGGCGCTCTCGATGAAGGGCACTATGGTCAGCTTGGCCTGGGCGTGCAGGCTGGCCAGCAGGGTTTTCAGGGCCTCCTGGCTCTCCGGGGTAGATAGGTCCTGGGAGAAGGAACCGTCGATCTTGACGAAATCGATGTGCAGGTGCTTGAGGGTGTTGAAGGGGTTGATCGCGCAGCCGAACTGGCTGAGCGCCACCTTGCAGTGCAGTTCGCTCAAGCCCTGGGTCAGCGCCTTGGCCTGCTTGAGGTAGGCGATGGAGTCCGGTTCGTTGAGCTGGAAGACCAGCGCGTCCGAGGGCAGGCGTGCCGCCTTCAAGGCCACGCTGAGCCACGGCAGCAGGGTCTGATCCTGCAGGCTGGCGCTCGACAGGTGGACGAACAGGTGAGTGTTGTGGCCCTTGTTGCGGTGGTCGGCGAGCAGCTTGATCGAGTTGAGGATCACCCAGCGGTCGATTTTCTCGCCCAGGCCGGCCTCTTTGGCGGCGTTGAGGAATTCGTGCGGCGGCACCTCTTCGCCTTGCGGGCTGAGCAGGCGCAGCAAGACTTCATAGTATTCATGGCTGTCGCCGCGCAGGCTGATGATCGGCTGGAACAGCAGGCGGAAGCTGTTGTGTTCCAATGCCTGCTGCACCATGGCGACTATGTTGCCGCGGNTGGCTGCCGCGGCCAGTTCATCGCCGGGGTTGAACAGCTTGAGGGCATTGCCCCGGTCCAGTTCGTCNGCGCAACGCTGGGCGCGGTCGACCACTTCCTGGGCTTTCGAGGTTTTCTCGTTAAGCCCGGCGACACCAATCGACAGGGTGCTCTGTGCCGTGCGGCCGTTGATGTCGAACAGGTTGCTTTCGACCTTTTTCAACAGGCTCGCCAGCTCGGCTTCGGCTTGCTCCGGGGTCTTTCCGGGCTGCAGGACGGTGAATACATCGTCGCCAAAGCGCGCCAGTTGCGCCTCGTGACCGAAGTGACCGCGCAGCAGGCTGGCCAGGTCGGTAAGCAGCAAGTCGATTCCCGCCAGACCGACTTCTGCCAGCAGGCTGGCATAACGGTCGATGCGGATATAGGCCAGGCTGGCCGGCTGGCCGGCATTCACCGCGCGCTCGGCAGCGGCATCCATCAGACCGAGGAAGTAGCTGCGGTTGTACAGGCCGGTGACCAGGTCCTGGCTACTGATCTCGCGCAGCTTCTCCTCCAGTTCGGCGTTGCCACTTTGTGCGTGGATCACCACCTGAATGCAGGGCTCGCCATCGTAGGTGGCCGGTGAAAAGTTCATGCGCACCGGGACGGTCTGGCCGCTGGCCCGAACGCCGGTACAGGTCAGTTCGGCATTGCCTTCGACACTCTGGTAGTTCTTCAGGAAGTCCTTGAAGCTGCTTTGGTCGGCACTGGCGATCAGGTCGATCATCGGCATGCCTTCCAGTTCATCGCCATCCTGGTAGGCGAAGAGTTCGAGGTAGGCGCGGTTGGCATAGATATGCATGCCGTCATGCACGTAGGTAATCGCATCGACCGAGCTGTCGAGCAGCAACTGGCAGCGCTTCTCCGCCTCGCGCAGGGCCACTTCGGCGGCGCGCCGGGCGCGACGTTCCTCGAGGTTGGCCAGTTCGCGTTTGGCCACCAGCACCAGGCGCTCGTCTTCACCCTGCGGCAGCGCATCCTGGGCACCCAGCGCCAGGGCTTCGGTGATGCTGTCGGAATCGTTGTCGGCGAGTAGCTGGATGACGGGGATATCTTTTGCCTGGCGGCGAATGGCGTTGATCGCTTCGCCTGGATCGAGGTGTTCGCTGCTGGGCGCGCAGATCAACAGATCCCAGCTTTGCTGCAGGGCCTCGGCCAGGTCNTCGCTGGAGGTCAGGCGATGCACGCGCGTGGCGCGGCCGGCGTTGCGGAACAGGCTGACGAGACGTTCGGCCTCGTTCTGCGAGTCTTCGAGGATCAGCAGGCGAATGGTTTTTTTTTCGATGGCCATATCAGGGGTCAAATCTGCGGCAAACGGGCGNGAAAAGGCGACGAAAAATGATGAGCCGGCAATCTACAGCGACTTCCATAGTGAGTCAAAGTCTTCCTCCCCGCTGGCGCCATGGCTGCCTTGAGTTGTGACGGGTTTCCCTGGATCGCCGGGTTTCTGTTCGACATTGCGGTATTCGAACTGATTGAAGCTGCCGGTGCTGGTTTTTCGCTGGCTGAGCACGGCGCGGCGTTCTGTCCCGTTGAGGTTGATCATCACCTTGTTGCCTTCCTGGAAGGGCAGGCGTGGGGTGATCAGGGTAGCGGGNCGGGAGATCGCGCTGATTTCCGGCAGCAGCAGCGTGCGCAGGTATTGGCTGTTCTGTTCGGCCCGGCGCAGCAGTTGCAGGCCGCAAGATTGTGCGTGCGGGGCGATCAGTTCGATGCCCATCTGCGTGCCGCCGCCGCGTACCTGGCGGATCCAGCGCACCACGGCGACGCTCCAGCCCTGTTCCGGCGAATCCTGTACGCCGAGCAGTTCGCCGGCCTGCAGTTGGCTAGGCACTTCTTTGGGCCAGGACAGGCAGTAGCCGCCCGGGCTGTGGTTGACGATCGGCAGGGCGAAGGTCGGGTAGCTCTCGGCGTCGGCGGGCTCTGTCTGCCTGTCTTGATTGGCGGATTTGCTGTACTGGATTTCTTCGAAGGGCAGCTTGCTGTCCCAGTTGGAACTCTTCTGGGTGTCGAAGGCTTTCGACCAGACATCCTCGACACTGGCNTCGGGGTCGAATACTGCCGCCTTGGTTTCGCTCGGCTGTTGCAGGATCTCGTTGAAGGGGCGCTCATTTGCCAGGAAAAAGTGCAGCGCGCTCATGCCAATGCACAGGGTCAGGCTGCCCTGGCCGTGGGTGCGATTGAAGGTCCGTTCGGAGATGTCGCCCCAGGCGGCGCTGAGGTGTTGCAGCATGTCCAGGCTGAACCCTTCGGGTACCAGCAGGCGTGACTGGCCGACATTCTCGGCAGGCAGCAACAGGTACTCCTGGATCGCCTCGACCAGTGGGTGTGGGTCGATGCCCAGCGCGTTGGGCAGCTCTTTGTCCTGAAACAGCGAGGTGTAGCGCGGCGGACCATCCACTTGCGGGGCCAGCGCGAACAGGCTCGAAGGTGCATCGCCGGCTTGCAGGCTGACCAGCGCGCTCCAGGGTTCGAGGACTTCGGCTAGGCGCGCGATACCGTTCTGGCGCATCTGGTTGCAGCGGGCGCAGCCGAGCAGCAAGGCGACCACATAGCTCTGCTCGGTGCTCATGGCTTTAGTGTGNCGGGCCAGCGGATCGCGGATCGCAAGCTTGTGCAGGCGCCGCTCGCGGGCGATCTGGTAGATCTGGTGCAGCTCCAGCCAGAGGCCTTCAGGCACCGGGCAATACAATTGGCTGGCGCGAATCAGTGGGCCGCACAGGCTGTGGGTGGCACGCTGCAGGGCGACGCTCAGGAGTGGGTTGCGCTCGCTATTATTTTGCGCGGCCAGGCTGGCAATGATCAGCTTGTAACCGACGGCCAGATGGTTTTGCAGGGCCTGACAGAGATTGGCCACCTTGCGTGGGCGTTCATCGAGGACAATCGCCTGATTGAGGAAATGCCGTTCCAGGTGTTTACAGACGAAATACACCTCCGGGCGCAACAGCTCCAGCAACTGCAGGCGGTTGTCCGATGCGGTGCGCAGTTGGTTGAGCTCGATCAGGGCCTGGTAAAGCTGGCGGGCGGTTTCTCCGATATTGGCTTTCGGCAGGTTGGCGATCCAGCGCTTGAGGTCGCGCGGGCTGGCATCGCAGAAAGACAGGCTTGGCTTCTGCGGCGTGGGAACGCGGAGCAGTAGGTGGGAATT
>C687J26845_10002645_pt1 | contig 10268 bp, 2 predicted proteins | sample RifCSPlowO2_12_FD_26845 | JGI IMG/M metagenome (IMG submission 26845) | reverse complement strand
AAACACTCCATCCGCCTGAGATTACCTCCGACCCGGTCACCGCTGCTACCGCAGGGAAACACTATAGTTATGACGTCGGGGCGACAGATATTGACGAGGGTGATGTGCTTACCTTCTTACTGGACGTTGCGCCGGATGGCATGACGATAAACGCTACTACAGGACTGATCAAGTGGACGCCCGGAAATGACCAGGCGGGTGAGCAGGACGTCGCGGTACGGGTAAAAGATACCAAAGGGTTATACGATACGCAGTCATTTACTATAACGGTGGAAGAGATGCTGGTTGCCGTGCCGAACGTCGTGGGTATGTCCCAAACAAATGCAGAGGCGTCCATCACGGCGGCCGACCTTGCCGTTGGGGACATTACTACACAGAGCAGCAATACCGTGCCTGTGGGAAACGTTATAAGCCAGCAGCCCGAAGGGGGCGTCATGGTCTCTGAAAACACCCCTGTGGATATGGTGGTATCGGTAGGGCCTGTGGCGATGAATGACTCCTATAGCATAGACATGAACGACACCGATACCCTGAACGTTGCATCCCCCGGCGTGCTGGGGAATGACAGTTTTAAGGATGGTTCTACTTTAACGGCAAGCATTATCAAGGACTGTGAGTCGGGGCAATTGCAGTTCAACAACGATGGTTCTTTTACGTACACCCCCGATGACGGTTTTAATCGCACGGATAGCTTCACGTATTTGTTCCATGACGGGGTGAATGGTTCAGACGTTGCCACTGCCCTTATTGACGTAACTGCCAATGGCGCAGACCTCAACCTGACGCTTACTGCCGATACTTGCCCGATGAAGACGAACACACAGACCCTTGAGGTGTCCGGTGCGGTGACCGTCAGCCTCCACAACGAGGGGGAAAAGACGTTCACGGGCAGCCAGGGGTTACTGGTGTTTGAAGACCGGAATGCAAACGGCGAGTACGACGACGATGAGGACAAGGCGCTGGGCGCAAAAACCTTTCAGGGCAGCATTGAGGGCAACAGCGTTGCAGAGGTAGACGTCCCTGTATCGGGCGCCGTCAAATTCCTGGGCAGCCCTGTCTACGTCTATGGCAGCACGGCGCCTGCAGTCAACTGCGGCAAGGAGTGCAACAATCAGCCTGAGGTGGGCAAGTACCAGCCCATCGTGGAGTGGGAGTGGAATGACCCAAGCGGTTCGTTGGGAGTCAACCACCCGCCCATAGTTGCCCCTCTTATCGATACGAATGGTGACGGCCTCATTAACGAAAAGGATACACCGGCCATTATTTTTGCGGCTACAGGGACAACAGGGAGCAGTAGCAGCCTTGTGGCCCTACGGGGGGATACCGGGGAGGAAATCTTTAACGTGCCGTGTCCAAATCCAACTGGATGGCCATCAGGTGCGACCCCGGCTGTTGGGGACGTCGATGGCGACGGGAGGCCGGAGATCTTCATTGTTGGCAGTTGGGATGGCAGAACATTATGTGCCTATAATAATGATGGCTCCATCAAGTGGCAGGTGAATGCGCCGCCTGGTGTTAACAGGACACTTCCCGTGTTGTCCGATCTGGATGGCGACGGGAAATCAGAGATACTTTTTAACAATGGAATTAGTATCAGGATATACAATCATGATGGCACACTTAAGGTACAGGGACCAAGCAGTTTTTATATAGGTGATGTGGAATATTATGGTTCACGTCAGGTGGCAGACCTCGACCTGGATGGCATCCCGGAGATCATTTCCGGCGCGAGCGCAACGGATCGGGAGGGCAACCTCATCTGGGGTTGGCGTTTCCTAAACAACAATTATGTTGAGGCAGTCCTTGACTACGGCGCCAAGACAATTCCACCCTTTCAAACAAATTTCCCCATGATTTTTCCCTATAATGCCGTTGCCAACCTTGATGACGACCCCTATCCGGAAGTCATCGCAGTCTCCAGTGGTTCAGAAGGGTATGATGGTGAGCTTACATACGCCAGTATGTGGATATTTGGACACGATGGAAATATTAAAGCCGGTCCCTTCGGCCTCTTCTACGGCTCTGGAAGTCTAGGGGTGAATGACCAAATCAGTTATATCCTTGGGCCTCCCACCGTGGCAGACTTTGATGGTGATGGGAAGGCTGAAATTGCCATTGCCGTTAGTAAATATTCTGCAGGGACAGGGGGAGAACCCTATGAACTGATAATATCTGTCTACCGGGGAGATGGCACACTTCTATGGGAAAGAGGAAATTTAATAGAAAGGCTGCATTTACGACCCTCCAGTAGCTCTGCCTTCGATTTCGATGGTGACGGCGCATCAGAACTCGTTTATCTTGATAAGCAAAAGCTTTACATATTCAATGGAAAGGATGGCGCCACCCTGTTTGAACTTGGGGTAGACCGCCTTAATGATGGAATACAGATACGCTATCCCACTATCGCCGATGTGGACAACGACGGGAGCGCCGAGATTGTCGTGCCTACCTATAGGACTTATTTTCAGGCTGGTTCTCCATTACGCAATGGCGTCCTCGTGCTGGGCGACCTCCATTCCAATTGGCTCCATGCCCGACCCGTGTGGAACCAGTGGATGTACCACGTAACCAACGTGAACGATGACGCCACCATCCCCAAAGTAGCCCGGAATAGCTGGGAGGTAAATAACAGCCAGCGCGGGCAGATTTCCCTGGAGGGGGTAGTCCCCTTTGGCAATCCTGATTTGACGATCTGCAGGATCATGGTCGACCGTGAGGGATGCACAGAGGGGGCTGCACGGATAACCGCACGCATCGGCAATGGCGGCAGCGTGCAGGCAGGGGTGCGGATACCCGTCAATTTCTTTAGTGGCGACCCTGACGGAGGGGGGACGTCCGTTGGCAGCGCAACAACCTCAAGGGTACTCCGCCCCGGCGAGTTTGAGGATGTCACCCTTGAGTGTACGAACCTTGCCCTTGACCAGGTCTACGTCACCGTAAATGAGCCACTATCCCAAGGCGCCATACCATCCAACAATCTCTCCCGCCTGCCCCACACCTGGGCGCAAAGTAGTGGAATATATGAATCTGGACAGTCTAATTTTCATGCCTACTATGGCATTGATGGTTCAAATACCCGGTGGAATGAACCTGATGTTACTGTTAATATTGATCCAACCCATTATTACGAGGTACATTTCCTTACCCCCGTAAATCCCACGTCCGTAACCATACAAAATGCCGGCAGTTCTAACACCGGTTTTCTTGCAGGCACACTCTCATTTTCAAACGGGCTCAGCATCCCAATACCATTAGACGGGAACGGGGCGGGTACCGTGGAATTCACCGAACAACAGGATATCACCTGGATACGTTTAGATGGGACATCAGTACGACCAGACGGCGCAGGCCTCTCTGAATTTATCGTGAAGGGTGCGTATGTCCCAGCCCAACAAACCGTCCGCGAGTGCAATATGGATAACAACACCGCCAGTTGCGGCGGAGACGGGTCATCATGCGATACCGATGAGAACTTCCCGCCGCTCATAACGTCAATACCGGTCACCATGGCGCTGGTAAACGCCGCATACCAATATCAGGTAGTCGCAAGCGACGCAAACGATGACACACTCACATATTCTCTTCTTGTCAACCCCACGTCCATGACCATCAACCCGGCAACAGGGCTTATTACCTGGATGCCCGATACGACCCTGTTAGGGAGTCACGAGGTAGAGATACTGGTGAAGGATGGGAGGGGACTCTCTGATAGCCAGAGTTATGTCGTTACCGTAGCCAAAGGAGTCATCGTGCCTGACGTGGTAGGCAAGCCCCAGACAGAAGCCGAAACCACCCTTGCTAATGCAGGGCTGAAGACGGGGACAGTAACGAAAATTGCCAGCGAGACCACGCCAAAGGGCAGCGTCATCAGCCAGGCGATAGCCCCCGGCACGGAGGTGGCAGAAGGCACGTCCGTTGGTCTTTCAGTCTCCCTGGGCAGATCGCCCGTGGCAAACGCAGGCACTGACCAGACGGTGGGCGAGGAGATACGGGTGACCCTGGACGGCTCAGACAGTTACGACCCGGATGGAAACACCATTACCTTTACCTGGACACAGACCTCAGGTCCGCAGGTAACCCTCTCTGACGTCCATGCGCAAAGACCGTCCTTTACCAGCCCTATTGTCCCGCTCCAGAACGTCCTTACCAATGAGGTACACCTGGCATTCGAACTCGAGGCAACCAGCGGTGAACTTTCTGATAGTGATACGGTGGACATCACCGTCCAGAACACCACGAACAATGCCCCCGTTGCCAACGCAGGCAATGACCAGTTCCTCAAGTGGAAGTCGAATCTTTCGGTGACACTGGACGGCACGGCCAGCTACGACTCTGACGGCGGCACTTTCAATTACCACTGGCAGATCGTATCTGCGCCCGATGGGAGCACGGCGGTTTTGAACGACGATTCATCTCCAACGCCGCAGTTTACCACAAACGTCCAGGGCGATTATATTGTTGAACTGATGGTAAGCGACGCCTATTTGCTGCAAAGCGCCCCTGACCAGGTGCGGGTAAGCGCCGTCACGGATAATGAACCGCCTACCGTTTTTGTAACGGCAGAGCCGTACGTGGTGGATACAGGGCTTCCGGTGACCATAACCGTGACGGCGAGCGACGACCGTGAAATTGGGTTACTGGAACTGACGGTAAACGACACATCCGTTACGTTGAATGATGAAGGGATAGGGACTTTTACACCCATGACAGCCGGCGACTATCAGGCAGACGCCACAGCGACGGACATTGGGGGCAACCAGGAGACGGCATTTGCCACCTTTACGGCAACATCACAGCCGCCAACTGTTGAGATTACATCCCCTGCGGACGGAGATACCATCAACAGTATAACCGAGATTATGGGCACCGTTGAAGATGGAAACCTCGACTATTATACCCTTTCGTACGCCCCGATCAATGGAACAAAATTCACGGAGTTCGCCAGGGGTACGACCACGGTAAAAAACGGCGTACTTGGCTCCCTTGACCCGACCCTGCTCCAGAACGACAGCTATATCCTGCGGCTGACGGCAAAGGACAAGGGCAGCGCCAGCACAACGGTCGAGCAGACGATCAACGTAGGCGGCAACCTGAAGGTAGGGAATTTCAAACTGTCATTTGTAGACCTCCAGATACCGGTGGCGGGCATACCCATTACTGTTATCCGTACGTACGACACCCTGGATGCAAGCCACAAGGGCGATTTTGGATATGGGTGGAGATTAGAGTTCCGGGATGCACGGCTCAGGACGTCGGTGGAGGAGACGGGGTATGAAAATGATATGATCTTTAATCCGTTCCGGTATGACCATACGAAGGTCTACGTCACCATCCCCGGCGGAAAGCGTGAGGGATTCAGGTTTACTCCGGAGAAATCATCCTGGGGACTTGAGGCCTATCTGGGTATTTATCATCCGAAATTTGTGCCTGACCCCGGGGTAACGAGCGAGCTTTCCGTAAGGGAGTACGACCTCTTAGTAAGCCATGAGCAGGATAACAGTAAAATACCTGTCAGGGGCGACAACGTATTCTGCTATGGAACGTCCGTGCCATACAATCCTGCAAACACTGCGCTGGATGGTGTGTATACCCTTGTCACGAAGGATGGGTTATCATACCAGGTCGACGGCCTTACGGGCAAACTCAACCTGGTGAAAGACCCCAACGCAAACACCCTTACGTACACCAATAACGGCATCGTTAGCTCAACCGGCCAAAAGGTGGTTTTTGAGCGTGACACAAAAGGCAGGATCACCGCCGTCATCGACCCCCTGGGCAACCGGATTGAGTACGGGTATGACGCACGGGGAGACCTTGTTAAAGTCACTGACCGTGAGAAGAACGCCACGCAATTCGTGTATCTTTATGACGTACCGCATTATTTAGAAGAAATCATCGACCCCCTAGGCCGCACCGGCATAAAGACGGAATACGATGAGAACCGCAGGCTCGTAGCAATGGTGGACGCCGATGGAAACAGTACACAACTCGAGCACGGCATCACCACCAACACCGAAACCATCTACGACCCCCTGGGTAACCCCACCACCTTCGAATACGACAACCGCGGCAATATCCTTACCGAGATAAACGCCCTGGGCCAAAAGACGACACGCACCTATGATGAGAATGATAACGAACTCACCGTGACGGATCCCTTGGGGAATACCACGACGTTTACGTATGACAGCAGGGGCAACACGCTCTCAAATACCGACCCGTTGGGCAACAAAACGGACTTCACCCATCAGTTCTTCCAACCGAATGGGCCAAGGTATCCTGGGTTTACCAGGGAGAAAGCCACCGTTGATTCCCTGGGAAATGCAACCACGAATTCTTACGACGGCTGGGGGAATCTGCTTTCCATTGAGGACAGGCTCGGAAATGCAACCTCGATGACGTATGAAGCTGGCAGTAGAGGAAACCCTGCAACGATTACCAATCCGAAGGGTAATTCAAGGACGTTCAAATACGACAACTATGGAAGGATGCTGAGCCAGACGGATGAGCTTGGAAATGAGACAACGTTTACCTATGACAAAAATGGAAACCAACTGACCGAAACAACAACCCAAACCACGGCAGAAGGCACGCGTACCCTTACGACAACAACAGCGTACGATGCCGATGGGCGTATGGTATCCACTACCGATGCCGAAGGGAACATCACGCGATTTACTTATGACAAGGCGGGCAAACGGACGGGAATTACTGATGCACTAGGAAGGGAGACGACGTTCATATATGACCAAAAAGGATTGCTTACGGAGACCATCTTCCCGGATAACACACCGGGTAATTTGTCTGACAACCCCAGGGTCAGTTCTGAATATGACGCATTAGGGCGGGAGACTGCAAAGATTGACGAGCTTGGGCGCAGAACTGCGTTTATATACGACAGCGTGGGAAGGCTGGTAGAAACCATTTTTCCTGACGAGACACCCGGCGAGCTTTCAGACAACCCCAGGAAGAAGACTGAGTATGATGCCGAGGGGCGTGTTACTGCCGAAGTAAATGAGCGGGGAAACCGGAGAGAATTTGAGTATGACGCAGCCGGGCGGCAACGTATCGTACGTGATGCCCTTGGAAATGAGACCGCCTTTGAATATGATGCAATAGGCAATGCGACGAGTCAGACCGATCCGTTGGGGAGAAAGACTCAGTTTGTTTATGATGCAAACCAGAAACTCATTGAGACTTTATTGCCAGATGGAACAAAGGTGAAAAAGAGTTACGACCTGAACGGATGGAATACGGCAATAACCGACCAATCTGACATTACTACCCGCTATGAGTATGACGATTTCGGCAAGCTCAACGCCGTGGTAGATGCAGCCGGCAACCGGACGGAGTTTGCCTACGATGAACTGGGGAACAAAATCAGCCAGACAGACGCTAATGGCCAGATAACCCGTTTTGAGTATGACAGGCTGAGACGGGGCATCCACAAAATTTTGCCATTAGCCCAGCAGTCAACCATTCAATACGATGGCGTGGGAAACGTCGTCAATAAAACCGATTTTAATGACAACACCACAACGTTCTCCTACGATGAGAGAAACAGGGTAACTACAAAAGCATTACCTGACACGAGTTCTGTGGAATATGAGTATACGGCAACCGGGAAACCCGCAAGAGTAACCAATTCGCTTGGCGTAACGGAATTCGTATATGATGAGCGTGACCGGTTGCTTTCCCGCACGAATCCTGACGGAACGACAGTCAGCTATACGTATGATGAGGCAGGGAATATAGCCACCCTAACGACGCCATCGGGGACGGTCACCTATAGCCATGATGCGCTCAACAGGATGCAGACGGTAACGGATTCCAGGGGTAATGTAACTCACTACACCTACGATGCGGCAGGAAATGTAACACAAACAACACTGCCAAACGGCATTACTGAAACCCGTGAATACGATGACCTCAACCGGCTCATCTATTTGGAACACAAAGATACGGCAGGGAACATAATTTCCAGCTACAGATACACCCTTGATAATGTTGGTAACCGTATAGTAGTTGATGAGCAGAATGGGAGGAGTGTGGAATATAGTTACGATACCTTATACCGGTTAATCAGAGAGAGCATCTTTGATCCCCAGGGGAATCCTGTCAATCGTACCATTGAATATACGTATGACGCCGTGGGCAACCGGGTCACCCGCAATGATTCTTTGGAAGGGATTACCTCGTATGTGTATGACGAGAATTACGGCCTGGAAACCGAAACGACCAATGGAGACGTAACTGCATACACGTATGATGACAATGGGAATACGACGTCCCGTATAGTGAACAACACGCAGCAGACCTTGTATACATGGGATTTTGAGAATCGTCTCATTGGTGTGGATACGGATGGCGATAGTATATTGGACGTTGAGAACCAGTATGACGCAAACGGCAACCGCATTACACAAAATATACGTGAGGTTGAAAGGCGTTTTCTGGTTGACGATGGAACGTTGCCCCAGGTGCTTGAAGAATACCCGTCAGGCGGCGACGCGGAGGTATCGTATGTGCATGGCAACGACCTGATTTCCCAAGACAGGGGGACAAATGGACTGAGTTGCTATCAGGTTGACGGGCTTGGCAGTGTGCGGTCATTGACCAACACGAATGGGATTGTTACTGACCAATACGCCTACGATGCCTTTGGGAGGGTTATCACGAACACGGGCGATACCGACAATGCCTATCTCTTTGCCGGTGAACAGCGCGATTTGAATGTTGGTTTGGATTATCTCAGGGCGAGGTACATGGATTATTCAACGGGCAGGTTTATGAATCGTGACCCATTCAGGGGCTCAGAACTGAATCCTATGAGTTTGAATCCGTATTTGTATGCCCATGCAAACCCGGTAAATAATATTGATCCGTCGGGGTTGTTTAGTTTGGGTGAGGTGATGACAGTGGTCGGAATTTTAGGATCTATGTGGTCTTTTAATCAGGCATTGTTAAACGCCTATAATGGAGATTACATAGCATCTGCCGTCAATGTAGCTTTTGGCGTTGACTTCTGGGGACTTGCTGTGTACCGAACTGCTGCCAGAGGAGCAGGTGGAATTATAAATTGGTATATGCACGCACGAGAAGTAAGGGTTATATACAATGAGGCAGTTCGAGACATGAGGACAGTAGTACAGGCTGGCGGACGTCCAAGAGTAATCGCTGAAAGAGTCGTGGAACTAAGAAATAAAGCAAAAGTAGCCGCACGTGCGCTTATGAACCCTAAAGAAGTGGCTATACTAGAAGAGAGGAACATTGCAAAATACGGAAATTCTGTTGGACCTACTTTGGATGATCTTTTAAAACACTATTCCTACGAGGAAATTATCGAGAAGGCGTTTGAAACAAATTTTTGGTATAATTTATTTTTTCTCTCATTTTAGGGGAAAACAAATGCAGTACGTGAGGGACCGTAAGCATTATGGGAAAGGCTATCAAATTACAACTATACCGTTTACAATATCACGAGAATTGAAGATGTTGGACAAAGAAGTTAGCACTAAAATCATCGGTTTTGCAGATAAAGTAGGAGACGATATAGTGGGTGTATTTGCCAAAAACAGCAGGGCTTTTATTTTTGTAAACGATATCTGTTGGGATGTTTTAGATGATGATATAAAGGCTACCTATCGTCGTATAGTCTTTGTGGACTTCTTTAAGCTGACTTCAAAAGGAAAATTATTGTACTTTAAGGTAAAGGTAAGCTGGAGGGAATTTTGCGATGGTTTAAGGGATCCAACCACTGATGGAATCGATGAAAGTTGGGTGAATGTATTGGGATCAATCAGCAATTTAGTAAATGATAAGAAACATTGTACAGAATGGGCAAAACGTCTGAACCAAGCCGGGTAGGGTGGGCAATCAGACTGTGCCAAATGGATTTTGCGCAGTCTATCTATGTGCATAAAAAAGGCATAAATAGTTATTTTACCGGTAATTTTTTCTGTTACCGTTCAAAACATTCCTTCAATATGCTTTTTTATTCCATTTCAATACCCATCCCTTACTTTTTATATGCTATTCAGCTTTGCAATCAACGTTGGTATACCTATTATGGTTATCATTCTCGCTATATTGAAACACGGGGGAGGCCTTTGGGGTCAGACCTTGAAAATAGAATACAAAACCTGATCGGTCTCTTTTTAAAGCTCTGCAGGTTAGGTTGAGGCACGAAACCCAACAAATTCAAGGTGAAAACGGACAACCCCCTGAATCCCCCTTTATTAAGGGGGACTTGTCTGCGGTAAGGGTGA
>C687J26845_10002644_pt1 | contig 10269 bp, 6 predicted proteins | sample RifCSPlowO2_12_FD_26845 | JGI IMG/M metagenome (IMG submission 26845) | reverse complement strand
AGGTCGACGATCTCGCGCTCGCTGGAGCCGCTGATGAGGATCATCGGGAAGCAATTGGTGGTGGCGTTGGCCAGTGCGGTCAGGCCGTTGAGGAAGCCGGGGGCGGACACCGTCAGGCAGATGCCGGGCTTTTGCGTCATGAAGCCGGCGATGGCGGCGGCGTTGCCGGCGTTCTGCTCATGGCGGAACGAAATCACGCGCATGCCTGCGGCCTGTGCCATGCGGGTGAGGTCGGTGATCGGGATACCGGGCAGACCGAAGATCGTGTCGATGCCGTTGAGCTTGAGGGCATCGATGACCAGGTGAAAGCCGTCGGTCATTTGCTGTGATTGCGCATCGGTTGTCATGATCTGCCCGCCGGAAATCAATTTCACGTCCGCTGCTGCGGCGACTTGGTTCTCAACCGATCCCATGATTTTCTCCTTGCCTCTTAGGTATCCGGACATGCTGCTGCGCAAAAAACCGGAGTTATTAATATAGGCAGTTGGCCATGCTACAGCCTTGACCGCGGTCAAGTTTGCGCGTTTTGCTATACTCATCTGTTTAGCAGCCTGTCGGACTTGGCAGTTCGGCAGGCTGCTAAAAACAAGACTTGCCCATGCCCGCCCTGGCCCAACATCCCGAAGCGAAGATCATCCGCGTTCAGCTCAGGCAGAACCTGGTCCTGAAGCACCTGAACGCGGCGCAATGGCAGGAGCTTGAGGCGTTGCTCGAAATCACCGATTATTCCAAAGGCGAAGCCCTCGAGCACCAGGGTGACCATTCGATGGAGCAATATTTCATCATCGAGGGCATCCTGAAGCGCGTGGTGTCAAACGCGCAGGGCAAGGAAATGATCCTGCGCTTTGCCGCCGAAAGCGATATCGAGACGAGCTACGCCGCGTGGCGCCTTAAAACCCCCATCCCCTATTCCATCCGCACCGTCACCAAGGTGCGCGCCGCCAAATTATCCATGCAGCAGTGGGTACAATTCATGGAGCGCCACGCCGCGATCAAGAGCGAGTTCGAGTTCCACATCATGCGGCTGATGAGCGAGGTCATGGCCCACACCATCACGCTGCATCTGCTCGACGCCCCAGGCCGCATACAGCGCTTCATGCGCAAGCGCGCCGCCCTCGCCGACCGCCTGCCCAAGAAAGAACTTGCGTCTTACCTCAATCTTTCTCCCGAAACGCTGAGCCGCCTCAAGCGGCGGGGTAAAATCTGACCGCCGGCAACAGCGAGGCCAAGTTGCGCAGGCTGAAATTGAGCCTCAGAATCACGATGCAAATGCGGGACCGCATCGGTCACGGATATAAGATCTGGGAGAGCTCTATGGAACCTGTGGCCTTCGTTGGCTCACCCGAGCCCGGGGTGACGCCGTGAACCAAGCGGAGCCGAACGGGATGCAACTGCGGGTGGCCGAAATATTCTTGGAGGACGTGGGCCGGGGCCTGGCGCGCCTTGACGCGGACGACTTGAAGCGGCTCAAGGCCGCGCCCGGGGACATCTTGCTGATCACGGGCCGCCGGGCCACGGTGGCCCGGGCGGCTCAGGCACCCGCCGGCCACTGCGGACAACTTCTGGTTTTGATTGATGGAACGGCCCGTGACAACGCGCAGATCGGAGTTGACGAGTGGGTGACGGTTCGAAAGGTTCCGTTCAAGGCGGCGGAGTCGTTGCTGCTGGCCCCGGTGCAGGCCGGACACCCCGTCCCAACCGACGAGGAGATCCCGCATCTGCGCCAACTCCTCTCCAGCATTCCGGTCGTCCTCGGCGATCACCTGCAGGTGGCTTTCCTGGGTGCGCGCCCGCGTTCGTTCACCGTCGAGGGCGCGGCCCCGCGGGGGGCCCTGCTGATCTCCGCGAACACCGCCATCACCTTCAAAGTTCCCGAGGTTTCCGCCGAGAAAGCGTATCGTGTCTCCTACGAGGACATCGGCGGCTTGGAGCATGAGGTGTCGCTGGTCCGGGAGATGGTCGAGCTGCCGCTGAAATTCCCTCAGCTCTTCGGCCTCCTGGGAATTGATCCGCCCAAGGGAGTCCTTCTGACGGGGCCGCCGGGCACGGGCAAGACGCTCATCGCCCGGGCAGTCTCCAGCGAAGTGCGAGCACACTTCATTCACGTGAACGGCCCGGAGGTCATCCATAAATTCTACGGCGAGAGCGAGGCCAAGCTGCGCCAGATCTTCGACGAGGCGCGGCGGAACGCCCCCAGTATTATCTTCCTGGACGAGTTTGACGCTCTGGCGCCGAGACGCGCCCAAGTCATCGGCGATGTAGAGAAGCGGGTGGTGGCGCAGCTTCTGGCGCTGATGGACGGCCTGGTGGAGCGCGGGGAAGTGGTGGTCATCGCCGCCACCAACATGCCGGAGTTGGTGGACCCGGCGCTGCGGCGGCCGGGACGCTTCGACCGCGAGATCGCCATCGGCGTCCCGGACCGGGGCGCGCGGCGCCAGATCCTGGGCATCCATTCGCGCCGAATGCCACTTGGACCCGACGTGGATCTGGGGCAAATTGCGGAGATCACCCACGGTTACGTTGGCGCGGATCTCGAGGTCCTCTGCAAGGAGGCGGGGATGGTGGCCCTGCGCCGCTTGATCCCACGTGTACGTTTCGAGATCGACCTGAAACCCCAACTGGATGCGCTGGCGCTCCAGGTCACGCGCGAGGATTTTCTGGCGGCGTTCAAGGTGGTGGAACCCACATCCACCCGAGAGTTCCTGGCGGAACGGCCACGGCTCACGTTTAAGGACATCGGCGGCCTAGCCGAGACGAAGCGAACTCTCAGATCCATCCTGCAGCTTGTTCGCGGAGGCGGCGTCCTCTTCGGCCATACGCGGTTCAACCCACCCAAGGGAATCCTGCTCACCGGCGTTTCGGGTACCGGGAAGACTCTGCTCGCCCGTGCCTTGGCGGGAGAACTGGGGCTCACCTTGATCACGGTGGACCAGCCAAGCCTGCTCTCGAAATGGGTGGGCGAGTCGGAAAAAGGCCTGCGCGAGGTCTTCAAACGGGCCAAACAAGCGTCCCCCTGCATTCTCTTTTTCGACGAAATCGAATCACTGGTCCCGGCCCGATCCCTCCATGAAGTGGGCAGCGTCTTCCCGCGCCTGGTCAGTCAACTCTTCCGGGAACTGGATGAACTGCACGGCTCGCTCGGAGTGGTCGTCCTGGGAGCTACCAACCGGCCAGACCTGATGGAGCCCGCGCTCCTGCGGGCGGGCCGCTTTGACTACGTGCTCGAGTTGCCGCTGCCGGACCGGGACGAACGGCGTGAGATTCTGGAGATTCACGCCGAGGGGCTGCTCTTGGAGAACGATGTGAACCTCAGCGAGGTTGCCGAAGCCACCGGGGGCTGGACGGGCGCAGGTCTGGAATTGGTGTGCAAGAAGGCGGCGATCCTGGCCCTCGAGGAATGTCACGGAGTCCCGTCCAAAGAGTTCCGTGTCGCCTATCGGCACCTGCGGGAAGCCCAGGCGCAGGTGCGGACGATGGCCTAGGAGTTTGTCGGACTTAGCCCCGACAAACTCCTCAGCCCGACAGGCTGGCAACTGCGGCAGGTAGGCTCAGTTATTGCGGGCGGCAAGCGCCTCGTGAATGGCTTGCGCGGCGCGCTTGCCGGCGCCTGCTGCGAGGATCACGGTGGCCGCGCCGCTGACCGCATCGCCGCCGGCGAACACCAGCGCTTTGGAGGTCAGCCCCGTTTGCTCATCGGCCACGAGGCAGCCCTTATTGTTCGTGAGCAGACCCGATGTCGTCCGGGTCAGCAACGGGTTCGGCGTGGTGCCGATGGCGAGCACCACGTTATCGACCGGGAGCACAAACTCGCTGCCCTCGATCGGGATCGGGCGTGCCCGCCCCGATGCGTCGCGCTCGCCGAGCTTCATTTTCTGGCACTTGAGACCGCTCACCCAGCCGCTGCCATCGTCGATGACCTCGAGCGGGTTGGTGAGCCAGTGGAACTTCACCCCTTCCTCGATCGCGTGATGATACTCCTCGACGCGCGCGCCCATCTCCTTCTCGCTGCGCCGGTAGACGATCATCGCCTCCTCGGCGCCCATGCGCAGCGCGGTACGCACGGCGTCCATCGCGGTGTTCCCCGCGCCGATCACCGCCATGCGTTTGCCCACCCGCACCGGGGTGTCGGACTCCGGGAACTCGTAGGCGCGCATCAGGTTGATGCGCGTGAGGAACTCGTTCGCCGACATCACGCCGTTCAGGTTCTCGCCCGCAATGCCCAGGAACTGCGGCAGACCCGCGCCGGTCCCGATGAACACGGCTGAGTAGCCGAGCCGGTCGAAGAGTTCATCGAGCGTGAGCGTCCTGCCGATGATGACGTTGCAGACGATCTCGACGCCCATCGCCTTCAAAAGACCGATCTCCCAGTCAAGAACGGCCTTCGGCAGCCGGAACTCCGGAATGCCGTAGCGCAGCACCCCGCCCGGCGCGTGCAGCGCCTCGTAGATCGTGACGGGGTAGCCGAGTCGCGCGAGTTCGCCGGCGCAAACAAGCCCCGCGGGGCCCGCCCCGATAATGGCGATTTTGTCCTTGCGCGTGATCTTCGCCTCGAGCGCCGGCGGTTGCGTGCGCTCCCAGTCAGCGACATAGCGCTCGAGGTGGCCGATCGCCACCGGATCGAAGTTCTTGATCATGCTGCATTCCGCCTCGCACTGGGACTCCTGCGGGCACACGCGCCCGCAAATCGCCGGCAGCGGGTTCGCCGAGCGCAGAATCCTCGCGGCACCGGCCATATCGCCGATCGCCACGGCGTGGATGAACTCCGGGATCGGGATCTGCACCGGGCAGCCGTCCACGCATATCGGTTCCTGGCAGCGCAGGCAGCGCTCGGCCTCGAACCCGGCGTGAAACTCGGTGTAGCCCGTGTTGACTTCCTTGAAGTCGTGCGCGCGCTGCTGCGGCTCGCGCACCGGCATCGGAGTCTTGTCCGCACGCTTGACGGGCATTATCGCAACTCCCTCGCCGCTAGCAGCCTGTCGGACTTAAGAGTCCGCACAGGCTGCTAAAAGCAAAACCGGCCGAGAATCCGGATGGAAGACTCCCCGAAGCAGTCGAGCGTGAACAAGAGCGATTGCGAATTCGCATGTTTGTCATCCTTTTTCGCCCTTCATCCTGTGGCCGGTTTTGCCTTAGGAGTTTGTCCGGACTAAGTCCGACAAACTCCTAGGCAGGCAAGCCGCTCGACGGCGCGCTTCTCTTCCCTCACGTAGGCCTTGTTGCGGCGCATCGCCACCTCGAAATCCACCTGGTGGGCATCGAAGCACGGGCCGTCGACGCACGCGAACTGCGCCTTCCCGCCGACGGTGACGCGGCACCCGCCGCACATGCCGGTGCCGTCCACCATGAGCGGGTCCATCGACACCAGCGTCTTCACCTTGGGTTCGCGCGTGGTCTCCGCGACCGCGCGCATCATCGCCATCGGGCCGATGGCAATCACGTAGTCGGGTCGGCCCGGCCCGTCCCCGGCGATGAGCTGCGCCAGGCGCTGCGTGACGAACCCCTTCATCCCTGCGGAACCGTCGTCGGTGCAGATCTCGACGTCGCTGCACACGGGACGCAACTCATCGGCCAGGATGAGCAGGTCCTTGCTGCGCGCTCCCAGGATAGCCGTGGTCCGGTCGCCGCGAGCCGAGAACTCGCGCATCAGGCACAGCAGCGCGGCGGAGCCGAAACCGCCGCCCACGCCGCAAACATGGCCGCCAAGGGGAATCTCAATATGCCCGCCGAGCGGGCCCGCCACATCCAGGATCTCGTCGCCCGCCTCGAGCGCGCAGACCCGCTGGGTGGTCGCGCCGACCTCCTGCACCACGATCGTGAGCGTACCCGCGGCGCGGTCGTAGTCGGCAATGGTGATCGGAATGCGCTCCCCGCCTTCCCGCACCCGGAGCATGACGAACTGCCCGGGCTTCGCCACCGCCGCGATAAGCGGCGCGTCGATGCGGAAGTACTTCGTCACCGGGGTGAGGCTGCGCGCCTCAAGGATTCGCGGCATGCCCGCCTCTAGGAATTTGTCGGACCAAAATCCGACAAATTCCTTACAAAATACTGCCGACAAGACAACAGCAATAAAGGACCACGAATAGCGGTTCTCGACCCCGGTCCCGTCTTCGATTGCGGTCCAACAGGTGTCGTTGCGTTCAGTCTCATACCGAATCCTCAGGTGGTCCTGTCTTGCTTAAGGAATTTGTCGGCGCGGAGTCCGACAAATTCCTAAAGGTCCGGGTGCTCGTGCATCGCCTTGAGCCGGCGCCACCTGCGGTCCGCTTCGTTCTGAATGCCCTGCACGACCGGGGCGTTCTTGGGCGAGAGAAGGTGGCGGGTCTTGCCCATGAGTTTGAGCCAGTCCGACACGGGGCGGCGGCGGCCCGTCGCGTCCGGATCGTAGGTGATCGTCGTGTGGCCGTGCTCGATTTCGTAGAGCGGGAAGAAGCAACTATCCACCGCCGCTTGCAGCACCGGCTGGGCGGCATCGTCCGTCGTGCGCCAGTTGAGCGGGCAGAACGACAGGATCTTGCCGTACACCAGCCCCTCGCGCTTCGCGTACCACTGGGCCTTCGCCGCCTTGCGCATCAGGTCCTCGGGGTAGCCTTCGCTGGCGGTGAACACGTACGGCAGGTGACACGCGGCGAAGATTTGCGCGGTGTCCTTGTGGTGGTAGCGCTTTCCCGGCAGCCGCGACCCGACCTCGCTGGTGGAGGTGCGGTGGCCGAACGGCGTCGAATACGAAAGCTGCGCGCCGGTATTCATGTAGCCCTGGTTGTCGTACTCGAGAATCATCATCGGGTGGTTGCGGTGCGCGGCGCCGAGCGCCGGGCCCATGCCGATGTCCATGCCGCCGTCGCCCGTCACCATCACGAACGTGATGTCCTTCGAAGCGGGCAGCTCGCCGCGCCGGACGCGCTCGTGGTACATCTCGACCAGCCCCGAAAGCGTCGCCGCGCCGTTCTGGAACAGGTTGTGGATATAGTTGATCCGGTGCGCCGTCGCCGGGTAGCCGGTGGTCACCACCATGGCGCAGCCGGTCTGGAACAGCACCACGACATCGCCTTCGATCACGCGGTAGACTTGGTGCAGCGTCGGGAACGCGCCACAGCCCGGACATGCGCCGTGTCCCGGCGCGATGCGGCTCGGCACCGACGTCATCTTCCACAGCGGCTCGAGCTCGACCTTGAGCCGGCCGCTCGCCTCATCGCGGCGCACGTGCGCCATGCCGCGCGAGACCTCGGCGGCCGGGATCGGCGGCAGCCCGGGCCGCGGCCTGCTGTCGGGCCTGCCGGGCGTGGCGCCGTGGTAGGCGAAGGGTTCGGCGGCGCGCCTGGATTTCGCCGCGGCGGTCGCCTGCTCGAAGAACTGTTCGGCGTCGGCCGCGTAGAAATCCTTGCCACCGAGCCCGTAGATCCGCGACAGGACGAGCGTATGGTTCTCGGGGTCGATCTGGATCGCGGCGCGCACTTCAAGCGAGAGGTTGCCGCCGCCCGCGCCGTAGGAGTCCGCGCGGTCGCCGACAGTGACGGCCTTCACGCGCCGCAGCGCCCGCCGGAACTCCTCCGCCGGGAACGGCCGCAGCACGTTGGGCGAGAGCACGCCGACCTTCTCGCCTTTCTCGCGCAACTCGTCTGCGGTCTCCTTGGCCGTCTCGGCGGCTGAGTTGACCAGTACCGTGGCGACGTCGGCGCCGTCCATGCGGTAGGCGTCGAGCATCGGGTAAGACCGACCGGTCATCCTCTCCAATTCGGCGAAGACCTCGGGAATCACCCGCCGCGCGGCCTCCATCGCCTGCGAGAGCTGGACCTTGTTGTTGATGAGGTCCGGATCGTTCATGTACGGGCCGAAGGTCGTCGGGTGCTCCGTGTCGAGCGGCGTGGGGAATTTCGGCCGCTCGCCCAGGAATCTGCGGACCGCCTCCGGGTCGTCGAACGCCTGGATCCGCCGCTTCTGGTGGCTCGTGATAAAGCCGTCGTACGCCACGAGTACCGGCAGCCGCACGTCAAGGTGCTCGCCGATCTTCACCGCGGCGAAGTTCAGGTCATAGACCGCCTGCGGATCGCGCGCGCAGAGCATGATCCATCCGGTGTTGAGCGCGTAGTAGATGTCCGAGTGGTCGCCGCGGATGTCGAGCGGCCCCGAGACGGCGCGCGCCGCGACGTTGAGCACCATCGGCACGCGCGTTCCCGCCTGGACCGGGAGCTGCTCGAGCGCAAAGAGCAGGCCCTGCGAACTCGTGGCGTTGAGCACCCGGCCTCCGCCAAGCGCTGCGCCGTAGCAAATACCGGCGGCACCGTGCTCGCCGTCGCCCGCGATCATCACGATGTCGTGCTCGCCCTCGGCCTGCATTTTCGAGAGGTTCTCGGCGACCTCGGTGGACGGCGTGATCGGGAAGTAACCCATCACGTGGAAGCCGATGTCGCGCGCCGCGAGCGCCGCGGCCTCGTTGCCGCTGCGGAACTCGAGCTTCTGCCGCGCGGCGCCGGCGCGGCGGGCGTCCGCCGCGCGGTGGGGAATGGTCAGGATCTGGGTCGCCATGGCGTCCACCTCATCCGATCAGATCGGGGAAAAGCGGCACGCGCAGCCGGTCGGCAAGACCCGGGGTCTCCGCCTTCTTGGTCATCGCGCTCGCCGGGCAGGACTCCACGCAGCGCAGACAACCCTTGCAATAGCGGTAATCCACGCCCATCAGCTCGCGCTCGAACCTGCCGCCCTTCTCACCGTCGTCCCAGACCAGGCAAAAGTCGGGACAGACGAGATCGCATACGCCGCAGTGAATGCACCTCTCCCGGTTGAAAACCGGCAGCGATCCGGTGCGCGACGCCGAGAGGTCGTTCCACGCCGTGTTGCCCGGCTCGGGGATGATGCCGCCGACCGGCTGTGTCTCGTAGCCCCACGCCGGCTCCGGGCGAACCACCGGCAGGTCGCCTTCGGCGCGCCCGACCCCTTCAAGCACTTCGAATTCCTTGGCCCCGCGCCGAAAAGCGCGCTCGTTCGACGCAACCGCCTCCGGGTGCCTGCCCGCAAATTCCTCGGAGAGCGCTTCAAGGATCGTTTCGGCGCTAAGAAACGGGAACGCGCCGCAAAGCGTCCCCAGCAGCACCGCGTTGGGGCGGGACTGCTCCTTGACTGCGATCCCGAGAGCGTCAACGCGAATCACACGCGCCGTGCGCGGCAGCCCCGCAAGCTCCTCCGGCACCAAGCGCGGCGGCGCGTTGTAGATGAACGTGCCGTCCTTCCTGAGTCCGGCGAGCGTCGCCGGATTGCGCAGCAGCGCCGCGTGAAAAACCACGATGACATCCGGCGTCTCGACGGGCGCGCTGGTGCGGATTGGCCGCTCCGCGGGCCCCAGCCGCACGAACGAACGCACCAGCGAGCCCTTCTTCTCTGACCCGTACGAGGAAAAATTGGCCCCGTTCAGACCCATCCTCAGCACCACGGCTGTCGCCAGCACCTGCCCGGCCGCATGGGCGCCCAATCCCCCGATCGACTCGAACCGGATCTCGAAGAACCGGCCCGCGTTCGGCAGCGCTGCAGCCTCATTCACCACCCGTTCACCACGGTCGGCGCGAACAGTGCACCCGCTTTCCGCGTCCGGACACATCACCACAGGGCACCACAGGGGACACCGGCACGGCGCTCCAACTCGACACCCTCCTCGCGCATGGCCTTCACCCCCTTTCGTCTGTTCTCATGTGCGGGTAACCAACGATCGGTTCCCGGATACTGGGGTTGCCCAGCCCGGGCCGGCGCCAAGCCCTAGCACCCTGTCGGACTTAACAGTCCAACAGGCTGCTAACAGCAAAACCGGCCGACAATTCGGAAGAAGACCCACACGAAGCGGCCGAATATGACGAAACGAGCGGTGACTTCGCATATCCGTCATCCTCTCTTGCAATTTTCCTGGCGCCGGTTTTGCATTAGGAGTTTGTCCGGGCTAAGTCCGACAAACTCCTAGGGATCCGAACACCGCTTCGGCGGTGTGGGGTTGCCGATGCGCTACCCGCCGACGGGACTTATTGCGACGGTCGCGCAAAGGATTTCCTGTCCCTTTGCGTGCGTTCAGGCCTGCGCCCGCGGCGGCGGAGCCGGAACTTCCACGGGGATGCCCGGCGCCTTCAGTTTGGCATCCACGAAAGCCTGCAGCTTGGCGATGTGGGCTTCCGATAGATGCGCGAATCGTCCCTGCAGCTTCACGTACTCGCGAACCGGCTTGTACCGTTTAGGCCTGAACTGGTACTTGTACTCTCCATTTTCCCACTCGTACATGTTCCACATGCCGGT
>C687J26845_10002641_pt1 | contig 10271 bp, 6 predicted proteins | sample RifCSPlowO2_12_FD_26845 | JGI IMG/M metagenome (IMG submission 26845) | reverse complement strand
TGAATTTGTATTGATTTGTTCCTGCAAAGTGCTATCATACTTAGCCAGCTACCCTTGAAAAGGGATTTTCCTGTCTATAGTACAAACCTATTGAACCGCACATTAACAGTTATTATTGTAAATAGACAACTGAAGAGATTAAAGAGGACAAAATGAGTTATTCATCCTATCTAAGGCCGAGAACAGAAACTATCTCTGAAGAGGGCATTGAAGGGATTATTGATTTAGCTAATTTAACTTCCCAAAATACGAAAAAAATAGAAGCTGATCCTGAATTGTTTTTCAGCCTCACTTATCCAACATCAGACATTCTGAAAGTTATCGAACAAATAAACGTAAGGTTCTCAACAAAGAAAAATTCATCGGGACTATTCCTTTTCGAAGGTTTAAAAGGAAGCGGTAAATCACACCTCCTCCTCTTAATTTACAATCTTTTCAGTCACCCTGCCATTGCACAAAACTGGCTTAAGCGTAACAATCTCAACTGCGTTATCCCTGATGACATAGTTGTTATTATAAATAAGTTTACCGACATCCCATATAAATATGTTTGGGAATTGATATATAAGAGGCTTGATAAAAAAGCTCCGGATAAAATAACCCATCTTAGCCTCCCAGAATTTAAAGAAGCTATTGGTGATAATAAACTTATTCTTGTTCTTGATGAACTTGAACAAGGTATAAAAGTAATCGCTGATCATGCTATTCAGGCACAAAATATTGCTTTTTTACAGATGATTTCCGAGCTTAGTAATAGATCGAAACAGGTTACGATGTTTGCGAGCATTTATGGTGATAGAGAAGAACCAGGAAGCACGCTAAAACGGGTTAAACCATTTATAGTTAAGTTTGATAATACAAAAGACCAGTGCAATGTAATATTACATCGTTTATTTGAAAATTACCTGGAATTCAATAATAAATCTATTTCCCCTGTTGTAGATAGTTTTGTAAACATATGGCAAAAACATATCTCATCGGATACAGATGAGTTAAAAAACAGATTTCATGAGACATATCCGTTTTCTCCATCTTTGATAGATATTGTTTTAAAAAAGATACCGGCAAGAGGTGGTTTTCAGAATGTGAGAGGCGCCATTTCATTTCTCGGAAATCTTGTTAAACTCACTCATAACAAAAACGACATCATCACACCTGCCGATACCTCTTTAGAAGACAAAGCGAATATTATCATGCTGAGAGATTTGGATATCGGAGGAGACCTTATAAATAGGGCAATCGAAAATATGGAGGAACTCAGATCGAAAGTCCCGATAGCTAACCGATTCGCTTCTGCTGTTCTCCTTTATTCACTTACCGGATTTGAATCAGATAGAGGATGTTCTCGCAATAAGCTTTTAAAAGATATTCTTTCTCCAAGGATAGATGTTAATGCATTTGACCAGGCGATAATGAATTTCCAGAAATATGCCTCTTATTTTCATAGTGATGGAGACAAATTTTACTTTGATATTGAAGAACAACCTGAAGCCAGGGTTGAATATCGATCTCTTAATTACAAAGATGCCGCCAAGGATTTTATTATAGATATTGTTAAATCCGAAATTTTCCGGGAAACATCAAGTACGGTTGTATTTGACTCTTTAGATCAAACAAAACAACTCCTCAATGACTTTGATAAAAACCGCTTGCGATATGTGATTGCCGGACGACGTTTGACTCAGGAGGAAAGGCATACTATTTATTATGGTATGGACGTAAGAAACCTTATTCTTGTACTTGAACCAAAGGATGCTGAATTTCAATTATTATCTGACAGAGACATTTTAAAATGGGCAATGAGAGTAATCGCTGCGAAGAAACTTGCAGAAGGGACACGAAATACTTCCAAAAAGTCTGATTTTGAAAGAATAGCAAGGACAGATCAATCATTAATTATTGAACGGATTAAAAGAGCAGGATTGGTCTTTGTTCATTGGATAGTTTATGGCGCAAATATACTTGATGACCAAATCGAACTTGAGCCTCTCTCAAAAGAATTTACGAAAGATAAGGTTCTTGAATCCCTTAGTCAGGATTATTTTCCCTTGCTAACGATAGAGGAACATCTCGAATCACGACTTGAATATATAAAAGAAAAAATCGTTAAGGATATCGATGCAGAATATAAAGCAACACTATGCTTCCCTATTCCGACTCATGTTCGTGCGGTTTCAGCAGCAATTCGGGAACTTTGCAAGGAAGGAACCATCGGAATACAACACAGCAGAGGTAATTATTGCAAGAGAAATCCCGATCTTTCCGAAATAGAGTTTTTTACCGCAAAGATTATTTCTCCATTTTCAGAACAACCGCCTCCACCCCCAACTGCTACACCACAAATTTGTCCACGCTGTGGACAAAAGACATGTGAATGTGGAGAACCCATACCTCAACCTATTATTTGTCAAAAATGTGGTCAGGAAACGTGTATTTGTCCCAAAAAAGAAATCGTTTCCTTAAAAATACCTCCCAAAACAAGCATCGGGATTCTCAGGGAGGAAACTGCTTTCAGGTTGCAGCAATATCAGAACGCAGAGATAATAACGGTTGTTTATAAGCTATTCTACCAAAAAGCTAACATTGGAGATTTAAGTACACTTCCCGGATCGATCAGGGGGAATCTCAGCGGACAGGGAGATGTTACGGCTGAAATAGCCATTACAAAAACTGGCAAATTCTCAAAATCTCAGATAGAACAACAGATCGAGTCCCTTCCATCAATTGCTGGTGCAGATTATTCTCTGGATATAACACTAGAAGTAAATAAAAAGGGCGACTGATTGGAATATTTCAATCTCTCATTACTAGAAAAACTAACCGATGCCGGGCCAAGACTACCCTGGATTAAGAAATGGCTTATAGAAGAAATTTGGAGCCCTTCGCATTATCAAGCAATTAGTTCCATAGAATATCTCAAAAAAGGCGAAGAGTCTGTCAACAGATTCGAAACCTTAATATCCGCTTCGGCCGATAGAATTTACGCGGAATTGTTATCAACACCCGATCCCAGCAAAAACCTGTTAACCATTCTTTCCGACAACCAAACTGCCATTGTGGTATTTGATGGCCTTTCCCTGCGGGAAATTCCCATTATAAAAAAACTTGCTGAAAAATCTGGTTTCAAAATTAAAGAAATAAGTTGCTCACATGCTGCTATACCATGCGAGACGATTGCCTTTATAGAGAGTGAATTGAAATGTGCAGGTGTTGGGCCTTCACAGCTTGTTGGTAGGAGAGAACTCACTGACAGGGGGATTACGGCTCTGTATTCCGGAAGCCCAACTCAAAGTTTAGGCAATATAAAAGAAAATAATGCATTGCTTGTCTGGTCTGCATTTCCTGACAATACATACAAAGATAGCGGAGCGCGATTTGACCATCATTTTGAAAACATACACATTCAGTTTGAAACAGCATGGATGAATACCGTGCAACAGATAAAGGGGAAAAACAGAATAATTATTACCAGTGATCATGGGTATATATTCTTTGGCACGGGAATGGATTTTGTGAGAAGCAGCCAAGAGACACAAAAAATGAATGAATATTTTGGAAACGACCGATATGCCTGCCTTAAAGAAAAACCCAGCCCTCCACCATCAAATGATATTATTATAGATGCCAATAAGCAGTTTGCTATGATCAAAGGCCGTGTAAAGACTAGGTCTACAGGGGACGCAGCAACAAAATTATATAAGCACGGAGGGCTATCTTTAATGGAAATGCTGACGCCTTGGATCATACTGGAGACATAAGATATGACGAAACGTGCAATAGAAGAATCATTTCCCATTGTCGAAATCAATAGGCTGGCTGTACCGGAACGCAATGCCTTCAAACCCATCTATCAAATGCATAAATGGTTTGCCCGCAGGGCGTCCTGCGTATTCAGGGCGATACTCCTGGCTTCCATGAAGCCTGCCGGCACTGACATCATGGAGGAGTTTTACGAAGACCATACAAATGACCCTGATACAAAAGGCGTAAAGGTTCTTGACCCATTTATGGGTGGTGGCACAACCGTTGTCGAAGCGTTGCGCCTCGGCTGTCATGTGACGGGTATTGATTTAAATCCCGTTGCCTGGTTTATCGTAAGGACAGAGGTAGAACCGGTTGATATTGACAGGCTCAAGGATGCATTTAAACGGCTTGAGGAACGTAAGACACATACCGGGAAAACGGTAAAAGAAGAACTCCTCAGCCACTATAAAACCGAGTGCCCCTGCTGTGGCGCTGGCAGCGATGTCCCCCTTAACAAAGGGGGATCAAGGGGGTTGTCTTCCGATAATAGCGATGCTAAGGAATATGCGGACATTATTTACACCTTTTGGGTAAAATCCGCAATCTGCACAAACCCAAATTGTAAACAGGAAGTAACTCTTTTTAGCAATTATATTATTGCTCAAAAAACACCAACCATCAGATACTTTTCCGAGTATGAATGCACGCATTGTAAAAAGGTGTTTGATATGGATATAGAATCTGCTTCCCTGATAGCAGAGAAAACACTCACGGTATATAATTCAAAGGATGCATCGGGAGAATTACGATCTCATAAGCGATGGGCGTTGTGGGATAGCATGACAAACAGGGCAATATGTCCCTGGTGCTCAAAGGAAAATGTGGTGACAGAAGTTAAGTTACTGAAAAAAGAAAAGAAAAAGGTTATCCTTACCGTCTTGCTTTGTCCTCATTGTTATGCTGTCTGGCAGTATCGTGGTACTTTACCTGAAGAGGTCTCATGCCCTATTTGCAAAAAAGATTACAGTCCGAATAAAGGAAATGTTACCGAAAAAGGCTCTTTTGTTTGTCAATCATGTGGCACAAAGGATAAGATTATCAATTCCATACGAAAGCAGCCACAGGAACAGCTTCTTCCAACCAGGCCGTATGCCATAGAGGGTTATTGCCCTGAGTGTGCGGGTGAAACGTTTGAAAAGAACCTCTTTCATGAGACCACAAAGAGCAGGAGACTGACCCATTCCTGTATGATAAACAAAAACAACGGGAAGTTCTTTAAAAGGATAAATCCTTCAGACCTGAAGCGCTATCAGGATGCAGAAAAAAGGTGGGAAAAAGAAAGGGAGATACTTCCTTATCCAAAGAGTGTAATTCCCAATGGGCAAGAAACTCACAGGCTTCTGGAACATCATTATATATACTGGCATCAGATGTTCAATCCGAGACAACTCCTCTGCCTGAGCACATTGCTGAAGGCTATTGGTGAGGAAGAAGATCAGATAATAAAAGAGATGTTGCTGACAGCTTTTTATCAAGTTTTGAGAAATCAGAATATGTTTTGTTTCTATAATCAAGGAGCAAACAAACTTGAGCCACTATTTTCTCGACACGACTTTGCACCAGTGAATACGGCACTTGAAAACAATGTCTGGGGAAACGCGTATGGTAGGGGAAATTTCATTTCCGTTATAGATAAGGTTATAAAAGGCAAGCAATATGCAATAAAACCTTATGATTCAGGGCAAATGCCAGAAATGCATAAAGATTATAGAGATCCATTACATGGGAAATATACCCTCTATTCTCAATCTTCGACAGCAAATATTGACGTTACTAATGTGGATATGATCATTACTGATCCTCCATATGCGGATAATGTCAACTATTCTGAGCTTTCTGATTTCTTCTTCGTATGGTTAAGATTAGTATTGAGTAATATATACCCAATGTTTGCACCAGAAGTTACACCAAAAGCTGAAGAAATTATTGAAAATCCTACGAGAGGTAAATCTGCGAATAATTTTAAGGAAGGATTAAAGAACGTTTTCACAAACTGTTATAAAGTCCTAAAAGATGCAGGTCTCATGGCTTTTACCTTTCATCATGCGGAAGGTAGTGCATGGGAATCTGTCCTTGCAGCTATCTGTGATGCTGGTTTTGAAATTGAGGCGGTTTATCCAATACATGGTGATGCGATAAAGGGTGGTGCAATGGGAGCAATGCTTATCTCCTATGATCTCATTCACGTCTGTAAAAAACGAAAGGATAATGACAATACTAAAAAACGTTCATGGGCAGGCGTCAGGCAAGAGATACGGATGAGGGCAAGGGAAGAGATTAGCAGGATTGAGGCTGGGAGATACGGAAGTGAAAAACTCTTACCCGCAGATGTAAACATCATTCTCATCGGTAAATGCCTTGAGTTATACAGCAAGCACTACGGTGCCATAGTTGACCACAATGGAGAGGTAGTGCCTCTCCAAAAAGCCCTTGCCGCTATACGGATGATGGTGGAACAACTCATAGATACTATACATCCATTACCCTCAGAACTTGAGCATATAGACCCCATAAGCTATGTGTATCTCACCTGTCTTTGTGATAGAAAAGAGATTCAAAGTGACGAGGTGCATAAAGCAACCCGCGGTATTCTTGAGATTGACGAATTGATGAAGGCCGGTGTTATGCGGAAAGGCAGGGCAAAACGTGGGAGGACTTACGAAGTAAAACAACCTGATGAAAGATATAAAGACCTCCAGGTGCTTTTTAAAAAAGACACAAAGAATTTTCATCAGGTAAAACTCTTTCCGGAGATGGAAGAGGAAAGATTTGATAACGTGGCGCTGGTGGATATTATTCATTATCTTATGGGACTTGCCAATGCCTCAGAAAATCTGATGTTATGGTTGAATGAGTTTAAACAGGTAGTTCCACAGGTGCGCGTTGCTTTGGAATATTTGAAAATACGGAATCCTACTTTTCAGATACCAACACAGAAAATATTAAGTCTGATTGAGGTGTGACAGATGCCAGGTTACGAAATACTAGAGTATAAATACTTAAAGCCTTACAAAGAGGATGGTGTCGAACCGAATGAAATAAAGATAGGTATTTTAGATTTTCTCAGGGAAATAAGGAATTATCCCGATGGAATATCACCACGTTCTTCGTTTCTTGTTGTTGGGATAGAGGAAGTACTTTATATGACAAAAACCGAAGATAGATTACCGGTAGCGCGAGAAATTCACAAAATACTGCAATCAGCAGCTAAAATACTTTTCCAGAAACTAATTCAAGTTCAAATTGTTTGTAAAGGCAGGATTGTAAAAGGCGATTCACTCTGGCTTGAATATCGCGGAGAAAACCTGCCTATAGAATATATCTTTGGTTCGACTACAACCAATAATGTGCGTGGTTCATGTGTGTACACAACGGGTTACAACCTATCCTCTTGATGAATAGTATGATTATAAAAGAGAATACCAAGGTAATAGTTAAATATCGTCCTGAATTAGGCGCGGGAGAAGTAATTCGGGTATGCGAAGGAGACGGTGAATACACGGTTGATATAGCCTTTGAGCAAGACGGGAAAAGGATTCTTGAGACATTTCCCCCGGAAATGGTTGAGCCAATTGATAATATTTTTCAGAAATTTGAAAAGGGTCTGTCTGATAAGCCTGTAGACTTTTTCTTAAAACAACTTGCGTATCAATTTCCCATTGAAAACTATGGTGGTGAATTGTCAAACAGCAAAGCAGACCTGCTTCCGCATCAGATATTGTTGACCCACCAGGTCGTTGAGGCAAGGAGGAGAAGGCTTCTTATTGCGGATGAAGTTGGACTTGGAAAGACTATTGAAACTGGGATGATCATAAGAGAACTCCTTTCGAGAAAGGAGGCTGACAGGGTACTTATCGTTTGCCCAGCAGGGCTTACAATAAATTGGCGCAACGAGATGAAGGATTGCTTTAGAATATATTTTGACATATTTGGACTGGACTTCTCAGATGCAAACCCACATGCATGGGAAAGGCATAATCTTGTGATAGCCTCAATTGACACCATCAAGAAGCCATTACGACTCGAAAAGCTCATGAAAGGGCCTGAATGGGATATCATTATTTTTGATGAGGTACATCATCTTACCAGAAAAAAATATGGAGAAAAAATCGAAGTCACACAAAATTACCGTTTGGCGGAAAAGCTCAAAGAAATAACCCGTGATATGCTCTTTCTCTCAGCTACTCCACACCAAGGGGATGGTTATCAGTTCTGGTCATTAATACAACTTCTTGACGACCAGTTATTTGAAAGTCCTGATACTATGATAGACCATAGAGGACTTCTCGGACGGGTTATGATAAGGAGGACAAAAAGGGAAGTAACCGACGTTGAAGGAAATCCTATATTTATGAGACGTAAGGTTCATTCTCAAAAATTTAGCCTTTCGATCAGAGAGCAACGTTTTTATGAGAAGCTTACAGAATATCTTAAAGAAGGATATAATGCGGCTGGTGTAGGAAGTGACAAGACGACAAAACAACAGAGGGCTGTTGGTTTTGTCATGGCAATCTTTCAGAAAATTATGTCATCAAGTCCCAGGGCTATCAAGCAGGCATTAAGGAGAAGATTATTAGCCATTTATGCGAGGAGACAAATGGCAATGGAGAGTGGTTTGCATAGTTTAACTACCAGAGAAGATATTTCGAAACAAATATTACGATATCAAGAAGAAATGCGTAAGATCGTCTTTGAACTTTTATCCTATGAAAGAGGAACTATTGATTACACGGATGCGGATGCATATATTGCCCGATTGAAGCAACAGCTAAAAAAACGGCCAAAATTTGATGAGGAAATAACCCATTGGGCGCTTGATGCACAGGAAATCAGCGATGACATTATTGATGTACCCGCAAACATCCCTAACGAAGACCAAAAGGTGAAAGAGTTGATAGGCCTTGTGGACGATGGCCCTGATAGAAAGTTTGACACGCTGGTGAGGGCAATTGAACAAATCAGGAGAGAGAATGAAAAGGAAAAAATTATTATATTTACGCAGTATCTTGAGACTCTTTATTTTTTGAAGGAAGAACTCAGCAAGTATTATTGCAATGAGAAAATTGCCATAATTAAAGGTGGCCCTCTTGAGGATAAGATAGCATCGTGCGAATCATTCTGGAACGAAAACGGGGCTCAATTTCTCATAAGTACTTCTGCCGGTGGAGAAGGTATAAACTTACAGATATGCAGGATTCTATTCAACTATGATCTGCCGTGGAACCCTATGGCCATTGAACAGAGGATAGGAAGAATACATAGGTACGGTCAGACAGATACTGCGCAAGTATATAATCTTATTGCAGAGGGAACGATAGAAGAGAATGTTTATTCAATTCTTGAACAAAAACTCTTTGAAATAGCCAAAACGATAGGGAAGGTTGATAATGTCACGGGAGAAGTAACCGAGGATTTTAGATCAGAAGTTTTGGGTTTTCTCGGTTCTTCTTTAAACTATAATGATTTGTATAAAGAAGCCCTGATTAATAAGAACTATACAAGGACAGCGGAAGAAATAGCCGAAGCGCTGAGACAAGCCAAAGAGTCAAGCAATGCTTTGCGACAATTAGCACAGGATTTAAAAACCTTTAATCTTGAAAGTTATATTGAGCTTAAAGGAAGATACACCCTTGAAGACCTGAAAATATTTTGCGAAAAAGCTATTATACGCCTCGGAGGAAGTTTTGTCCCTTCGGGAGAAATTGCGAGTATCGTTGTTCCGTCTGTACTCAAAAAATATGCTGGTATATCGTCACATTACGAAAATGTAACCTTCTCAAGGAAAATAGCTACCAGGAAAAAAGGCATTGATCTTATGGGAGTTGGCCATCCTTTAATAGATGCATTAATAAGTCATTATAGGAGCGATGCCATTTCTGGAGATGTTCTAATATCAAAAAATGATGGAATACCAGACTTTTTTTCAGCCAGATATCTTTTTACGGTTAACTTTGAAGATGGAATAAAAAAAGAATTATATAAAGAATTCATTTTATTGGGTAATCAGATGAAAAGCGATATCGAACTTCTGATGCAACAAGGATGGAAAGAAAATCATGCTGTCTCAAACCCAAAAGAAATGGATGAACAAATTTCAATACTTATTCGCAACTTCGAAGCCCAGCTTCGATCGGAGTGTGAAGGGGTTTTAAATGTCAGAGCGAAATGTGTTGGCATTATACAACTCAATGCCTAGACCGTTAAAATTACAAAGATTTTTCAACCTCTTAATGCATGATTAAGATTGGTACATCAGGTTTTTCCTTTCCAGATTGGGTAGGCAACATTTATCCTGCCAATATTAAAAAGGGAGAGATGCTCCCGTATTACGAACAGAAACTTGGCTTTAAGATAACCGAGATTAATTCCACGTATTATACAATATGCACCGAGCAGAGAGGGATTGCGTCCTGATATGTAATACGGTATTCCTGATTGTACATTGCAAACCAGAATAGCTAAACAGA
>C687J26845_10002639_pt1 | contig 10278 bp, 9 predicted proteins | sample RifCSPlowO2_12_FD_26845 | JGI IMG/M metagenome (IMG submission 26845) | reverse complement strand
CCGCAGGGCTATTTTTCCATTTACGTTTGCCGCCTCCGCGCCCCCCTATGACGATCCCCTCAATCTTATGACGCACCATGTTAGGAATTGCCATTCCATTATGGACCGGCATAGGCATACGGCGAGGAATACACCCCAAGCGTTCACTCATGTAATCTAATGTTGCTGGGCTAGACTGGAAACAAACCAAACTTCTAAAGTTACCCAACAAGGCTTTAGTCGAATCCTCATCTTGTCGTGCATTCAAACCATCAATTGTTTGCGTAGCACAACAGCCAATCAACCCCAAAGATCGTGCCACAGCAAAAATATCATCTTGAGCAGACAAAATATCCTGTGCCTCATCAATCAGTAGCAATACTGCCGTTTGACCTTGCTGCTTTTGCCATTCACTACCACGACGACGTAGTGCCGCATAAATACGAGACTTGATTAGATTCTGAACAGCCAAACCGGCACGCCCATACTTGAAAAATGGCGTGGAAACTCCAATCATTTTGCCGCGTAACACTTCTGTCGGATCGACTCCATGACTTGCTTCAGCCCAAGTGATAAGGTCTCGGTGACCGACGATTGGAGTCAACCAGCTATCAACTGTCGCAGCAATTGACGAACGGGTATTTTCCGCCAGCAACTCAAACTCATTTTCAAAATACCTTAAAGCTGCTGGCAACATGCCGCTTGCACTGCGCTCAACATCATGAACATGATCCACACGTTTAATTACTGCGGCACGGTAATCCTTATCAGCGCACATACGACGGACATTTACCAAAGTCCACTGTGCAAACTTATCGTCCGCATCTCGCAAACTTTCAAGTACCATGCAAGCACTGCGCAATAGTTGTTCGCCACTTTTTACCCAGAAATCAGCATCCTTGTTTGATTCCATTGTGGACACGATCGATGCCACCACATCCTCTGAATCAAGACCTTCGATCAGCGCACAAATGTTAACACCTGGTTTTAACAAGCTATAGTTCTGGAAATCTTGGAACTCACTTGGCAGCTCCCCCTTTCCATCCAGCACCAACATCCCGCCGCTTTTACTGTTTATCCATGAATTTGCGATTGGACGGAGCATTGATGATGTTTTTCCGGTCCCAGTTTCACCAAATATCCAGAGGTGAGTACTCATATCCCGAGTAGTTAACCCAAACGGCAAGCCAATATCCGGGGCGTAGTTATCCGACATGACGTTGAATGCGCCTGTAGCCTCGCCTAACTGGATAAAGGCGGAGGTATCTTTCTTTGCATTCTCAACTTGAAGAAAGCGCGCATTTTCATGGGACTCCAACAAACGATCTGTTATATCTGTTTCACCCACATCCAGTTCGCCTTGCACCGCCAACATCTGATCTCGGCTATCCGTTAATCGAGACGCTCTGATCCATGGAGAAAGGATAAACAACAACGAAAAAATACTTAACGTAGCTGTCAGCCCGTATCCGCCAATAAAAGGTATAGAAACGGTGGTTCCTGACAGTGCAATGATTGCAAACCTGATGTAGCCATCAGTTTTTGTAACCAGCAATACCACAACAGTCACTACCGACAGCACCAGTGCGGCGCTGGTAGACAGGGTGCTGATCAACGCAAGGACCGCTGTCCAAATTGGCAATAATGCGGTAACAATCTCTCGAACAGACTCATCACCTTGCAAGGTATCATTAACTAAAATTCGACCAGCAATTCGACGCCCTCCGCGGTCTTTATACCACTTGCCTGCTTCATCCTTCAGGTCGCGTGGAACATCATCGCCTCGTGGAACATCCCAACGTTCAGCAATACTGCGAGCTTCCTCATCGGCTGCTTGACGTTGAGCTTGAATGTCAAAACCCCACATTAAAAAATTAAGAATCTTATTCATGGCTTCTAATCCTAGTTGCGATAGCTTTGTTCTTGCGTTTGCCCATGAATCATGGACTGCCATTTTTCTTTCACCCAAGGGACTCCTTGAGTCATAGCTAGGTGCATAATTAAAGTCAGCAGCAGAACGGCAACCGTACCTACAATAACAGGCAAGGTTATTCGCCGAAGGATGTGTACAGTCAAATATCTGCGAAAATGATTAGTCGCAATACGATTACGCAACGTGAGCCAGTTTTCTTCTTTTGCGGAAGTCGGCATGCTTCGATCCGATGGCACATAGTGGAAATCATCCTGCATCCCCAAATTTTTGGGGGTGCCGAAAATCAAGCAACCCAAATAGTGCGTCAATCTACTTTCCAGGCTCAACTTTTTGTCTTCTTTCATTTTGTCTCCAGGTTATGTTGCGTAATTAATCGGAACTACATATCAACCAAATAATTCTTTTTGTATCACTATCGCATGGCACCTTATGCTGCAAATAGCTCAAAAGCGAAGTAATCCACGTCCGCCTACTGCTTTGTTCCTTCTCTTGATCGCGCCTCCCGCTCACGCAAGGCAATCCGTATCAAACCGTCATCCCGCAACTCCTTACCGATAAATGACGACTTCGGAACATGAATAAATATTTTTGCCACTCGAGGATCCAATCCACCAATCCCCATTAACCAAGAGGCATAAATACAATATGCCGCTGCCGGGGTAATAGAAAAAATATGTTGTCTCCCTCCACCATCCCTAAACATTGCCTTGGCTATTGGCATAGCAATGACATTCGGCGCAGATTTAACTGTGTCCAGTTGGGATAACATTAGACCGGCATTGATAATAGGATCGCCCGTAGTAAACACTTTGACATTCTGAATCCACTTGCTTTTATCTATTTTCTGGTCAGAAGATGACTGCGTATTTTCAAAAAAAACATGCAGCTCGCCCATAGGAGATTTTGAGTTTCTCAGGCACATATCGAGATAACCAGAAAACAGCCACCAGTTTTTGCCATGAAGTTGTTCGAGCCTTAATTCACTCAGCCATCCATTGCTCACCGTCGTTGGATAGTCACTCCAAGTTGGTGTGCCACGCTGGACATCCACCCTCACATTTTTAACCGCAACAAACTCAACTGAACTCAATTGCCCTGTTGCATTGCCCCAAAGTCCATACTTTTCTTCGATTTCTTCAAACGTTGCCATGTGTTTTCCTTATCGTCGCTTCACAACTTTACCATTTAGCGGTAGCGATCCTCTTCTTGCTGATGTTGCGGCTCAGGAGCGGGTTCAGGGGGCGGAACATCATCCTTGGCTTGCGGCTCCTCTTGCACATTTGCGTCTGGCGGTGGATTCTCCATGGGAGGCTGTGAATCTGCCACCTGATTCCGATTGATTTCTTGTTCGTTTTGCGCATTCTGCTCAACCGGCTCTTGCGCTATTGGCTCCGGCTGATCGTGTTCGGCTTGCGCTTGTTGCGGCTCCGGTTCTGGCTGTTGAGCCCGATCGGCAGACTCAGCCGCTTGTTCTGGATTGACCTGTTCAAGCTGTTCGTTTTGCGCAACCTGCTCAGCCGGCTCTTGCGCTATTGGCTCCGGTTGATCGTGTTCGGCTTGCGCTTGTTGCGGCTCCGGTTCTGGCTGTTGAGCCCGATCGGCAGACTCAGCCGCTTGTTCCGGATTGACCTGCTCAGACTGTTTGTTTTGCGCAACCTGCTCAGCCGGTTCTTGAGCCGTTGTTGGCTGAACACTTTCTTGCGACACAGCGTCCCGCTGAACTGGATCGGTCTTCGTCTCTTGAGCAGCCTCAATCTGAGTAGCTGACGCGATTGGCTCAGTTGCCTTTTCCAAGTCAACCTGTTTAGGCTCGACATCGGATTGATCTGGTGGTGCTTGCTTAGATTCAGTCAGTTTGTCATTTTCTAGCGCGGCTTCCTCGAGTGCTAGTTGAACATTATCCTGCCGCACTTCGGTTGGCTGCGCTCGATCGGTCTGCGCCTGCTGTGACATGGCGACCTCATCAGGCTCTACCTGAGTAGCTTGCCTAGCCTCCTGCGAGGCTTCTGCAACAAGCACAGCCTCGCTGAGTTGATTTAATTCCTGATCATTAAAACCACGAGAACTATTGTGCAAATCTTGCACATTTACATTAGCGAAGGATGGATTTTTGTCGAACTCCCGATGAAAGTTATTAAGGGAGTGAGCATTCAAGGGTGCCATTATAGGTGCCGCGACATCACTGACCATGCTATGACCCGCATCCATGTACAGTTGCGGTCCCAATTGCTGCCCTCTGATTACAAGAGTGTCGTGACTGACCATCTTGCTAACAGGATCCAATCCGCAACACACATTGACAGCCTTATAGTCAATATTTTCTTGTATGAGGGATTTTTTTATCCCCATCGCATTAAAAGTGGTGCAGGTAGTAATCTCCCCCAAACCATGAAATTCATGCAAATGCGTAGCGCAGACCTGCGCCTCATGCCCGCCCTTGGAATGCCCGGTGAGGTGAATTGCAGAGGGAACAATACCGTCGTCTTTAAGTTGGTCGATGACTGCATCCGTAAACTCTTTAGCGCGTTTATCAGCCGCATTCTCTTTGAATACCCCCACCGCCAAGTCTTGCTTCATATCCTTCCAGTCAATCGTGCCGCGATGCGCAATGATGACTTCACGCGTGGATTCGTCGAAATATGCTAAAGCGGAATGACCTGACTCTTTATGCCTGCCTTGAAACCGAGCAGGAAGCTCTAAAAGCCGAAATCCTTCTGGAGGTTTTTGATAGCCATCCGTCGCACTAAAATCATACTTCTCTGGATTCAAAGACTTTAAGCCAGATAGTTCCTTAACATTGCTCCACGGCTTTGTAAAAAGCGGATTTACAACCCATGTTTTTAGAACCCCCCGGGGTTCTTTCTCTATTGCATCATACGAGTTTTGCGTTGCATGAAGGAGCTGCCCTAACGTCGCCATGCCTAAGCTTCCTCAACAACAGAAACGCCAAACACGGTCACCTGATTGCCACTACTGATCGCCAAGGTGCGACCGTCAACCGATGCCGCTAACCCGCCACAAACATAGTCCGCATGATAATTGACCTTTTGAATAAGCTGGGCATTTCCATCAATCAGATGCAAAGGCTGCGTAACGCTTCCATCGAAAAGTGCAACGACTAATGAATTTCCCAAGATACGAACGAGCCCTTCGCATGCATACTCCCCCAAGACTGTTTCATTCACCACAGTGCCTTGGATCAAATCCACCATGTGCAGTACCGAAACACCCGAATTAGCGCTGTTAATTACCAGCCCTGCCCCCCCTTGAAGACTGATCAGACGATATACACTACCGACCACCACCTCTTTCCCAATTGCGGACTCAACAGGAAATACTTGCATTGCTCCGGAGATAGGTTCAATAACAATCATCTCCGAGCATCCCTTACGACGTCGACCTACAGCCACAACTTTTCCGTCGACCCATGCTGCATTGTTCAACTTCATCCCTGTTTTGAACTCGGTTTTCATCCAGGTCTGCGTGTCAAAAATGACTAAATCATGTGCCCTCTCACCCATAGGTACCGCACATGCTGCCATTAAATATTTCCCGCTAGGGTCGAATGCGATACTTTTAGCTGCACCGTAATCATCCCGAAGATTGATGGTTATAATGAGCTCAAAAGAATCGCCATCCCATACTCTGATTCCAGTTCCTCCATTCTGCATGGAAGCCAGCAAGTTGCTTGCACTCCAGCACACCGAATCAGTGGGCATATTTGAATACTCAAGCTTGCAAGAGGTAATCCGTTTATTTTGCTCAATGTCCCATACCGAAACCTCTGCGGAAGAGCAGCCCCCGGTGGCAATACGCTTACCGTCAGGACTGAAAGCAACTGCGTTGACCTCGAACGAATCAGAAATTTTACAAATGGTATCGAGAGTGATGGTCATATTCTTCCCTTTGTTTGAAATTTTTTGGATAACAGTTTTGTAATTAAATAATCGAAATCGAAACCACCTCCAGCTGCGCTTGAATAGTAGCGTCAGTATCGCCAGCAGAATGTAGAATATTGCTCTCATAATTTCTTTTTATTCCACTCAATGAAACCAAGATTTAATGGAAGAAAATAGAGATGGATTACGTTCTTTGGGAGAGTAAGCAGACAGCCAAAAATCCACTGCTTTCTTTGCATCAAAGATTTGCTTTTGTGTCATTTCACTTTCAACCATCTTTCGATTTTCAACAAAATCCTGATGCCCATCTGCAATTGCTAAACTAAACCAAAAATAGGCAGCCATTGGATTTTTTGGCATCCCCTCCCCATTCATACTCATAACACCCAAATTTGATTTAGCCTGAGTGCTGCCATGTTGAGCCGCTAGTTCCTACCACTTCTTAGGCGCCTCATAATTTTTAACTATAGCAATAATACCTTTATCCCCCAATATGCCGAAAGGCATATTGATTATTCTTTCCAATTTAGGTACCCGATCATTAATCGCGTGTTTTTGCATTTGGTTCAGCTGGCTGCGCGTTTTTTATTTTTCTCTGAAAATGACATGACCGTATTGGTAGGATGAAATCCTTCAAATAGCTGATACGAATGATGACGCTAACCGAAATTATCAGTATCGTTATGCGGCACACCGCACAGGATTGCGGCTAATCAGCTTGCAAATAAAACAATGGGCGTTATCCACAGAATTTGTGGGCAAACCCGGCAATCAATAGCTCAACTCCCTAATGCAAAAAAGCTAATTGCTCTTGCACAAAAATTAAACGGTCAGCAACTCTGCATCTCCTGGTGATTTGCCAATTCCTGTCTTTTCCCTGAATTATTTCTGCAAAAAATAAAAAATATTTTTTTCGGGCACCGGATTTCCCCCGGAATTTAGTTTTTTTTCACGCGCAAACCCCCGTCAATTAACGCATCAACACCGGTTTGTATTACACATGCAAAGATGTTAAATGTCAAGTAAATCAAGGGCTTGCAATATTTCGCGGTCCAGATTAAGATCCAACCACGATGTTCTTTTTAACGTAAGGAGATTTTTTATGGATACCAGCATACCAACCAGTGCCGAATGCGCCGCTAAATACTTTATTACCGCACTGATGAGCCGCGCAGAAAAAAAGCGATTTGAAGATTTGCCCGAATGTGCAGTACCGTTATCAAGCTTGGTTCAAGACAGGGAAGTGCTTTACGCCTGCCATGATCAACTGCGAAAAATGGAAGAAACAGGTGAACTCGCTGAGCGTGGATTCGAGTATTCGCTGGTACACCGATCCAGAATCGTCGAGCATGCGAGGAAGCTATATCTGTCTGATCTAAACGTGTTTACCCGCCTCAGAGGTTAACACTAAATCTACCACTTAAAACGCCGCAGGTGCCATCACCGCAAGTGCACCATCGCATTGCGTATGGCATCGTCCCGCCGGCTTTACCGAATCATGTGATTATCAGGTCGCATCAGGGAGGCAGCGTGAGACAAGCGGAAAGCAGGGTTTGGCACTGAGCTTACCACGCGAATATGTGCCTGGTATTTCAATTCAATTTCGGTATTTGTAAATCGCAGGTTTGGCAGTGGATTCCGTTTTATTGCCTCGTCCAAAACGGTCTGCTGGAAGTCTTTATCGCCGCCAGATACAACCGCATGGTTCCATGCGTTGAGCTGCACAATGTCCAACATGGCTCTACATTTCGAAGGTGCGACACGCCCCATCATTAACAACCCTTCCTCCACCTCCTTTACCATTGGGATCCTGGAACCAGCCTTGTCTTTGAAATAGTATGTGCTGTCGTTTATGCTGAAATCGAGCCAATCGATTTTTTTGGCTGTACAGTTGCCGATGCTTCTACCGGCAATTTTCAGCTTTGAATGATCTGTTTCCATCTCTTTATTATGTTGCCGAATACTCGCTGATGAAGAGGTATTTCCAACTCTTGCACTCGCTGCTGCAATGAGGTTATCCGCTTGACCGCCTCCTTGCGGAATGCTTGTGACTCTAACATTTGCTGGTGCAGAAATTTGATTTGCCCCTGCATTTGCGAAACTGTCAGCACCGTTTCGCGCTGCTCCGCAGAATCGTTTAAGCCCCGCACTATCTCTAATTTCGTCATACATCACCTCCTCCAATAACCGGCTCAATTTGTACCTGTCACCCAGTTGGCTGGCTTTAAATGCGACGCCGTCCATTGAAAAGCTAAAACCAGACAGTTTGCTGGTGCTGGCGATATTCGCGCGCACTTCAACCCCTGCCAATTCCAGTCGCTCACAAAATTGCACTGCATTGGGCTGCCCCGTCTTGGCGGTATCAACCAAGCGTTGAAGCTTTTGACGAGGTGGCTCTTGACCGGTGCGAACGGTTTTTTCAATTTCGCCTTTCGTTGGTACCTTCTTGTCCGGCATACTGGTTTTGCCGGTCGCGAGATCTAAATCAGCAGACTTGGTAATTTTCAAGCCAAATTCCTCTTCAAGCTGCGCCACAACTCGTGTGGACACTAAATTCTCGTTGCGCCCGAGGAATACAGTGCCATCAATCCCTATGCGGCTGGCAATAATGTGTGCGTGTTGCCCATCTTTGTCAGGATGCTCAACATAGACCCGCTGATGTGCATCGGTAAAACCCATCAGGGTCATGTAGCGATCGCAAATTACCTCCCACGTTTCAGGCGCGATGCGCTCACCTGCCGGCAGGCGTAATGCCTGGTGCCAAACAGGCTTCTCGATATCGGAACGAAGGCGGCGAACAACGCCAAACTCGGATGCCAGCGCACGTGGACACATGCCAGACATATTTCCACCTACAAGCTTACCCGGTGACTCTGCGGATGCATCTCTATCGAATGCGTAATCAAGAACGCCGCGAAATCCTGTGCCCCTGCTAACTTTCCGCATTGACTTCATCGTCACCTCCAAGCAGTTTCAAGCGAAAATCAGCAAGCGCCTGCCGCAACTCAGACGCCACGACTTCTTCGCCGGCATTCAACTTTTTCGACATTTGATTAAGATTGCTGGCAGAGCGTGAAAGCTCAATCCATGCTTGCCTATTGAGGAGCGGGATGGACGGCGGCAATTTATCCTCCGATGCCAATCTCAACCACTCCCCTCTCGGAATCCGCCCACGCTTGTTATCCAGCTCGGCAAGTTCACCAACATTCATTCGAACACTCACACAGTAATTCCGTATCCTGTCTGCTGATAGTTTTTCCGGACCATGCCGGCGTTTTGCAATATCTGTCATAACACCTCCAATTGGGGTTCAGCTCCCTGCAAGGGCAAAGCAACCTAAGCGAAGCGCAGGTTAGCTCTTGCTCCCCCCAAAAAAAAACATACGGAAATTAAAACTACTGGAACTGACATCTATTCTCAATCCAATACTTAGCTGTCGTAGCTTTTTTCAGTACAGAATTAGTTGGATTTTTTGATAAGACATTAGCTCGTATTTGAATTGCCCAAGCAATTTGCTTCGGCGAGCCGCTTAACTTAGGTAAACCAACAGATGTCTCTTCTGCGCGCTTAATAGCTTCTTGTCGCTCGGCAATAGTGCGTTTTGCCAAATCTACCGCCTCCTCACCACTTTGTGCCTTTGAAAAGACTGGAGTTGTCACAACAAAATGTGTGGGCAAAGAAAGCTCAATTACAAATTCATCATCACCTTTAGATACAAATGCGTTTGAGTAAACAAGCTCATGTACATTTGGCAATGTTGAAAACTCAGGTTTTGCAACTATCCCGTCAATTGTTATTGACTTGACTTCTGCTCGCTCTTCCTGCGCCGATTTTAATATATACCTAGCGCGCTCTTCATTTTCTCGATACTTTCTCTTATCCATATCGATCGCAGAGTAATCGCTCTGGAATAGTTCCTGAAGAATTTCATTTTCAGCATCATCATCAAGCTCAACAACACCTTGGCTTGTGACAAAAAATATGTGCTCCCTAATACGTGAACTCGAATGCAACACCCCCGTTGCTTGATACATGCAGTCACACTCCAAATCGAAAGTACGCGAGCCATTTCCACCACCAGACACACTCTCTTCATAAGACAAGTATCCAGAACTCAGATAAGACGTTTTATTTTCTTTCGCTGAGTATGTAACGCCAGTGATTCTTCTGACACCCGGCTTATTCCCGGCGAAACGTTGAATTTCAAGCTTTGCAGTATCTTTATTGATACTCCCAGATCGCCCCATTACGATTTTTTCATCGACTTCGATTCCCATTTTGCTCAGTAATTCTGCAATTTTTTGCATAACCGTCTCCTATCCTATAAATTAAGAAAAAGTGATTAGATTGTTTTGTTATTTTCCAATCAACCCAGTCGTAACTATAGTTATCCATGACTCATAGAGTCATAGGCATTCATCGGAATACAGGTTTACAAAATCAAGGAAGGAAGGAAGGAAGGAAGGA
>C687J26845_10002638_pt1 | contig 10279 bp, 8 predicted proteins | sample RifCSPlowO2_12_FD_26845 | JGI IMG/M metagenome (IMG submission 26845) | reverse complement strand
CGCCGAGTACGCTCTGGGCGGCGCCGATGCGCTCGAGCGACCGGCCGACGCGTCCGTCGGTGCATGCGGCCGGGATGGGCGCGCCGCTCTCGCCACGCTTGCCACGTTTGGCCGCCGCGAGCAGTTCGATTGCGTCGATGATCTTTACGTAGCCGGTGCAGCGGCACAGGTGCCCGTCCAGCCCGCGGGCGATCGCTTCGCGCGTCGGCGCGGGATCGCGGTCGGTGATCACCTTCGCGCGCAGCGCGATGCCGGGTATGCAGAACCCGCACTGGAGCCCGGCAGCCGCGGCGAAGCTGTCGGCGATCTGCTTGCGCTCGGCCGGCGGCAAGCCATCCAGCGTGACGATGTGCTTGCCGTTGGCCGTCCGGGCCGGCATCGCGCAGGTTGCCTTCGGCGAGCCGTTCACCAGCGCCACGCAACAGCCGCACTGGCCCTGTGGACTGCAGCCATCCTTGAGCGAGGTGATGCCGCAACGCTCCCGCAGCGTATCGAGGAGACTCTCGTCGGGTCGCGGCTCGGCCCGGCGCGTGATCCCATTTAGCAGGAACTCGATCGGCATGGTTTTCCTTGCGCCTTCCGCGGGTGGTGTGACCAGGGGAGGTTAGCCGAGTGGTCGGCGTCGTGCAACTCGGCCGGACGAGAGAACTGCGCGACGATCTCGCTCGTGACCGGAAAACGCGCCCGCTTCCGGGCAGCGATCGAACGCTTCGAGGCCGCGAAGGATCGGTGAATTAATCCCGCCGCGATGTCTGCACGGCTTGCCGGCGCGCTGCAATCATGTGCTTGAACCTGTCTCGGGAGCCAAAACAGCTTCACTCCCTACGCATCGGCCTGCCGATGTAGGGTTGCCCAACAGGGGCTGACCGCAACCTGCATAGAGCCGCTGACCGAGGCAGTGTCCATAGGCGGCGGGAGAGCTTAGGATTGGCGCATGAGCCAGGAGTAGCGATGACGGTGGGGTAACGCCCGCGGACGCGGAGCAAGCAGCCATGGCGCGAAAGGGTTCTGGGCACTTTCATTCAGCTAGTTTTGCAAAGATGCCATCCAACTGTGGGTTGCTGGTCATCGGCAGTAACTGCTTGATGGTCCCGGCCTTGTTTATCTCCAAACGCGCGAAATGCTCGCCCCCGGCGGCTGACTTCTGTTTGCGGATCAGTTGAATGCGACCGAACAAGTGTCCATGCCGCTCCGCAAACCGGGCGAGCCCAACCGCTTTTTCAAAGTTGTCGGCCAAGCTTGGATCGTGCGGCTCCAGAATATCGACAGCAACATCCTTACCTGCTTTTTGAACGACGACTAAATCGGGGAACATGGGGCGCATTTCGCCTCCCGTTTCGTAAGGAATTTCCAACGACCACGGCTTGCGGTCCACATTGCGCAGCCACCCGATAACCGCGGCATCCGCCAATTCCTCCTGCAATACGCCGGCCTCCCATGGGCCCAATTCAGCACGGAAATCTCCGTCATCTTCTACGTATAGGTGTCGCTCCAGCAGCGGCGCATTGGGTGCGCGACGAAAGTCGATGGAATCGGGCAAGTGCCAGGGCACTTCATTCGGTTTGGCTGTGGCGAGCCGCAATGTTTCGTAGGCAGTGCGCCTTTGCTCCTTGAGCTTGCCTATAGCCTTCTTGTGCTTATCGTACAGCTTGTCAAAAGTCTTCTCTGCCGCGACTTCCATCGTTGTCATGGCCCCGTGATTATGTGACAGCACGATCACCTCGACTTTCACGTCCAGCGCTTCGCGCTCGGCATGCGCTTGCCAGTAATTCATGTGCAGGCCGTGACTTAACGCGCGGCCAGCCTCCTCAAACAGCCGGTCGATATCCACATCCGAGGAATCGATGTTGTAATCCCCGTCAGCTTGCGCGATTTCCGTGCCGCCTTGCACCGCCAACCTGGTCAGGTCCACCCGTGTAATGCTGCGGGCTGTCGTTACAAAGAGACCGGCGGATTTCATTGCGGTAACGTGCTCATCCATCCAGGAGATGATCTGCTGCTTGGCGGCATCCCAGGCGCCTTCATCAATCTCATCCATCGTCAGGTTGCGTGAAATGGCCATAAGGCGTCGCAGGTGGCTTTGGGCGCGTGCCGCATTGACACGGTAGGTGACCAGCACCCCAAGTGCCTTGAAGGCTGCCTCGGTTCCCTCACGGCGAACCAGTACCACAAGTTCACGGGCTGAACCCGTTTCTGTCGGGGGCACATCATCCACGTTGTTCAGTGCGCTGATAACGCTCTTCACCGCCTTGGTATCAAAATAGGGCAGGAAGAGATGCACATCGTTGAGCGCGGCATCGCGTTCGATGTGCCGTGCCAACGGTGTGCGCACCATCCGCCCCAACAACTGGGCGATATAGGTGTGATCCTCTGCACGCCGGAACGACATCATCACTTCTGCCCGCGGGCAGTCCCACCCGGTCGAAAGGCTGGTCTTGAAGAACACCACACCGATGTTCTTGTCGGCATCAATTTTTGATGCATCGACTTTGCGCAACTTTCTGCCTGCAATGTCCAGATCACCTGTGTCGTGCATGGCGTGCGCCACTTCGCCCTCATTGAGCCGGCGGCCGATGGCGCTCTCGATCACATTGAGTGAGTCGGGCAGGCTTGTCTTGGTGAGTTGCTTTTCGGTGCCATTCTCAACCTGCACCACGAGTACAGGCCACACAGGCCGCTCGTTTTCGGCTTCGCAAAACTTCGCCCAGCTACTGGTCATATTCGCCCAGCGACGCGCAGCTTCTTCCAGTAACGCCATTTCGGCCGAGGTGGCTGATTTCGGATGGTGAATCAGGATGCGATCCTTCAATAGCCCCGATTTGCGAACGTCGTCCGGCAGAATCGCGACTTTGTGTACGGTATGTGGGGCGTTTTCCAGCAAATCCATGAAGCGCTTCGGCGTTGCCGATATACCAATAACCAGCGGCATCTTGACGAGGCCCACCTCAGGATAACCAAGCAAAACACGCTGCATCAGCGTCTGGGCTTCTTTGGCGCCTTTCCCGCCGGCCATGCCCCGATGCGCTTCGTCAATTACCACGTAAAAGCGGTCTGGGTATGCCTTGGCGGTGTTGCTCAAAGTTGTCCAGATCGAATAATCGCGCCCATCACCCACCTTGGTTAGAAGCTTGTCGTTACCTAGTTTCTGAGTATTGATAAAGTACACCCGACCGCCTTGCAGCAGTTCGGTATCGAATGTCGAGTTAATTGAGATAAGCTGATTTACGCGGTAAATGCGATCCGATTGGCTTTCGATCTTTAGCCGAGTCTGCTCATTGAGCTCGGGCATGTCTGACACCCAAAGAATCACCGCATCGCGTTGCGGCTGCCAGTCCAAGGGCCATGCCAGTTCATCGTCAGGTTCGTCGAGAATCGCCTCAAACAGCGCAGTCATTACGATGGTCTTGCCGCTGCCCGTTGGTGCGGAGAATGCAATCGCCTGCGGGTTATTGCTTGAAGCTGTCTGGCGTGCCGCCAGAATCTTTTCACGTAACAGATGCAGCGCATCTTTCTGAAAATCAAATAATGAAATCTTCATGCCTGCGGCCCCGTGGATGCTGCGGCCGCGCTATCAGCATTCCTCTTAGGTTCGCCTTCATGTCGCTTGTTGATCATGAAGTTCACCAGATAGTCTCGGTAAAGCTGCACGATTTGCAGGCCCGGGTTTCTTGCACCAGTTGCAGCGATGACCTCGGTGGCCATAGCCTTAAAGGATTCATCGGCATCGGTCACTATGAAAAGGTGCGAGAGCCCAGTGCGTTTGGTCAAGGTCTGCAGCAGTTTGGCGAGGCGGCCTTCATTCAGTAGCACGGCAAAGTTGCTGCCTTCGGGCGCGAACACCGCCGGCTCTGGAGCGCGGGCAGGCAATTCAGGGCGAACGCCCACGGCGCCAGCCTTGAGCCACAGTAGAGGCAGGATTTCGCGGAAGGAGCGTTTCAGCGCTACTCGGTCATGGTCCAGAAAATCCAGTCTGAAATAGGCAAGATTGGCGGCGAAGCCAGCACTCATTGGACGCTTTTCTTCCTCGCTCACGATTAGTGGGCCGAGAAGCTCAACAACTTCAGCTTTCAGGCCGTCAAATAACTTTCTCATCGGCGTGACAATGTAAACGTCGGTGACGTGCCCATGTTCAGCGAGCGCTTCCAGCCAATCCTCAGCGGCGTTGGTGTCGAAAAGAATACTGACCTTGTGGTCCTCGGAAACAATAAACGGGCAAGAATCTGTCACCAATGTTTGTGGCAGCCCATTAATCAACGCGAGTACCTGCTTTTTCTTTGCTGCCGTATCCAGCGTATTCCGATCAAAAAAGGCGATCTGCGTGAAGCTACGTGCTTTTTCCTTCTCCACGGATTTGCCCGTAAGGTAATCGCCCGTCAATGGTGTGGCGTCATCTCGCTGCCCAAGGATCGTAAATTTCGAACGCGCCCAGGTCACCGAGCGGCAAATGCCCAGCGCTTCCCAATCCTCGTCGCCTGGGTGGGCGCCCCGGCCACGCAGGTTCTCTGCTTCCTCTGCCGACACCTCGTTATTGGTGACCAGAATGCAGCGGCGGCTGCCACCATCATTCGCATTGAGCAAATTGACCGCATTCAGCGTAGTTCCACTGCCGGCGAAAAAATCGACGAGCAGGGCATGCGGCCGGTCGCGCACCACCGTGGCGACTGCGTCAAATGTTGCGTAAAGTGATTTTGGAAAGGAGAATTTTCCACCTCCTCCCAAGATTCCTCGCAGCATAGTGGAACCATAATTTCCCGCATCATGTATTGCACGGTGCCATACTGTTTTTATCGAACGTTGTTGCCCTTCGGAATAGCGGACAGTGACCTCGCCCGTCACTTCATTGCGCTCAACAATTTCAATCACCCCAGCCGCGATTTGATTTTGAGCCTTTTGACCCAGATACAAAACCGTCCAAGTCCCTCGTGCTTCGTCAAAGCCACCCAGTTTCACGTAGCCCTTCGCCAGCAAATCTCGCAATGTCGGTGGACTGACGCGCCAATTGCCAAATGTGCCATCCGTGCGCAAGGGCCATGCGGTCCGGCGATTTTGAACTTTCGCCAAATTTGGCGACTGGTCCAGTGGCAACGGGTCACCAATTGAAACAATCTTACGTTTTGTCGGATCGACCGTGATTGGAAAAAAAAGGCCTGGCCTGTCTTCCCGGCGTGAATTTGTGCCCCCGCGCAATAACCACTCCCAGCGTGGCGTCTGAAATCGCTTGGCCTCCCCTCGATCCGGCGAAAGCAAATCATCGTCGTGAGGAGCCAGGGAAACACCAGGATTGAAGCAGAACAACGCATACTCTTCCGCCCGCGACAAACGTCCTTGCGCGACCCCCTTCTGGTTAATGACGATGGTGACAAGCTGGCGGTACGTCTCCGGAAACACCGTCTCCAGCAACATTCCGAGGTGATGCACTTCATGCTCGTCAATCGTCACAATCAACACGCCGGTATCAGGTTTGAGCAAACGCTTTGAGAGCCTCAGGCGCTTTTCCATGAAAGCCAGCCACTTGCTGTGCCGCCAGCTGTCATTGCCGTCCACGTAGTCATTGTTGTACTTCCAGTCCCGCGCGCCGGTGTTGTAAGGCGGATCGATGTAAATGCAATCGACTTTCCCCGCGTATAGATAGTCGAGCAGTTGCAGTGCGTGGTAGTTGTCAGCTTCGATCAGCACATGCCATGGCGCGTCGGCCGGACCGTTTGCCACAGTGTCAACGGGCACCAGTGCTGGAAAGATCGGTTCGCCGAATTGGCGTACAACCAATAATTCGTCAACGCCAAAGGTAACCGGCGCGCTGGCAGATCGACCCGACTCTGCCGGGTTCGTTTCATCCTGCGGCTTGACGCAGGTTGCCACTCGATCTCGCACTGTGCGGACCTGCCAGACTTCTTTCAGCGGCCCGTGCCTGCGGCACACCAGATCGCCGCGACGCGGTTTGGCCTTGTACAGGGGCAGGAGCTCGGGCAGATGGCTTTCGAACACCAGCCCGAATTTTTTGTTCTGCGAGGCAGTGGCCCACTCAGCGGCCAATCGCTCGCGCAAGCGCGGATCGCTAATTTGCGCGATCAGGTCATGAATGGCTGACAACGAACTCTCCTTTTTCTGGCCTCATGGCGCCTCCCAGCTGATGTCCTCGTTCGCGATTACAAGCTTAACCAGGCGGCTTAAATATCCAGAGATTCGGCTCACGAAAGACCTGTTCTAGGCGGCGAGACGCGCTCTATATGACACTTAATGCGCAGAAACCGCATCGATATGGGATTCGTCCTTCCACCACAGAAGACTAACGGTAACTCCCTCCGCGACTAGGATAGAGGTTTCCACTAGAGAGTGATCTTCCGCCCCTTCGCAATCAATCCACGTATCTGCACCCTGCAGTACCGGCGAAGAGTCCAGTTGAGCGCCGCTTTTCCACAAAGCATAGGCTTGCGAATCGTCGTCGAGCGCCCGGACGGGTTGAAGAATTCTGGGAACATCAGGACCTGGAATCGCCCAATTCAGGATACCGTCCTTATAGCAAACAACCATTCCGGGAAAGTGCCCGAGTTTGACCAGCTTGAGTGCAGTTGCAGTAAGGCTGGTATTAAAACGCTTACTTAGAATCTCGGCAGTTGCAAATATTAGTGGTTGCTTAGCGGCCAAAGGGCGAATCAAATAGTCTGGCATTAGGATTTGGCTTGCGAAGGAATTTGCAGAGGATTCGGCGTTGAACAGGCCCGAACGATAAAGGCCGATATTCCCACGAGCACAAGCCAGAGAAATCGATCCTTTGTCTTGAACCCAATGGCCCAACTCATGAGCTACGGAAAATCGTTGCCGGTTTGGATGGCTAGTATTGTTGATGGAAATTACCGCGGTTTTTCCATGTCCAATAATTCTTGCCTCGCACGAATCCATGCGGCGATATTTGATCGTTGCACCTTGGTCATATGCTATCGCCTCATGATCGATGTCTTCCGGCTGCGAGACGCCGTAATTCTGGAGCAGCAATTCTGCGAATGTTGGATTCACAACGATCCATCGGGCTCGCTGCGTTTTTTTGCCATTAGTTCTTCGTAGTCTGCAAGTAACGAACGCATGTCATTCTCGCTCATTTCTCTGCCGCTTCTAAAGGCGAGCGTGAGTCGTGAATCTTTGGCCATTAGTCCGCTAGCAACTAATTCAGCCAAGCGGGCTTTAATATCCGCGGCTGACATCGAGGCATTCACCTCATACGATGGCAAATTTTCGTTTACGGTGTTGAGATGCTCACGCGCTTGATGCAATCGAGATCGCCGAGAAGTCGAAATTCTCTCCTTCAGGGCGTCGCGGATAGTGGACGCATTTTTATCAATATCGACAAGCTCTTCCTTCGCGCGTGCACGTATTTCCGAATCAGACAACGACATGATCTCTTCGCTGGCCAAGTCGCGAATGGATTTCAAAGCATCGTCATCAGATTGGTTTTTAGACATTAGCTCTCCATCAATCGATTTGCCGATCAAGCCAACGCTCAAGACGCTTTCTGCCAGCATGGTATTCATCTGGCGTAATCGCAAACTGAGCCTGTACGTCCTCTGCGCTCAAACCCAACATGCGACCAACAATTACAGCTTGCACGTCCTCGTCGTCCTTGAATTCTGCAAACACGCGATTAATCTCTTGTTGCGCCTCCAAGGCTTTCTCTGGAGAGAGGCCCTGTGTGCCGAAGTTTTCCAGACTGGCAGGTTCCCCATTCGGTCCTAATGGCAGGTCCGCCATAGAGATATACGGCTTTGCCGCGTCCTCCGTCCGATACTCGTCTGCAACGCTTCGGATCGCATTGTAGAAGACCGCTTTAAATACCTCGCCTCTCGGCCAATTGCGCTTTCCATCAATGAAGCGCCCCGCCGTGTCCATGAGCAGATCCATCGGATCCAGATGAGCCAGACGGTAGAGCTGGTACCTCGCGACCCGCCGAAAGCGCTCCCAATCCTCCTTCGTGAAGGCATTCAGAGCATCCTCTAACTCTCGCCGATCGTGATTGTCGGTTGCGGGGAGCTTCAATACTTTTCCCTTCCCATCTATAGGCGCACATTTTCCGATATTTGGACGAGAATTAATTTTATCTTGGTGTCCAAATTAATCCCGCCGCGCGCCTATGTCTATTGAGGCCAGATGTCGTGGTACCTCATTTCATCAACTCCTAGGAGCAGCAAATATGGCAATTGCAACAAGGGTACCGCTTGGTACCACCGCAAGAACGGGAGAAATCTGCCCGGAAAGTGGAGTCTGGCAAGCCGTCAGCACCCCGAGCACCACCGCACCAATCGCAAAGGGCAACCGCATGCCGCCGTACAACGGGCAGGCGGTTTCCTGGAAGCTGATTCAGTACGCATGAGCAAACTGGGCCCGGCGTCCGCGTCGGGCCCTTTGTTACCCGGTAAACCCCGGTCAATCATCGTGAATCGCCCGAAATTGAACACAATGAGCATCGCGCGACACGTGTCTAGGACCCGCAACGCAATTCCAGCCCGTAATGCTTCACTTCATCCGCGGGGACAGTGTGTTTTTCGGCCTCGAAGCCGAAAGCCCTGATCAGCTCCACGGTGCGCTCGGCATGCGGCGCATTGTCACCCGGCGGTGTATCCGTCGGTACACGTATCAACCGGTGCTCATGCCAGTTCCGGCTTGTTCGACTGCAGCCAAGCCCGCACGTGCGCGTTCAAGGCGGTCGCACTGGCCACGCACTCATTGACCGTCGAATCCGGCACCAGGTCACCCAAGTAGTCAGCCTTATTCCGCTGATTGCGCAATGCGTCGAGCACGCGCACCTGTTCGGGCGCAAGAGCGACCGTGAGCGTCAGGGTCTGAATCGCGGTCTGATGATGGCCGGGGCGGCTGGTGAGTGTGCGGTAGCCGTTGGCATACAGCGCAAGCATGGCGAGCTGCATGATCGCCTTGTACCCGGCGTCGAAGCGGGTCTCTGCGCTCAGGCCGGCGAGCCGCGTATCGGCCAGGTTGCGCTCGACCGCAGCCAGCATCCTGGCCACTTGCGTGCGCTCCGGCGCGACGGCGTCAAGACTGATGCCCAGCAAGTTCTGCAAGGTCATGCTCGTTCCCGATCAGGAAGACTTTGGGCTTGGCGAGCACGTCGCGCAGGAACGGCTCGACTGCCACCTTGGTGGAAAATTCCACTGCCGTAAACACCTTGGGATTCACCTCCCGCCCCAGGGTAGCCTGAGCCGGGTAAAGGAGGTTTACCGCCTCCGCAAAACCAATGTCGCCGATCAGCAGCAGATCGACGTCACTGGCGCCGATCTCGCGCCCCTGCGCCATGGAGCCGAACACAAAAGCGGCCCGCAATTGCTGTGCAGCGGGTGCGAGCGCCTCTGCAAGCACGTCGGCCAGACCCGAGGTCTTGCGCAGGATGCCGGCGACTTCATTGAACACGGGACAGGACGTGTCGGCGCTGTACACCTGCTGGTTGCCGCGCTTTTCGCGCTTGAGCAGCCCCACATCGGCCAGTCGTTTCAGCTCACGCGTGAGGGTCCCGGGGGGCAGGCCCGTGCGTCGCGCGATTTCCCGGCCGTGCAACGCTTCTTCCGGGCGAAGCAGCAGCAGACCGAGTACGCGGCGGCGGTAGCCCGGGAGGAGAGTGGAGGCTAGGGATTGATGCATTTATGGCGTCAATTGTCGCTTAATTTGCATCGTTTTGCAAATTCTAGCCTAGTCCCATGGAGTTTGAGTCTGAACAGAGGGCGTGATTCCAACGGGGTTTGAGTCTGAACGGGCAGCTGGGGGTCGATCATGATGTGGCGCACGGTGCGAACCCAGACTCTTGCCGAGCGCTTCGACCACCGGATTCAAAGTCCGGTTGTCGTGCGTTCGAATCTCGGCAGTCACGCCAACTTTCCCATCAATAAACAATAAGTCACGACCCGTAAATCATTTCTCTGGGAGAAATTTAGCGGAAATGGCGTGCCATTAGTTACTTCGGCCAGGCGCTTCATTTTCAGCGCGCCGTTGGATCGCGAACTAGTGGTGAAAGGCTGCGCTGTTGCAACGGAAAATAAGTTCCACTTTTCGCCGGACAGTGCGTCTAATCTTGCGCCGCTGCCTTGTCTCGTTTCCGTGCGGCATCCGCGCCGGCATCGCGCAGGTCGCCTTCGGCGCGCCGTTCACCAGCGCCACGCAACAGCCGCACTGGCCCTGCGGACTGCAGCCATCCTTGAGCGAGGTGATCCCGAAGCGCTCGCGCAGCGTATCAAGGAGACTCTCGTCGGGGCGCGGCTCTGCCCGGCGCGTGATCCCATTC
>C687J26845_10002637_pt1 | contig 10280 bp, 4 predicted proteins | sample RifCSPlowO2_12_FD_26845 | JGI IMG/M metagenome (IMG submission 26845) | reverse complement strand
GCTAGCCACCAGGCCGGATCCGCCCGGAGACAGGAAGACCATCCCCAGCAGCAGGCCAAGCAAGGCCAAGGACAGCAGCGCCAGGCGCCAGCGCGGCGCCGGCCTGGCTTGCTGGCCGCGCACTTCACGCGCGGCCCGCCCCAACACGCCCCAGTCGACCTTGCCGCGGCGCTCGACGAAGGCACCCAGCAAGGCCCGATCGCAGATGATGTTGACCATCCGCGGCACACCGCCGGTCAACCGATGCAGGCGCCAGAGCGCGGCGCGGGTGAACAGCGGCGCCTCACTGCCGCCGACCACCAGGCGATGGCTGACATAGGCGCCCAACTCGGCGCGGGACAGGGCATTGAGATGGTAACGGGCGGTGATCCGCTGATTGAGCTGGCGCAGCTCCGGACGAACCAGTTTATCCAGCAGCTCGGGCTGACCGATCAGGATGATCTGCAACAGCTTCTGGCTGCTGGTTTCCAGGTTGGTCAGCAGACGAACCTGCTCCAGCACGTCGAGGCTGAGATTCTGTGCCTCGTCGATGATCAGCACGGTGTTGACGCCCCTGGCATGCGCCGCCAGCAGGTGGGCATTCAGCGCATCGATGTAACCCTTGATCTGGCTTTTGCTGTGTTGGTAGGGGATTTTCAGTTCGTCGCAGATGGCTTCCAGCAACTCGATGATGCTGTATTTCGGGTTGAGGATGAATGCCACCTCGGCCGACTCGGGCAATTGCTCGAGCAGGCAGCGGCAGACCGTGGTCTTGCCCGTACCGACATCGCCGGTCAGCAAGACGAAGCCACCGTTACAGTTGATGCCATACAACAAACTGGCCAGCGCCTCACGATGCTGCACGCTGAGGTAGAGGTAGCGCGGGTCTGGCGCAATGGTGAATGGCAGATCTGAAAAGCCGAAATACTTGCTATACATGGTTCATCGAACCTCGCAAAGCTCAACAAGACTATAGAGTCCCTGACGCCGGTTTCCAATCCGGATTCGACCTGTTTCGGTGTACTAGCCGGTCGCCACTCCTTTCGTCGCCTGGCCGGAAAATCGCCAAGATTGAAACTACGCTTGTATAGCGTAGTAACGGAAAGGAAGAGTAGTAAGAAGAATGTGTACAAGGGGCTTAACAAATGCCTGCCACCGCCCAACAACTAGTGGAAGAACCACGTCGTGCTCTGCTTTTCGATCTGTCCAACGACGAACGGTTATCCTCCAACCTGCACGTAACCGACTGGGTCTTCGACCGCATTACCTCGTCGAGCAACAACCTGGCTTTGCTCAAGCAGCGCCCCTACAGCGTGGGGGTCGCCTTCCTGCCCAGCAGTCTCTCGGAGGAACAGCGCGAACAGGTTGAAACCTTGCTCAACACCGACGAGCATCTTTCCTGGGTCGCCCTGACCAATCCGGCCAACCTTGAGAAAGCGGAATTCCGCCAACTGATCTACGAGCATTTCTACGATTATTTTTCCCTGCCGCTCGACGACAGTACCCACCTCAAGTTCGCCCTCGGTCACCTGCATGGTATGGCCCAACTGCGGCACACGGAAGACAGCCTGCTGTTGCCGATCGAAGAGTTTCACATGGTTGGCGGCAGCAAGCAGTTTCTCGGCATCTTCGACCAGATCCGCCGCGTCGCCACGGTCGATGCGCCGGTGCTGATTCGCGGTGAAACCGGCGTAGGCAAGGAAATGATCGCCCGCGCNGTGCACCAGCGTTCGCGCCATCGCGGCGGCCCCTTCGTTGCGGTGAACTGCGGCGCCCTGCCGGAAACCCTGATCCATGCCGAACTGTTCGGCTACGAAAAAGGCGCCTTCACCGGCGCCTATAAGCGCAAGATCGGGCGCATCGAATCGGCGCAGAATGGCACCATCTTTCTCGACGAGATCGGCGACCTGCCGCAACAGCTGCAGGTCTACCTGCTGCGTTTTCTCGAACAGAAGACCATCGAACGCCTCGGCGGCAACCAGAGCCTGACCAGCAACGCCCGGGTGATCGCCGCGACCCACGTCGACCTGGAGCAGGCGGTGAGCGAGGGGCGCTTTCGTGAAGACCTCTACTATCGCCTGAACGTGCTCAGCATCGAGGTGCCGCGCCTGGCGCAACGCAACAGCGACATCGAATTGCTCGCGCGCTTCTTCCTGCACAAATTCGCCAAGGAACAGGGCAGCGTGGTGCGCGGTTTCACCCGCCAGGCGGTCGCGGCCATGCAGAACTACGACTGGCCGGGCAACGTGCGCGAACTGATCAACCGGATCCGCCGCGCCCTNGTGATGAGCGAGAACCGCATGATCACCCCGCGGGACCTGGGCCTGGCCGAAAGCGACGCCAGGATCGAGATCGAACCGCTGGAACAGGTCCGGGCGCACGCCGAGGAAGTGGCGGTACGCAGTTGCCTGAGTCAGTCCATGAACAATGTCTCGCATGCTGCCAAGCTGCTCGGCGTATCCCGTGTCACCCTGTACCGGATGATGGACAAATACGGTATCCGTTGAGAATACTGTAACCAGAGCTGAACAATAGGCGTGGGTTGCGTTCCGCGCCAAAAACATAACCAGTTGATTAATAACGAATAAACAAACATGGCTGGCTTTTTGCAATCTTCTTCCCATGCAGGGAGGAACCGCCATGTACGATCATGGGCACCGCGCGACCGACCACCAAGCAGCGCTGGACAGCCGCAGGGATGACTACGACCTGACACCGTCGGACCAGGACACTGGCCCGACCGCTTTCCCTATGTTCGCCGATCCGCCCTTCATTACCTGGCAAATCCTGCACCGCAAGCATGACGTCTTCCAGCNGGTCCATCCCAGCGTCCAGCCGCTGATCCTGTTATGGGANGAAGTCGACGACAGCGAGATGCTGTCCTNATTCCTGATAGCACTCTGCCACAGCGCCTCGCCAGCCATTCCCCCACCGATAAACGGTCGATTTCGCCCCCTCTCCCCGCGCTACTTCTTCGCCCCCTCTGCGGCAGACCTTTCGGCCTTGATCGGGAAAAGTTCCAGATCGTTTTTCAACCAATTCGCCCCACTGTTATTCCTCAACTGTATAAAAAACGAGCAATTGCCATGCTAAATTTCGCCCCCATTACAGATGTACAGAAATGAACAGCTGTAAATGCGTATATGAAACTGGAAATACCCCGCTGCTCTGGCAGTGAACAGTGAGGTTTTGAAGATCGGCCAGCNAGCATTACAGCTTGGGGGTGATCGAGGGGCTTAAACCAGGTAGTTCGCTACCCCGTGTAACTGCGATACAGAAAGCTCCTCTCCCGACAAAGGCATAACCAGGGCAACCTGGCGACGCAAAGTCACGGGCCCCAAACAGGGTCGCCGGACTGCCGAAGGAGAACCTCCCTCATGGACAGCCGTGAAGAGGACTTTTCTGACTCGACTCAGGAGAGACCATGCGCTTGTCCAAGCCTTACGCCACATCTTTGCTCTGTATTCTGGCCCTCAATGCCGGTATCGCCTTCNCCGCACCGCCGGCCGACGCAACCCGCGCCCTCTCCGAAACCCGCACCCTGCCGGCTGCCCGCGAGGCCGCCAGCAGCAACACCACGGAGCTGCTCGGCCTGCACAAGCGCCTGCAGAAAGCCGCGACCAGCGAGCGGGCACAACTGCGTGAGCAACTGATCGGCAAGGCCGAACAGCGCCGGCAACTGCTGCTCGAGTTGGCCCAGAGCCATCCCGAGGAAGTGCTGCGCGTCGCCATTCCGGAGGACAAGCAGAAGGGCATGCCGGCCGAGGTAGTGGCCAAGCTGGAACAGCGCCTGGAACTGGATGGCGAGCTGGAGGTGGTGTANGAGGACTACGAAGACGGCCCGGCCAAGCTGCGCCACTTCCTCAAGACATCCTTCGGCGAGCGCTTCGAGCTGCGCCTGGCCAAGGCCCAGCGAGAATGGCGCAGCGGCCTGAGCGTCCGCGCCCAGGGCGTACTGCTGGAGCATACCGAGGCCGGCGCGCCGATCCAGGGCGACCTGGTGGTCAACGACGACGACAGCGGCCTGCTCCTGCTCGCCGATGGCACGACCAGCAGCACCGGCAGTACGGGCGAACTGGCCTACGACCTGCCCAACACCCTGGGCGCCCAGCGCACCCTGGCGATCCTGGTCAACTTCCAGGACAAACCGAGCGAGAAACCCTGGACCACCACCCAGGCCAACAGCCTGATGTTTGGCAGCGGCGGCGTCAGCGGCTTCTTCAAGGAAAACTCCAGCCAGCAGACCTGGCTGACCGGCAACGTTGCCGGCTGGTACACCATTCCGGTCAACAGCACCATCTGCGACGGCTTTGCCATCGAGAAAGCCGCCAAGTCGGCGGCCCAGGCCGCGGGCTTCAACCTGGCCAACTATGAGCGCTTCGTCTACATCTTCCCGAAGAACGCCTGCGGCTACAGCGGCATGGGCCAGGTCGGCGCCGCGCCCTCAAGCACCTGGATCAACGGCAGCATGATCCTGCGCACCGTCGCCCATGAGATGGGCCACAACCTCGGCCTGCACCATGCCCATGCCCTGGACTGCGGCGACACCACCCTGGGCAGNAGCTGCACCAGCCAGGAATACGGCGATACCCTGGACATCATGGGTTACTCCGGCACCGTCGGGCATTTCAACGGCTTCAACAAGGAACGCCTGGGCTGGCTGGCCAGCAGCAATATCATCAACGTCGCCAGCGGCGGCAATTTCTACCTGAAGCCGAACTCCACCCAGACCANCAGCGGCAAGGTGCTGAAGATCGCCAACGGCCTGGATAGCAGCGGCCAGCCCCGCTACTACTACGTCGAATACCGCCAGCCAACCGGCTTCGATGCGCAGCTCACCGATCGCGGCGTGGTCGACCCGAACAACGTGTTCAAGGGCGTGGCCGTACACCAGGCCAGCCCGAGCAACGGCAACAGCGGCCAGCTGCTGGACATGACCGCCGGCAGCAATTTCGTCGACATGAAGGACGCCGCCCTGGTCGGCGGGCGCAGTTTCAGCGGCGGCGGCATGACCCTCAGCACCCAGTGGACCGATGCCAGCCAGGCCCTGGTCAGTGTCGACTTCGGCGGTGGCAGCAGCACCCCGACCTGCACCCGCAGCGCGCCTGTCGTCAGCGTCAGCCCGGGGCAAAGCACCTGGCTCGCGGCCGGCAGCAGCTATACCTTCACGGTCAGCGTGACCAACAAGGACAGCAGTGGCTGCACCAGCAGCAGCNTCAGCCTGAGCCCGGTCAAACCCAGCGGCTGGACCGCCAGCCTGGCCAGCACCAGCCTCAGCCTGGCNCCNGGCGCCAGCGCCAGCACCTCGCTGAAGGTCACCTCGCCGAGCACCGCCGCCGATGGTTTCTACAGCGTCGGCAGCAGCGCCACGGCCAACACCCGCACCGCCAGCGGCACTGCCAGCTTCGTGATCGACAACCCCACCAGCAGCACCAACCAGGCGCCCAAGGCGGTAAACGACAGCTCGCAGTTGAGCACCATCACCTCGGTCAACGTGCCGGTGCTGGCCAACGACAGCGATCCAGACGGCGACAAGCTGAACATCGTCGCCTTCACCCAGGGCAGCAAGGGCAGCGTTACCAAGAATAGCGATGGCAGCCTGAAGTACAGCCCGGCCAAGTCGTTCAAGTCCGGCGATCAGTTCAGCTACACCATCAGCGATGGCAAGAGCAGCGCCTCGGCGACAGTGAGCATCGGCCTGAGCAGCACAACCGCCAGCAATGGCAAGGGCAAGCCCTAAACTCCTGTAGGGCGGGGGCAACCCGCGTTGCTTGCCGCACATGGCCTCCGCGAAGGTCGCCGCGCATGGCCTACCGCGCGGGTTGCACCCACCCTACAGAGCTGCAAAGCAAAAGACGTCAGACAAAAAAACGCAGGACCAAGTCCTGCGTTTTTAGTGTTGCCCGCCTGGCGTCATCCCTGACGCCAGGCGGCTTACCACTTAGAACGAATTATCGTTCGGCAGGTCGCAACCCAGGTTGTTTTCGGCATCCAGTTCCGAAGCCAACGCCAGGATGGTTCCCCGGTCTTTGCTGGCCAGNGCCGCATTGACCTCGNCGATGATCTCGGCCTCGGTCCACGGGAACTCCACATCCGGGTGGGCGGCGTTGAGCAACGAGGCCACTGCGGCGCGCAACAGGATCTGCGCAGCACCGAGCAGGTTAGTGCCACCAGGGTAGCCCAGCGCTTCCAGCAGGCTGTCGTCAGCCAGCTGGTTGTTCAGCACACCACTCGGCAGGCTGAATACCGAACCGACCAACTGGTTCGGGCTGTAGCCGGTCGGTGCCCAGCTTCCGGTGCTGTTCTTCCAGAAGCCCGGAGTACAGCCTTCGAAGTCAGGCGGAGGCGGCACTTCGCAGGTGGCATTGGCAGTGGCCGAAACCGGCGAGCTTTCCACGGCATCGCTGGCGCTTGCAACCACGGTATTGGTATGGAAGCCGGCCACCGACGGTGAGTAGCTACCGTTGTAGTTGGCCGAAGCTCCCGGAGCCAGATTGCCGAGGTTGAATGGCACGTCGTCCGAGGTATCCCCCGGAGTGCCGTTGTCGTCCAGCACGACGACGTTCAGCAGAGCCACGTTACCGGTGTTGGTCACCGTGCCATCGAACAGGATCGCCTCGCCGAAGGCTGGGGCGTCTGTGCACTGCTTGGTGACATCCAGGGACGGCAATACCTGCGCGTTACAACTGGCTTGGGCACTGGCAGCGACCGGAGAGCCGCTGACAACGTCGTTAGCCGATACGCTCACGCTATCCGTGGAGCTGGAGCCANTGGCGGCGAAACTACCGCTGTATGGCGCCGATGCCCCTGGAGCCAGGGTGATCGGACCAAGCACCGTGACGTCATCGCCANGGATGGCTGGCGTACCGCTGTCGTCCACCACAATGACATTTTCTAATGCCACGTTACCGGTGTTGCTCACCGTACCGCTGAACAGCACATCGATACCGATACCGCCGGTATTGATGCTCGCGGTGCAGACCTTGTCCACTGCGATCGTCGCGAGAACATCGGCCGTGCAGGTGGCCTGGGCGCTGGCGTCAACCGGCGTCTGGGTCAGTGCATCGGTGGCCGAAGCGGTCACCACATCGGTAGAGCTGACACCACTGGCACCGAAGCCACCGTTGTACGGCACCGAATCCCCAGGAGCGAGGCTGATCGGCCCGAGCACCACGGCATCGTCGCCCGGAACACCTGGCGTACCAGCGTCGTCCACCACCATGACATTTTCCAGGATGACGTTACCGGTNTTGGTCACCAGACCGTCGAACAGCACATCGATACCCGTACCGCCGGCATTGATGTTCGCGCTGCANACCTTGCTCACGTCGATCGACGGGAGTACGGGCGCCGAGCAGGTGGCCAGGGCGCTGGCGTCAACCGACGCCTGGGTCAGCACATCGGTACCGCTGGCGGTGACATTGTCGGTGGAACTGTTCGTTCCACTGACGCCGAAGCCTCCGTTGTACGGCACCGATTCCCCAGGAGCGAGGCTGATCGGCCCGAGTACCACGGCATCGTCGCCCGGAACACCCGGCGTACCCGAGTCGTCCACCACGGTGACATTTTCCAGGACGACGTTACCGGTGTTGGTCACCAGGCCGTCGAACAGCACATCGATGCCGCTACCACCGGCATTGATGCTCGCGGTACAGACCTTGCTCACCTCGATATCCGGCAACACTTCGGCTTCGCAGGTGGCCTGGGCGCTGGCATCGACCGACGTCTGGGTCAGCACATCGGAACCGCTCGCGGTGACACTGTCGGTGGAACTGTTCGTCCCGCTGACGGCGAAGCCGCCGTTGTACGGCGCCGATTCCCCTGGAGCCAGGGTAATAGGCCCGAGTACCACGGCATCGTCGCCCGGAACGCCCGGCGTACCCGAGTCGTCCACCACGGTGACATTCTCCAGGACGACGTTACCGGTGTTGGTCACCAGGCCGTCGAACAGCACATCGATACCGGTACCACCGGCATTGACGGTCGCCGAGCAGACCTTGCTCACCTCGATATCCGGCAACACCTCGGCTTCGCAAGTGGCCTGGGCGCTGGCATCGACCGGCGTCTGGGTCAATATATCGGAGCCGCTTGCGGTGACACTGTCGGTGGAACTGTTCGTCCCACTGACGGCAAAGCCGCCGTTGTACGGCACCGATTCCCCTGGCGCCAGGCTGATCGGCCCGAGCACGATGGCATCGTCGCCCGGAACACCCGGCGTACCTGCGTCGTCCACCACGGTGACATTCTCCAGGACGACGTTACCGGTGTTGGTCACCAGGCCATCGAACAGCACATCGATACCGGTACCCTCGTCATCGACGGTCGCCGAGCAGACCTTGCTCACCTCGAGCGCCGGCAACACATCGGCTTCGCACGTCGCCTGCGCAGTGGCCTCAACCGGCGAACCGCTCAGCACATCCGCGCCGCTGGCGGTGACATTGTCGGTGGAACTGGCACCGCCGAGGGCGCTGAAACCACCGTCGTACGGCATCGACTCGCCGACATCGAGGGTCACAGGACCGAGCACGGTCACGTCATCGCCCGGATCGGCCGTACCCTGGTCATCCACCACGGTGACACCTTCCAGTGCCACATTGCCGCTGTTGGTCACCGTACCGCTGAACAGCACGTCGACACCCGTGCCAGTCTCGTTGACATTGGCGGTGCAGACCTTATCCACGGCAATCGCCGGCTCGAGATCCGGCGAGCAGCTGGCATCGGCCGTAGCCGTCACGCTGGTACCGTTGCGATGGCCTACGGCGGTCACCGTATCTTCCGCCGGAATCGCCGTGGTGCTGTAGCTGCCGGTGTACGGCTGCGACTCGCCTGCGGCCAGGTCGGCCGGACCGAACACCACCACGTCGTCGCCGGTATCGCCCGGAGTGCCCATGTCGTCGGTCACGGTAACATCGTGCAGGTCCAGGCCGCCGTCGTTGGTCACCACACCGTTGAAGTCGACCAGGATGCTGTTGCCACCGTCGCTACCGTCAACCTCGGCGACGCACTCCTTGGTCACGGAGATGGCACAGAGGTCGAAGTCACCCAGCACGAAGTCCTTCAACTGTGCGGTTTCCGAACGCGAGCTGCGGGTCTCGGCGAGGAAGCTGCTGAAGCAAGGTACGTCGCCGCCAATCAGCTTGGTCACGTTGATGCCGCCCTCGTAGAAGCTTTCGAACGGCAGTCCGCTTCCCGATTTTGGCGTATAGGGCCAAGCCGGTTCGCCGGACAGGTTGTTGTGGTTGGTGATGGCGCAGGCGAGTTTGTCACCCTCACCATCGCACTGGGCGGTGGTTTCGAAGATCTGGTCCAGGTGTTCCGCGACGTTGCCGCCGCTAGCCACCCATTCGTAGACCTTGATCTCCGGCACGGCGTTGGCGCCCTGGGGATACTCCACCAGCACCAACAGGTCCCCCACCATGTGCTCACCGATGAACTGCTTGTTCGGCCCCAGGCCGACCTGGTCCTGGAAGAACCAGAAGCCGGCGAAGGCGTCGCCATTGTTGGCGAAGCGATCCAGGCCGAAGTAGATGATCAGGTCGCCCTCATCATTCAGGCTGTCGCCCGCGCCAGCCGGCACCGTGTAGGCGGCCGCATAGGCGTTGGTGATGTCGTCCTTGTCCGGTACCGAGCCGTCAGTATGACGCCACTCGGTGACATCGTTGATGTCCTTCGAACCGCCCTGGGTAAAGATGCTCAGGGGCGCCGGGTCGGCGAGGATGCCGGTGAAGGCGGCCGGTGTGCCCAGTTGCTCGCCCGAAAACAGGCTGCCCCAGTCATCGCCACCGCCGGCGATATCGATCGTGTTGCCATCCAGTTCGAAGAGTCCTGGCGGGTCGCCATCCACGGCATAGATACCCGTAGTCGTAACTCCCGCCGCCAATGCCGCCGCCAGCAGACAGCGCGGCAAGGCTCGTAGAAGATTGCGCGTGAACATAACCATGCTCCCTCGCCCTTGCTCTGCGCTCCCTGCGGCCAAGAGGCGTTGAGACCTTTAGCGCTTGCCAGCCAGACTTCCAGGCCCGGCTTGGACCCGTGTCATACGAGCCCACCGACAGCGAAAGGTGTATTTAGCATCGGTTCCGAACGGCGACAGAGCTGTCAGGGATACCGAACCGGAGACCGCGGGGCCCCCTCGGCCAATAGGCAAACAAGTACCATGCCATAACTGTAATNGGCTGATTTACTTGAATTTTATGTAGNAGATTGAAGGTCGCCCCAGATCGCCACCCCGGCCTTGAGCGACGGAAGACGGCAGTTGTCCAGCGGCTGATACAGCCTCTTCCCTGTGCGGACTGAGAAAT
>C687J26845_10002635_pt1 | contig 10284 bp, 8 predicted proteins | sample RifCSPlowO2_12_FD_26845 | JGI IMG/M metagenome (IMG submission 26845) | reverse complement strand
CGAACGGTTGAGATCAAGCAGGCCAGCGAAGCGCTGAAAGTGGAAATAGTCGAGCGCAAACAGCTGCAGAGCCAGCTGGTGCAAACCGAGAAGCTGGCCTCCATCGGCCAACTGGCCGCGGGCGTCGCCCATGAGATCAATAATCCGCTCGGCTACGTCTCCTCCAACTTCGGCACGCTCGAGGGTTATTACGCCGGCTTGCTGGAGATGCTCACGGCCTACGAGGCCGTGGAACAGACCGTGGGCACGACCGAGGTCGCGGCCAAGCTGAAGCGCTTGCGTGAGCGCGTGGAACTCGACTTCCTCAAGGAAGACATACCGCAGCTGATGCGCGAGTCCAAGCAAGGCATCGCCCGGGTCCAGCAGATAGTCGCGGATCTGAAGGATTTCTCGCGGGTCGACTCGAGCCAGGAATGGCAGTTGGCCAACCTGGAGCAGGGCATCGACTCGACCCTCAACATCGTCGCCAGCGAACTCAAGTACAAGGCCGAGGTGGTCAAGGAATACGGCGGCATCGCCCAGATCGAATGCCTGCCGGCGCAACTCAACCAGGTGATCCTGAACCTGCTGGTCAACGCCGCCCAGGCGATGGGAGCCGAACGCGGCACCATCCGCATACGCACCGGCATGCTGGATCAGCGGGTCTGGATAGAGGTAGCGGATACCGGCCAGGGCATCGCCCCGGACATCCTGCCGCGGATCTTCGACCCCTTCTTCACCACCAAGCCCATAGGCCAGGGCACGGGGCTCGGCTTGTCGCTCTCCTACGGCATAGTGCAAAAGCATAACGGCACGCTCAGGGTGCACAGCGAAGTGGGCGTGGGCAGCACCTTCCGCATGGAACTGCCGATCCGCCAACCCGCGCCCCAGGAATGACCCCTGGCGCGCCGTGGAGCGCTGCCGACTCGCCGGCACCAGCAGGCCGTGCGCCCGGTCACGCTCGACGCTTCACCCGCGGCGCCCGTTTCGGGCATGCTGTAGGCCACGAGTGACCGAGGAGCCCGCATGCCAACCTTTGCTGCAACCGACCACGATCGCCCACTGGAGCTCAGCGACCTGCTGCGCGAGCTGGTCACCCAGGGCCGGGTCGCCCAGGACAGCGCCGAGCAGTGCCTGGCGATCCGCCGCAGCTCGCTGAACAGCCAGCAGCATCCCCTGGAGTTTCTCGCCGCCCAGCAGCTGGACGACCTCAGCCGGCCGGGCAAGAAACTCGACCTGGAAAGCCTCACCCTCTGGCTGGCGGAACAAGTCAAACAATCCTATCTGCGCATCGACCCGCTGAAGATCGATGTCGCCGCCGTCACCCCGCTGATGTCCTATGCCTTCGCCCAGCGCCACAAGATCCTCGCCGTGGCGGTGGACAGCGACAGCGTGACCATCGCCAGCGCCCAGCCCCTGGTGCACAGCTGGGAAGCCAACCTGGTGCATGTGCTCAAGCGCCCGATCAAGCGGGTGGTGGCCAACCCGGTGGATATCCAGCGCCTGACGGTGGAGTTCTACCGCCTGGCCAAGTCGGTCAGCGGCGCCAGCGCCAGCGACCAGAAGATCAGCGGAGTCGGCAACTTCGAGCAACTGCTCAACCTCGGCGCCCAGGACCAGGAGCCGGACGCCAACGACGCGCATATCATCAATATCGTCGACTGGCTGTTCCAGTACGCCTTCCAGCAGCGCGCCAGCGATATCCATATCGAGCCGCGCCGCGAGCAGGGCAGCGTGCGCTTTCGCATCGACGGCGTGCTGCACACCGTCTATCAATTCCCGCCGCAGGTGACCATGGCGGTGGTCAGCCGCCTGAAGAGCCTGGGGCGGATGAACGTCGCGGAGAAGCGCAAACCCCAGGACGGCCGGGTCAAGACCAAGACCCCGGAAGGCGGCGAGGTGGAACTGCGCCTGTCGACCCTGCCCACCGCCTTCGGCGAGAAGATGGTGATGCGCATCTTCGACCCGGAAGTGTTGCTGAAAAGCTTCGACCAGCTGGGCTTCTCCCCCGACGACCTGAAGCGCTGGCAGAGCATGACCGGCCAACCCAACGGCATCATCCTGGTCACCGGGCCGACCGGTTCGGGCAAGACCACTACCCTGTACACCACCCTCAAGCAACTGGCCACGCCGGAGGTCAACGTCTGCACCATCGAAGACCCGATCGAGATGATCGAAGGCGCCTTCAACCAGATGCAGGTGCAGAGCAATATCGACCTGACCTTCGCCAGCGGCGTGCGCGCCCTGATGCGCCAGGACCCGGACATCATCATGGTCGGCGAGATCCGCGACCTGGAGACCGCCGAGATGGCGATCCAGGCGGCGCTGACCGGCCACCTGGTGCTGTCCACCCTGCACACCAACGACGCCCCCAGCGCCATCACCCGCCTGCTGGAACTGGGCGTGCCGCATTACCTGCTCAAGGCCACCCTGCTCGGGGTCATGGCCCAGCGCCTGGTGCGCACCCTGTGCCCGCACTGCAAGGCACCGCAGGCGCTTAGCGAAGACGACTGGCAGAGCCTGACCAAACCCTGGAACGCGCCGCTGCCGAGCGGCGCGCACAGGGCCGTGGGCTGCCTGGANTGCCGCGACACCGGCTACCGCGGGCGCGCCGGGGNGTACGAGATCATGCTGATCAACGATGCCATGAAGCCGCTGATCAGCGCCGACACCGACCTCACCGCCCTGCGTCGCCACGCCTTCAAGGAAGGCATGCGCAGCCTGCGCCTGTCCGGCGCGCAGAAAGTCGCCGCCGGCCTGACCACCATCGAGGAAGTGCTGCGGGTCACCCCGCAGAGCGAGCAGCGCTGAGGGCAGGCAAAGGGCCAGCGCTCGGCTAGACTAGCGGCAAAAGTGATCGAGTATGCGATGAGCGCGAGTCCACTGCGCCGGCACTGGCCCCTCTGCTGTGTCTGGCTGTTGCTGTGCCTGTCACCCCAGGCTCTGGCCTGGATCGAGGTCGGCGAACAGACGCAACCCCTCGGCCTGCACCTTAGCCTGCTCGACAGCGCCGAGCCGATCAGCCTCGAGGCCGCCATCGAGGCCCGGACGGCCGGCGAATTCCGGCCCTCGCAGCAAGCGGTGCCGCGCTTCGGCATCGGCACGCCGCCACACTGGATCTACCTGCCGCTGCACAACCCAACGGCACAGCCGCTCGAGCGCACCCTGCAGTTGGGCGAGGCCTGGATAGATCGAGTGGATGTCTACCTGCTCGGCGATGGCCACCTGCTGCAGCAACTGCACGCCGGTGATGGACGGCGGCGACTACTACAGGCCACTCCGGGCATGGGTTATCTGCTGGCGCTGCAGTTGCCGCCAGGGCGCTCCGAGCTCTATGCACAGGTCTACACGGCGGACCCGCTGATCCTGCCCATGCAGCTGCTGAGCGATGGCGCACTGCAGCAGGCGCGCGCGGCCAGCAACTACAGCTACGGAGCCCTGTACGGCTTCCTCCTGGCGCTGCTGGCCTACAACCTGATGCTCTATGCGGGCCTCAAGGATCGCAACCACCTCAACTATTCGCTCTACCTCGGCGCCTTTATCCTGCTCAACCTGTCCTACACCGGCCATGCCGGGGCCTGGCTGTGGCCGGATTCGCTGTTCCTCAAGCGCTATGCCAACCCCGTCCTGATGAATGCGTTCGCCTGGCTCGGCCTGCACTTTGCCCGCCATTTTCTCGCCCTGGACAGCCATACCCCCCGTCTTGCTCGCACGGTTAAGCACGGCGCCTCTTTCGCGATACTGCTGCAGCTGCTGTGCGTCAGCCTAGGCCTGCATGTCCTGGCCCTGTGGGTGGCTTTTGCCAGCGTGCTGATCTACTCCCTGTTGATGGTGCTGCTGGGCATAGTCAGCCTGCGCCGCGGCCAGGTGGCGGCGCGCTATTTTCTCGCCGCCACCTTGTTCGGCATGCTCGGCACCGCACTGAGCGATCTCAGCGTATGGGGCCTGATCCCCTTCACCACCCTGACCTACCGCGCGGTGGATATCGGCATCCTGCTGGAAGCCACCCTGCTGGCCCTGGCCCTGGCTTACCAGATGCGCCAGCACCAGACGGCGCGGCGCCAGGCGGAAACCCTCGCGCGTATCGACCCGCTAACCGGCCTGCTCAACCGCCGGGCCTTCCTCGAACAGGGCAATGCGCTGTGGGGCCAAGCCATCCGTCACGAGCAGCCACTGGCGCTGATCATGCTCGACCTCGACCACTTCAAGGCCATCAATGACCAGCATGGCCATGACATGGGCGACCACTACCTGATCACCACTGCCCGCCTGATCAGCGAGCAATGCCGCACGGGCGATATCCTGGCGCGCTGGGGCGGCGAGGAATTTCTCCTGCTGCTGCCACACACCCGCCTGGAAGAGGCGCTGCTATTGGCCGAACGCCTGCGTCAGGCAATCGCCGCCCTGACGCCTGGCCCAGTGGCCCTGAGCGCCAGCTTGGGCGTGGCTGCGCGCGAGCAGCAGAGGCAACTGGAAGAATTGATCAATGCCGCGGATGAGCGCCTGTACCAAGCCAAACAGAACGGCCGCAACCGTGTCTGCGGGCCACGGCCCGACGACGCCTGATTCAGCGCAGGCTGGCGAGCTGCTGAGACTTGCAGCTGAGATAGGCCGAACCCTGCAGCCAGCGCCGATCCGGATGCCAGGCGAAGAGAAATTGCCCGCCCTTGAGTTGATCGACCACCAGCCGCGCCACTTCCGGGCGCACCGCCGGGCAACCCAGGCTGCGCCCGATACGCCCATAACTGCGCACCAGACGCGGGCTCACATAGTCCGCCCCATGAATGACGATGGCGCGCTCGCGGGCCAGGTCGTTCAGCCCCGGATCGAGGCCGTCCATGCGCAGCGAATAGCCGTGTTTGCCACTGTAGCTCTCGGCGGTACGGAACAGCCCCAGGCTGCTCTGGTTGCTGCCCAGGCGATTGGAGAAGCGCTCGGCGAAGTTCTCCCCGGACTGCCGGCCGTGGGCGACGAAGTCGCGCAATAACAGGCGCTTGCGCTGCAGATCGAAAATCCACAGGCGGCGCTCGGTGGAAGGCAGCGAATAGTCGATCACGGCCAGGCGCTGGGCCACCTCGGCGCCATGCTTGACCGCGCACTGCATGGCCGCCAGGGCATGGCGCAGGGCCTCTGGGTTGAGCCCCGGGGCATTGCGCGCCAGCTCGGCCAGCCGCACATCCTTCTGCGCATTGGCGGCGAACAGCGGCGCACAAAAAAACCACAAGCCTGCCAGGCAGAGCCAGCCAATACGTCTCGACATATGTGACAACACCTCTAAAGCACTTACCCCTGACACCCTGTCATAAGATCCAATGTCGAGCCGCTTATACTGGTCGTGAAGCACCCTGCTTAGGGTCGCCACGCCAAAGGCTGGAGCCGTATATTGCTCAATAATTGTACATCCTACCTGAGCGCCGTCCTGCTCGCCCTGCCGCTGGTCGCCAGCGCCCTGGACGCCCCCTCCGCCGACAGCGAGGATTTGCGCCCCCTGCTGGAGCGCCTGCCTGAGCAGTGCGCGCCGCTACCGGCAAGCCTGGACGAGCATGCGCAGCAGCTGCTGACGGACTTCTACGGCCAGCGTGACGGCCGCCCTGCCTGGCGCAATCAGGAGCAGCTGCAGCAGCTGCGCGAGCAGATCGCGCAGCTGGCGGACGACGGCCTGCAACCCGGCGAGTACCAGCTGCCCAGCCTGGTTGCCGAGGCTTTCGCCGAGCAGCGCGATTGCGCCGATCTGCTGACCAGCCACAGCTACCTGCAGGCGCTGCTGCATCTGCGCCGCGGCCGCCTGCTGCAGCAACAGCTGGAACCGCTGTGGCACGCCGCGGAGTTGACCCAACCGGACCCGCAACTGGCGACCCTGTCGCTGGCCCTGCTGCACCTGGACGCCCCCATCCGCGCCTTTATCGCCGCGCGCCCGAGCACCCCGGAGTACCAACGCCTGCGCGCCGCCTATGCGCAACGCCGCCAGCAGCCGGCGGCCCATTGGGACGCGCTGCCCATCGGCCCCCTGCTGCGCCCCGAACACGAAGATGAGCGGTTGCCGGCGCTGCGCGCCCGGCTGCTGGCCGAGGGTTACCTGGCGGAGATGACTGACGACCCCGGCCCGCGGTTCGACCCGGCCACCGTCGCCGCCCTGCAGCGCTTTCAGGCCGAGCATGGGCTCAAGGCCGACGGCCTGCTGGGCCCGGCCAGCCTGGCCGAGCTGAATCTGGACGGGCAAAGCCGTCGCGAGCAGTTGCGCGCCAACCTGGAGCGCCTGCGCTGGCTGGCCGAGGATATGCGCAGCGCCGAGGTGCTGATCAATGTGGCCGCCGCCGAACTGCTGCTGGTGCGCCAAGGTCAGGAACTCTGGCGCACCCGCACCCAGGTCGGCCGCCCTGCGCGCAAGACCCCGCTGCTGGCGTCGCACATCGCACGGCTGACGCTCAATCCGACCTGGACCGTGCCGCCGACCATTCTGCGCGAGGACAAACTGCCGGCGATCCGCGAGGACCTGGCCTACCTCGAGCTCAACCAGATAAGCGTGCTCGACCGCGACGGCAACGCCCTCGACCCGCTGAGCATCGACTGGGACAAGCCCGGCGCCATCCAGTTACGCCAGGCCGCCGGCAGCCATAACCCGCTGGGCCGCGTGGCCCTGCGCTTCGCCAACCCCTTCTCGGTCTACCTGCACGACACCCCCAGCCAGCGGCTGTTCGACAAGGCGCCGCGCACCTTCAGCTCCGGCTGCGTGCGGATCGAAGCGGTGGACCGCCTGCTCGCCTGGTTGCTGTCGCCTGAGGAACTGGCAAACGTGCAGGCGCGCATCGCCAGCGGCGCCACCCAGGAATACCGCCTGCAACGCCCCGCACCCCTGCTGATCGCCTACTGGACGGTCGAGGCCAGGGCGGACGGCCAGCTGCATTACGCCCCCGACATCTACGGCTGGGACGCACGGCTGATCGCGGCCTTGCCGGCGCAGACGCGCTGAAGCGGTAGCCCGATAGGGCCGCAGCGGCGCAACTGTGCTTAGATATCTGACTATTCCAATCACTCAATGGAGCTACACCACATGGAAATCGGCAGTGTCATCGTTCTCTTCGTCGGCCTCGCCGTCGCCATAGTCTTTATGGGCTTCAAGGTCGTGCCCCAGGGCTTCGAGTGGACGGTGGAGCGCTTCGGCCGCTACACCAACACACTGAAACCTGGCCTGAACATCATAGTGCCGATCATGGACAAGGTCGGCCGCAAGCTCAACGTGATGGAAAATGTGCTGGATATTCCGCCCCAGGAAGTGATCACCGCCGATAACGCGACTGTGCAGATAGATGCCATCTGCTTCTTCCAGATCATCAACTCGGCCCAGGCCGCCTACGAGGTGAACAACCTGGAACACGCCATCCGCAACCTGGTGATGACCAATATCCGCACCGTGCTCGGCTCCATGGAACTGGACGCCATGCTCGGCCAGCGCGACGCGATCAACGAGAAACTGCTGCGTACCGTGGATGAGGCGACCGCGCCCTGGGGAATCAAGATCACCCGTATCGAGATCAAGGACATCAGCCCGCCCGCCGACCTGATGGCCGCCATGTCCGGGCAGATGAAAGCCGAACGCATCAAGCGCGCGCAGATCCTCGAGGCCGAAGGCCTGCGCGCCGCCGCCATCCTCACCGCCGAGGGGCAGAAGCAGGGCGACATCCTCAAGGCCGAAGGCCAGCGCCAGGCCGCCTTCCTCGAAGCCGAGGCGCGCGAGCGCGCGGCCCAGGCCGAAGCGGAAGCCACGCGCATGGTCTCCGAGGCCATCGCCAAGGGTAACGTGCAGGCGGTCAACTACTTCGTCGCGCAGAAATACATCGAGGCCCTCGGCCAGCTGGCCAGCGCCAATAACAGCAAGGTGATCCTCATGCCGCTGGAAGCCAGCCAGGTGATAGGCGCGGTCGGCGGCATCGGCGAAATAGTCAAAGCCACCTTCGGTGAGAAGAAGGGTTAAGCGATGTGGGAGTCCCTGCAACACCTGTCGTACTGGAACTGGCTGGCCATCGGCACCCTGCTGCTGATTCTGGAAGTCTTCGGCGCCGGCGGCTACCTGCTGTGGATCGGCCTGGCGGGCGCCTGCGTGGGTCTGCTGACCTTCCTCTTCCCGGCCCTGCCCTGGACCTGGCAGTTCATCCTGTTCGGCCTGCTCTCGGTGCTCACCGCGGTGCTCTGGTGGCAGCGTCAGCGCAGCGCCGCCAAGCCCTCCGATCAACCCGGCCTGAATCAGCGCGGCAGCGAACTGCAAGGCCGCCAGTTCGTCCTGCATGAGGCCATCCTCGATGGCCGCGGCAAGATCAAGGCCGGCGACTCGCTGTGGCTGGTCAGCGGCCCCGAACTGCCGGCCGGCAGTGCGGTCAGGGTGGTCGGCCAGGACGGGGTGATTCTCAAGGTCGAGGCCTGCCAATGAGCCCCCTGCAGATTGCGCCGCTGCCCGCGACGCAGGATGCGGCCGCCCTGGACCTGCTCGACCCGGCCTTCGCCACGGACCCGACACTCGGCTGGTATCTGTTCAGCCAGCGCCCCGGCTTCGCCGCGCGGCGGCGCGCCTATCTGGCCAGCTACCAGCAGTTTCATCGGGACAACCACTTGCCGATTCTTGCCGCCTGGCAGGCCGGGCGCCTGTTGGGCGTGAGCTACTTCAGCCCGGGTGGACATCAACCCAGCGCGGCCAGCCTGCAGTGCATGGGCCAGGCTGTGCGTGAGCACTGTGGCGAGGATTGCCTGGCGCGGCTCGACCAATTGCTCGAGGCCTTCGAGCAATTGGTGCAGCCAGCGTGCGCGCGTATCGAGTTTATTGCGGTTGCCCAGGGCCATCAGGGCCAGGGCATTGGCGGCGCGCTGTTAGGCCAGAGCCTGACGCAGCTGCGCACCGCGGGCTGCCCGAACATCGCCCTGGAAACCGCCGAGCCACGCAACCTGGCGCTGTATCGGCGGCACGGCTTGCGCCAGACCGCCAGCCTGCAATTTCCCGGGCTGCTGCAGTACTACCTGGAAACGGCGGCGTAGGTTGGGTTGAGGAGCGCAGCGACGAAGCCCAACGGCGATGGTTTGGCCGTCATGACCTAGTGGTGCCTGATTGGGACCTAGTGTTGCCTGATTGGGCTTCGCACCGCTCAGCCCAACCTGCGTCCGGCGGCGGCGATCAGGCGTCGCTATCGGCTACGGCCTTGTACGCGACGGCATCGAGCAGCTTGTCCAGCTCACTGGCATCGCTCGGCTTGAGCTTGAAGAACCAGCTGCCGTACGGGTCGCTGTTGACGCTTTCCGGGCTGTCGGCCAGGCCGTCGTTGATCGCTATCACCTCACCTGAGACCGGCGCGTAGATATCCGAGGCGGCCTTGACCGACTCCACCACGCCCGCTTCCTGGCCTGCGCCGAGGCTCTTGCCGACTTCCGGCAGCTCGATAAACACTACATCGCCCAGGGCTTCCTGAGCGTGATCGGAGATGCCCACGGTAACGCTGCCATCGGCTTCCAGGCGCGCCCACTCATGGCTGGCGGCGTAACGCAGATCGGCGGGGATAGTGCTCATGTGTCGTTCCTCATCTGGCATGACGGCGACCACGCCGTCATGGAAATTTAGCAGGCGTTAGCCATAGCGAAAGAAAGTCTTTGCCTCGTAACGAGCGCCACCGCCGCCAGGGGCTGGCGGCGCTTCCCAGATCCATTGGGGCGCGGGCTTGGCGCAGCATCACGCGAAACCCACAACGATTCGAAAATTCAGATCAGTGCCTTGCCGTTGCGCACAAAGCTCGGCTTGACCACCCGCACCGGGTACCACTTGCCGCGGATCTCCACCTCGGCACGCTCGCTGGTGGCCGCCGGTACCCGGGCCAGGGCAATGGACTTGCCCAGGGTCGGGGAGAAGCTGCCGCTGGTGATCTCACCCTCGCCGACGCCCGCCACCCGCACCACCTGATGGGCACGCAGCACACCACGCTCTTCCAGCACCAGGCCGACCAGCTTGGCGGCGACGCCCTCGGCCTTCTGCCGCTGCAGCGCGGCGCGGCCGACGAAGCCGCGACTGGCGGGCTCCCAGGCGATGGTCCAGGCCATATTGGCGGCCAGCGGGGTGACGCTCTCGTCCATATCCTGGCCGTACAGGTTCATCCCGGCCTCCAGGCGCAGGGTATCGCGCGCGCCCAGGCCGATAGGCGCGATACCGGCACCCACCAGCTCATTGAGGAAGGCCACGGCTTCGGCAGCCGGCAGCATGATTTCCAGGCCGTCTTCGCCGGTATAGCCGGTGCGCGCGATAAACCAGTCGCCGTCTGGCTGGCCTTCGAA
>C687J26845_10002629_pt1 | contig 10316 bp, 11 predicted proteins | sample RifCSPlowO2_12_FD_26845 | JGI IMG/M metagenome (IMG submission 26845) | reverse complement strand
CGTCGCCTAATAAAGTTAAATGGGAAAATGGAGCCGGTCGATATGTCTTTAAAAACATAGGTGCCCCGTCTGGTAAAAAAAAACGGCAGCGAGGTGCTGAGGCTCCCCTGCGGTTCCACATAGGGAAAAAGCAGCGAACTTCCGGCTATGCTGAGCCGCAAAAGAAAGACAGGCATAAATTTCTTGGCATTTAAGATTGTTACATGCAGGGGATACTCCGTGGCGGCGAAGACCTCTTCCGGCGCCGTGAGTTTGATTTCAAGGCGGCAGAGGTTTCGGTGACCGGATAGGCCCGATATCAAAAAAAACCCCAGCAGACCCGATTCGACCAGGTAGAGCAGATTATTCGCCGTATTTACCGCCACAATGCCGATAATCAGCGTTATGGCCAGATAAAGCCATCCAGTGGCCGTCAGCGGCGTTAGGCAGGCGATTTTACCGAATTGAGGATAGATTGCACAAGCTCCTTTCGATCAAGCGTTTCGTATTCCTCTTTGAGCATTATCCGGTGGGGCAAGGTATACTCGGCAAGTTCCCTGATGTCTTCCGGGATGAGAAAATCCCGGCCGCAAAAATATGCTCTGGCCTTGGCGGCAGCGGTAACAGCCAGCGCCCCGCGGGTCGATATCCCGGCAAGGAGGTATACATGTTGCCTTGTTGCCTTGACTATCTGCAGGATATAGTCGAAGATCTTTTCCGAGACATAGACGTTATTGACAATAGCATCCTGGATTTCCCTAACCTCTTCCCCGGAAATGACATTGTGGATACGGTCGATCTCATCCCTGCTGTTGCTACGCCTGAGGATGTTTTTCTCCTGTTCATGAGGGGGATATCCGATGTTTATCTTCATGATGAAACGATCCATTTGCGATTCGGGCAGGGGAAAAATACCGAAATGCTCCATAGGATTCTGGGTGGCAATGACGAAAAAGGGCTGGGGATGGGCATACGTCTTGCCGTCAATGCTGGTCTGCTTTTCACCCATGGCTTCCAGTAGCGCGCTTTGGGTCTTCGGCGTTGCCCGGTTGATTTCGTCAACCAGGACAATATTATGGAAGATCGGCCCGGGATGAAATTCAAATTCGCCGGAGTTTCTGTTATATATCGAAAGGCCGGTAATGTCCGTCGGAAGAAGGTCAGAGGTGCACTGGATCCGGCTGAANCTTAAATCCAGCGCCCTGGCCAGTGCCAGCGCCAGTGTCGTCTTGCCCAAGCCTGGCAGGTCTTCGATGAGCAGGTGTCCGCGCGCAAAACAGGCGATAAGGGCATACACCAGGGCCAGGCCTTTCCCGAACAGGAAGACGGAGAGCTCATCCAGGATTTTTTTAATCTTTTCGTTTTTGATTTCTATACTGCTTGCCTCAGCAAAAACATAACTCTCCCGGAACTTTCAAAGGCCGGAGCTTTCAAAGGGATGATGAACTGCTTCCAAAGGTGATGTGATCCACAATAGTAAGTCCTTATTTGACAGGTAAATATAAGACATGGGCTTCCGGCCTGTCAAGGCAATTTAGGAACTGGAATTGCTTTATAAAAAATGTCTCAAAAGGATGATTAAAAAGGACCGTTGACTCATAATTTGGTGATATCGAGCACTGCCTTTTCAATCGGTGCGATCTGATCAGAGTTCAGAATTCGGTAAAAAGACGCCTCATGCTTCACGGCTGGTTGCTCGCTACGTTCCGCCCTGCCCCCTTTTCTTTATTTATCTCCAGTGCAGAATCTGACATTTCCCCTTCAGCGATATTCCTTGACTTTCTTGCATCGCGAAACATATTATTTAGACGAAAGAAAGATTTTTACCCTTGGATGCAGACAAGCGCCTAAATGTGCGGAAGAATGAATATCAACGAATGTACGTGATATCATAAAATTGATAGAGGCTGATGGCTGGTATCGGGTAGAGACACAAGGTAGTCATCGGCAATACAAACATGCCACCAAAACTGGCAGAGTTTCTATCGCTGGACATCCAAGTGACGATTTAGCGCCGGGTACTCTGAATTGTGTTTTAAAACAGGCGAAATTGAAGGAGGTGAAGTAACATATGCATCGGTTTCTTGTTATTATTGAGAAAGCGGAAGCTAATTATTCTGCTTATTCGCCCGATTTACCGGGTTGCATTGCTACCGGCGCAACCCGTGAAGATGCTGAGCGAAATATGCACGAGGCGATTGAGATGCATGTACGGGGACTGTTGGAAGACAATATGCCGATTCCTGAGGCTACCTCTTTCGCAGAATATGTCGCTGCAAATTGAAGCACTTGATGTAAATTCTTCATTAAACATCGTCGCATTTGGTCGTGAATTAACACTGTTAAAACTGTTTTAAATTGGTTAAAAACGTAATAAAATTGCGGAATAAGGCTCTTTCGACGATCTCTCGCGCTGGAAGCAGGGGTTCAACTCCCCTTGGGACTACCGTAATAATAAGGGGTTACATGGAAACGGCAAGATACTTTTCAAGCACTAATTGCGGCTGCGAAAGCACGGCCAGGGAAGCATTCATGATAGGCTACTATGAAAAATCTTTTTGCTGACATACCAAAGAATCTAAGTGACGAGCTGTTTGAAACCCTTCTTCAGACATCCAGTTTCCGTATCGAAAGAATTGTTTCTAACGGTCACTGTTCACCGGAAGGCTTCTGGTATGTTCAGGAGGACAACGAATGGGTGATTCTTCTGAAGGGAAGAGCTGTCCTTCGTTTTGAAGATCGCTCTGAAAACATCACGATGAATCCCGGCAATTACATCAATATTGAAAAGCATCGGCGGCATCGGGTGGAATGGACAGATACAGAGCAGGAGACTGTGTGGCTGGCTTTTCATTATGAAGCCTTTTAATTTTTCGCATTAAATTAATAACTTAGAAAAAAGAAGGAGCATTCAGAGAAATATGTAGGGAAATAGAAATATAATTTTCAGTCGGGAGGCTTTCATATGAAGATGGGAGAGATTAAAGAAATCGCCAAAAAGCGGGGGATTTCTTTTAAGATTGGTTTTTCAAAGCAATATCTGATTCGAGAAATTCAAATAAGGGAAGGCTATACTCCTTGCTTTCAAACAAGATCCGCATGTGAACAGAAAGATTGCCTGTGGTTCGGTGATTGTATCCGCGCCGAAAAAGGAGGAAAGGCGTTATGAAGATTGAAATGATCGATCTGACTGCGATGAAAACTGTCGGAAGGGGAGAATCTCAGGTCACTAGTTTTTGGTGAAGTTGTTCTTGTGCGTATGAAACCCTCATGACGGTAAATGTTGGTATAGTGGGCCACTTGACGTATGAGCTGTATCATACAGCAAGGAATTATAGTATCCATAATAAACGGAAGCAACAGAATTGAATCTTACAAAAGCATGAGGCCATGATTAGCAGACAGTATCTCAAAATAAAGTGGCCGTAAAGCGGTAACAAGAATTGTAGTGTTACTATATTGTCCTAAAGAAAGGGTTGCTATGAACATTAGATATTTCAGAATTATTGTTTTGTTAGTTTCATTTTTTATCTTCACAGCAGCCAATGTATTGGCGCAAGACCAAACACATGAAGCTGCCATGTCTGCACTTGCAAGCTTTTTTACGGATCCCGTAGCGAGAGCGGATTATGCCTCAAAGAACCCAGATGCTTTGAAAGCTGAGCAGGATTTCATGGGATTTCCTCCAAACATTCAGAAGAGGCTTGAAAAGGCGGTTCTCATGATCTTACAGGAAGGCGGCGCCGATGCTTCCAGGCATGTTGAAGCAGGAAAGATTTCTGGACCGGAAGGCGCCTTCAATTCCTTTTCACCAGCAGTGCAAAGAGAGATTCAAGACATAGCAAGAGAGCTTGAAAAAGACCCGGAATTTATGAAAAAGGCCAGTTCCTTTAAGTGAATATTTATATTGCCGGGGGAAGAAATTATCCCCCAAGAAAATCAAAGTCCTCTGTATATGTGAGGATATAAAAATGTGTGGCCGATTTACCCTGATAATCAATTTATCAACTGTCGTTAAGACCTTCCACGTACAGGAAGTAGCTTCCGACTACCGGCAAGGTAATAACATTTCTCCAACCCAGCAAATTTCCGCCATCATTCATGATAATAAAACCAAACTGGTCAATTTCCGGTGGGGACTCATACCATCGTGGGCAAAAGATCCGTCTATAGGCAATAAAATGTTCAACGCCAGAGCTGAAACTATTGCGGATAAACCGAGTTTTAGAAGCGCTTTCATAAAGAGAAGGTGTCTGATTATTGCCGATGGCTTCTATGAATGGCAACAGCAGGAGAAGAGGAAACAGCCTTTTCACCTTTCGCTTAAATCGGGAGCGCCTTTTGGCTTTGCCGGTCTTTATGAAACATGGATGTCACCGGAACAGAAGCCTGTCAGCACCTGCACAATAATTACCACAGACCCTAATGAATTGATAAAGCCCATCCATGATAGAATGCCGGTCATTGTACCAAAGGATAAGGAAGTTCTTTGGATCAATATGGAGAACCAAGACCAGAAGGAACTTGCATCTATTTTAAAACCTTATCCCGCTGAAGAAATGAGGATGACAGAAGGGTTCATACCAATGCCATAAAACGTTTAGAGAACAAAAGAGTCGGCATTGACGCTTATTAGTTCCTAATAGGGACAAGAGTGATGATCAGGAGGGAATCAGATGGTAACTGTTACCGAGGTTGCTGACCGCATTTTCCACATCGAGGGTGAAAGCAAAACGTCAGATATGCGTGATAAATTAGTTTCTTATCTTGTTCGAGGACAGCAGGCTGCCCTAATTGAGACTGGTACCACCAATCAAGGCCCCCTTATCGAAGAGGGACTCAGTAATCTGAAACTGGATTTTAAGGAGCTGGCCTACATTATTCCCACTCATATCCATATTGACCACGGGGGCGGGGTGGGCTGGTGGGCCAAAAAGCTCCCCCACGTGAAAATTGTCATTCATCCCCAGGCGGCGGCCCACGTGATAGACCCCGCAAGGCTCAATGCCAGCACCAAACTGGCCTTCGGTGACGAGTTCGAATCAAAATACGGGGCCATCCAGCCGGTACCTCGAGCCCAGGTTCATCAGGCGAAGGACGGTGAGACCTTATCCTTAGGGGGGAGGGAGCTAAAGTTAATCTTCTCACCGGGGCATGCCCCCCATCACATCTCTATCTGGGAAAGTAAAACACAGGGACTATTCAGTGGAGAAGCCCTGGGTATCCCGATGGACGGCACTAATATACCCTTTCCCGCCTGGGCACCACCGTCATTTGATTTGGAGCAGTACCTGGCCACCGCAGAGCAATTAAGAAGCCTTAAACCATCGTTGATTTTCTATTCCCATGACGGCATTGGGAGAGATGCGCCTCGGCTCATTGATATGATTGGACTTCACACCAGGGCCTTTGCATCCATCCTGGAGCCGGCGGTTAAGGCTGGTGAAAGCGCAGAGCAGATGGGAAAGAGGCTTAAAGAATATATCTTTAACACTACAGGTAAAATAACCGAATATAACCCAGATATGGCGGTAGCCGGGTTTGTCCTGTATTTTAAGAGAAAGGCAGAAAAGAAGTAAACGACTGAAAGGATGTCATGGCCTATATCAAGAAAGGATACGATCTTTTCACGCGGCATTAAGAAAGCTCTTGCCGGTAAAAATGTAGAGGAAAATCATTTCGTTAACTAACCTCAGCCAGTTATACAAAAGCCCATTTTCGTGAATTTGGGCACCGGCGAGAGCTGGATTGATTTATCTTATATAGGGACTATTTTACCACCACCATTTATTTTCTTGGAATTGTCGAGAAGATTTCCTATTGACCCAAGACCAGTGCGTGATAAGTTATATCAAATTAATATTACCCGGGAGGATTACAAAATGAAGAACGTGGAGATGAATCTGGAAGGCAACATCCTCACTATCAAAGTTGATCTATCGAGAGAGTTTGGTCCGTCATCATCAGGAAAGACCATAATCATTGCTTCGACTGAAGGAAACATTGCCGTTGAAGGGCATGAAGAGGCCAAGGTTGGTCTGAATGTTTATCGGAAGAAATAAATCAAAATTTATTGATCGTAAGGGAGAATACGCATGGACTTCAAGACACTGTTAATAAACAGACGCTCCATTAGAGAATTCCAAGATAAGGAAGTGCCTATATCAATCGTTAAGGAAATTATTCAGGATACCTGCCTTGCTCCTACGGCGAGTGATCTTCAGCCGTGCCGCTTTATTATCATCTACGACTTGGATTTCATGAAAAAGCTTTCTGATGAAAGCAAGAAAAATATAGTTTCCGATATTATCCAAAACCCCGACTCGCCCATGAAGCTGTATGAAGATGCCCTCCGTAACGAGCAATTCAATGTCTTTTATAATGCACCCTGCCTGGTTTATATCATTGGACCCAAAGATGTCGCATCGACCGATGTCAATTGCGCCATGACTGCCGCATATTTCATGTTCTCTGCCGCTTCCAGAGGATTGGGAACTTGCTGGATTGATCTTGGCAAAGATATTCGCGATCCTAAAATCCTTAAAGAAATAGGAATGCCCGATGGTTACAAGATCGCGGCACCTATTATTATCGGCTACCCGAGCAGCATCCCTGCCGCAACTGAAAGACATGACCCGGTAATTGTGAAGGTTGTTTGATTAAAGAAAAAGCATTGGATACTATGGCCGTGATATGTTGGGATTCTATAAATATGGTTGATATGCCATCGTAATGAAAAAAATAGATCGTAGCAAAGTTGATAAAACTGCCGAGATTCAACCTGTTATTAAGAAGTCGAGAGAAAACCGCTGGTGTGATAGGTATGGCCGTTTCATCGATCTCGCAGTATGCCAGGTTAGGGCGAAAATTAATATACCACGTCGTCGATGTATGGAAAGATGGCGGCAACCGTTATTGCCTTTTGTGGATGTGGGTTGAATGTCTTGCTTAGGGTTTATTTTGTCAGCATTTTAAACGGGAAGGTTCGTAGCCGCCTGATATTCCTTTAAAGGAAATAATCTCCATTTCCCCTGGCTCTTCAACTCCAAAACCTTATTGTGATAATTGAGAATACTGCTGCGATGCCCGACGCTGATATAATGGATGCCCAATTCCCTTAATTTATTATAGAGTTTTGCCTCATTTTCCATATCCAGAGCGCTTGTGGCTTCATCTAAAACAGCAAACCTAGGCTGGTTAATGATAAGACGGGCAAAGGCCAGTCTTTGCTGTTCGCCCAGCGACAATACGTCGGCCCAATCCAATTCCACGGCGAAACTACCCACACGCTCAGGCAGATCCTCCAGATTGACGATTTTCAGGACAGTTCTCAATTCTTCTTCCGAAATCTCCTGCTCCAATCGAGGATAGAGCAATTGATCCCGCAATGAACCCAGGAGCATATAAGGCTTTTGGGGAAGAAAGAAAGTTTCGTCCAGAGACGGGCGCTTCACGATACCTTCGCCTTGTGTCCAAAGACCAGCAATGGCTCGGAGCAATGAACTTTTACCAACTCCGCTCTGGCCAACAATAACAAGGTCGTCCTGGGGTTGCAGATGCACGGTCAAGTTATAGATTAGAGTGCGATATTTATTCGGTGTCAACAGCGTTACGTCTTCCAGGTTAAACCGGTCCGCATCCTCAGAACTGATGCCGATGTCAGGTATCTTTTCCTGTGCGATCGCATCAGAAAAGGTTGAGAGACGTTCCACGCCGGCGGCAAAATTCGTTATCTGTTCGATTTGAGAAACTATGAGAGACATCGCTGCATAAATTTGGGTGAAGGCAAAATTAGCCTGCACCATATCCCCATACTCGATCTTGCCACTGAAGTACGGGGGAAACAGTACGAGAAAGGGCAAAACCACAGGGAGGTAGCTGTAAGCCGTCGTTAGGAACGACAGATTCCGTTGCCATCCGATGAGGAGGTTGAAGTTTCCCAAGACGCTGCGAAAACGATTGCCAATCCGGTCAACCTCCGGCTTTTCTCCCTGGTAAAAGGCGATCGACTCAACATTATCCCTTACATGCACCAGGGAATAACGGAAGTCCGCCTCGTAGCGTAGTTGATTGAAGTTCAGGCGGACAAGGCGCCGTCCCATCAGGACAGTAAACAGCGTTCCTGCGATTGAGTAGCCGAGCACCACGCCGACCAGGAGTACCGACTTCGACCAGAGGATCCCAGTGAAGGAAGCAAGATCCATAAGTGAACCGAGAATAATCAGGAGAAAAGCCAGGGAAGTTCGGGTAAAGGAGCGAATATCTTCCATAATTCGTTGATCCGGGTTGTCGATCTGCCCGTTTGTCTCGATCTCATAGTAGTTGCGGCTCCTAAAATAGTTGTGCAAAAACTCTCCAGTCATCCATTCCCGCCAGCGCATCCCCATGTAATTCTGTACATAGTTGTAGAACGCCATGATTGGAATCCCAACGAGAAAACCACAAAAATAGACGGCAACGAAGAGATAAGCCATCTCCTGATTTTTTTTCACAAGAGCGTTGGTAAAGTAGTTACCGATATAGCTGAATGCGACATTGATCCCGGTCACCGAAAAGGAGAGCAGAAGAACGATCGTAAGCAGCAGCCAGGCACGCCGGCGTGTCCATAATTGGCTGGTGAACAGGGCAAAACAGGCAGTGGGTATGGTCAAGATTCCGGCCACAACCAGCCAGGCTTTGGAATGGAAAATTTCCGTAATTAGTGATAATAATCCTGGCGCTATTTTGGCAGTAAGCGATGGAGCACAGTAATTTCCCGCCAGCGTTATGGCGGCAACAATCACCGCGAGCACGCCCAAAAGAAAGATAAGCAACATGATCAGGAGCAAAAGCATTGCCCAACCAGCACCCGGTATATTTGGGAAAAAGTAAGGCTGGGCGATGGTGACGAAGCGTCTCCACAGGGTATTTTTTCTATGGCGCATGAACAGATTTTCCTTTCCTGGCAAATTGATCAAGATCGCGGAGCGAAAATAACCTCATTTGCGCTTCTTGTAAAGAACGAACAAGGCGAAGCGACCTGACATAGTACCCTGGTAGAGCAGGTGGAGCTATTTGAAATGTCGATCCATAGAATTCCAGTCAATAAAATCAGCCCTGGAGCTTTACAAGGAGTTATAGAAGAATTCATTTCCCCTCATTTCCCCAGACACAGGGAACAGATTATGGTGAAACAGAGGTTCCCACGGAAACGAAATTCAGACAGGTAAAATACAAACTGGAAAATGGCTTGGCGGTTCTCATTTTTGATGATGTGACCGAAACTGCCAATGTATTTTTAGCTGATGATCCTATTTTAAGAAAGCTTGAAGCATCAGTTAAGTGACAGTAAAAATAACCTATCCTGAATCTTGCCGCTAATCATCCTGAAAATACTGGGTCAAGAAAACTCGCGGAATTCATTATTTTTCTGGAAAAATTGGGAAATAATTTTCCGAAAGGAAAGGGCTACTTATTCTTCTTCGAGCATGTTAATTTTTACAGATATTGAGTTGAAATGAAGCGAAAAAATGCTATAATCGCTTCACTAAATGAAGCAATAAAAGAAAATAAATGACTCAGTATCTTTGGCAGCGTCCAGAGTGGACGCGTTTCCAATGGAAAAACGAAAGTATCCTTTTAACAATGGGAGAATGCCGGCTGCTTCAGGGAAAGCTTTTGGGCAGGGTGGCAGATCCCGGATTACCCCTCGAAAATCATGCCCAGATGGAAATACTGACTGAAGAGACCTTGAAAACTGCTGCAATCGAGGGTGAAAGCCTTGATGTAAAGGCAATAAGATCGTCGGTGGCACGAAAACTCGGCCTACCTTCAGCAGGCCTTCCGGGAAATGGACCAGCTAATGAGGCTCGGCATCCTTAAGCAGAATCCTGGTCGGGGACGGAGTGCCAGCTATGAACTGAACTGGAATAAATCTGATTAGCAAGTAATAATACTGTGTAAGGAGCCGTTCTTTCATCATGCTCGTATTACACATGGCTTTTGCGTGAAAGCTAAATAATCCAAAGCAGCACGATTTAAGCAATGTTTTGATAAGGACTTCCTTTTTCGTGGAGGGAGTATAAGAAAAACAGCCTTATGTGTCAATTGAATTTAGCTACAAAATATAGGGTGCGGGCTGGTGGAGAAAAACCACCGGCTACCCGATTATCGGTCAATTCTTTTGTAAATAATGTCTGCTTTTTCATGCGGTCTATACGTATGGTGATAACGGATAATCTCTTCGGCTAATTTCGGAAAATTGACATCATCAGGAACGTCTTTGCCCTCAATACAGGCTTCTGCCCAATCGGCAGGGCAAAAAAAAACGGTTTTTACATTGCCAGACCTGAGCCGAA